>WNGF01008981.1_pt1 | contig 11583 bp, 9 predicted proteins | sample 5400641 | NCBI WGS metagenome assembly WNGF01 (sample SAMN13153371, study PRJNA577476) | soil metagenome | isolation source: 80 cm soil or saprolite under grassland replicate 2 | place: USA:California | collected 2016-06-15 | reverse complement strand
ATGCAGCGGGCGAAGGAGAAGCTCATGCTCGTCGTCCCCGCCACTCTCGCGATCATCGTTCTCCTTCTTTACTTCAACTTCAAGAGCGTCGAGGAGACACTCATTGTCATGCTCTCGCTACCGTTCGCCCTGGTCGGTGGAGTGTGGCTCATCTGGGCGCTCGGTTACAACTGGTCGGTGGCGGTCGCTATCGGGTTCATCGCGCTCGCCGGAGTCGCGGCCGAGACCGGCGTCGTGATGCTCGTTTATCTCGATCATGCCTGGCGCACGCGATTGGAGAGCGGCGGCGCACCGACGATGACCGATCTCTACGACGCCGTCATTCACGGCGCGGTCGAGCGATTACGGCCGAAGTTGATGACCGTCACTGCAATCATCGCCGGACTTCTTCCGATTCTTTACGGGAATGGAACGGGAGCGAGCGTCATGAAGCGCATCGCCGCTCCGATGGTTGGCGGGATGATCTCCAGCACGGCGCTAACGCTGATCGTGATCCCTGCCGTGTACTCACTCTGGAGGGAGCGCACGTTACATGGCCGCCGCGTGGCCTCCATTCTGCAATTTGGGACCGCCGGAAACCCCGTTTAGCGCCTTTTTCCCGGGGTTCCGGGGAGCCCGGGTGAGTTATCGGTCGTTCTATGCATCTGACGGTCGGCGGTGGGAGGTCTGGCTCATTCTTCCCACCGCCGCGGAGCGCAGGGCGGAGGGACGGCGCTCTCACGCCGGAGGAGCACGCGTACCCGAGCGTCGCGTATCAAGGGACCGCAGGCGGGGCAGCTGGCAGCGTACTGTGGTACATCCGGAGTTCGAGAAGGGCTGGCTCTGCTTCGAGACGGAAGGCGAGAAAAGGCGGCTCGCACCGGTGCCGAAAGGCTGGAATGACGCGGGAATTGAGCAGCTCCAGGACTTGCTCACGCGGGCGAATCTCGTCCCGCAATGCCCTCTTTGACGGTGGCTACGTAACACTACGTATTCGATCAGTCGCCGCGCAGAAGTAGGATGCCTCCAATTGAAGTCATTGATTCTCGCACCGTGGAGGCGGCAGCCCTGTTATGAAACCCCAACTTCGAAATTCCGGCCAGACGCACATGAGAAAAGCATTCACGTTCGCGTCATTTCCAATGATCGTGACAGCTTCGGCGGCCATTGTCTTCGGATCGCCGCTCGCCGCCCAGGAATCGGCCCCGGCCACAACGACCGCTCCTGCTTCATCGGCGTCGCCGGTTACAACCATTCAAGCCGACGGACGACCGACATTGGTCGTCATGAACTTCGAATCGGGGACCGTCGCCGCGCAGATCAAGGACAAGCACAGCTATTCCGCGTTCATGGCGGCAATGCGTGGAGACCGAGACCGCGAACACTACGATCCGGCGCAGCTCGGCGCTGGAATCGCGGACATGCTTGTCGAAAAGCTTCTCAACACGGGCGAGTTCAGGCTTCTCGAGCGCAAGCAAATCGAAGCGACCGTGCGAGAGCAGGCGATCGGCTCCTCGGTCGCAGCAGGATCGACCGCGAGTTCGAATGCCGCCCGCGCATCAGTTCCACCGGTGTCCGATGCGGCCATCGCCGCCCGTGCCGGACTGATCGGCGCTCGTTATCTAGTGACCGGTTCCGTGACGAAGTTCGGGTTCGAGCAACACCAGGTCGGAGGGATAGGCGCGAGCATGGCGACGTTCGGAATGCTGAGTGTGAAGAGGCACAAGACCGAGGTGAAGATCACCGCCAGGGTTGTCGACATTTCCACCGGCGAAATCGTCGCCAGCTTCGACGGCGAAGGTGCATCGGATAAGGGCGGCGGCTTCAGTGTCTTCGGAATGAATTCGCACGGTGCAGCCGGTGGCAACGCCGAGAACACCAACTTCAAGGAGACCGCGATCGGTGAGGCCACCGAGCGAGCGGTCCAGAATCTCACCGAAAAACTGCAGGGGAAGCGCGCGCTTCTTGCTTCGCGGTAGCCGTCGGGAGGAGAAAAAGCCCGATGCGGGCGGTGGCCTTCGGTCGCCGCCCTCTTAGTTTATGCTTACCAGACATGAAAAAAGACGAGAACGCGGCGTATCCGCCCGAAACGCTCGAAGGATGGTACGCGCTGCACCAGATCTTCCATTCCACGCCGGGCGGCACCGCGCGCTCCGCGGGATTGAAGGAAGCCCTGTCGTGCAACCCGGGCGAGGGATGGAGCGCGTGCGTACGGCTCATCGGATCGCGCAGCGATTGGATGCTCGTCCATTTTCGAAAGACACTCGATGACATCAGCGCGGTGCAGTCACGATTGTCGGCTCATCCGACATTGGGGCAGCTCTTGCTCGATTACTCCTTCCTGAGCGTTACCGAAGCCGGTCTCTATCACATCACTGCGGAATGCGCGCGCGAGGCGATCGCTCGTGGCGGCGCGCCAGGCGACGCCGAGTTCCTCCGCGCGGTGAGCGAGCGCGCGAAGGTCGAAGCGCGGAGCCCGCACGTTCAAAAGCGATTGTACCCGGAGCTGCCGCAGGGAATGCCGTACGTCTCCTTTTATCCGATGAGCAAGAGGCGCGAGGCAGGGCAGAATTGGTACACGCTCTCGCTCGACGAGAGAAGCCGGTTGATGCACGGCCACGGAATGGTCGGGCGGCGATACGCGGGGAAGGTGGTTCAGGTCATAAGCGGCGCGATCGGATTTGATGCGTGGGAGTGGGGCGTCACGCTCTTCGCCGCCGATCCGCTCGACTTCAAGAAGCTCGTGACCGACATGCGCTTCGACGAAGCGAGCGCGAAATACGCGGACTTCGGTGATTTCTATGTCGGCAAGCTGACATCTTCTGAAGAATGGGGTCTTAAATGAAACGCGTTCCGTTCTCGATCGCCTGCATTTCGCTCTTCATCGCGTCCCCGATCGGCGCTCAGCGCGCGCCTCGCACCGGGCAGCCGATCGGCGCTGTCGATCCGCGCAACGCGCAGACCGAGAAGCCGCCGCTCCACGCGAGACACTGGATCGGCATCACGGGGAAGCCGCTTTCCGCGACCACCGGCGCGCTGATTTTCGCGAAAGGCGGCAATGCGGTCGATGCTGCCGCGGCCATGCTCGCCGCCGGCTGCACGATGTGGGATACGCTCTCCTGCGGCGGCGAGACGCAGGCGCTCATCTACAATCCCAAAACAAAAAAGGTCATCGGCATCGATGCGCTCGGCGTCGCGCCCACCGGTGCGACCGCTGAATACTATCGGTCGAAGAATTACCGATTTCCTCCTGAGTTCGGTCCGCTTGCCGCGGTGACTCCGGGGACGGTCGGCGGACTGCTGACGATGCTCGCCGAGTATGGGAAGCTCTCGCTTGCGGAAGTGCTCGCGCCGGCGATTCAAATGGCCGACGGCTTCGCGATCGAGGCTCAACTCGCGAATACCATCGAGCGGCAGAAGACGTGGATCAAGAAGTGGAAATATTCCCCCGCGATCATGCTCCCCCACGCCGGCGAAAAACGGGAAGCGCCGGAGCCGGGAGAGATTTTCGCGCAGAAGGATCTTGCCGCGACGTGGCGGAAGTTGGTCGCCGCGGAGGCGGCTGCCCGCAGAGCGGGGAAGAATCGCAAGCAGGCGATCTACGCTGCGTACGACCGCTTTTACAAAGGCGACATTGCGCGCGAGATCGTTCGCGGAGTGCAGGAGGATGGCGGGCTGTTCACACTCGCCGATCTCGCCAACTGGAAGGTGCGCATCGAAGAGCCGCTGCATACGAACTACAAGGGAATTGAAGTCTACAAGCTCCCCATTTGGCAGCAGGGGGCGGCGATGCTGCAGTCGCTCAACATCCTCGAGAACACCGACGTCCGGGCGATGGGCTACAACTCTCCGAAGTACATGCACACGATCTACCAGACGATGAATCTCGCGTTCGCGGATCGTGATTTCTATTACGGTGATCCGTATTTCGCCCCGGAGGAGCCGGTGCGCGGACTCATGTCCAAGGATTACGCGAAGCAGCGCTTCTCCGAGATCAACTGGACGAAGAACGATCCGACTGTAAAGCCCGGCGATCCTTATCCGTTTCAGGGCGGCACGAATCCGTTCGCGCAGCTCCTGGCGCAGTGGAAGGTCAGTGATTTCGTGAGCGACTCGTCGCGCGGCGGACCGCCGGACACGGGATCACAGCAACCGCTCGCGGACGCGTCGTACGAAAGTCCCTTCTACGCTGGAACGACTTCAATCGAGGCGGCTGACGAAGAAGGGTGGGTCGTCTCGGTGACGCCGAGCGGTGGATGGGTGCCGGCGGTAATCGCCGGACATACGGGAATCGGACTCAGCCAGCGCGCGCAGAGCTTCGTGACGCAGGCGAGCGATGGTCCGTTCAACGTGATCGAGCCGGGAAAGCGGCCGCGTGTGACGCTGACGCCGACGCTCGCGCTCAAGGACGGTGAGCCGTATCTCGCGTTCGCGGTGCAGGGGGGCGACTCGCAGGATCAGAATCTTCTTCAGTTCTTTTTGAACGTCGTCGAGTTCGGCATGACCGTGCAGCAGGCGGTCGAAGCGCCGAACCTCAACAGTTATCAGATGCGTTCTTCATTCGGGCTCCACGACACTCGGCCGGGCAGGATGGAAGTGGCGACGTCCTTGCCCGACTCGACTCGGCAGGCCTTGCGGGCGATGGGTTACACTCTGCAGCTCGTCGAGCGCACGTCGGGTCCGATCAACGCGATTCTGTTCGACCGCAAGCACCACACGATGTGGGGCGGATCGAGCCATCACGGAGAGGACTACGGGATAGCGTGGTGAGGAGCGCCGATGCGCCGTCGCAAGCGCTTGACTAGATTTCGCGCTCCACCGCGGATCACAGCGGCGGGACGTAGCGCAGTCCGGTAGCGCACCTGAATGGGGTTCAGGGGGTCGCGGGTTCAAATCCCGCCGTCCCGATATTGAAGTGAAGACGCTCTGGGCATTTACGCCTAGGCCGTCGGTATTTTCCGTCCACAGTCCTGAAGCCAGTCTCCTGTACCGTGTCACTCCAGCGCCGTATGAACGGGGAGCAACCCCACAAACTGCCCGTCCGCGCGCGATGAGACGGGTGACATAAAAGCCCGTCGAGAAGGACTCAGCTGTCCAAAGCGAACGATCCGGCGTCAAGGGCTGTCCAAGAATGTGAGGCCGTGCGCTTACGGCAAGCCAAGGAACTCCTGCTCGGGGGAAAAGATGCGCCGTGTCAACGTCGGGGTTCTTTTCATCGCTTCAATGGCGGCAATCGGATGCGCCAGTCTGCGTACGCACCGCGAGACCGTTCGTGCCCAGATTGAGCGAGAATATGGGGATATCGTCGCCGGCTTCAAGAAAGATGACCCGACGGCGTGGATCCGACACTTGGCGCCGACGTTTCAGCTCGTGCTTTTCAACGGCAGTGTGCAGAACCGGGATTGGGCAGTTTCCTATGTCAGGAATAACGCCCACTCGTTTCACGTCGTAGAACTTGCGATCGCGATCAAAGACCTTGCCGCTGCGGCGGATTCTGCGGTCGCGACCGTGGAACAGACAAGCAAACGCACATTCGACGACACCACTGGGAAGCACATGCTCGAAATCGGCGCGATCCAGCGAGAGACATGGCGGCGCGGAAAGAACAGCAAATGGCTGCTAGTCAAGGTCCAAGAAAAAGAGGTTCTGTATATCCGGCGAGACGGAAAGTAGACAAACCTGCCCGCGCGGGTTCAAATCCCGCCGTCCCGATTCTCTTAGATCAAGCGTCACATGCTCTTATGCGTGTGGCGCTTTTTCGTTTCGCCGAAGGCGCTACCCGTTCCTCCGCTACATCGACGCCGTGATCATCTGAGAAAGCAGCCCTCGGGGGTGCTGACCCACATGACTTGACATCCGGATAAGAATATAGTTAGAATTCTAACTATGTCGAAACCTCGAGCCAATATGGGAGATGGAGCAAACGACCGCGATCGCGCCGCGACGCTCCAGTTGGTAATCGCGCTGGGGCGGGCGCTCCAAGCGATGGAGCGGCTCGTGCGGCCCCATCTGGCGACGTCGGGCTTGGCTATGACCGAATTCGCGGTGCTGGAGGCTCTGTACCACAAAGGCCCTTTGCGCCTCGGCGAGATTCGAGATCGGATTCTGGTGACGGGCGCGAGCACGACATACGTGGTCAAAAAGCTCGAGGAGCGTGGGTTGATGCGCCGAAAGTCGTGCGCCGAGGATTCACGTGTCGTGCTCGGGGAGCTGACGGCCAAGGGGCGGGCGTTAATCGAAGAAGTATTTCCCGTGCACGTGGAACTGCTACAGCAGGCCACGGCCGGTCTGACCGTGTCGGAGAAACGCGAGGCGTCCCGGCTTCTGCGCGCGCTCCGCCGACACGCGCGCCGGAGTACGGGGGACAAGGTCACGGACGACGATTGAGGTTAAGCGGGAGTCTCGCAACGTTCTTTGTGCAAATAGTTAGATTTCAAATTATTCAATTTCTAACATTTTAGTGGGTCAACATGTCAATCTCAGCATCGCTCACACACGTGCCGGCGGTTCAGCGGGGTCGCGCGGCCAACGTTCCGCTCTGGATCGTCCAGATCGCACTCGCCGGAATGTTCTTGATGGCCGGTGCATCGAAGCTGTTTGGAGCAGCACCCATGGTGGCGTTGTTCGACGCCATAGGGATCGGCCAATGGTTCCGTTACGTAACAGGCCTCAGCGAGGTCGCCTCAGCCGTTGCGTTGCTGGTGCCGCGTTCCGCAGTGTTCGGCGCCCTTGTACTGGTGCCAACGATGATCGGGGCCATTGTGGCGCAGTTGTTCATCGTCCACGCTTCGCCCGTTCCGCCGACGGTTCTGCTCGTCGCTGCCGCCTTCGTTCTCTGGGCTCGCCGCCAAGAGCTCAGCGTCGTATGGCAGGCCGCGCGCTAACCAGACCCAAACCCTTTCTCTCGAACACAAGGTTTTTACTTATGACGAACGATCGAACGATTCTCATTACCGGAGCGACGGGGCATCAGGGCGGTGCGACCGCGCGGGCGCTTCGCGACAGCGGGTTCCGGCTACGCGGCCTCACGCGTAAACCTGAAGGCGAGCAGGCCGCGGCGCTCGCTCGTGAAGGCGTAGAAATCGTGAAAGGCGATCTCGATGACGAGGCGACGCTGCGCGTCGCGCTGGCAGGCACGTGGGGTGTGTTCAGCGTACAGAACACATGGGAAGCGGGGGTTGAGCGCGAGGAAGTGCAGGGCAAGCGTCTCGCGACACTCGCGCGTGAGGCGGGCGTCGAACACTACGTTTACACGTCCGTCGGATCGGCGCACAGGCACACCGGCGTGCCGCATTTCGACAACAAATGGCGCATCGAAGAGACCGTGCGCAGCCTTGGATTCCCGTCGCACGTGATCCTGCGTCCGGTGTTCTTCATGGAGAACATCGTGGCGCCGTACAGCCTCAACGGGAACGCGCTAACCGCGGCGCTCGCGCCGACGACGAAGCTCCAAATGATCGCGGTGGATGACATCGGCTGGTTTGGCGCGCGTGCGTTCACGCACGCCCGTGCGCTGAACGGCCGCGAGCTCGATCTCGCTGGCGACCTTCAGACGATGCCCGAAGCGGCAGAAATCCTGACGAAGACGCTCGGCCGGCCGATCACGTTCGTGCAAACGCCGATCGAACAGGTTCGACAGTACAGCGAAGACACGGCGTTGATGCTGGAGTGGTTCGATCGGGTCGGATACAACGCGGACATCGCCGGGCTGGAACGGGAGTTCGGCCGGTCGCTGACGAGGCTCCCCGATTGGGCGCGGCACCATGCCCACGGGCTCTGATGGGAGCTGAGTGAACGCCTCATCGCTTTCCCATTATTGCACCCGGCTCGTTTCATTCCCGCCATCTCGCACGCCTTCGATCGTCAGCATCCCGGCGAGAGTGAAAACGAGCAGGTCAACTGCGGGACGTAACCGATCATCAGCCCAATGGGTGCCGTCGCAACCGCGAACGACGCGGCGGCGACGCGGCCGCGGCATGATCCGATCCGAAGCACGTGACGGAGGAGGGCATTACCCAAAAGGTACACCGCGATACCACCGGCCAGATCCCAGGCCGGCGCGACTGCGACGGGTGATATGGATTGCTAATGATGCCTTCGAGCCGGCGGCGACCGTGGCGATCCCGGCGATCATCCCCAGATGCGCGAACCAGTACGTTTGTCGCGCGAGCCGGCCGCGCTCGTGCGGATGGTGCTTTTGCGTTGCTAGGCGCTTGGTCGAGTATCTCGACGCCTTTGTTCAGGCAACGCCTCTCTCTCGCAGCTTCAGCGTGACGCTGGTGACGGCGAGGACCGACTCTTCATCCGACTGCTGGTAGACCTCAAGCAATGTGCTTAGTTCTTCCATCCCCCGGCAGCGGCCACGTCATTCAGCGGAAAATGTTTCCTCTCAATCGCCCACTTCCGACGATATCCATAGCCCACCGTCGAGCTTTGGCAGCTTGGCTTTCTTCTCGGCGGCACTGAGCCACTTGTCGAAGAGATGCCTGTCCATCATCCCGTCCCGGTGGGCCACTCGGTATCGCTCTTTGTCCACACATGACCCGCGCCATGGGCCGCAGGGGCGCAAGCCCGGCATCGTCGATATATTCCGCGCGTCTCCAGGCCCTAACCTCCAAGAACCAACTCAGCCATGCGCACAAAAATTCCGGCCGCCGCGATGAGTCTCCTGGTGCCCGGGTGGCTCGCGGCACAAAACGCGACGAAGTGTGACGCCGACAACGGTGGTATCAAGGTGCCCGCCGGTTTCTGCGTGGTGGTATTCGCGGACAGCGTCGCCGGTGCGCGCCAGCTCGTGGTCGCGCCGAACGGTGACGTCATCGCTTCGAGCCGCGCGGGCGTCGTCGTGCTGCGCGATGCGAATGGCGACGGACGCGCCGACAGTCGTTCGGCCTACGCGACCGGATTCAGGTCGACGCACGTCGCGCTTTCCGGGAAGTATCTCTACGTCGAGATGGCGCCTACCGGACGAGGCAGCGGCTCGGCGACGACCACGATCGTGCGCTACGCGTACAAGCCCGGCGACGAGAAGCCATCGTCGGCGTCGGACACCATCGTCGAAGGCATACCGCGCACGGGGGAACACACCTCCCGCAACTTCGCGATCAGCCGTGACGGAGCGCTGTACGTGAACTTCGGCTCAGCGAGCAACGCGTGTCAGACCAAAGAAGGCGCGAAGGGCAGTCCCGGCGTGAATCCGTGCCCGGAGCTCGAAACGCGAGCCGGCATCTGGCGGTTCGACGCACGCAAGGCGCATCAAACGCAAGCGAAGGGGGAGCACTTCGCGCGCGGCATCCGCAACGCGGTCGGCATCACGATGGATCCGACTGGCACAAAGCTGTGGACGACGCAGCATGGCCGCGATCAACTCGGTGGCGCGATGGGTCTCTGGGATTTCGACGCCAAGTACAGCGCGGACAATCCGGCCGAAGAGTTGATGCAAGTGAATCGCGGCGACGACTTCGGCTGGCCGTATTGCTACTACTCGAATGAGGAGAAGAAGCTGGTGCTCGCGCCAGAGTACGGCGGCGATGGCAAGAAAGTCGGCCAATGCGCCGGGAAGAAGTCGCCGGTGGCGGCGTTCCCGGGTCACTGGGCGCCAAACGCGCTCGTCGTCTACACGGGCTCGATGTTTCCGGCGAAATACAAGAACGGCGCATTCATCGCGTTTCACGGCTCTTGGAATCGCGCGCCCGAGCCACAGGCCGGCTTCAACGTGACGTTTCAGCCTCTCGACCTCGCGACGGCGAAGGCGACTGGTTCGTATCAGGTGTTCGCCGACGGTTTCTGGGCGAACCCCACGACCGGCCGCGCGAGCGCCCAGGCCGGCGCGCGTCGTCCGACCGGGTTGGCGCAGGGCCCGGACGGCGCGCTCTACGTGTCGGACGATGCGGGTGGACGGATTTGGAAGATCGTGTACACAGGGCGGTAATTGTTGGATGGATGAGGCGTAGCAGCGGCTGTACCGTTACCCGCGCACACGGACAGATTTTGTCGTTGCTCCCTTGCTGAGCTCCAGCGATCGCGCCGCCTTCGAAAGATCACCGCCGTCGATCGTGATTCCATCGGTGGCCGCACCCTCGAGGCGGAGAAAGGTGCCGGCCAGCGTCAGCACGCGCGCGGCCGTCAGCAGGACTTGTCGGCAATCGATGAAGCGCACCGCTGACTCCGCCTGCGGGTTGCCCTGAATGCTCAAACCGTTGATCGCGACGTCCTCGACGTGATCGAAGATCAGCGCGGGTCGCAGGTCCGGCTGACTGACCTGAAAGCGCACGTTCTGCAGCGTCACGCCTCGCGCATTACGGGCGTACAAAGCGTACGCGGGCAGAGGACCCAGCATAAAGTACTCGCCGGCGACCTCTGGTACTTCGCGGATCGCCGCCTGCTCGGCGGTGCCGCCGCCCTCGAACGTGAGGTGGACGTTGTCGAACGTAATGTTCTCGATGATGGAATTGCCGACCGCGTTCAGGACGATGCAGGAACGGATCTCGCCGGAACGGTAGTCGCTCGTGAATGGATAGTCGGCGAGCGGCGGCGGATTGCCGATCACCGTTCCGTGGATGTTGCTGAACGAGATGTTCCGAACGATTCCCGGTGGGCGGTCCGATTCCGGCGCGCGCGCCGGCGCCGTCGCGGACTGAGTGCTTCGCGCCGATGGGCCGACGCTAATGCTGATTGGACCGGTGACATCCTGCAGGAGCAGGTTCGAGAACGACATGTTCTCGAAGCGCGAGCCCGGGCTGCCGTGAAACTTGAACGGGCAGCCGTACACCTGGTGTAACACACAGTTCGACACGGTGATGTTCTCAGCGACGCCGCCGCCGAAGCGGAAGACGGACCAACGCGTGCTGAAGTAGCAGTTCGTGACCCTCACGAACTTGCAGCTTCCGAACAGGGCGCACGCATCGTCCTGCGACTGCACGGTGCAGTTGCTGATGGCGACGTGCTCGCAACTGATGAAGTGGAAACCGTCATTGTTTCCGTTGACCCGGTTGTAGATGTGAAGGCCATCCATCTGCACGTACCTGCTCTGGATGACGCGCACGCTGTGGTACGCGGACCGCCAGAGCCGGACGTTCCGAACGCGGAGATGCTCGCAGCGGTAGAAGAGCAGATGATAGGGCCGCCGGTTGCCGCCGAGACCACTGGGTGGCGTGGCGCCGCGCGTCGGCGCGTGAAACTGAATGCCCTGCCCATCGATCAGACCTGGACCATCGATCGTGACGTTCTGGGCATCGACGGCGAAGAGGAGCGCCCAGTTCCCGTCGGCCAAGGTCGAGTCGCCACTCAAAGGAATCGCGTCGACCGCGTGATATTGCTTCCCGTCAGTGCTGCCGAGCAGTGTGCCGGCGGCCGAGAGATAGAACGTGACGTTGCTCTTGAGCTCGAGCGTGCCGACGTGAAACACGCCCGCGGGCACAAGCACTGTCCCGCCGTGGTCGCGATGGCAAGCATCGATCGCCGCCTGGACTGACGCGGTGTCGAGCGTCGTCCCGTCCCCTTTCGCGCCGTAGTCACGAATATTGTAGACACGCGCGCCGTCTGTCGCTTCAGTTGGCGGCGGCTCTGCGGCTGCTGGCTCGGCGGCGAAGGCGCCGCCGAGTG
>WNGF01010877.1_pt1 | contig 11584 bp, 11 predicted proteins | sample 5400641 | NCBI WGS metagenome assembly WNGF01 (sample SAMN13153371, study PRJNA577476) | soil metagenome | isolation source: 80 cm soil or saprolite under grassland replicate 2 | place: USA:California | collected 2016-06-15 | reverse complement strand
ATCTCCTGGCGAGGGTCCGCGCGCGCGCGCACGCGAACCTGTTCTGGCGTCACCTGGGCATCGAGGTGGACGAGGCGGAGCCCGGCCGGGTGCGGCTCCGCGTCTCCGTGCGCGACGAGCTACGCAACGCGGCGGGCGCGCCCGTTCACGGCGGCGTCTACAGCGCGCTCGTGGATACCGCGGTCGGGGGCGCCCTCAGCACCCTGCACGAGGTCTCGGAAGGCGGCGTCGGCCAGACCACGCTCGACCTGAACGTGAGCTTCATCGCCGGCGCCCGCGCGGGCGACATCGTCGCGGAGGGACGGATCCTGAAGCGCGGGCGCGCCATCGCCTTCGGCGAGGCGCGGATCAGCGACGGGACCGGACGGCTCCTGGCGGTGGGACGGGCGACCTACATGATCCTCGCCCGCCCCGAATCGTAGGCGAATCGGAAACTGCGGCGGCCGCGGAGGGACGGCCGCCGCAGCCCCTAGGCCCTGAACCGGCGCGCGGTCTGCGCGTGCGCCTCCCAGATGGGCGCCGGCAGTCGCGACCCGAACTGCGCGTAGAACCCGCGCAGTTCATCCAGGGCCTCGAACCACTCGTCACGGTCACAGTGGAGCGCCGCCTCCAGCCTGGCCGCCGGCACGTCCAGGCCGTCAGTATCGAGGGACCCCGGGGTCGGGACATAGCCGATCGGGGTTTCCCTGGCTGCGGCCTTGCCGCGGATCCGCTCGACGATCCACTTGAGGATCCGCACGTTGTCGCCGTAGCCGGGCCAGAGGAACCGGCCCTCGCCGTCGCGGCGGAACCAGTTCACGCGGAAGATCCGGGGCGGCTTGGCCAGCCGGCTCCCGATGCCGAGCCAGTGGCCGAAGTAGTCGGCCATGTTGTAGCCGCAGAACGGGATCATCGCCATGGGATCGCGGCGCACGACACCGACCTTGCCGGTGATGGCGGCCGTGGTCTCGGTTCCCATGGCCGAGCCGAGGAACACGCCGTGGGGCCAGTCGAAGGCCTCGAAGACCAGCGGCACCACCCGTGCCCGCCGCGACCCGAAGATGAAGCCGGAGATGGGCACGCCTTGCGGATCTTCCCAGTTGGGGTCGATCGAAGGACATTGCCGGACGGGCGCGGTGAACCGGGAGTTGGGATGGGCGGCGGCGCCTCCGGGCTGCCAGGCCTTGCCTTGCCAGTCGACCAGTCCCGCCGGGGGCGCGGCGTCCATCCCCTCCCACCAGGGCTCCCCCGACGGCGTCAATGCCACGTTGGTGAAGATGGTGTTGGAGCGGACGGTGGCCATCCCGTTCGGATTGGTCTTGGGGCTGGTATTGGGCGCCACCCCGAAGAAGCCGCGCTCGGGGTTGATCGCGCGCAGCTGGCCGTGGGCATCGACATGGATCCAGGCGATATCGTCCCCGACCGTCCACACGCGATAACCGGGGAGCTTGGACACGACCATGGCGAGATTGGTCTTGCCCGAGGCGCTCGGCATGGCCGCGGCGAGATAGGTCACCTCGCCGTCCGGATCCTCGAGTCCGAGAATCAGCATGTGCTCGGCCATCCAGCCTTCCTGCCGCGCCTGCGACGACGCGATGCGGAGCGCGTGACACTTCTTGCCGAGGAGCGCGTTGCCCCCGTACCCGGAGCCGACGCTCCAGATGAGCCGCTCCTCGGGGAAGTGCATGATGAAGCGCCGGTCCGGTGACAGGTCGCCGAGCGAGTGGAGCCCGGCGACGAAGTCCTCGGGATCGCGCATGTGCCGGAGCGCCACGTCCCCCACGCGCGCCATGATGTGCATGCTGGCGACCACGTAGGCGCTATCCGTGACCATCACGCCCACGCGGCTCATCGGCGACCCGGCGGGGCCCATCAGGTAGGGGATCACGAACATGGTGCGCCCGTGCATGCTCCTGCGGTAGAGCGCGCCCACCCGTTCCTTCGCCTCGTCGGGCGCCATCCAGTTGTTGGTCGGCCCCGCATCGTCGCGCGTGCGCGTGCAGATGAAGGTGAGCTGCTCGGTGCGCGCCACGTCGCTGGGATGGCTCCGGTGGAGATAGCAGTTCGGGTAGGTGCGCGGGTTGAGCGGCAGCAGGGTGCCGTCGCGCACCATCTCCTCGATGAGCCGCTCGTACTCCGCGTCGGAGCCGTCGCACCAGACCACCCGGCTCGGCGCCGTGAGGTTGGCGGCTTCGTCCACCCACTTCTCGACGAAACGTGTCGTGGCCATCGTGGGGGTCCTCGCGGTGTTCGGGGTAGAAGGGGTCCGCATCATCGGGTCTCGTCCTCTCCCGTCCCATCCCGCTTGCGTGGAGCGATTCCAATGTACCCCGCGGCACCGGGCCCTTCAATCGGGAAATCGCCTGAATCCGGCGGGGGTCCAGCACCGAATCGGGACGCCGTGATCACCGGACCGCTTCAGGCGAGCAAGCGGGTCAGGACGGCGTCCAGCTGGCATTTGCGCCATCCGTAGGCGGTGACGCCGGCGGTCCCTCCGCGCAGGTACTCGGCGTCGTAGGGGTCCCGCATCAGGACGACGGCCAGGGCGCGAGCCCCGCTCTGGAGGGAGTCGAGCAGCTGCCGGTTGGAGGGGTAGAGATGCGCGTCGTAGAGGAAGAGGATGGTCGCGTCGGCCGTCTCCGCCCGCCCGCGCGCCCGCGCGATCTCCGCCTCCGTGGGCTCGACGCCGACCACCTCGACCTCGGGCTCCACGCCGTATGACCGCATGGCCTCGCGCAGATAGCGCGCCTCGTCCAGGAGGCCCGGCTCGACGGTGATCCGGTCGGCGAGAGCGGACAGCCGCGGGAAGATCGCCGCGACGCGCCCGTTCAGGCGGCGCCGCCAGCCGGGCGGCGCGGGGGCGACGAAGGTCGCGGCGCGAGCGGCCAGCGCCCTGGCGAGCGGCTCGCCGTCCCGCTCGGGCCGCGGCGGGCCGCCGTCGAAACGAGCCGGGCGCTTGGCCACGAGCGCGTCGAGCCGCGCCACGCTCTGCTCGAGGGGGCGCCGGGGGAGCGCGCGAGTCCGGTACGCCTCGAGCAGCGCCGCGTGGGCGGCGCGCTGAGCCGCCTCGGTGTGGCAGACGAGCAGCAGGTCGTGCCCGGCCGCCGCCGCGCGGATGGCCGCATCGCCGATCGCGCAGAGCTCCCGGACGGCTCCCATCTCCAGATCGTCGGACACGATGACGCCACGGTACCCGACCTGGCCGCGCAGGTACTCGTCGACGATGAGACGCGAGAACGTCGCCGGCGTGGCGGGCGTGGGATCGAGTCCGGGATAGAGCGGGTGGGAGGTCATGAGACAGTGGACTCCCGCCTCGATGGCGGCCATGAACGGCACCAGGTGCACGGCATGCATCTCGCCCCAGTCGGACTCGATCACGGGCAGCCCCAGATGCGCGTCCACCCCGGCATGCCCCTTGCCCGGGAAATGCTTCGCGCAGGCCGAGACGCCCGCGGACTGGAGCCCCGTGATCCGCGCCGCTCCGTAGCGCGCCACGCGCCCGGGATCCTTGCCATAGGACCGAATGCCGATATTCGGGCTGTAGCGCTCCGTCAGAACATCCAGCACGGGCGCGAAATTGACGTCCACGCCGAGCCGGCGCAGCTCGAGCCCCTCGAAGACGCCCTGGCGGTGGACGAAGCCGGCGTCGCCGGCCGTCCCCGCGGCGAGATTGTCGGGGAAGATCGTCACCGCGCGCCCGAGCATGATGATCCGCCCGCCCTCGTGGTCCGTCGCGATCAGCAGCCGGCGGTCGAGGGCGCCCTCGAGACAGGTGAGCAGGCGCTGGAGCCGCTCGGGGGTCTCGAAGTTCCGGCGATAGAGGATGAGGCCGCCTGCCCGCGTGTCCGCGAAGAGGCGGATGTCGGCATCCGTGGCGTCGGGCCCCGGCAGGCCGAACATCAACCGGCGGCCGACCAGCTCCTCGAGGGTCATCGCGCTCATCGGTAGAGGAGGTAGGGCCGGCGGGCGCGCGCGAAGCGGGTCAGCTCTCGACGCCACGAGCGCTCGAGGCGGCCGAGCGGCACCCCGCGCTCGATGGCGCGGCGGATCCCATCGCCCCCGCAGAGGAGGTCGATGGGCAGCCGCCTCATCTCGAACTCGTAGGGCGGGCGCCGCCAGCGGAAGAGCCGCGACTGGCGGCGCGCCTCGACGATCACGGCGAGGTAGGTCGCGAACGGCTTGAAGCGCGCGATGTCGGTCACGTGGAGCTGCACGCCGTGGCAGAGCTGTCCCTCGTACTTGTGAAACGCCGGCTGGAAGGCGGCGGCGCGAAAGGTCACGCCCGGCAAGTCCCGACGCGCGAGGGCGCGCGCGAGCCGCCGCCCGTCGAGGAAGGGCGCGCCCAGCAGCTCGAACGGGCGCGTCGTGCCGCGCCCCTCGGAAAGATTGGTCCCCTCGATCAGGCAGCCGCCCGGATAGACACGCGCCGTGTCCGGCGTCGGCATGTTGGGGGACGGGGCCACCCAGGGCAGACCCGTGTCCTCCCAGGTCATGGCGCGGCGCCAGCCGTCCATCGGCACGACGGCGAGGTTGCAGCCGATGGCGTGTGTCTCGTTCAGATAGGCGGCCAGCTCCGCGACGGTCATGGCGTGGCGGGCGGGCAGCGGATAGAGCCCGACGAAGGACGCGAAGCGCGGGTCCGGCAGATTCCCTTCCATCACGAGGCCGCCGAGCGGATTCGGGCGGTCCAGCACGATTACCGGGACGCGAGCCCGCGCGCACGCTTGCATGCAGAGCGCGGTGGTCCACACGAACGTGTAATACCGGGATCCCACGTCCTGCAGGTCGACGACAAGGGTGTCGATCTCCGCGAGCATCGCCGGGCGGGGGGCCAGCTGTCGGCCGTAGAGACTCCAGACGGGCAATCCCGTCGAGCGGTCCCTCAGCGATCCCACTCGCGCGTGGTCCTGGGCCGCGCCGGCGATGCCGTGCTCGGGGGCGAAGAGCGCGGTGAGCCTCGCGCCGCGGATCCGGCCGACGGCGTCCACCGCGTGGGTCAGCTCACGGGTGACCGAGGCCTGGTGGCAGAGGAGCCCCACGCGGCGTCCTCGGAGAAGCTTGGGCAGCCGGCTCACGAGCACGTCGAGGCCGCAGCGGACCCCCGTCATGGACTCTTATAGTAGGCGGTGCGCGGCCGGAACCCAAGACAATCTCCGGGGCGCTCCCGGAAATATTCCGGCGTCACGTATGCTATCGTCAGCTTGCTCGCGAGCGATGGCGATGGAGCTCTGGATCGAGCAGGCCGACGCGGCGGAGATGGCGGGCGGCGAGCGCGCGCGGTGAGGCGCGGGATCCGCTACGAGCGGCTGCCCACCGAGCGGCCCGATCCGCGGAGCCGCGACCTCGACCGGCTCTCGCCGGCCGCGGTCGCAAGACTCATGAACCGCGCCGACCACGAGGCGGTGACCGCCGTCGCGCGCGCCGCGCCCGAGATCGGCAGGGGCGTGGAGCTGATCGCGCAGGCGCTCTCGGACGGAGGCCGGCTGATCTTCGTCGGCGCGGGCACGAGCGGGCGGCTCGGCGTGCTCGAGGCCGCGGAGTGCCCGCCGACCTTCGGCACTCCGCCCGGGCTGGTTCGGGCGGTGATGGCGGGAGGGCCCCGCGCCGTGTTCCGGTCCGCCGAGGGCGTCGAGGACGATGCCGCCGAGGGCGCGCGGCAGATCCGCCGCCGCGCGCGGGCCGGCGACGTCGTGGTGGGCATCGCCGCGAGCGGCGTGACGCCCTTCGTGAGGGCGGCCCTTCGCGAAGCCCGCCGGCGCCGGGCCGCGACCATCCTCGTGACGGCGAATCCACGCGTGGCGCGCCCCGCCGCGCGCGTGATCATCCCGCTCGCCGTCGGACCCGAGGTCCTGGCGGGGTCCACGCGACTCAAGGCGGGCACCGCCACCAAGCTCACGCTCAACACCCTCACCACCGGCGCCTTCGCCCGGCTCGGCAAGATCTACGGCAACCGCATGGTGGACCTGCGACCGCGCTCGGCGAAGCTCCGGGCGCGGGCGCGCCGTCTCGTCCGCGAGATCGGCAAGGTGGGCGATCGGGAGGCCGCCCGTCTCCTGCGCGCCGCCGGGGACAGCGCCAAGCTCGCCATCGTGATGGCGCGTCTCGAGGTCGGATCGACGGAGGCGCGGAGGATGCTGCGAGCCGCATCGGGCTCCCTCAGGCGACTCCTCGGTTGAGATAGAATGACGTTGGGCACGGAGGCGATGAAGGGGCGAGGCGTGATGGGGCTCGGCGTCGTCGTGGCGACGCTCGCGGTCGCGAGCGTGGCGTTCGCCCAGCCGGGAGAGGTCGCCAAGGCGGCGGCCGAGCCCATCATGAAGCAGCTCGAGGCCTTCCGCCGGGACGATTACGACATCGCCTACATCTTCGCGTCGACGGAGGTCAGGCGGATGTTCGATCGCGAGGCCTTCGAGCGCATGGTCAAGGGCGGCTATCCCGAGATCGCCCGCTCGACCTTCGCCCTGGTGTCCCGGACGGAAGTGGCGCCGGACGGCCACGTGTACATCAACGTCAAGATCCGGGGAGCGAACGGGAACAGCATCGAGGCGCTGTACGACATGGTCCGGGAAAACGACGGGTGGCGGATCAACGGCGTCGTGACCAAGCCCGATCCGGGGCTGGTCTAGCTCGGCCAGGACCGAGGGACGATCACACCGGGTTCACGCCCACGCGATGGCGCTGGGCGAGCGCCTGATAGGCCGTCGGGTTGACCTCCACCCAGTGCGCGGCGGGCGTGCCCGCCAGCGGGCCCTTGACCTTGCACGGCGCTCCCATCGCCAGCATCGCGTCGGGGATCCGGGTCCCCGGCGTGACGAGGGCGCCGGCGGCCACCATGGCGCGCGCGCCGATCCGGGCGCCGTCCAGCACCGTGCTGCTGTTGCCGACGAGCGCCTCTTCCCCGATGTCGGCGCCGTGGATCAGGCAGAGATGAGCCACCGTGGCGCCGGGTCCCACCTCCACCCCGTTGACGGGCGTGACGTGGAGCACCGCGCAGTCCTGGATATTGGCGCCTCGCCGGATGACGATCGGGGAGAAGTCGGCGCGGACGACCGCGTTGTACCAGACGGAGGCGTTCTCCTCGACGGTGACGTCCCCGATGAGGGCCGCGGTGGGCGCGATGAACGCCGTGGGATGGACGCGCGGCGACTTGCCTTCGAACGAGTAGAGCGGCATCGGCGGTCCTTTCTGTGTGCCGTCGGCGCGCGTCCGCGCCCGACGGTCGGGGAAGTCAAGGCACGTTTGGGACGCGACGCGTCCGATCTTGCCTGCGCCGGGTGGACAAGGCAAGAGGGCGAGCGTATCCTGCGCCCATGAGCGAGCGTCCGATGATCGCGCGCGCGACGGCGCTCCGCCGCCGGGACCAGCCCCTGCTGCTCCGCCGCCGACGAGCGGCCAGCCTCCGCTGGTAGGATGCGTCTTTTCCCGGCGCTGCCAAGGGCCAAGGACGCCGTCGAGATGCTCGACCGGCCGGCGCGATTCGCGGACCTCTCCCAGAGCCTCGCCGACATCGCGCGGCTCAACGCGCTCTTCGGCGGCCGCCGCATCACCCTGGCCCACGTCAAGCGGCTCATCGCCGGCGCTCCCCGCGATCGCGAGATCACCGTGCTCGACGTGGGGACGGGAGGCGCCGACATCCCGAGGTCTCTCGCGCGCTGGGCGCGTCGCGCCGGACGCCGCATCCGGATCCTGGCCCTCGACCGGGATCCTCCCACGCTCGCCGTCGCGCGCCGCGCCGCCGCCCGCTATCCCGAGATCGTCCTCCTCCAGGGCGATGCGCTGGCGCTGCCGGTTCGGCCCCGCTCGGTCGACGTGGTGATCTCGGGGCTGACGCTCCATCACCTGGAGCCCGCCGCCGCCGTCCGGTACCTCGCGGAGATGGATGCGACGGCGCGGGTGGGCTTCGTCGTGAACGACCTGGTGAGAAGCCGCGCCGCCTACGCGGTCGTCTGGCTGGCGACGCGAGCCCTCACGCGGAACCGCATGTCCCGGCACGATGGCCCCCTGTCCGTGCTGCGCGCGTACACGCCCGACGAGGTGCGGGCCTTGTGCGAGAAGGCCGGGCTCTTCGACGTGCGCGTGATCCGGTACCCGCGGCTGATGCGGCAGTGCGCGGTGAGGGCGAAGCCATGAAGCGCGTGGACGTCACCGTGGTCGGGGCCGGGCCCGCGGGGAGCGCGGCGGCCATTCTCCTCGCCGAGCGCGGCTTGACGGTCGTGCTCCTGGACAGGGCCGGGTTCTTGCGCCCGAAGGTCTGCGGCGAGTACCTGTCTCCGCAGGCCGCCCGCATGCTGGACCGGCTGGGCGTGTTGAAGGACGTGGACGCGGCCGGCGCCTCGCCGCTCCGCGGGATGCGCCTGGTGGCCCCCGACGGGACGGCCCTTTGCGCCGCCTATCCGACCGCGGGACCGTGGCGAGGGTACCGGGATCACGCGATGGCGATTCCGCGCGAGGTCCTCGACCGCATCCTGCTCGAGCGCGCCCGGAGCTTGCCGGTGGAGGTCCGGGAGCGCTACCGGGTCACCGGGCTCATCATCGAGGACGATCACGTGACGGGAATCGAGGGGGCCGACGCCCGGGGACGGCCCTTCGCGGTGCGGAGCCGGCTCGTCGTGGGCGCCGACGGCCGGGCTTCCGTCGTGGCGCGCGTGCTCGGGTTGGTGCGTCCCCGCCGCCCGGAGCGCCTCGCCCTGATCCAGGATGTCCGGGGGCTGGACGGCTTCGCTCAGATGAGCGAGATCTACATCGATCCGCCCGATTACTCGGTCCTGAGCCCCGTGACGCCCGGGCTCGTCAACCTGAGCCTCATGGTTCCGCTCGCCCACGCCAGGCCCTTCCGCAACCGGCTGGAGACGTTCTTCCACGCGCGACTGAAGCAGCTCCGGCACCTGATGCCGCGCCTTCGCGGCATGCGCCCCCAGGGGCGCCCGGTGGCGATGGCGCCGCTCGCGTACCGGGTGATCGCGCCGCGCCACGGCGGCGTCCTGCTCGCCGGCGATGCCGCCGGCGTCTATGATCCGTTCACGAGCGAGGGACTTCATGCCGCGCTCCACTCGGCCGAGCTCCTCGTCGAGGCCGCTCACCGCGCCCTCGCCGACGGCGATGTGTCCGCGCGCGCCCTCGGCGCCTATACGGAGGCGTGCCGCGCCGCCACCCGCGACAAGGAATGGGTCTCCCGCGCCCTTCGGTTCATCATCGCGCGGCGCCCCCTCGCCGACCGCCTCGCGCGCGCCCTCGCCCGCCGTCCGGCGCTGCTCGACGCCCTCATGGGGGTGATCGGCGACTTCATCCCGCCGCGGGAGCTGCTGCGCTGGTCCACCCTGCGCCAGCTCCTTTGAGCTCGGCGCGCGAGCCTGCCTCCGGCAGGCTCCTGGCCCAGGCCGGTCGAGGCCCCGGCGCCGTGTCCTCCCGTTCGCGCGGGGAGTCCGCCGGGACGCCCGCACCGTGAAGGTACTCATCGCCGGCGCGACCGGCCACTTCGGCGGCTTGATCGCCGGGCATCTCGTCGCGCAAGGCGGCGGCGAGCTGGTCGTCACGAGCCGCACGCTGGCAAGCGCACAACGCCTCCAGGGCGACCTCGACTCCCCGGAGAGCGCGGTGAAGGTCACCGGGCGCGTGCTCGATGTCGCATCGCTCGAGAGCGGCCAGCGGGCGGTAGACGGCTGCGCGCTCTGCATCGACGCGGCCGGGCCCTTTCAGGCGCGGGACGGCACGCTCGTCCAGGCCTGCGCGGAGGCTGGCTGTGATTACCTGGACCTCTCCGACGATGCCGGGTACAGCGGCCGCGTCGCCGAGGCGGCGGCGTCGGCCCCGATCCGCGTGTTCACGTCCCACTCGACCTTCTCGGCGACCGTGCTGTTCCTCGTTCACCACCTGGCCGTGCGGCACGGTGCGCCCCGGCAGGTCCGGGTGGGCCTGGTGATGGCGACCCGCGGCGGCGCGGGGCGGGCGACCATGCGCGCCTTGCTCGCCACGCTCGATCGTGTTCGTCCGTCTCGCGCGCCGGGATTCGCGCTCACGTTTCCCCGTCCCGTCGGCCGCCGGGAGCTCTGGGTCTATCCCACGCCCACCAACGACCGATGGCTCCGCGAGATCCTCGAGGTGCCGGAGTGCGTGTCCGCCATCGGGTTCACCAACCGCGCCATCGGTCCGGTGCTCGTGCTGCTGAGCGGGCTCGGGCTCCGCCTCTCGGCCGTGGCCGGACCGCTGCGTCTCGGTCGGGCGATGACGGAGTGGTGGCCGCGCTCCCGGATGCTGGGCTGCCTTCAGATCTGGGCCCAATGGGAGGACCGGGAAGACACGATGAGCCTTCTCGCCAGGAACAGGGCGACCGACGTTCCCTGCTTCCCCGCGGTCCTCACCGGTCTCGCCTACCTACGCGGCGCGCCACCCTCGATGCCGTCGGGGCTGCGCTGGCTCCACGAATGGCTGCCGTGGTCCGACTGGGAGCAGTTCTGCCAGAACAGCGGGGCGGAGATGCACCTGACAGCGAGTACCGAGCGGGGAACCGCTCGCCGATGAGGCCCGCCGAGATCGACCGCCGTGGCGTCCGCATCCAGTCATGTGCCGCCGACCCGCTCCGAAGCATTGCCGACACTGGGCGCAAGGCGGCCCGACCACGCCCTCCAATCTGGCCCTGCTGTGTCGCTGGCACCACCGTGCGGTCCACGAGGAGGGCTATCAGGTCGAACTCGCGCCCGACGGCACGCTCCGGTTCCGGCGGCCGGACGGCCGCCTGCTGCCCGACGTCCCGCCGCCGGTCGCGGTGCCCGCTGATCCGGTCCAGGCCCTCAGGGCGCGGCACGAGACGCAAGGCCTCCGACTCCACGCGCGGACGGCGCGCCCGCTCTGGCTGGGGGAGCGCCTGGATCTCGGCTGGGCGATCGACGTCCTGCATCCTGCGGCCACGCGAGGCGCGGGATAGGGAACGGGAATCGCCGCGCATCCACAGGCCCCGACCCTGTCGAACTGCTCACGCTGCCGCAGGGCAAGACGGTCGAGTTCAAGCAGGACGCGTATGCTCCCGGAGCGCCTGCTCGATCGATCGTGGTCTTCTTCCTGCCGTCCGGTTCCCCGTTCGCCAACGTCCATCACAGCGTACCAGCTTGGGCCCAAGGCGCTGAGGGCGCTTCGGCGTCGGCGCAGGAGGAGGCAATGAGACAAGCGAAGTAGCCCGCTGGTTGGGACGAGGAGCGTGTTCGCCGCGTTCTCGAACATTACGAGACGCAGTCAGATGAAAGAAGGCGTCGCCGAAGGCGAGGCCGCCTATGAGGCGACCACCCACACCGCGATGGAGGTGCCAGTCGAACTCGTCCCGACGGTGCGCGAGTTGATCGCGAAGGGCCGCGCCGGGTGACACGTCCTGTCGATCGACGCGCGTAGGGCCACGCGTTTCAACGGACGGGGCCTCTGTGCTGCTCGCCCCGGCCGCTGGAGCGTGCCGGTAAGCCGACAACGAGCTCGCATGGCGCGAATGGAACTCACAGCTCGTATGGCGCGAATCGAACTCACAACTCGGATCGCAGCGCCCAGGGAGCTATGCTTCGATCTGGCCAGAAGCGTCGAGCTCCATACGCGGTCGACAGGTCGATCCAGGGAGGCAGCAGTC
>WNGF01020914.1_pt1 | contig 11586 bp, 11 predicted proteins | sample 5400641 | NCBI WGS metagenome assembly WNGF01 (sample SAMN13153371, study PRJNA577476) | soil metagenome | isolation source: 80 cm soil or saprolite under grassland replicate 2 | place: USA:California | collected 2016-06-15 | reverse complement strand
GATCCCATGCCTGCGACTTGTGCTTCACGCCCCGCGGAATTCCGATGATCGTGCCGTTGATGTACCCGGAGCCGTACAGTTCGGGGTGGGCGCTGTCGACCGGCATTGGTGCCGTGCCGTACTTGAGCTCTGGATGCTCGTTGGCGATGAACGCAACGCGCCACTCACCGTCCATGTTCATTGCGAGCTTCCCCTTCTCGAACGCTTGAGACGCCGAGAACTCGTCGCCGAGGCCGGTCTGGAAGCGGACGAGCTTGTCGTAGCCGTACCAGTCGACGAGGTTCTTCTGCCAGCGTGCCCACTTCGCCCAGGCCGTGTCTTTGCCGATGATCGAGTGACCCTGCGCATCCTGCCATTTGCCGCCGAAGGAAGTGATCCACCGCTCCGGCACGTTCTCGTAGAACCCGACGAGCGGATCGAAGCCCGTGACCTTGATCTTGCCGTTGGCGTCGCGCTGCGTGAGCTTCTTGGCATCTGCCGTCAGCTCGTCCATTGTCTTCGGAGGCGACTTGATGCCGGCCTTCTTGAATAGGGTCTTGTTGTAGTAAAGCCCATACACGTCGGCGAGCATCGGCAACGCGCACCGCTTCCCCTTGTACTGCGTGTAGTACCGAGGTGCGGCCGGAAAGATGCTCGGGTCGATGTGCGACTGCTTCAGCAGCGGGCCGAGGTCGATCCAGCCGCCGGTCGAGCAGTACGTCCCGACGTTGTAGGAGTTGAAAGAGCTCACCACGTCCGGCGCCGTCCCCGAGCGGATCGCCGCCGTGATCTTCGTGTCGGTGATGTCGCCGACGACCTTCACGGTCACATCCGGATGGTTCCGGTCGTACTCAGCCGCGACCTGCTTGAAGACCTTGAGCTCGTGCGTGGCCGACCCGAAGCCGACCCAGATCGTGATTTTCGTTGCCTTGGCTGACGCTTGGGCCGAGTTCCTCGCAGTCGCTCCGACAGCGGCCGCGGCCAGCGCGAGTAGTACGACCAAGACAGTCGCTCCCCGTCTCATGTATGCCCTCCTTTGCGGGCGAATCGTCGTCGACCCCGCGTCTTTTCTCCAGCGCCTGGCTGGAATCTCGTAAGGTTCCCGAACGAGAAGCCTACGGTGCCTCCCGAAAGGAGTCAAGTCGGGCCGGATATCGGCACTCTGAGTTAATGTTCTTCACGAGATGCCGAGGCTGAGCACTCCCGCGCGCGCGACACCACCCCTGCTCAAGCACCTGAACGAGCGGACGGTGCTGGAGCTGATCCGGGCCGGCGCGCCCATTTCCCGTGCAGAGATCTCCCGCCGTGCGGGGATCTCGAAGCCGACCGTCTCCCTCGCGCTCCGGTCGCTGCTGGAGGCCGGGCTGGTGCGCGAGGCATCGCGCGGCCCGGACGGGCCGAGCTACGGCGCGCTGTTCTTCGAGCCGGTGCCCGACGCGGCGTTCGTGGTCGGCCTCGATCTCGGTGCGAGATTTCTGCGCGGCGCTGTGTGCGATCTCGCCGGCGAGATTCGCGCGCGCCAGGACGTCGAGCTGCGGGGTGCCGACGCCGACGGCGCGCTGCGCGCGATCGTCGCGCTGCAGCACTCGCTCGTCGAAGCAGCCGCGCTCCCCGCCGACCTCGTCGACGGAGTCGTGCTCGGTGTCCCGGGCGTCATCGAGTCGGGAAACGGCAGCCTTCGACTGACGACGCCGAACATCCCAGGACTCGAGGGCCGCGCGCTCGGCGGCGAGCTGCGTGATCGCCTCGCCATCAGCGTCACGCTCGAGAACGACGTCAATCTCGCCGCCCTCGGGGAGCGCTGGCTCGGAATCGCACAGGGTGTCGAGGACTTCGCGTTCCTCTCAGTCGGCACGGGCATGGGCATGGGACTCGTTCTCGGAGGCGAGCTGCACCGAGGCCACCACGGTGCAGCCGGCGAGGTCGACTGGGCACACGCCGGAATTGCCGAGGACGTGGACCCTTCTGCGGACGGCGTCGCCGAGCTCACGGCACAGCTCGTCGCGGACAGGATGCTCGAGACGAGTGACGTTCCGCCCTACGACGCCCGCGCGATCTTCGCCGCCGCCCGGGGTCGCGATCCGCTCGCACAGGCCGTGGTGGAGGAAGTCGCGCGCCGCATCGCCGCTCACATCGCGCCGATCGCGTCGGTGGCCGACGTGGCCCTGGTCGTGCTCGGCGGTGGCCTCGGGACGAACGGCGATCTACTACTCGAGCCCGTGCGCACCCACCTCGAGGAGTGGATGCCCTATCCGCCGCGGGTGGAGATCTCCAGTCTCGGCGAGGCCGCCGTGCTCATGGGCGCGCTTGCGGTCGGGCTCCAGTCCGCACTCGACAACGTCTTCGTGAACCGCCCCAGGGCAGCGCGCTAGGAGTACGAGTTCCGGCCAGTCACTCGTTCGAGTGATCTTCGCCCCAAAACCGAAAGGTTCGCGACGGTCCGTTGTCCCTCTTTCTGACAAGAGTCAGAGGAGGGAGAGATGGTTCCCGAGAGAGGAGCTCGATGCTCGGCCGCGATCGTCCTCGGCGTGCTGGCGGCCGCGATGTCTTCGCCCGTGGCGGCGGTCGGCCTTCCGTGCCTGCCCCCGCTTCCCAGCACCGTGCCGCAGGACTGCCGGCAGGCGTCACAAGTTCAGTCCCAGCAGGCGGCCGCCACGGAAGCGCAGTCCACGCCGAAGACGAAGCAGTTCAGCGTGTCCGCGACGCCCGATCTCGCGCGGGCGCTCGTCGCAGAGGTGAACCGGATCCGCCGCGCAGGAGGCTTGCGTCCGCTGACGTACTCGGCGCGTCTCACGAACGCCGCGACGGCGCACGCGCAGGTCCTCGCGACGGCCGGACAGTTCACGCATGCGTGGCCGACGACGGGGCGGCTCTACGAGAGCTGGATCCGCGGCTTCTATCCCGCCCGCGGCTTCCGCCTGTGGAGCGTCGGCGAGAATCTGCTCTGGGCCTCGCCGGGGTTCACACCGCCGGGCGCCGTGCAGCAGTGGCTCGACAGCCCGACGCACAGACGGGTGCTGCTGTCCCGCTCGTGGCGCGAGCTCGGGGTCGGCGTCGTCTCCGCGGTCGCAGCTCCGGGCGCCTACGGCGGCAGAGACGTCTAGATCGCCGCGGCGGAGTTCGGCGCGCGCAGACCCTGAGATGCTCGGTCGCGCCGCCGCGCTGTGCGCGGCCGTCTCCCTCGCGTTGCCCACCGCGGCCTGCCCGGCTGGGGGCAAGTACGTCTTCGAAGGCGGGACGACGGCCCAGCGTCAGGTAGTCGTTTCCGCGCTGGAGGCGAGCTCGTTCGGCTGGGACGTCGTTCCACGGCCGATCGTGATCCACATCGTCCGCGCCGCCGCGTCCGAGGCCGCCCCGGGAGAGATCTGGCTCGACGGCGACCTGCTCGACGCGGGCAGGTTCGCGTGGGGCGTGGTGCAGCACGAGTACGCCCATCAGGTCAATTACCTGCTGCTCGACGACGAGCAACGCGCCCGGCTCCTGCGACTGCTGGGCGGCCGCGACTGGTGCTATGGCGTGCCGGGCCTGCGGCACGCCGACTATGCCTGCGAGCGTTTCGCGTCGACGCTGGCGTGGTCGTACTGGCGCAGCAGTTCAAGAGGGTGCTCGAAGAGGGTGCTCGAATCGATGATCACGAAGGGCGCTCGCTTCCAGGCGTAGGCTTCGCTGCTCGTGAAGGTCGTCGTCACCGGCGCGAGCGGGAAGGCCGGGCGCGCGGTCGTCCGTGATCTCGTCGAGCACGACCACGACGTGCTCGCGGTCGACCTCGTCTCGTCCCCCGAATCGCCTGCTCCCACTCTGCTCGCCGACCTGACCGAGTTCGGTCAGACCGCCGAGTGCCTTGCGGGCGCGGAGGCGGTCGTGCACCTTGCGGCGATCCCGGCTCCTCGAATCCACACCGAGGAGACCACCTTCCGCACGAACATGCTCAGCACGTACAACGTCTTCGAAGCGGCGCGGCTGCTCGGCCTGCCCCGCGTCGTCTGGGCGTCGAGCGAGACGATTCTCGGACTGCCGTTTGAACGTGAGCAGCCGGCGTACGCGCCGATCGACGAGGAGCACCCGTCGTATCCACAATCGAGCTACGCGCTGTCGAAGCTGCTGTCCGAGGAGCTCGGCCGTCAGCTGCATCGCTGGACCGGCGTGCCGTATGTCGCGCTCCGCTTCTCGAACATCATGGACCCCGACGAGTACGAGCGGTTTCCCTCTTTCTGGGACGACCCTCGCCTCCGACGCTGGAATCTGTGGGGTTACGTCGACGCTCGCGACGTCGCCCAGAGCTGCCGGCTCGCCCTCGAGGCGGACGTCGGCTCCGAGCACTTCATTGTGGCCGCCGCGGACACCGTCATGAACCGCCCGAGGCGCGACCTGATGGCCGAAGTCTTTCCATCAGTGCCCTATGAGCCGCCCGCGGGCGACTTCGACACGCTGCTGTCGATCGAGAAGGCGCGAAGGCTGCTCGGGTACGAGCCTGGGCACTCCTGGCGCGACCACATCGAGCCGCAGTAGGGCGCTCGCCCTATTCGGTCTCCGGCTCGGCGTGAGTTCCGTCTTGCGTGATCAACACAGGCACGTCTGAGTGATTGAGGACGTAATGGGAGACCGAGCCGAGCACGGCCGACTTGATCGCTCCCCGTCCGCGCGAGCCCATGACGATCAGGTCGTGGTCCGCGGCCGCAGCACGCTTCAACAACTCGACACCGGCGTGGCCGCTGGCGGTACGGGCCGCGTGAGGGACGTCGTCGGGGACGAGCGCTTCTCCCTCCGCGACGATGTTCTCGGCAGCCTGCATCAGCTCGGCCTCGGAGACGCTCGGCACGTACGGCCCCGCCCAGACCCGGACGGGCGCGGCGACGGTGAGCAGCGTCAGCCGCGCCCCCTGCGTGTGGGCGATGTCGATCGCTTCCGCGAGCGCATGCTCGGCGTGTGCGGATCCGTCCCAGGCGACGAGGATGCTCCTGAACATCAGATCACCGGGTCAACGCGAATGCCGCCCGTGCCATTCCCCGTCGACTCCGCGTTTCGCCGACGCGATCGTCGAGACGGCGCTCGAGGGGGACTCGGCGCGGGAGCTGCTAGCGGCCGCGCCGAAGCCGGCGCGGCCTCTTCTGTCGGCGTCGACGACCGACGCCTTAGGCCGCCCGCGCCAAGTCGTCGCCGTCGAGATCGCTGACGGTCACGACACCGTCTAGCTCGTCGGCAAGGCGTGCCAGTGCGTCTCGCTCGAGTTGGCGCACGCGCTCGCGCGTGATTCCAAGCTCCTTGCCGATCTTCTCCAGCGACTCGGTCTCGCCGTCGAAGCCGAACCGAAGCTCGAGGATGCGCCGTTCCCGCTCCGGCAGCTTTGCCACGGCCCGGCGAACAGCCTGCCGCCGGAACGAGTCGGCAGCCTCCTCCTCGGGATCGCTCGCCGTCGGGTCGCTGAAGAGGTCGCCGAACTCACCGTCGTCGGCGGAGCCGATGCCCTGGTTGAGCGACACGGGTGCCTCCGCGACGTCGAGCGCCTCCTCGACGTGCTGGAGCGAGAGGCCAGAGGCCTCCGCGAGTTCCTCGCGCGTCGGCTCGCGCCCGAGCCGAGCCTGTAGCTGACTCGAAGCACGTGCGAGCTTGACGCGCCGCTCGTGGACGTGCACCGGCACGCGAATCGTCGCCGACTGGTTCGAGACCGCACGCTGGCACGCCTGGCGGATCCACCAGGTTGCGTACGTCGAGAACTTGAAGCCGCGCCGCCAATCGAACTTCTCGACTGCGCGGTTGAGTCCGATCACGCCCTCCTGGATCAGGTCCAGCAGCGGGACGTCTCGACCCTGGTAGCGCTTGGCGATCGAGACCACGAGGCGGAGGTTCGAGTTGATCATCCGCTCCTTTGCGGCAGCATCGCCGCGCTCGATCCGCTTGGCGAGCGCCACCTCTTCGGCGGCGGTGAGCAGCGCGTAGCGGCCGGCCCGGTTCATGAACAGGGTCAGGCCGTCGGTCGAGCCGAGAGACTCCTCAGGGACGGGTGCCCGCTCGCGCTCGCGCGGAGCCACGATCTCGACGTCGCGCGTCTCGAGTTCGGCGCGGAGCGCTGATAGCTCGTCCTCGTCGAGGTCGTGCTCGTGGGCGAGCGCCTCGAGCGCTTCCTCCTCAATGATCCCGCGCTCCTCGGCCTCCTCGATGAGGCTGAGGACGGGTACTTCAAAGTTGATGGTGCTCAGTTCTAGTCACTTCCTTCGTCTGGTCGGGGGTTGGCTGCGACATTCGACCCCGTGAACGCAGCCCGCAACGCCCCGCAGGGCGCCGCACCAGTAAGAACGCTCGACGGGCTCGAAGCCCGGTGCTCTTCCGCTGAGCTACGGAGGCAGTGAGACAGGTGCGGGCGGAGGGAGTCGAACCCCCATGGGCCGAAGCCCGCCGGCTTCTGAGGCCGGTGCGTCAACCAAACTTGCGCCACGCCCGCAAGCGAGCGGCGGCATGACAGTCGCCGCCGCTCGTTCCCGGCTACTCGCGGAGTTCCGCGAGCTCGCACTCTCTCCGGTCGTACGGCTCGAACTCGGCCACGATGCCCTCGCGGAAGACCCGCAGCGTAGTCAACAGCGTGTCGAGCTTGTGCAGCGAGTTTGCTCGGCCCGCCTCCGAGTCGACGTCGAACTCGAGATTGATGCGGTCGTTGCAGTCCGCGATCTCGAGAATCATGCGCGGCTCGAAATTGTACGGGCACTCCCGGCAGTCGTCGTCGCAGTCGTCGCCGTACTGCAGACTGCGCTCTCGCGTGTCCTCGACGTAGGCGAACACGTGCGAGCCACCGTGGAAGCCGGGCAGGTTCAGGAACCAGCGCTCGTCGACGCGAGCGCGGTACGGCAGCACCATTCCCGTGCTCCTTTCCAGGCCGGCTCGCATGAGCTGGCGTTGTGTGAGTTGCGCGCCGCCGCCTGGCCAATCGGCCTTGGCGCGTCTTTCCCTACCAGCCGCATGCGCGCCGGTAGGCACTGTTCATGCTCGACCTTCCCGACGATGGCGCCTGCGAGAAAGGCGCATGTAGAGGGTATTTGGCTCGATTCCCAGGTCTAGAGCGACCTGCCGTATGGGCTTCTCCGCCAAACGACGGTCAAGCTCGTCCCAGTCCGGCCATGCCAGCTCGAGACTCTTCGCATAGCACGCGTGGGAGCAGAAGCGCTGCGGATCGTGACCGTTGAACGTGCATCCACACTGCGGGCATTTCCGCGCTTCTGCCGCGGCCGCGTGCCATCTGCGCATGTAACACGCTCCGCGACAGACGCCCTTCACCAGATCGTAGGCAGGCTTTCCACAGTCCGTGCAGCATCGCGTGGCGCGAAAATTCAGTTGAACCGCGCAGCCCGCATAGAGGGTCTCGACATCGGCCGGATACAGCCATCGCATCGAGACCGCCGCGCCTGCATATGCGCGTCGCTTTGCTTCGAGCTTCCTCCTGTAGCGGGCGAAGCCGGCCATGCCGACGATCTCGACGTACTCGGTCCCGACTCTGAAATCCGCGATATACGGCAGATTCGCCACGCGCACTTCATGTTCGTGCGGGACTTGTTCGCCGTGGAGCCAAGCGTCGTACATCGCTTCGTAGACCGACCTACAGGGTTCGCCTTCCTGTAGAAGAAGGAGACCCACGAACGCCGGGAATACCACGTGATCGACGTTCGGTGCACACTGTCCCCTTGCTCACACTCAGATCCCGGGCGATAGCCGAGTCCGGACGCTCACCTAGATCGACTAGATCCCAGTCGACCTTCGATCGTCGCACACCCTCAGGTGTCTCGAACCTCGCAATGCCGCGGCGAACTCGGGCTCGGTGAACGACCTGAGGCGCGACGCCGAACTGCCTCGCGAGCAGTGTCGGGATACGAGCCTAACGGCACGGTGTCCCAGTTGATTCCCTTCTGCGGGTGCCACACCTTCGAAGTGTTGCCAATGCAGAAGACAGCACTCGTTCTCTCCCGGGCGGCCGGCCGGATTCGAACCGGAACCTCGAGGATCACGACCTCGGATGCTGCCGTTACACCACGACCACCATGTTGCGAAAGCGGGGACGACCGGACTCGAACCGGCGGCCTTTCGCCTGACAAGCGATTGCTCTTGCCGCTGAGCTACGCCCCTATAGCGCACCGATTAAGAGTCGGGGGCTCTTCCGTTTGAGCTACGGAGCCAGCGCGAAGCGCTCGTCCGCGAAGCGGACCAGTGGAGGGGGTCTGGGGGAACCGGGAGGTTCCCCCAGCGGTCGTCACGGTGTGCATGTGGCCGGCAGGCATCGAACCTGCGCACCCCGCGTTTCAGGCGGGCGCTCTACCAAACTGAGCTACAGCCACGAGCTGTGATGGGCGAGGCTGGAGTCGAACCAGCAACCTCTTCCGTATCAGAGAAGCGCTCTGCCTCCTGAGCTACCCGCCCAAAGCTCCGGGACAAGGACTCGAATCCGGCTACGCCCAGAGTTACGTCAGAGCGTGGCGTCCTTCCTTTAGACCATCCCGGATCGGATCTTGTGCGTCTATGTGTCGCTCGGCAGATGCCAAGCGATGTTGTCCAAGCCACTCGCCTACTCTTCGACCCTGGATCGGCGACCGCCGTCGATCCCGGGGCGGACGTCGTCCTACGTGGAGGAGCTTTGGAGCCCGAGCTTCGCACGCCAGCCGGAAAATTGCATGCTAAAGCACACGCTAATTCTTGTGGCGCAATTTTCAGGTGCTAAGCGCCGAGGGCCTTTCTCTCTCAGGCGGGGCCTCGATTCCTTCTAGGTTTTCTTCAAGCTGGGCATCACCTCTGATTACTGATGGTTCCGTCGCCTCCAGAAACGAAAAAGGCGACCCTGTCGGGTCGCCCTTGCGTGGCTTGCTATGCGGCTAGGGGACTAGCGCGCATACCTCCCAGCGAGGGCCAGGACGTAACCGAACCAGCGCTTCGAATCGAAGCTGTGTCGGCACGGCATGACCGTCGCGGCTGACGCCGCTTCGGCAAGGAACGCTTTGGTGTTGAGTGTGATCAGCATCGCTTGGGTTTATCTCCGCGTCGGAGAATAGATCAAATATCCGACGTTGGCAAGAGCTCCAAACGAAGATCTAACGTTCGGTAATCCGCACTTTCCAAAAACATCGTAAAAAAGCAGACCGCTAGTTAGGGAACGACATCTGGAGCCCGCTGGAGGCCCCTGCCTCGTTATCGCGGAGATCGTTGCCGATCGCCTGAATCAGCAGCGTCAGCCGGTTTCCCAATATCCCGGGGCCGCCGTTTTCACGGATCACGTTGTCCTTGAGAAGCAGCCTTCCCTCGCCACCGTCCTGGCCGCCGGCGAGAACGATGCCCGCGCGCTTCGGTGGTGAACGCTTGACGGAGTTCCGAACGATCGTGTTGCCGCTGATCTCGAGACCGGTCGCGACCACCGCCGGACCTTCGTTGGGTTCGAGCTCGAGGAGAATCCCGGGTCCGGCGTTGTCCTGGATCGTGTTGCGCACGATGCGCACGTCGAGCGCCGGCTGACCCCGGTCGTCGGGCTCGACGTCGATTCCCGCCGCGGGCTGACTGGGGGGCGAGTCGCGAACGCCCTGGATCGTGTTGCCCTCGATCCTGAGGCCGATGACAGCCGTGGCGGAGATCGCATTGCGGCTCGCACCGCTGAGGGTCGAGTCCAGCACCGACACGCCGCCGGCATACGAGTTGCCGTTGCCGCGGCCGCTGATCGTGATGTCGTCCTTCGGCGAGCCGCCGATGTCGAGGTGGCTGAGTGTGATCCGGTGGCCCTGCGCGGCGACGCCGTGCATCGACTGGCCCGCGGGCACGACGATGCGGAGATTGCTGATCGTGACGTTCACGGGCGCAGGCTTAAGACGGTTGGAGCGGTTGACGAAGAACACGGCGCTGGAGGCGATCGGATCTCCGTCGATCGAGTGAAGCCGCACCGGACCGAGACCTAGCGACACGACGCACGCGCCGTCTGAGTTGATCGTCGCGTCGTCGTGCGAGACCCAGAGCCCTCTCGTGGCGTAACACTCCCCGTCGGGCAGTTTGGGAAGAAAGATCGTGCCGCCGCCGCGGTCGAGCCGCGCTTGCAGCCAGGTGGTGTCGTCGCGGTTGGGGCCGGATGCCTTGGCCGGCGGCATGCTCGGCAGTCCACGGGGAGGCCTCGCGGCTTGCAACGCACGCTTCAGGATTGCGCGGCCGCCGTTACCGCGCAGCAAGTTGTTGCTGAGGACGACCTGCCCTTTCCCGTCGCTCTGCGCGCCGGCGAGCACGATGCCCCCACGCGTCCGCGCCGGCCCCCTGCGCGCGTTACGCAGGATCTGGTTGCCGCTGATCTCGATTCCTGACGCCAGTATCGGCGGTCCGTTGTTGGGCTCGAGGTCGAGATAGACGCCGGGGCCGGCATTGTCGGCGAGCTCGTTCCCCGTCACGTGTACATCCAGGACGGGTTGTCCGCGGTCGGCCGCGCGAATGTGAATGCCCGCCCCGCGGCGCGAGCGCGAAAGCGTGTTGCCCTCGATCCGCAGGCCGACGGGCCCGAACGCCGTGATCACGTCGCGCTGACCACCGGAGAGCGTCGAATCCGTGACGGCGACACGCCCCGTCATCCCGCCGATTCCCGTCTTGCCATCGCCGATCAGGACGTCGCTGAGCGGCGCGCCGTCGATGGTGAGGTGATTCAGAGCGGTCTCGTGCGCGAAGACGCTGATGCCGTGCATCCGCTTCGCCGCCGGGACGGTGATGTGAACGCCGCTAATGGTTACCCGTACGGGAAGAGGCGCTCGAAGATCCGAGTGGTTGAGGAAGAAGACCGCGTTGGACAGGATCGGTGTCCCGTCCCCTCTTTTGATCCGGCCCGGTCCCGGCCCGAGCGCGACGATGCAGGCGCCGTCCGACGTGATCGTCGTGTCGTCGCGCGACACCCAGAGCCCGCGCGTCGCGTAGCACGCACCGTTCGGAAGCTTCGGCAGGAAGATCCGGCCGCCCGCATCGAGCTGCGCCTGCAGCCACGCGGTGTCGTCACGCGCGGCGCCTGCCTCCGCGGACGCAGCGGACACGAGCACTGCGACGGCGCACGCCGCGAATGCAGACAACCTCACGAATCCCCGTCGGTTCCTCACGACCCCTTCGGCGGAATCCTAGACGGGGATGAACTGCTGTTTAGCTCTTCTTGATGAAGGTGACCGACCCGTTCGCCTCGAGGATCGCCCACTCGACGTCGTCGAGCGACGAGATCTGCTGCGATCGCATCTCCTCGGCGACCTCGTCCTCGGTCATCCGCTCACGCTTGAGGTTGTGATCGACGACCCGCGCGCGAAACGCGACGGCGCCGCTAACTTAGTCCCGCTCTAGAGCGTCTTCTGGTCTGACGGGCGTCGAGTTGGAGGTCGGGATGTTCACCTTCGTGGTGCGAAGACTCCTCTACAGCATCCCGGTGCTGCTCGCGACGAGCTTTCTGATCTTCACCGCGGTATCACTGAGCGGCGACCCGGCCGCGCGACTGAAGGCGAACCCGAGGTTCTCCCCCGTGGTGATCAAGCAGATCGAGCACAAGTACAAGCTCGACCGGCCGATCCCGGTTCGCTACTGGTTCTGGCTCAAGGACGTCACGACCCACAAGCTCGGCACGTCGCTGAACACGAA
>WNGF01012668.1_pt1 | contig 11586 bp, 4 predicted proteins | sample 5400641 | NCBI WGS metagenome assembly WNGF01 (sample SAMN13153371, study PRJNA577476) | soil metagenome | isolation source: 80 cm soil or saprolite under grassland replicate 2 | place: USA:California | collected 2016-06-15 | reverse complement strand
GGGCGAACTCGGTCAGCGCGATCGCAGCCGGACGCTGGTAGACCAGCCGCAAGCCGCTGAAGCCGCCGTCCTCAGTGTGTGACCAGAGGACCGCCTCCAGGGTCGCGGCGTCGTCGATGAGCGTGTAGTTGGGCAGCAGCCCGAGCCCTTCCAGCGCCTGCATGGTCGACTCCTCGCGCAACTCGCGCAGGAGCACGATGACCGCATACCGCTCGCCGCGCAGCCGGCGCAGCTCGCGCTGGTCGGGGTCATCAGGGTCCGGACGCTGCTCCAGCCGCTCGATGCTCGCCTTCAGACGGTCGCGCCGCCGGCCGAGGTCGTCGTAGCGTGCCTTCCAGCCGGCCAGCGCCCGGTCGACCGCGGCTGCCAGCCCGACAGTGGCGAACTCCCGCAGCGCCGCGGCGGTCTCGTCGCGTAGGTGGGTGCCGAACAGCGCCAGGAACTCGCCGACGTGCGGCGCGTCGGGGACGACGCTCGCCGCCACGACCTCGCCGAGCCAGGTACCGGGCGCGCGGCCCGCTCCACTCACCAGGCCGATCTTCGGCGGCATCGGCGGGGCGGGAACCGCTCCGTCGGCAGCCAGGTCGATGAGGTAGGCGAGGTACTGGCGCCTGAGGATCTCGACCGCGTCCAGGTAGCAGCTCGGCGGGCGGACCTCCCCGGCGAGCATGTGCTCGGGTTGCGCCAGGTAGTACAGGGCGCGCGGCCCTGCCGGCAGGAACGCCCCGATGAAGGCGTTGCCGGTCAGGCGCCCGGCCCGCCCGACCCGCTGCACGTACGCGGCCGGGCCGCGCGGGACCGAGGTGAGCAGCACAGCGGAGAGGTCACCAATGTCGATGCCGAGCTCCAGCGTGGGCGTGCAGACGACCACGTTCGGCGCGGCGGGGTCGGTGCCGGCCTTGAACGCCGCTTCGAGCTGCTCCCGCTCGCGCCGGTTCAGCAGCCCGGTGTGCTCGGCGGTCACCACCCGCCGCCGGGTCCGGGAGCGGTACAGCCGCCGGTAGTAGTTCGACGGCTCCGGGAGTGCGGGCTGGTAGCGCCCGGGGCAGCGGTAGCGCAGGCACGGCGTGCCCACCCAGGCGGCGAACTGCTCCGGCGGAGCCGCGTGGGGGCTGCGGCAGACATCACAGCAGAGCAGGCTCGGAGCCATGCCGTCCTCGGGCACGTCGTGCACCGCGATGACGCGCGGGTCGAGGCCATATGCGCTGCCGCCGCGCCGGGTGGGCCGGGCGCGGACCACCTCCTCAGCGTCGAGCAGCTCGAACATCCGGCGGTTGAGCGACGGTGCCATCCCCGGCTCCACGCCAATCGTGCGGACCGCCCAGTCGACCAGCCAGGTCGGCGTGGCCCCGGTCGCGGCGAGGGAGTCGAACGCATCCCTGTGGCCCCGGTGGCGGTCGTGCGGGAACCTGGGCCGACTCTGCCCGAGAGGGAACGCCGGCATGCCTTCCCGACGCCCACCCCAGATGCGCCACTGGTTGCCGTCCTCGGCCAGGTACGGCTCGAGCCACGGGTGCAGGATCGCGCCGCGCAGGCGCAGCCGCTCGAGCAGCCCGCGCAGGTAGGCGGTGTAGCCGGCCAGGCCGGTATCGAGTATCTCCTGCCCGGCGAGGTGGCGGTGCGCCTCCCCGACCAGCTCGGCGAGTACCTCCGGGTCGCGCGGCTCGACCGCGGCGGCGACGGTGCCGGTCAGCTCCAGCGTCCGGCCGACACGCGCGCGCAGCCCCAGCTCGAGCGCGGCCTCGAAGGCGAGCCTGGTCGCGAGCAGCTCCCACCCGGCCCGCTCGGGCCGCCCCTCCCACAAGGTCCGCACGCGCGGATGCTCCAGCAGGTCCGGCGGGGTCAGTGCGTGCAGCGCGGCGGGGTCGCCGCCGGTCGCCTCCAGCAGAGACTCGCCGAGTTCCTGGAGGGAGATCTGCTCCGCGTCCTCGATCAGCTCGGCCATCAGGGTGCGCAGGTTGAAGCGGTAGGTACGGCCGGAGAAGAACGCGGCCCGGTGCGCGGCGTCCTGCACCGAGTCGGTGAACGCCCCTCCTGTGGGGCCGAGACGAGACGGTGGGCGGCCGGGTCGAGGTGTCCGGCGTCCCGCTCGGCTGTTGAGGCGCGCAGCAGCACCCGCACCCGTGCGGGCTGCTGCACCGACGCGCGGTAGATCAGCACCGGGTCGAACACGAGGCTGCCGTCCAGCTCGGAGACGAACGCCATCCACCCCGCCCGGCCGCAGTGCCGGCAGTAGGCTGCGGGCAGCTCCGGGTCCTGACGCCTCGGCTCGGCCCGCCCGGCGTCATCGTCCCGCTCGGCGGGCGCGCTGTCGAACCAGCGAAAGCGCGGCTCCGGCGCGACCGTGCGCAGCAGGCGGGACACCTCCCGCACCCACAGCTGCACCTCGATGGCGAACAGCGGGGCAGGCGGTGCGCCATCCGTCCCGGGACGGCGCGCGACCGACAGCAACGCCAGGTAGCGGGCGAGTGCCACCTCCACCCGGGCCGGGTCGCGCTGCGCCACCGCGCCCCAGCTCGGCGCGCGGGTGACCAGCAGCTCGACCGCCTGTGCGGACAGGCGGCTGCGGTCGGACGCGGCGCCGAGCACCGCACGGGTCAGCGGGTGGTGCAGCAGCCAACCGCCGAGCGCGACCGGGTCGAGCGGCGCCGCCCGCCCGGTGAACAGCGCCGCGGCGCCGTCCAGGTCGTGCTCGGGTAGGGCCAGGACTTCGTCCACGTCCGGGATCGGCAGGGTGTAGTCGACCGTGCCGCAGGCCTCGTCAGCGGTCTGCCGCTGCTCCTCGACCACGGCATCCTCGTCGAACGGCACGCCGAAGACCCGCTCGGCGAATTCCCGCAGGGCGGGCCCGGCGGTCGTGCCGGACCCAAGCGTCGCTGAGGTCGCCACCGGGATCACCGGCCCGAGCGGACGGTCCGGCTCGGCCACGCCCAGGCGCGCGCCGAGCCGCCGCAGCAGCATCGCCACGTCGGTCCCCTGGGCGCCGTCGTAGGTGTGGAACTCGTCGAGCACGACGTAGCGGAGCGTGCCTGGCTCGCCCGCGGCCCACAGGTCGCGGTCCTGTCGCCGGAGCAGCAGCAGGTCGAGCATCTTGTAGTTGGTCAGCAGGATGTCCGGCGGCGAGCGGCGCAAAACCTCACGGTCGCCGACCAGGTGGTCCGGGCCGGGCATGGCGTGGCCGCCCTGCTCGCCGATGTAGATCCCAGCCGTGATCCCAGCCAGACGGGAGTCATTATCGAGCAGGCCGGCGAGCCGCCGCGCCTGGTCGCTGGCGAGCGCGTTCATCGGGTAGAGCAGCAGCGCCTTGATCCCGTGCTGGCCACGCTCGTGCTCGCGGATGCAGTGGTCCAGGATCGGGTAGAGGAACGCCTCCGTCTTGCCCGAGCCCGTACCAGTGGTGACCAGCGTCGGGAGCGGCTCCCCGCCGCGGGAGGAAAGCCGCTCGAACGCCCGCGCTTGGTGCAGGTAGGGCCGGAACCCGTCTGGCAGCCAGTCAAGCGGACACTTCCACCCGTCCCCCGCCTCGCGGAACGGCGTGCGTATCCTGAGGTACGGCCCGCGAAAGATGCCGTCGTCCGGGTCGGTCAGGAACGCCGCGAGCGCCGCCCGGGTCTCGTCGTCGCTCAGCGCGAACGTCGTCGCCAGGTATTCGACGAGCGCCTCCCGCAGCTCCCGCGCGACCAGGCTCGGGATCACAGACCCGACCCTCTTGCCTCGCCAGTCACAGCTCCCCTTCGTCCAGGCGGCGCCGGAACTCCTCGTAGGCGCGCGTCATCTCCTTCTCCCGGTCCGGCTGGCTGAACGGCAACACGTACCGCCCGAAGTTGGCGCCCGAGTCGGCCTTCCACGCCTTCACAACCTCGCCTGGCACACGCCGGCCGTTCGAGTCGAACCACATGTCGTATTCGTACTTGCGGAGCACAGCGAACTGTGTGCGATAGATCGCGCAGAGCTGCTCCGCCGTCAGCCCAAGGATCAACGCTGCCAACGCGTCCAGCTCCACGAGCGCCACCCGCCGGTCGTAGTCCATGCGGAGGGGTGTCGCCGTCGTCCAATCCGGCCCCACGCCGCCAAGCGGCGGCCGGTTGGAGTCAGGATCGGTCCACCGATCCCGCTGCCAGACTGGGTCATACAGCTCCTCCCACAGCGGCGCATACTCCCTGGTGAGGCAGTTGAGACGAAGGGTCCGCAAGCAGAGCGGCGGCTTGAATAGTTCGTCCATCGGCAAGGGGAAGCGCCGAATAAGCTCATCCTGAATATTTGATTTCCCCGAGACCTTGATCAAGTAGTCGAAAGCAAGTGTTGACAAGAGCCCGCCAAGCTGGACAAGGTAACGAAGCTTCGAGGTACTCAACGCCGCGACTGAATGAATATGGATAGGCCCTGGCGGAATTAAGGCTGCATGCAATGACCGCTCGAGTCCCGGCTGAGTCATTTGCCGCCATGCGAGTCTCCAAAATGACGTGCAAAGACGGCCTTTCCAGTGGTCGATCACCGCTTCGTAGGTTTCACGGTCACAGGCGCGCTGGTAATTCGTCCGAGGAATGACACGTTCAGGCAGGGTTTCTAGGTCCCAGGGACTGTAGTCCTGGTTGTGCTTGCAGTTCTCGTTTGGCTCCTTGGCGAACGGTGTGGCGACCGTGAAGTGGGGGCCTTGCAGGATCACCTCGTCCCAGGATGGCGGGATCCGCGTCGCCCAGCGGATGATGCCCCGCTCCTTCGCACCCTTTTCGTGAAAGCCAGAGGACCAGCGATATCAAGATCTGCGAGCTGGGTCGGCTGGTTGGCGAGAACGTCGAGGGCGGCAAGATCCGCCTGGGTGATCGGGCGGAGGAGACGCGCCTCGGTCGCCGGGGTGCCCGGCTCGTCGAAGAGACGGGCCCAGGACGCAAGGACATGCTCGTCGATTGTGAGCACTCTGGCTTTGTGTGGGCGCAGGTCCCATCCACCCCACGGGTACTGGATCGTTGGCAGCTCGCCCGAACCGTCGTGTTCCAGCGAGCCGTCGACGATGTCCGGATGCTGGAGGTAGGACATCTGGAGGAAGGAGACAGGCCGCGCCGTGCCGTAGACGTGGACCCCGAAGATCGTCTTGTCGTTTACATCCTCGAAGAGGAAGAGCCCGTTCAAGAACTGGAAATGGCGCCGCAACCGTGGGTACGTGGCGCGCCGGAGTGGGCCTGCCTTGGGGTCGGTGAAGTGGCTCTCCGGGTGGAGCAGGCCGGCGGCGCCGTGAGGCCCGGTGTGCCGCCACACCGTGTCCATGAAGACCATGTAGAGGTTTGTCTGCACCCCGGCGAGCGCCGGTCGCAAGAGCGGCGAGCTCATGATCTCGACCAGGCCGGCGGCTGCGGCCACCTCGGTAATGTACGCAGCCAGACGTGACGGGTCTTCAAGGAGCCCCTTGCGGCGGCGGCGGAACTCCTCGACAGGCGAGTGCTCTTCCAGGCCGAACCAGGGGTCGAACTCGGCAAGGGTGAGATCGTCCTCCCAGCGTGGACGGAACCAAGGCGGATTGCCGAGCTGCAGGTCGAAGCCGCCGGTCCCGAAAATTGGACCGAGCTCCAGCTCCCAGTGGAAGAAGCCTTCACGCTCGGTGATGTGTGCGGCTTCGTCCAGCCACGGGTAGGTCGCGTGCACTTCGGCAACTGGGCGCATCTCGGAGCTGAGGGTGAGCCGACGCTCGCGCTCGGCGAAGTCGTCCAGGGTGGCGAGGAGGTCGAGCTGACCTGGCTCCTCGATTGGGCCCTTGCCGAGCAGGGCTTCCAGGGTGTCCAGCCACTCGGGCAGGCTGGGCGGGTCGGGCGTGCCGCCCGAACCTCCGAGAGGCCAGAACCACAGCGCGCACCAGGCGTTCATGGTCAGGCGCAGGCGGCCGAGGGCGGACTCCGGGTCGCGCAGCGCCTGCTCGACCGCTTCGCGGCTCTCGGCCCTGGCGGCAGAGTGGCGCCCTGTACCCCAAACCTCGATCGGGCGGCGCAGGCCGCGCTCGGCCAGGTGCAGGCGGTCGAGCGCGGCCTGCCACAGGCGCTCGACCCGCTCGGCAATGGCGACCAGCCGCGCAGCATCCCGCTGGGAGGGCATCTTGCGGATGGCCTTACGCCACTCCTTCAGGCGCTTGGTCGCCTCGGGCTTCAATTCCTTGGCCTGCGGGGTGTCGGCGACCGCGCCCCAGCCGTGCGCGGGCAGCAGGAAGTGGTGAATCTCCCCAGTGCCGATCATCGGGCCGTCGGCGAGGCCACGGTCGCGGGGCACGGCCTGGAGCCATTCACCCTTGGCGAGCTGATCGCGGTGGTAGGTGGCCCGGCGCGCGCCGACCAGCGAGTTGCCGCGACGCAGGTGCAGCCCGAACCAGGGCGCCTTCAGGCCCTCGTGCATGGCGTTCAGCCACAGGGAGACCTCGGCAAGCTCGACCGCGGTCTCGTTCAGGTCGACGCCGTAGCACTGGTGCAGTGCGATATGCGCCTTCACCTTCTGCAGCTCGCGCTGATAGATGTCAGGGTCCAGGGCCCGGTCCAGCTCAGCCTGGCGGCGGCGAAGGTATTCGGCGGCGAGCTGGTTGATCGCTTCGTTGAGGAACGCGCCGGACCCGAGCGCCGGCTCGCAGATGGTCAGCTCCAGCAGGCGGGCCGCGGGGGTGGTCTCGCCGTCCTGGTCGAGCAGCTCGGCGAGGGCATGCTTGACCACGCAGCGGGTCAGGACCTCCGGGGTGTAGTAGGAGGCGCTGCGCTGGCGCGCACGGCCGGACAGGCGGAAGACGAACGAGCCCTTGGGTGGCGCACCCGCAGCGGCAGGCCGGTGTCCGGGTGCGGGCGGGTGACGAAGACCTCGTCGGGGTAGTCGGCCGCGCGGGAAACCGGCACCACCCAGGTGCCCTTGTCCTCCTGGCCGGGGCGGGCCACCTCGTACAGGTCCTGGTCGGCGAAGAACCCGGAGTAGGCCATCAGGCCCTCGTAGACCGCGCCGAGCTGGTTGATGCCGAGCTGCGCGTAGGAGACGAAGCCGCGTTCCCTGCCCTTGCGCTCTTTGGAGAGCAGCAGCAGCCGGAGCACCTGGAGCAGCACCTCGTTGCGCAGCGGCACCGAGTCGAGCAGCGGGGTCGCCTGGGGCGAGAACAGCTCGGAGCGCAGCGGCTCGAAACGAAGCCCCTCCTGCTCGGAGAGTACCTCCGCGCCCAGCACCGGCTGCGCGTGCTCGTGGTGGTAGCCGTCGTTGACCAGCCGGAACAGCAGCTTCAGCGACTCGTGCAAGTGCCGGCCATCCCGTGCCTTGTCGCCGGTGAGCGTCACCAGGCACAGGTCGCGCAGGCGGTCCAGGCCGTAGCCCGACGGGTACTCGGGATGGTCGAGCGGAAGCAGGCGTAGCTCCGGCCGGGCCTCGGCGTACAGCAGGAACAGCAGCCGGTATAGGAAGCGCAGGCACTCCGTGGTGAGCTGGGTGGCCAGCCCGGGGATCGTGTCCACCTTGAGCTTCGCGCGGCGACGCTGCTCGATCACCTCGCTGGCGAGCAGCTCGACCGCCTGGCGGATGCCCTCGCGAAGGTCCTTGGAGACGCCGACAGCGTGCTTCTGCGAGGCGCTGGTCAGCTCGTCCAGGACCGACTGGCCCTCCTCGGGGACAAGCGCGTCGGCGGAGAACAGCGCCGCAACCGTCTCCAGCTCGCCCTTGGCGCGGGCGTCGCCGCGGCTCAGCGCCAAGTCCAGGTTGACGGCCAGGAAGCGTCCTTCCGCCCACTTGGTCCGGTCGGCGAGCACGACCACGACCACCCCACCGGCGAGCAGCAGCGCGTACCGCGGCGGCTCGTCGGCGGCGAACAGATAGGAGACCGCATCGGCCGCGTCCCGGATACGGGTCCGGCCGTCCTCGGCAACCAGCGGCTGCCGCAACCGGCCGGCCTCGCCCGGGTCCAAGGCCTCATCGACATCGGCGGCAAAGCCGAGGTCGAGCGCGACCAGCAGCAGGCCGGTGTGGGTCTCGCGGGCGTGCGCAACGGGGACGGCGAACGGCCGGCCGCCACGCTCCAACTCGTAGTCGCGGCGGGCGGATGGGAAGCCGAGCGCGGCGAGCACCGCGTCGTGCATCTCCGGCAGCTCGTCACCCGGCCGGGTGCTCTCGACCACGCGGGTCTTGGCGGCGAAGAAGGGCCGGGCGAGCCCACGAAGGCGCGTGCGGGCGGTGTCCTCGCCGCGCTTCTCCGCCGCGTCCCAGCGTGACCGCAGCCTGGCGAGGTCGCCCTGGAGCAGGACGTCCAGGTAGTGGTTGGAGAAGTACTCGCCGTGGTTGTCGATGCTGTCGAAGATCATCGCTCCCCCACCAGCACGGCGACGACGCGGACCAGCGGATCGCCGCTGGTCCGCTGGTCGGCGATGAGCCCCTCGGTGTCCGCCGCCACGGCGGCGACCTCCTTCTCGCGGTGCCGGCGCTGGGGCATCGCGGCCATCTCGAGGGTGAGCTGCTCCGCGTGCCGCTGCCAGGACCGCAGCCGCCGCTCATGCCGCTGGACCCGCTCGGTCAGCGCCGCGTCCCGGTCGTCGCGCACGGCACGCATGTGCTCGCGACCTGCGCGTACGGCGTGGACGACCAGCTGCTGCAGCATGGCGAGGTCCGGCGCCCGGCCGGTGTTGCCGAGCCGCGGGCCCACGCCGGCCTCCTCGAGGGCGGCTTGCAGCGGCCGGACGTGCGGATGATCGGGGAGCCGGTCGACCGCCATCCACTCGACGACGGTCGGCTGCCCGCGGCGGTTCGAGTAGACGCCCTGCAGCAGGAAGACCGGCGAGCGCACGTCCGCGGCGATCACCGGCGCCTCGTTGCGGCCGAGGCGGACCAGGACCTTGTCCACCAGCCAGTCGATCACCGGATGCTGGCCGGACAGATACAACACCTCCGGCCACAAGGAGTCGGTGCTCTCCCGCGCCCGGCGCAGCATCTCCTCGGCGACATGCCGGTCGGCGGTGAGCTTGAGCCGCTCGAGGACCCTCCGCTCGGCCAGGTAGCCCTGCGGCAGCACCTCCAGCCAGGAGCAGCCTGTGCTGTGGCTCGCGGCGGATGTCCAGCTCCGCCTCGGGATCCTCGAACGCCTCTCGCAGCGCCTCGTCCAGGAACGCCTCGTCCGAGCGGAACAGGCTGAGAGGGGCGATGGTCCCGACCGGCTCGGCACCGGTCTGCCCGGCCAGGACCATCATCAGGTCGAACCCCGAGCGGGGCTGGCTCGGCACCACCTCGTCGAGCGGTCGCTGCTCGGCCAGCGCGTTGGTGATCTCGCTCTCCTCCTGCGCCGCCGAGTGCAGGCCCATCAGCGAGCCGGCGTCGCCGAGGGCGCGGTGAGCCTCGTCCTCCTTGCCGAGCAGCCGCGCGAGCACACCGAGGTCACCCTTGACGTCGGGATGGGCACCGGTGAGCAGCAGGGCGCGGATCTCCGGGCTGTGGCGCTGGCCGTAGCGGTCGATGCGGCCGTTGCGCTGCTCGATCGTGATCAGGCTCCACGGCAGGTCGAAGTGGATCAGGTGGTGGCACTGCCGGTGCAGGTTCACGCCTTCCGAGGCGATGTCGCCGGTGAGCAGCAGCCGCACCTGACTGTCGGCGAGCGCGAACTCCTCGACAACTTCCTGCTGCTCAAGGTCGGGCAGACCGCCGTGGAGGACCCGAACCGCTCGACGGCCCAGCCCGAGCCTGGCGCGAAGCGTCTCGGCGAGCCACTGCAGCGTGGCGTGCCGCTCCGAGAAGACGACCGCCCGCAACGGCGAGCCCGCACCGACCCCGATCGCGCGCAGCGTCTCGACCAGCGCCGCAAGCTTGGCGCTGCTCCGGTCATCGACCCGTGCGACCAGCGCGGCGAGGCGTTCCAGCGCGGCGATCTCGCTTTCGACCTCCCATCCGGGGGCCGTCATCTCGCGCAGCCTGCCCAAGCGGTTGTCGACCGTCCCGGCGAGCGCCCGGTGGGAGGACAGGAACGCTTTGAGCAGCGTGTACGGGAACAGCCTGCGCCCCTCGCCACTGACCGGCGACCGCCCGGACGCGGGGTACAACCACACGTCGGCGAGCTCGTCGAAGACCGCGTCCTCGGCGGGCGTGGCCGCCACCGGCACCCCGACTGGAGGCAGGCGGTCCGCCCAGGCCGCGCCGACCTCGGCCGTTGTGCGGCGTCGCGCTGGTCAGGATCAGCGCGTCCGTGCGCGGGGCGAGCACGCGCGCGAGCTGGTTGTTGAGTGTCCCCCGGTTGACCAGGTTGTGGCATTCGTCGATCACCACCGCGTCCCAGCGGATCCCCTCCAGGTGGTGCCGGTAGCGGCCCGCGTTCTTGAGCGTGTCGATCGAGATGATGACCCGCTTGTAGTAGGTGAACGGGTTGCGGGTGGCGGGGATCTTCTGGCGGACCCGCTGGATGCCCTCGGAGTCGAGCCGGACCAGGGGAATCGCGAAGCGCGTCCACAGCTCGTGCTGGAACTGCTCGAGGATGTGCCTGGGAGTGACCACCAGGATGCGGTCGCCGCGCCCGCGCCGCATCAGCTCGGAGAGCACCATGCCGACCTCGAGCGTCTTGCCCAGGCCGACCGCGTCGGCGATGAGCAGCCGTGGCCGCAGCGCCTCGAGCGCGGCCTTGACCGGGTGGCGCTGGTACTCGAGCTGGTCGAGAAGCTGCCGGTGGCCCACGGCCAGGCGGGTCTCGGCTGCCGGCAGCGGCGTCTTGCGGATCAGCGCCTCGAGGTACAGCCGGCTGCGCCGGAACCCTGGGGTCGGGTCGAGGACGAGGGTGGTGTCCTCCGGGCGCAGCGGCTGCACGTCGTCCAGCTCGGTGAAGAAGGTCGCCTCCTGCTCGCGCACCAGCTCGGAGGCGCCGATCACCCGCACGAGCTTGCCGTCGGCCGGGGTCTGCTGCACCGCGCGGACCAGCCACTCCTCGTCGCGCACCACGACCTGCGCTCCCGGGGCGATCAGCGGCAGCGCCGCCGACGGTGTTGGCATCCTTCCTCCCTCCGGACCTGTGGTGCGAGAGGCGCGAAGTAGACTACCGCGAAGCGAGGTGCTCCAGCCCGTTGGCTTCGAGGAACGCCGGCAGCGAGTTGAACGCGTTGAAGAACAGGGGGCTACCGGCGAACGAGAGCGGACTGACCGGGCCGATGGTCATGAACGAGTACTGCCGGCTGCCGATGTCGAACGAGGAGTGCGGGTCGCGGAACAGCCGGTACAGGTCGAGCGCCGTTCCAGACGAGCCGACCGCCTCCCGCAGCGCTTGGAACTCCTGGCCGATGCCCAGCCCGAAGCCGAAGAACTGGATGCGGAGCTGGTCGAGGACGTGACGGTCGAGGCTCGACAGGGACTGGCTGATGAACAGCCAGCCGAGCCCGTACTTGCGGGTGGTGCGGGAGGCGTCCACCAGCACCCTGCGGACGCCGCGGGTCGCCTCGTCCTCGTCGCGGCCCATCTCGCGCGGGGCCAGACGGTGGGCTTCGTCGATCACGACGAGCGTGTTGAGGCTCTGGCCTTCCTGGTAGGCGGCTTCCGCTGCCTCGTTCAGCCCGTCCAGCAGCCGCTTGATCACCAGCGACTGGATGCGGTCGTTCCACAGCAGCCCCCTGGCCTGCTCGC
>WNGF01017019.1_pt1 | contig 11587 bp, 12 predicted proteins | sample 5400641 | NCBI WGS metagenome assembly WNGF01 (sample SAMN13153371, study PRJNA577476) | soil metagenome | isolation source: 80 cm soil or saprolite under grassland replicate 2 | place: USA:California | collected 2016-06-15 | reverse complement strand
TGCCGCTAGCGGCGATGAAGTAATCCACCGAGGTGTGCACGATGTCGGCGTCAGGGCCCGGTGCCTGCACCTGGATGTTGTAGGCGCGCCACACCTTTTGCAGGGCCGCGGCCGGGCCGGTGACGAAGTGCCAGCCGGGGATCGTGACGAGCTGATGCTCGCGGGAGAAGGTGAGCACGTCAGCCACCCGCGCGTGGTAGGGGTTGACGTTGACCGCGGCGAAGACCACCTTGCCCGCGGCCGGCCCGAGGTCGTGGTAGGCGTCGGCGAACTCCTGGGCGACCAGCGGGCAGGTGCTGACGCAGTGGGTGTCCATGAAGGTCAGCACCACCACCTTGCCCCGGAACTGGGACAGCTGGGTTGGCTTCCCGTTCTGGTCGGTGAGCCTGAACTCCGGTGCCGGGCTCGCGGGCACCGGTGAAAGGGCCATCAGGTCGGCCAGGCGGGTCGAGACGCTGGGCGGGATTCCCGACGGGCGCAGCTGCGCCGGTGCCGCCTGCTGGTGGTGGCGGATCACGATGACCAGCACGGTGATTGCCGCTGCCGCGGCCACCACGGCCGCGGCAGCGAGCACAGCCGCAAGCCGCCTGCCCGACCCGGCCCGGCGCGGCGTACCGGCGGCTTGCTCGCCCGCCGCCGACCCGCCGGGGCGTGCTGGGCTTTGTCCTGCCACCTCGCCTCACCTTTCCCAGGGCCGGCTGCGGCCGGGGCCTGGGCCGCCGGCGCCTCGCCAGGTCCATCACCGCTGGGGCGGTCGCGTGCTTGCGGTTCCTCCGCGTGCCGGCGGGCCTGTGACCGGCCCATGATATACCTAAACTTCTTAGGTGTCTGGGTACCCGGAGGCGTCTTGCCCGGATCGCGCATCGCCGGCGCCAGCAGCCGCGCACGCGGCCACGGCAGGCCGCCCGGCGCCAGGCGGCCGGCCTGCACGAAACGGGGCGACGATGACCATTCCTCACAATGGCGGCACCGGCCCGGGGCGGCTCGGGGTGCGGCGCTGGGCTGGCCGGCTGCGCCGCATGCCGCCCAGCGCCAAGATCGCCCTTGGCGCGGCCGCCGTGCTGCTCGCGCTGGCCGCCGGGATCTCCGCCGCGGTCAGCGCTCCTGGTCATGCAGCCCGCGCCCTGCCGCTGGCGAAGAACTTCACCCTCCCCGCCCTGGGCCACCCCGGCCAGAGCGTGTCGCTGGCTCAGTTCGCCGACCGCCCGGTCATCGTGAACTTCTTCGCCTCCTGGTGCGTGCCGTGCAAGAAGGAGACCCCGCTGCTCGCCCGGTTCTACCGCGCCGGGCACGGCCGCGTCGCCATCCTCGGCGTCGATTCCAACGATCAGGCCAGCGCCGCGCTGAGGTTCACACGCGCCGCCGGGGTGAGCTACCCGGTGGGCTTCGACCCGCACGCGGCGGCGGACAACGCCTACGGCGTGGTCGCGATCCCGCAGACCTTCTTCCTCAACGCCGGGCACCGCATCGCCAAACGGGTCTTCGGGGCGGTCACGATGACCGATCTCACCCGGGGAACCGCATTGATCAGCGGCCGGACCTGACACGGCCCGCAGCGGCGGCCGATCCCGGCAGGCGGCAGGGCTGACACCGATCGCTGCGGGCGCGTCGCCAGCGGCCCGCCAGGCGGTGCGGCGTTCGGCGCCAGCGGGGTGATGCCGCAGAGGAGGCCGGCAGGGTGTGCGGCCAGGCCGCCGGCAGGGGCCCGCCGGTGGCCTGGTCACCTAAGGACGGTAGGTTGTGATGTCACCGGATGAGCCAGCGGACGCACGGAGGCCGGGACATCGTGAGCGGCGGTATCGAGCACCTTGTGCTGTCCGGGCCGCTGGTCCTGGCTGCGCCGGTGGCGCTGGCGGCCGGCGCGGTCACTTTCATCTCGCCGTGCTGCCTGCCGCTGGTACCCGGCTACCTGTCCTATGTGACGGGGATGTCCGGGGCTGATGCGCAGCGGTCCGCTGCCGGGGCAGCCATGCGGGCACAACCAGGCCGCGCGCCAGCTGCGGGCGTGCCCGCCGGGCCGGGTGCGGTGGCCACGGTTGCCTCCCCGCCGGCCGCGCCCGCCGGTGCTGCCGCTGCCACGCGAGCTGCACGGGGCCGGACGGTGGCCGGGACGGCGCTGTTCGTGCTCGGGTTCTCGGCGCTGTTCGCCAGCTACGGGGCCGCGTTCGGCGGGCTCGGCGAGCTGCTGCTGGCCCGCCAGCAGATCCTGATCCAGGTGCTGGGCGGGCTGACGATCCTGCTCGGCCTGCTGTTTGCCGGGGCCTTCGACAAGCTGCCGCTGGCCGGGCGGGTGCTGCGGCCCTCGGTGCGGCCGCGGGCCGGGCTGGCCGGGGCGCCGCTGCTGGGGGTGCTGTTCGGGCTCGGCTGGACGCCGTGCATCGGCCCCACCCTGGCCGCTGTGCTGACCCTGGCGGTAACCACCGGGTCGGCGGCCCGCGGGGCGTTCCTGGCGTTCGTCTACGGCCTGGGGATCGGCATCCCGTTCCTCATCGTCGCCGCGGTGTTCCAGCGCGGGATGCGGCTGTTTTCCTTCGCCCGCCGGCACGCCGGGCTGGTCACCCGGGCCGGCGGCGCGCTGCTGGTCATCGTCGGCGTGCTGCAGGTGACCGGCGCGTGGACGGCCCTGATGACCTGGCTGAAGATCCACTGGATCGGCGGCTACCAGCTGCCCCTGTAACCGGTCGGCCCGGCGGTTCACCAGAGGTCCGCCGACCGCGCCGACGAGGCCGCCACGTCGGGTCAAGTCGGTCAAGTGGCCCGGGTAGCAGCAGTTCTGGTCCCCGCACTTGCGGACGCCTGAGCCAGGCCGGATGCCGCTTGTTCCACATGCTGAGGCCGATAGCGCGGGACCAGGACCAGCCCCGTAATGGCGCAGCCACCTCAGCGGGATGCGCCCACAGCCACCGCGCCGCTGCAGTTGAGCGGGCCAGCAAGGTAGAAGGAACTGGGATTCCCTGATCGGCGAGGCGATATCGCGGACAGGTACTCATTCCTGTCGCGGCCCCGCCGGGGTACGGGTCAGCGCTGGGACAGACCCGACAGGCGCCGCAGGTACTCGTCCTCGTCGATCTCGCCCGCGGCGTAGCGGCGGCGCAGAATCTGCTGCGGCGCGTCGCCGGGAAGCTCCGCGCGCTCAGGGCCGCGCCCGCGCTGGCCCAGTTCGCGGGCTGCCCACACAGCGCCGGCGGCCACCAGCGCCACGATCACCACGCCGGCCACGGCCCACAGGGCCATCCACGCGCCCATGCCTGCCATCATCCCGCCCATGGCGATCGCCTCCCGCTACGCCACCAGTCCGCAGATCCATAAAACCTAAACAACTTAGTTCTCCGGCGCGTTCCCGGCCCGGATCCCGCTGCCGGGGCCAGGCCAGGTGAGGCCAGGCCTTGCTCGCGCCAGCCTCGCTGTGTGAGCGCCCGGGCCAGATACGGCACCTGCCGCCGCTGGCCTGGGCGCAGCCGGGGAGCACGCGGGGCAGGCCGTGTTCTGGCAGGAGGGCACCAGCAGTCTCTGCCACCGCGCTGCCAGGTCCGGGGCCTGCCAGCCGTGCCCGGCGGCACCGGCGTCTTGTGGCGGCTGGGCTGGCCGCCGGTTCCGCGCGGTGAGGCCGGCCCGGGAAGCCTCAGCCCGCCCGGCCTGTCAGGAGCCGGGTTTGCCCTTCTCCGGGTAGGCGAAGCCGCGCGTGATCAGGTGATCGGCGTCGGTGAGGGTCTCGGCCACGAGCTGGCCGGACGGGGTGACGGTGAGCGCGGCCCAGGTGCCCTGGGCCGGGTAGCCGAGCAGCAGCCGGCTGTTCCCGCCGCCAGCGGGGGCCTGCACCGCGACCGGGGCGATCCCGCTCTTGTAGGGCTCGGCGCTGAGGAAGAACCGGCCGCTGATCGTGTACTGGTGGGGGGTGCCCAGGCCCTGGGCGGTGTCGCTGGTGACGCGCTCGGTCAGGGTCAGCCGGGGGGTGGCGCGCAGGGCGGCGACGACCCGCCGCAGCAGCCGGGCACCGGGGTCGGGGGGCCAGGGAACGCCCATGGACACGGTGCCGCCGGCCGCCCCCGGCGCGGAGACCCGCAGCGTGAGCAGGTTTTCCCCGCTGGCCCACCGGGCCGGCCGGGGCGACGACACAGCCTGGGCCGCAGCCGCGCACCGGCAGCGCCTGCGGCCTGCGGTGCGGGCTGGCCAGGGTGACCGACGCGGTGCCGCCACCGCTGCCGCCGGCGGTTCCCGCCGTCTCGCTGCCGGTCTGGGCGGGGAGAGCTGGATAACCAGCTGCCCGGCGTTGGCGGTGGCGTAGATGCCGACCTGCCCGGCCCGGTCGGCGACCGCGGCCACCGGGCCGCTGGCCGGCGGGGGGAACGGCAGCGGCTGGCTGCCGGCAGCGGGGGCGGGCAGCGCGACCAGCAGCCCGGCGGCGGCCAGCACCGCGGCCAGGGTGCCGGATTCCACGCGGGAGAGTGTCAGAAAGTTTGTGCGGGGGTGATAGAACAGGAGCGTTTCCGCAGGCCACGGGGGGTGGCCTGGATGAGGGGGAGGTCAAGATGACGATGCTAGACAATCCGGCGGGGGAAGTCGAGGACGCGGCGGGGGAATCTTCAGCGGGCCCGGATCGCGTGGATCCGGGCGGGGGGCTGGTGCTGCCGGAGGCGGTGCTGGCGTCGCTGGCGGGGCAGCTGGCGGAACGGGCGCGGTCCGGGGAGCCGGTGGCGCTGACCGGGCCGGGCGGGCTGCTGGCGGGGGTGATCGGGCAGGTGCTGCAGGCCGGGCTGGCCGCGGAGCTGGACGCGCACCTGGAGGCCGGTGAGGGTGGGGAGAACCGCCGTAACGGGTCGACGGTCAAGACGGTGAATACCGAGGTCGGGCCGGTGAGGGTGGCGGTGCCGCGGGACCGGGACGGGTCGTTCGGCCCGGCGCTGGCGCCGAAGCAGGCCCGGCGGTCGGATGGCCTGGACGCGGTGATCATCAGCCTGTATGCGAAGGGCATGTCGGTGCGGGATATCGCCCGGCACGTCCGGCAGACGGCGGGGGTGGACCTGTCGCATGACACGATCTCACGGGTCACCGATCAGGCGCTGGAGCAGATGCGCGAGTGGCAGCACCGCCCGCTGGAGCCGTTTTACCCGGTGATCTACATCGACGCGCTGGTCGCCAAGGTGCGGGACGGGACCGGGGTGCGGAACAAGGCGGTGAACATCGCGGTCGGGATCGACACCGGCGGGGCCAAGCACGTGCTGGGCATCTGGGTCGCCACAGCGGAGGGCGCCAAGGCGTGGGCGCAAGTGCTGGCCCAGCTGCGCAACCGGGGCCTGGAGGAGGTCCTGTTCGTGTGCTGCGACGGTCTGTCCGGGCTGGGCGACGAGATCACCGCCACCTGGCCGGACAGCACCGCGCAGACCTGCACCGTGCACCTCATACGCCGCAGCCTGAACTACGCCTCCTATAACGACCGCAAGGCAATGGCCGCGGGACTGCGCGCCATTTACACTGCCTGCGACGCGGATGCCGCCTACGCGGCGCTGGCAGATTTCTCCGGCGCGCCGCTGGGGAAGAAGTACCCCGCAGCCGTCGCGGTGTGGGAGCGGGCATGGGACCGGTTCATCCCGTCCTGGAATACGGGCCCGCGCTGCGGAAAGTCCTTTACACGACGAATGCGATCGAGAGCTTCAACCGGGAAATGCGGAAAGTCCTGAAAACGCGCACCCAGTTCCCGAACGACGATTCGGTGGCCAAGACGCTGTGGCTGGCTATCCTCGACATCGAGGAGAAACGGGCCGAGCACCGCGCCCGGCAGGCCGGCAAGCCCGTGAACCAGCGCGACGGGGCGCCGCGGCTGATCGAGGGGCACGTCACCCAGGGCTGGCACGAGGCCTGGGGCGAGATGGTCGCCCGCTGGCCGGAGCGGTTCGCCGACCGCATGTGACACGACGGGGGGTGCAGGATGCCGCTGCCCGGCAACGGAGCACGCGCTGGGAGCGTCCCGCTCGACGGCATCGACGCCGAGCACATCGCTGACCTGCTCGCCAGTGCCGCCGCGGTGATCGGCGCGCTGGCGGACGATCCCAGTGCCGAGGCCGCCTGCGCGGAGCTCGCCGCGGATTTCGGCGGCACGGCCGGGCTGCGCATCGCCCTGGCGATCGCGGCCGCCGACTTGGACGAGGCGATCGACGCCCATACCGGCATCCTGCACCCCTGAACGGCGCAGCGGCCCGCCCGCACGCATCTTGAGAAATAAAAAGAGGAAACGGCACGGCGTGTCCCGCCCGCCCCGCGTTTACCGTCTGCTATATTTAAATCACAGACAGGGACAGCCGCCAGGCGATCCGGAAAGTGCCAGGCGGCAGGACCTGAATGAGACAAGACGCCGCGGAAACCGGGACACGCGGCATCCGCCCGGGAACCGTACGGTATGCCCGGTTCAGAAAGCCACCTGGATAAACTGGGCAGCGCGGCATCAGATAGCACGAACAAAGGACACCGGATAAACATCCGGAACCGGACAGCAAAAAATCCCGCGCACAAAAAATCTGACACACTCAAGGAGATGGCCTCGCACCGCCAGATTGCCCTGGCCACCGGGCTGCAGGTCTTCTTCTGCGACCCGCACTCGCCCTGGCAGCGCGGCAGCAACGAGAACACCAACGGCCTGCTGCGCCAGTACTTCCCGAAAGGAACCGACCTGTCCGCGCACGGCAAGGAACACCTGGAGGCGGTCGCTGCCGAGCTGAACGCCCGCCCCCGCAAGACCCTCGGCTGGCGCACCCCCGCCCAGGCCCTCGGCGAAATGCTGGCCGCCGCAGCCTGATGGAGGCGGCTTCGCCGCCGCTGATCTTCCCGGTGAGGCGCCGCGCATTGTCCGGGGCCGCCCCCCCGGCCTCAAGGCTGCTGCGCACCGCTGACGCGGCCGCCTGCGGCGGGCCTTGACCCCGGGGACCCCTGCGCCCCCTGGGGCAGGAACGCGCGGGCAGGCCCAGCCTGCCCCTGCCGGGCACGCGGCGCCTCAAAAACCCAGCCGGTAACCTCTATCCGGGGCTGGACCACCAGCCCCGTTGCGACGACTCATTGAACCCGCGCTGGAAGGTCACCGCGATCATGAAACCGCGGCCCTCGCGCCGCGTCGCGGGACAGTTTCCCGCCCGCAGGGCCGGGCACACCGCGGCAGTTCGCCCTCCATGTCAACCGGCACTTGTTCCGGCCTCGCCGCACGTTCCCGCCGTTGCGGAACAGGCAGGAATCATCGCAGCGTCGCCGCCAGTTCACATCGGTGCCATGGACCGCCGGGCCGCGTTGGCAATAAGCCAACAGGGTGCATCCTGGAGTACAAAGCCGCAGCCGCTAGCCGGAAGGGTCGTGCCGCGGGCAATGAAGTGCGGCGGCTGCAGTGCGGTCTTCGCCGGCCGGGCCGACGGGTCGTGGCCACATGGCCGCACGGTGACACCGCGGCACCCGCGGCACCGCGACACCCGCGGGCACCCGCGGCACAGGAACACCCCGCGACGCCCGCCGCACCGCGACACCCGCGGCACAGGGACACAGCGCGACGCCGCGACACTCCGCGGCACCGCGACACCCGCGACCTCGCCACCCCGCGACACTCCGCGACCCTGCGACGCTGGGCAAGCGCCACGTTCAGGCGCCGAACAGCCTGGTCAGCCAGTACGCCCCGGCCGCGACAGCCGCAGCGGCCGGGATGGTCAGCACCCACGCCGCCAGGATGCTGCTCGCTACTCCCCAGCGCACCGCGGAAAGCCGCTTGGTCGCGCCAGCGCCCATGATCGCCGCAGTGATCGAGTGGGTGGTCGAAATCGGCGCGCTCCAGGCGAACGCCGTCACATAGAGCACGGCCGAGGCCGACGCCTCGGCGGCGAATCCCTTCGGCGGATCAAGCTCGATGACACGGCGGCCCAGGGTCCTGATGATCCGCCAACCCCCGACGTAGGTGCCGAGCCCCATCACGGCGGCGCTGATCACGATGACCCAAAGCGGTATGGCCTGGCCGCTCGCGTGACCGGTGATGATCAGGGCGAGAACGATGACGCCCATGGTCTTCTGCGCGTCCTGCAGCCCGTGGCCGAGCGCCATTCCCGCGGCGGAGACCGACTGCGCCAGCCGGAATCCGCGGTTCACCTTGCCCGGGTGCGCCCCACGGAACAGCCACAGGATCGAGACCATGACCCCGTAGCCGAGGATCAAGCCGACGACCGGCGAGATCACCATAGGGATCACCACCTTCGTCCACACACCCGACCAGAACACGCTGGTGGACGCGGCGAGCGCCGCGCCGACGAGCCCGCCGATCAGCGCATGCGTCGACGACGACGGCAGCCCGAAACGCCAGGTCACGAAATTCCAGGTGATTGCGCCGATGAGCGCGGCGAAGACGACGACAAGTCCCGCGCTGCTATGCGGAGGGTTGATGATGCCCTTGCCCACGGTCTGCGCCACCCCGGTGCCGAGCAGCGCTCCCGCGAGGTTCATCACGGCTGCGATCAGCAGCGCGGCGCGCGGGGTCAGCGCCCTGGTTGACACCGACGTGGCGATCGCGTTGGCCGCATCGTGGAACCCGTTTGTGTACGTGAAGAGCAGGGCCGTGGCGATCACCGCGAGGAGGCCGGCGAACTCCACGCTCAGGACTCCTTGATGGTGATCGCCTCGACGGTGTTCGCGACGTGCTCGAACGCATCGGCGGCGTTCTCAAGCTGGTCCACGACCTCCTTGAGCTTCAGCACCGTCAGCGCGTCGTAGTCCCCGCTGAACAGCTTGGCGACGAGCCTGCGATAGACCTGGTCGGCCTGGTTCTCGAGCCGGTTGATCTCAATCCAGTACTCGCTTAGGTTCCGAAACCCGCGCAGGTTCGGCATCGCCTCGGCGGTGAGCTCCGCGGCCCGCTCCAGAACCTCCACCTGCCTGATGACCTCTTTCGGAAGCCGCTCGATCTGGTAGAGCACCACCAGGTCCGCGGCCGCCTCCATGAAATCCATCACATCGTCGAGGTTGGAGGCGAGCCGGTAAATGTCCTCACGGTCGAACGGTGTGATGAAGCTCTCATTAAGCCGCCGCATGATGGCGTGGGTCTTATCGTCGCCAAGGTGCTCGCAGGCGCGCATCTTCTCCGCTATCTGCTCCCTGTCGCTGGTGTCGCTGATCAGGTCGACCATCAAGCGCGCGGCGGTCGTCAGATTGTTGGCGGCCTCTGCGAAGAGCTGAAAGAAGCTGTCCTCGCGCGGCGTGAGACGTAGGCGCACATCACTCTCCCAGGACGCAGAGTTGGCTCGCATGCTCGGGCTGCGCGGGCGGCACACCCATGCCAGAGGAAATCGAGGCGCGCGCGTGCTGGCCCATTGTCAGCGCAAATACCCATGTAGCGCGAGCTTTATGGGTCTTGTGACCAGGGCAATGCGGCCCAGGGCCGACAAACCGGACAGGTGCTGGCAACCAGGGTTGAAACGTTTGCGCTGGCAGCATGAGCCGGGCCGCGCAAGCCCGCGGTCAATCCCGGGCGGCCGAGCTGCGCCGGTCGGCATCGGGCCGCACCCCGAGCACCTCGTCAAGCTCGGCCGCGGTGAGACGACGCTCCGCCGTCGCCACTGCCGAGAGCACCTCGGTGTAAAGCTCAATTTCGTCCAGGGCGACGCGGTCGTGGACACGTAGATCGACTTGATCGGGCACCGAGTCCACCTCCGTCGCCGCGTCGCGCCAAGATTCCTACTAACAGGCTACGGTGCCGCCCCTTGCCACGGCATGACCCGACAGGGTCATTCCGGGGCCACCCTCACGTAGGGTTTTCCCCTCTCACCCGGTAACGATTCCAAGAAACTGGCAACATCACGGCGCGAGATGGGCTAAGCGCCCGCTCACAGGCGGGTTTGGCGAGCGAAATGCCGCCAGCGCCGTAGCGGCTTAGGTGCCCCCGCCGCGCGGAACGCCCGAGTCCGGCGCGGCGCCCGTGCCTGGCGGGCGCCATGTGGCGTCGCGGTGCAGCCGCGCACGCGACACATAGCGCTCGGGGATCGCGGCGAACGACTCGCGGTCCGCGGCGGTCAACTCCCGCACAACCCGGGCCGGCACGCCCGCCACAAGCACGCCGTCAGGGACTTGCGTGCCGGGGACGACGACAGCGCCCGCGGCGACCAGCGAACCAGCGCCGATCCGGCAACGGCCGAGCACGATCGCGCCGATTCCGACCAGCGCGCCGGCCCGCACGTGAGCGCCGTGGACGACCGCCCGGTGCCCGAGCGTCACCCGGTCGCCAAATACGACGGGCTCTCCATGATCCACGTGCAGGCAGCACTGATCTTGGATGTTGCACTGGGCACCGATCACGATTTCGTCCTCGTCGGCCCGCAGCACCGAGCCGTACCAGACGCTGGTCGCCGGGCCCAGGGTCACTCTTCCCACCACGATTGCGCCCGGGGCGATCCACGCATCGGGATGGATCGACGGGATCTCCCCGCCGAGCGCGCCGACGTGGGTTTGCGTCACTCCCGCTCCCTCAGGCGGCCCGCTCGCATCAGCGTGCTTGGTGCCGCGCCACGGCGGTCATACTCGCGCTGCTGATCTCCTGCCACATGTTGACCTTAATCTTTGCGGGCGGGCCTGGCGGCAAGGACCGGCCCGGCGGCGCGGACGGGCCAGCGGCGCGGATAGCCCTGCCGGCGCGGGCGTCGCCGGCCGCAGCATTTCACCACAATTGAAAACAAAACAGGACACTCAGCCGTTTCGGTTGCGCGGGGGGGTGCTAGCGGACAAGAGTCGAGCACGTCGTTCCTCTGACGAGAAAACGCCGTTCCCCCTGACATGGAAGGCGCCATGACCGAGCACAGCGAACTCCTGCCCAACCTCCTCGACGAGGACGCCTTCGAGGTGCAGATGCGCGGGTACAGCAGGCGGCAGGTCGACGAGTTCGTCGCCCGCACCCGCAGCCAGACGCGCGACCTAGAGGAGCGACTCGCGCGGGCGCTTGACGACTCCGAGCAAGTCCGCCAGCAGCTAGCCGTCGCGCGTCAGCAGCCGGGCGCCAAGCCGGCGCATGAGGAGATAAGCGAGCGGATCGCGCAGATTCTCAAGCTGGCCGACGACGAGGCCAAGGCGCAGAAGGCTCGAGCGAACGATGAAATCGCCAAGGCGCGCGGCGACGCTCAGCGCGAGGTCGAGGCGACGATCAACGAAGCTCGCGAGAAGGCAGAACGCATGCTGACCTCCGCCCAGGACCAGGCGGAGAGCTTTGTGTCTGCGGCTCGCGCCGAGGCGGACAAGGCTCGCGACGCGGCGCGCACCGAGGCCGAACAGGCCGCCGCCGACGCGCGCAAGGAAGCTGACGAACTGCTTGTCTCGGCCAGGTCGAAGGCGGAACGGATGCTCGCGGAGAGCACGGCGCGCTCGACGGCGATCAACGACGGCGCCGCTCGCAGGCTCGAACTGCTGTCCGGCACGCACGCGGAAGCCGCACGGCGGCTTGCCGAGATCCGCGACGTGGTGACGGAGCTGCTGAGCCGAGACTCTGCGCGCGGGTCGCTCGAGGACGAGGTCGCCAAGGCCGTCGCCGGGGCGATGAGCGGCACCGCGGAATCACCGCGCGTTCCTGGCCAGAGCCCGCCCGCCG
>WNGF01009766.1_pt1 | contig 11587 bp, 9 predicted proteins | sample 5400641 | NCBI WGS metagenome assembly WNGF01 (sample SAMN13153371, study PRJNA577476) | soil metagenome | isolation source: 80 cm soil or saprolite under grassland replicate 2 | place: USA:California | collected 2016-06-15 | reverse complement strand
TTCAGACGAGCTGCGCCGCGTTGATTATCGGTTACATGCTATATATCACCTTCTTCGACGTGCAGGACCTGCCATTCGTCAGGAAGAAGCTCGATCAGCTCGAGGCGCCGTCGCCCGCCACAAGAGCGGAGACGCCATAAAGTTGACCGGAAGCGAGGCCCGGGAGTTCGCGCGATCGCTGGGTGGTTGGTTGCGCCGCAGAGACAACTTTTTATGTTTTGAAATACATGAATATTGAGGAAATTCGCGCTCTGAAACACGCGCAGCCGTTTCGGCCATTTGACATTGTCACGAAAGACGGCCGAACGCTTCACGTCGAGTTGCCGATTCGCGTCGCACTATCGCCGACAGGAAAGAGCGTATCGGGGTTTGATCCCGATGGCTTCTTTTTTGTTTCACTTGGCGACATAGCAGAGTTGCGGTTGCGGCGACGCAAGAAGAGAACAGCATGACTTCCGATCAGGTGTTGCGGTTGCAAAATGCCGCGCCCTTTAAACCGTATTGGATCTTGCTGGCGGATGGTCGTTCGATAACTATAAGCCATCCCGATTACGTGAGCGTCTCGGGCGAGAATGAAATCATATCTGTCAACGACGATTCTGGCGGTGTTGAGATCGTCGATTTGGCGCTCGTGATTTCATTGCGGTATGGGACGCCCCCAGTCGCAAGAGTATGATCTATTGCGCAAATCCGTTTGTTTATCAGCGCCGTGCAACGCGTGAGGTGAAGGTCGGCAACGTCGGCATCGGCGGCGCAAATCCGATTCGCGTCCAATCGATGATCACTTGCGACACCATGGACACGGAGATGTCGATCCAGCAAACGATGGAGCTGGCAAAGGTGGGCTGCGAAATTGTGCGGATCACCGCGCCAACGGTGAAAGACTCGCGCAATCTCGAGCATATCGTGAAAGGCCTGCGTGAGCGCGGCTGCGATGTGCCGATCGTCGCCGACATTCATTTCAAACCCGAAGCGGCGCTGGAAGCCGCGAAATGGGTGGATAAGGTGCGGATCAATCCCGGCAACTACGCTGATTCAAAGAAATTCGTTATCCGCGAATACACTGACGAACAGTACGCAGCCGAGCTGCAGCGAATTCGCGAGCGTTTTTCGCCACTTGTCGAACTTTGCAAGACGCGTGGCATCGCCATGCGCATCGGGACCAATCATGGCTCCCTTTCCGATCGCATCTTGAATCGCTACGGGGACACGCCGCGTGGCATGGTTGAGAGCGCGCTCGAGTTCGCGCGAATCGCGCGCGACCACGATTATCACGATTTCGTTTTCTCGATGAAAGCCAGCAACCCCAAGGTGATGATCGAAGCGTATCGGCTGCTCGTTGCGCGATTAAACGAACTTGGACCGGACTGGAATTATCCGATTCATCTCGGCGTCACAGAAGCGGGAGAGGGCGAGGACGCGCGCATCAAGAGCGCGATTGGGATTGGATCGCTGCTTGCGGACGGAATTGGCGATACGATTCGGGTCTCGTTGACCGAGGATAGCCCTCACGAGATTCCCGTAGCGAAAGCGTTGGTTGAAATGGTTCAGAAGAAAACGCTCAACGCTCAATGTCCAACTCCCAACGTTCAACTTCCGTTTGATCCGTTTTCATATCAGCGGCGCGCGAGCGAGACGATCGCTGTAGCCGGAATCGGTGATTCCGGCGAACGAATCCAACTCGGCGGAGAAGAATTGATTCGCGTGGTCGTTAGGCACGCCACCTACGACAAGATCGCGCACAAGATCGACAAGATGGGCGATTACAAACCGGAAATTATCTTTGAAAATGCCGGGATCGAAGAAATCGATCCGCGAGATGAAAAGGCGATTGAGCGTCTGAATAAGAATACCGCGCCGCAATTCGTCACAGTGCGGGATGATGTCGATCTTGCCGTGATTGCGGCGTTCAGGTTACTGGCGGCGCAATTGCACCCGCGGCATCCGATTCTTTTGAAGGATGAACTAGGAAGGAAGAAGGCGGAAAGAGATTTTCTCCACGCGCTCTTGATTGCGTCGATAAATATCGGGTCGCTGCTTTGCGACGGAATTGGCGACGCGATTTTAGTGCAGGGCGAGGAAGCGCCGGGGCAGGCGTTGCGCCTGAGCTACAATATTTTGCAAGCGGCCGGTTCGCGTATTTTCAAAACGGATTACGTGGCCTGCCCATCGTGTGGGCGAACCTTATTTAATTTGCAAACCACCACTGCCAAGATCAAAGCGGCGACGTCGCATTTGAAAGGGGTGAAGATCGCGATCATGGGTTGCATCGTAAACGGGCCCGGCGAAATGGCGGACGCCGATTTTGGTTACGTCGGCGGCGCGCCTGGCAAAGTGAATCTCTACGTCGGAAAAACCGCGGTTAAGTTCAATATTCCGGAAGCACAAGCGGTGGATCGGTTACAAGACTTAATTCGCGAGCGCGGAAAGTGGGTCGAGCCTGCGTCGGCCATCCCGACTGTCGAAGTCGTTTCATAGACGCATAGCCGGCGTATTTTCTGTGGGCGGATTGCCATTGCCGACGTTCGTTATCCCGATCAATCTTCCGGAAACTGATCGCAATCGCATCGCGCGGCGGGACTCCGATCGGGCTACCGACTTTTTGTGTAAAAGTCGCTGAGGTTTGACTCAGCCGCCGCATCTTGTAATGTTGGCCGCTCTTCCTGCTCGGGAGAGACCCTCTTCGCTTATGGATAAGATCCGTAACATCGCCATCATTGCGCACGTCGATCACGGCAAGACAACGCTGGTCGATCAATTGCTGCGCCAATCGGGCACGTTCCGTCTCAACCAAAAGATTGAGGAGCGCGTGATGGATTCGATGGATCTGGAGCGCGAGAAAGGAATCACCATTCGCGCTAAGAACGCGGCTTTTCAGTGGAACGGTTATCGCATCAACATTGTTGACACGCCAGGTCACGCCGATTTTGGCGGCGAAGTCGAGCGGATCATGAAGATGGTGGACGGCGTGTTGCTCGTTGTGGATGCACACGATGGACCACAGGCGCAAACTCGTTTCGTTCTTCGAAAGGCGATGGAGAACAAACTGAAACCGGTGGTCGTCATCAACAAGATCGACAGGGAAAATGCGCGGCCCCACAAAGTGCTCGATGCCGTGTTCGACCTTTTCGTTGAGCTAAAGGCGACAGATGAGCAACTCGATTTCCCAATCATTTACGCAAGCGCGAGGGACGGCTACGCCATGCGCGAACTTCACGACAGCAGCGACGACCTGATGCCGTTATTCGAGGCGATTGTTCAGCACGTGCCGCCGCCAAAAATTTCAAGCGAACCATTTTTTCAAATGCTGGTGTCGAACCTGGACTACAGCGATTATCTCGGAAGAATCGCCCTCGGTCGCATCGTCAGCGGTCGTGTTGCCGCGGGGGATTCGATTGTGTGCATTCATCGTGACGGCCGACGTGAACGGGCTAGCGTGACGGCGCTTTTTACCTACGCGGGATTGGAACAGGTCGAAATTAAACATGCGAACGCTGGCGACATTGTTGGGCTTACAGGCTTCGAGGAAGTTTATATCGGCGAAACGCTGACCGATCGCGAGGAACGAGCGCCACTTCAGTTCGTGGATATCGATCCACCGACCATTCGAATGAACATTCTTGTCAATGATTCGCCGTTTGCCGGGCGCGAAGGAAAATTCGTGACGGCGCGGCATGTTCGGGAGCGCTTGATTCGCGAAACGCGTGGCAACGTCTCCCTCCAGGTCAATGACACGGAAACAGCCGGCGCATTTGAGATCAATGCGCGTGGCGAAATGCAGATCGCAATCCTGGTCGAGCAAATGCGTCGGGAAGGCTACGAACTAATGGTGTCGCGTCCCGAGGTGATTTTTCATCGGGCGGAGGATGGCACTCTGCTCGAGCCACTGGAAAATCTTTATGTCGATCTACCGAACGAAAATCTCGGCGACATTTTGCAATCGGTTGCCAATCGCAAAGGCGAGGTGGTCAGCATGGATCATCACGCGACACGCGTGTCGATCGAGGCGATTATTCCGACTCGCGGCCTGATTGGCTTTGAGACCGATCTTGTAAACCTGACGCGAGGCGAAGGATTGATGAGTCATCTGTTCCGCGAATACGCGCCGTTCAAAGGGGAAATTGGCGGTCGCGGTCGCGGTGTGATGGTATCGATGGAATCGGGAATCAGCATGGCTTACGCGCTCAATAACATTCAGGAACGCGGCCGGCTTTTCATCGGCCCACAGGAAGACATTTATGTGGGGATGATCGTGGGTGAAAACGCGCGACCGGAAGATTTGCCAGTTAACCCCTGCAAGGCAAAGCATCTCACCAACATGCGCAGCCAGGGTGAAGGCAAGGGGATTCAGCTCGAAGCGCCGCTCCGCATGACTCTCGAGCGCGCGATTGAGTACATCGACGTCGACGAATATGTGGAAGCGACGCCGAAATCATTGCGGTTGCGCAAGCGCATTCTCGACGCTACCGCTCGGAAACGCACTGCTGCCGCCGCCTAACGGGGGGCGGCCCCAGATGCCGTAAATCGCCGTCCGAGGCATCCTTAGCGCCAGCAGAAAAAAAGCCAAAAAATCCTTGACGTTGTTGTTTGTATTTTGGCAATCTCGGAATTCCACGTCGCTCATCAAAAAGTCTAACCCCTAATTGGAAACCAAAAACATATGAAAACTCTTCGTCGGTTTACTCGGATCTCACACGCGCGTATAATCGCTGCGCTCATTCTGATAGTGGCCGCAGTGGCAATGGTTTTCGTGGCGATATCACCGCCCGCTTCTGCCCAGCCGACTGCTCGCACGCAACCTCTAACTCCAAAATTCTCCGCGGCGGTGGCTTTTGACATATCGCCTGCCCTCCGCGATTTGCCGCGGGCTGCAAAACCTTTGACCTTCCCACCTGACACAATACTGGAAGTGCGGCAAGAGCGAGGACCAGAAGGTCCAGAGGCCCACCCGGTCAAGGGCTATAGTGCCGATGCAGCCCTGCAGGCGTTGAGGCCTGCCGTTACCATTCCGAGTCCATTGGCAAACTTTGAAGGATTATCCAACCAGGACAATTTCAACATCTTCGGTTTCCGAGTAAACCCGCCCGACCCCAACGGCGAGGTCGGCCCGAACAATTACGTGGAGATGATCAACCTCGTCTTCGGCGTGTACGACAAGGCTGGCAACTTGCTGCTGGGACCGATAGACACCGGCACACTCTGGTCGGGCTTTCCGGTTTCTGATTGCACCGATCCTTCCGGCGATCCGGTCGTGCTCTACGATCAGTTCAACGATCGATGGATACTTTCGCAGTTTACCACCGCCGGGCCGGAATACTTCAATTGCGTGGCGATCTCGACGACCGGCGATCCCACCGGCTCCTACTACCGCTACGCGTTCTCGACCGGGCTTAACTTCCCGGACTATCCCAAGTACGGTAACTGGACGGACTCCTACGTGATTACGACGCGTGAGTTCGGCCCGACTATCGAGTACGGGATAGGCGTGTACGCGCTCGAAAAGGGCAGAATGCTGGACGGCGACCCGAGCGCGCGAAACGTGCGATTCTTTATCGACGGCAATGATCCCGACTTGCTACCGCTCGTCGGAGACGGGCTGCTGCCAGCGGACGTGGACGGAAAGCAGAAGCCGAAGACAGACACGACGATCCCACTCGTCGGAACCCAAGACGACGGCGGCGGGTACGGAGCAACGTTCGACGCCCTGAACATCTGGGATCTCACCGTGAAATGGCGCTCGACGCCGATCGCGACGCTGGAGCTGAACGCGCAACTGCCAGTCGCTTCATTCGACTCGATCTTCCCATGCGCGCCAACGTCGCGCGACTGCCTGCCCCAGCCGGGCATCACGGACCCGAACCGGTACCTCGACATCCTGTCGTACCGGCAACGGCCGACCTTCCGGCTGGCCTACCGGAACTTCAAGACCTACGAGACGATGGTGACCAACCAGTCGGTCGAGGCGCTACCCGGCGTCGCCGGCGTCCGCTGGTACGAGATTCGGCGAAACGGCAGTAGCTACAGCATCTACCAGCAGGGCACCCTCGCGCCCGGCGACGGCGTCCATCGCTGGATGGGCAGCATCGCCATGGACAAGAAAGGCAACATGGGCCTCGGCTACAGCGTGGTCAACGGGACCGACGTGTATCCGGGGATCCGCTATACGGGCCGGCTTGCCGGCGACACACCCGGCGAGATGACCCTCGGCGAAGGAACGATCATCGACGGAACTGGGGTGCAGACGACGACGAACTCACGCTGGGGCGACTACACAGACATGACAGTCGATCCCACCGACGACTGCACGTTCTGGTACGTTAACGAGTACTATACCCTCGCTGGCCAGCAATCCAGCGCAGCAGGCTGGCAAACGCGAATCGCCAGCTTCAAGCTGCCCGGTTGCCAATAGACGTAGCCGATATGACGCGCTTCGTCGCTCTCTGCTGAAGAAGCTGGGCGGGATGGTGGAAAGTCTATCCCGCCCAGTTCTTCAATGAGGCCATCTTATCTTCCTCAGTACCTGATTTCGGCCTATTCCGATTCTGCCCCCCATTGCCAGGATTAGCGCCGCCGTATAACTATAAATCAAGCGTCCTGCCGTTAAATAGTCGCTGGTCGCGAAGGAAAATTTCTTCCGGCAGGGCATGTTCGGCAAAGGGGATTCAGCTCGAAGCGCCGCTGTGCATGAGTCTGGAACGCGCGATTGAATACATCGACATCGACGAATACGTGGAAGCGACGCCGAAATCATTGCGTTTGCGAAAGCGGATTCTCGACGCGACCGCTCGGAAGCGCGCGATCGTGATAGCTGCTTAGGTCAGCTGATTAACGACGATTTTTCGGTTCTTCTCGGTGCCGGGTGCGCCATGATTGGCGCGGTTTCCTTTTCGAAAACCCTTTCGGTTTTTTGGAAGGGAATTGGTGAGCCCGCGTTCGGACCACAGTTACAAAAATGTAATGTTAAAATCCTTGAGTCTTTTCGTGATTCTGACAACCTACGTTTTCGGTTTTTCCTGTGTCGGGGAAGTTAATCGAAACTCCAACCCGAACTGCAGCTCAAAAAACATATGAAAACTCGTCGTTGCTCCACTCGAAATTGTCTCCTATCACCTCTGCGCCTCGCTGCTGCGATCCCGCTAATGTCTGCGGCGGTCGCAATGGCCTTCGTCGCGGCGAACCCATCTGGCCCATTCTTATTTGCGAAATCAGACAACAAAAGCGCGATCAATAAATTCAGACAAGATCGCGCTGAGTCGTTTAGAAGCAAAATGATGATGCCTGGCCCTGAACGAGAGCGCGGGCCGACGGCCGCAGCTGAAGAAGAGTACGCGAAGCGCGCGTACCCCGCAGCATATGTCCCATTTGAATTAACGCGCAACGCGCATGCGGCGTGGTCCAATGCCACAGCGAGGGCGCTGGCTAGAGCAACGCAACCGCTCGGCCAGTGGACGCTCGTTGGTCCAAGCTCGGCAAATGATCCCAACGTGTTGACCTTTAGCGGGGCCCCCTACACAACGTCCGGTCGAGTTACCGCCCTTGCTCTCGCACCCAACTGCGGCCAGGACCACTGCACTCTTTACCTCGCAGCGGCTGGGGGAGGTATTTGGAAAACGAACCGTGCCCTTGATACCAGCGCTTCCCAAACGTGGAATTTCATCTCGGCCAGTTTCGCTACCAACGCAATAGGAACGTTAGTCATTGATCGGACTGACCCCACAGGCAACACGCTCTACGCCGGCACCGGCGAGTCTCATGCGTCGGCTGATTCGGAGGCCGGCTTCGGGATTTACAAAACGACCGATGGAGGGGACACATGGACGCATCTTGCCGCGCATACGGATGTTCCGGCCGGCGCAGGGGTTGATTGCACTGCGGTTCTCGGGAGGGGTGGATTTCGGACCGCCCCGGCGTACAGCGGTCCAGCGTTCGATGGACGCGCAATCTCATCGATCATAATCGACCGGAATAATCCGAATGTCCTTTACGTTGGCTCTACTCGTGCCGTGCGCGGGGTCAGCTCCGTGTTAAGCGGCGGCGTTGTGACTCTCGCTCCCGGTCTGCCACCCTACGGTTTGTGGAAGTCCACTGATGGCGGAGCAACCTTCGCGTTGCTGAACTATCAGGATATTTGTCTGAATCCGGATCTACCTGGGGACGCTGGAATTATTCAGGCGAGCTTTGGCTCGACCCGCGGTGTCAATCGCGTAGAGTTTGATCCAAGCACCTCGAGCACGATCTACGCGGCAGCATTCCCACAAAACAACGCCATCCCGCTCAACACCAAAGGAGGCGTCTGGCGTTCCAGAAATGGCGGCGCAAATTGGACGCACATCAAGAGAGCGCTCAATCCCGCGTTGAATACCGACCGCGCTGAGTTCGCCGTCACCAGGCTGGGGAATGGTAACACCCGCATGTACGTCGGGGATGGCAACGTGGGGGCGCCAGCGGCGAGGTTCTACCGCAGCGACGACGTCGCGGCCGGCTCACCCACATTCAGCGACCTGACGACGACTCAGAACATCGACTACTGCACAGGTCAGTGCTGGTATGACAACGTAGTTTATTCGCCCCCAGGAAGGCCCGGTGTAGTGTACCTTGGTGGTTCGTTCTCCTATGGTTCTTACGGCTTCGCAACAAACGGCCGCGCGTTTTTGCGCTCGTCGGATGCCGGCAACAGCTTCACTGACATGACTTGGGACGCGACTACAAATCCGACTCCGCCGGGCACGTGCTGCCAGCCGAATTCAATCGCACCGAATGGTATGCATCCCGATAGTCACGCGATTGTACAAGCCCCAGGCAGCAGTATCGCGTTCTTCGGCAGCGACGGAGGGATTGTGCGCTCAAGCGGCAGCTTCGCGAATATCTCGTCGCAGTGCACAACTGAGCGCGGGCTGACCGGCGCCGACCTAGCACTCTGCCAGCAGTTGCTCTCCGCCGTTCCGACGCGCCTCTTTACAACCTACAATGACGGACTCTCAACACTGCAATTTCAAAGCGTCTCGGTTAATCCGTCGAACGCGAACAACCTGATGGGCGGCACGCAAGACAACGGCACGTTTGAAAAACCAGCCAGTTCGACAACCAACTGGCCGCAGAAAATCTACGGGGACGGCGGTCAGTCGGGCTTTAACGTGGGCAACCCGGCGCTCCGGTTCAACTCGTTCTTCTCTAATTTCCACGATGTGAACTTCCGGAATGGCGACCCGTTAAAGTGGGTCATCGCGAGCGGTCCGATCGTGGCCAGCGGGGAAGGCTCGCAGTTTTACTCTCCCATCATTGCCGATCCTGTGAGCGCTGGAACAATCTTCCAAGGCTCTCTGAGCGTGTGGCGGACCCAGGATTGGGCCGGCAATCGGGCGTTCCTCGAAGCAAACTGCCCAGAGTTTACGACCTCGGGCGCGGACCCGAACTGCGGTGATTTCGTGCAGATCGGCCCCGCTGGCGCAACAGATCTGACGGCAAGTGCTGCAGATTACCGCGGAATGACGCGGGCCGGCGGAAACGTGGCGGCGGTCGCACGCGGCACCTCCGACACGGCGACCTTGTGGGCAGCGACGACGACGGGACGCGTGTTTATCTCGAAAAATGCCGATACCACGAACACCAACGTCACGTACACGCGGCTGGATTCGCTTGCCGCGAACAGTCCGGGTCGCTTCGTCAGCGGCATCGTTGTCGATCCAACGAACCCGAATCATGCCTGGCTCGCATATTCGAGCTACAGTGCATTGACGCCCTCAACGCCGGGCCACGTGTTTTCCGTCAGGTATAACCAGGGTGCGGGCACGGCGACATGGACGAATCTCGATGGATTGGGAGGGCCGGCGTTCCCAGACTTCCCCGCCACGGGCGTCGCGTTTGATTCTGGCAGAGGTGATCTCTATGTCTCTAACGACTGGGGCGTGCTGAGGCTGCCGAACGGCTCCAGCAATTGGGAAGTCGCAGGCACTGGCCTCCCAAGGGTGGAGGTCGCAGGCCTTACAATCGTGCCCGGTGCGCGGAAGCTCTATGCAGCCACACATGGCCGGAGCGCGTGGCAGCTGACACTGCCGTAAAGTCGGGTTATTCTCTGGGCGGGATAGTGGAAATCTATCCCGCCCATTCTCTTGCCGTGATGACGTCTGTTCTCAAGCACCTGATTTTCGCCTGCGCCTTTTTGCTGCTCGCCAGCAGCGCATCCGTTGACGCCGCTCCGCCTGGCTTTGTGGAAGGCCATTTGAAAATCATTTCGCCCAAGGAGGTCGAACTTGCCGATGGAAACGCTCCTGCGATCACCGCTGAAAACTATGCCGAATATCCGCTGATCATCCTGAGCCAGGACGGAAAAAAAGAAATCGCGCGGGTCACTGCGGACGGGAATGGAAACTATCGTACTGTATTGCCGCCGGGCAATTATGTTTTGGATGTGCAAGGGCGTGCACCCGGTCACGTTCGCGCGAAACCACAGCAATTCACGGTTGTTTCAAACCAGACTGTCCATGTCGATATGGACATCGATACTGGCGTTCGTTAGGCAGCACAATTTCAGAACGGAATTAGCGCCTGAACTGATTTGGCTTCGTCGAAATAATCGTGCGCGATTAGGAGCCAGGGTGAAGGCAAAGGGATTCAGCTCGAAGCGCCGCTGTGCATGACTCTGGAACGCGCGAGAGCACATCGACATCGACGAATAGGCTCTCGCCCCGGCACTGAATCCGAAAAAGAAAAAAAAGCGACCAAAATGCTTGGGATTTGCGTTTTGATGTTTGGAGTCTCGGACTCCCCAAATTCACCCAAACTTCAACTCGTTATCGCCAGCTCAAAAAAAATATATGAAAACTCCTCGTTGGTCGACTCGAAATCATCTCCTATCACATCTGCGTATCGCGACTGTGGTCACCTTAATGTCGGGCGCGGCCGCAATGGCTTTCGTCGCGGTGAAACCATCCGGCACATTGTTTTTGGCGAAAGCAGAAAACAAAGGCGGGATCGATAAATTACGTCAAAACCATGCTGAGTTGTTTCGAAGCAAAATGACCTTGCCCGGACCTGAACGAGAAGGTGGGCCGGTGTCTGCAGCTGAAGAGGATTACGCGAAGCGAGCCTTCCCCGCCAACGATATCCCGTTTGCATTGAGGCGGAACGCGCATGCCGCCTGGGCTAGTGTCAGAGGAAGGTCTGGGCGGGAGGCCGCGAGCGCGCTTGGCGCGTGGACTCTTGCGGGACCCAGCATCTCGAATGCTCCGGATATTCTAACTTTTAGTGGCGCCGCTTACACCACATCCGGACGCATCACTGCCCTTGCCGTGGACCCAAGCTGCAACACGAGGAGGTGCCGGGTTTGGGCGGCAGCAGCGGGCGGCGGGGTCTGGCGTACCACTAATGCACTTGCCGGCAGTAGGGCCGACTGGACGTTTGTCTCCGGCAGCTTCGCGACAAATGCGATCGGAACGCTAACCTACGACGCCGCGACCGGTGCGCTTTACGCGGGGACCGGCGAGCCGAACGCGTCGGGTGATTCGGAAGCCGGTTTTGGCATCTACAAATCAACGGATGGCGGCAACAGCTGGACACACTTAGCTGCGAATACATCTGTGCCCGTGAT
>WNGF01008980.1_pt1 | contig 11587 bp, 13 predicted proteins | sample 5400641 | NCBI WGS metagenome assembly WNGF01 (sample SAMN13153371, study PRJNA577476) | soil metagenome | isolation source: 80 cm soil or saprolite under grassland replicate 2 | place: USA:California | collected 2016-06-15 | reverse complement strand
CGAGCACCAGCAGCGTCTTGCCGCATTCGCGCGCGGTGGCTTCCGCGGCTCGCATCAGCGCCGCCCCCAGCCCTTGGCGGCGGGCCCGGCGATGCACCAGCATCTTCGACAGCTCGGCGCGGTGCGGCTGGTTCTCGGGCTGGTCGAGCACCAGTTGCACGGTGCCGCACAGGCCTCGCGCATCTTCGGCGACGAGGAGTGCGCGTTCGCCCGCGGCCGCGCCTTGGGCCACGCGGCGCCAGAAGGCCACCGCGCGCTCACGCGACAGCGGGTGCATGAAGCTCACCGAAGCCCCGCCTTCGACGCAGTCGATCAACACGCCGGCCAGCTCGCCGATCTGCGCGTCATCGAGCGCATGCACGCGTCGCACGGACCAGATGGGTGTGCTCATCGTCTCGAGAGGGTTTCGGTCGCGATCACCACGGCATAGCGCGCGGGCTTTCGCGTGGGGTTGTGGAACATGGTCGGGCGGTCGAGCTGCATGGCCAGGCAATCGCCTGCGCGCAATTTGTGGCGCTCCGTGCCCAGCGTGATATCGATCGCGCCTTCGAGCACCCACACCTGCTGGTGCACGCGAGCGTCACGCGCGCCGGTCTCGAAAGCCACGTGCCCATGGGGCGGGAAGTGCACCTCGACGATCTGCATCGGCTGCGGCACGCCCGGCGGCGAGACGTTGCGGCGCCGGTAGCCCGAGGCCGGGTCTTGCCACTGCGGCTGGTCATCCCGCCGCGCCACCGGGCCGCTGGGCACTTGGGCCGCGGCGGCCGTCGTCTCGAACAGCGAGGCCAGCATGACGCCTAAACCCGCGGCGAGCTTCTCCAGCACCACCGCGGTGGGGCTGCTTTCGCCGCGCTCGATGAGCGAGATCATCGAGCGGCTCACCCCGCTCTTGCTGGCGAGCGCGTCGAGCGAGAGGCCCTGCGCGGCGCGCAGTTCGCTCACCCGCTCGGCGATGCGCTGGTTCAGGTCGGACACTGTATCTTCCATGGTGGACATACTGTCCACCATGCTGGATACATCGTCAAGTCTTTATTGGCGTGAGGCCGGCGGAGCCGCGAGCTCCGGGAGGCGATGCCTCAGCCAGCAGAGCTCGGAGTCAGTCGCCGGCACGCCGGCTGCGGTGACCTTTGCGACGAAAGCGAGCACCTGGCCTGGCCTCTCTCGCCACCGTTTCATTAGTCGCCCAGCGAGCCGAGCCGAAGCGTCCACGGAACTGTCCGCTCCACGCGCAGGAGACCGTTTCTACTCCACGGATCTGCCGCGAGCCGCGAGCTGACTTCAGCATCGTCTCCTGCCCGCACGATCAGCAGAACCTCCGACGTCCCCTCCAGCGGACCGCCCAATACCACAAACCCTTCTGCCGTGAGACTGTTCATGAAGTCAGCGTGCGCCTGCCATCCCTGCTGTCCCTCCAGAGGACGCGAGTGGTCCCAGGCCGGGCCGCGCGAACGAATGACCACGAAAAGCGGCTTCATCTCCCTCCACCATCCAACAACCGCTCACCGCGTCGGGCCGCCCGCGGTATTGCGAGGTGCGCAAGCTCATTCACGCGTTCATCCATGCAGAGCGGCCGGCAACCGATCGCTAGGTGGCTGCTCTCGTATCGCGAGGGCGAAAGCGGTCCACCGCCTTCGCGCGGGCTTTCGACGCTTCTACTTCGCGATCGCGCGGCGGAGCGTTCGTAACGAGAGCATCGAGGAGGGTCCGCGCCACCCGCGCAACCTGGTCCACCCCTCGGGTGAACGCGGCTTCGTTTGCCTTGGACGGCCTCGAGAAGCCGCTCAATTTCCGGACGAACTGTAGCGAAGATGCCCGTATCTCCTCGTCCGTGGCCGGCGGCGTGAAATTGTGCAGCGTCTTGATGTTTCGGCACATGCAAGATCCTCCTCGCTATCTTAGGACCCGTGGTGAGCGGCCGCGGCGAACGAGCGTGAGACGGCGGTCCGCTTTCCCACGGCTATTCGACGATCTCCCCTTTGAGACTCTGGACAAAGGAGACCACCTCGCGCTGTTCGGCCTCCGGCACCCGGAATTTCGCCAGGGTCGCGGCCGCGTGACCGAGGAACACGCTCCAGTCGCTCTCGCTGATGCGCATCCCCCGATGGCACAGTGCCATGTCCCTGCCCCGGTAGTACACCGGTCCGCCCGCGCCCGCGCAGAGAAAGTCGATCAGGAGCTGCTTCTCTCGCGCGACGCCGTCCTCCCCGCGATGCGCCCAGAAACGGCCGAGCTGGGGATCGGTCTGAAGGCGGGGCAGCAAATCATTCGCCACCGCCGTGATCGCGTCATAACCGCCGAGACGCTCGTAAAGAGTCTTCACTTCAGCGCTCATCGTGCTCTCCTCTGGTTGGAGGGACGCCGTTTCGACTCGCGGACCGGCGAGGACTGCCCCTTGGTGCTCGTCCGAACCACGTGATCCTAACACTGACGCTCCCCTCAACTCCTCGTAGGCGAGGGCATTTCCAAACAGGTCAGCCATGCGTCCCCTCTACCAGCACCGGTGCAAGGTTCGCGCTGCGGGGCCACGCCGGCGGAGCGAAGCGCACCCCAGCGACGCCGGACAGTGGTTGCGGTTAGGCTGCATGGCCACCAAACAACGACGCAAGCCGCCAGAGTAGGAGACCCAACCCAACACAAGCGATACCGCAGCCAAGCGCGAGCATTTTGAGCAGACGCCCTCGGGATATCGCCCTCTCGCCGGTCATCACCCGGGTATCACGAATGACACGAAGCCCCGGGGGCGGATATTCTCGCGCTCGGAGAACTCGTTCGCCGAGCGACCACACATAGGCCGCGAACACAACCAGGGGCGCCAGGAGGAGCGCGGCCAGGAGCAGAAGAACCAGCTTGGCTCGCTGCCCCGATGCTTCTGGCTCGGCCAGTATCCAGTCGCGCACCGGGATGTGATATCGCTCGAAGCCCACGATCAGCAGAGCTCCGACGCATGTGCCGACGAGGAGCAAGAGTACAGCGCGACGCCGGCCAGCGGGGTCAGCTTTGCGGACATCGGTCATTCGCGATGCCGCCTGACGCCTGGGCTCGAGTCTGGCGCTACGGCGCCCCTTACCACGAGAAGTCCGTCCGCACAGAAGTCGTCAATGGATGACGTGAGCTCGTTCACCACCTTAGCCCGCCGAGGCTCTTATTCAATCAAATGATCCGCCCGCGCCAGGAGCGCCGGCACGATCGTCAGGCCCAGGGCCTTCGCAGTCTTGAGGTTGATGACCAGCTCGAGCTTCGTCGGCTGCTCCACCGGAAGGTCGGCGGGCTTCGCACCCTTCAGGATCTTGTCGACGTATACCGCCGCTCGCCGGAATAGGGCTGGGTAGCTCACGGCGTATGAGAAGAGGCCCCCGGCTTCGGCATACTCTCGGCCTCCAACCGCCGTGGGCAGCCGGTACTTCAGCGCCAGATCCCCGATGCGTCTCCGCACGATGAACATGGATGGGCTCGCAATGACCATCAGGGCGCCGGCACGCTCGCGGCGTGCGCCCGACACCGCTCGATCGAGTTGATCCGGATCGCGCCCGTCGGCCGGGTAAATCTCGATGCCAAGCATCCGGCCGCCCGCCTCTGTATCCCGCACCGACATCTTGGAGTTCGGTGTCTCGTCTGAGAGAACGGCAACCCGAGAGAGCTTCGGGAGAAGCTCCTTGAGCAACTGCAGTCGCTTGGAGATCAACTCGCTAGAAAGCGACGTCACCCCCGTGACGTTGCCGCCTGGCCGCGCGAGGCTCGCCACGAGCCCGAGCTGCACCGGATCCGCTCCGCTCCCCATGACAATGGGAATGGTCGCCGTCGCCTGCTTGGCGGCGCGGGCCGCTTCGCCGCCACCCGTCACGATGACATTGACCTGTCGTCGGACCAAGTCCGCTGCGAGTCCCGGGAGCCGGTCGACCCGGCCGTCTGCCCAGCGCGCCTCGAAGGCGATGCTTCGGCCTTCCACGTACCCCAGCTCTTGGAGCGCCTCGCGGAACGCCATCCACCAGGCGAGGCGGGCTGCGTCCGGCGCGCCATAGTCCAGCGTCCCGATCAGAGGCACCTTCGCCGCCGGCTGCGCCTCGACGGCGAGCGGCCCGGCGAGAAGCAAGATGGCCAGGATGGCGATGAGGCTAGCGCTCGCCGACATCACATCCCTCCCTCTCGGATTGCCATCACCCTGTTACGCGCAACCCGGCTGCGGCGCGGGGCTCGAACGCCGGTATCAGCCGCGCCCGAGTTCGGGCGGCGGCACGCTGAAGTCATACGGTCTGTTCCGCGAGGCACGTTGCCGGCACATCACCGGCGAGGGGGTTCAAACAGTTCGATGGGATTGCCGGCCGGGTCGTCGAGCAGGATCTGCTTTCCGCCCATGCCGGTGACAATGTCGTTGCGGAAGCGGGCGCCCGCCTTGCGGAGCGTCTCGACCTCGCTCGCGAGGTCGTCGACCTGGAGCTGTATGCGGTTCCAGCCGCCCGGCTCGGGCTTGCGTCCATCGGGCATGGGCTGGGCGGCTCCCCCGGGACCGACGGGTGCGTTGAGCAGAAGACGGAGGTCGCCTCGGGAGATGATTGCAAAGCCGGGGGCGGGCCGAAGCTCGACGCCGAAGCCGAGACGCTGGCTGTAGAAGGCGATTGCCGCATCCACATCATCGACTATGTAACGCACGGTGACTGGAGCCATCGTCAATTCTCCTTGTTTCCCAGCGACGGTTTCCCCGCGGTCTCCTCATACTCCTTCTCTCAAGAACTTTGCGGGCTCCAGCGTACTCCCTATCCGCTCCGAAAAGGACTGCCCCATCGATTTCACCCAGACGGGGCAACCCGCGGGCGAGGGCGCCATCCTCGAGGAGGGAGGTGGGCAACTGATGAAGGAACACAGTCATGCCGTTGGCGCGCGCACCTCGCCCGCGAACACCTACGCCGGGAACAAGACACTGATGCTTTCCCGGTTATGGATCCGACGAATCGCCTCCCCAAGGAGCGGTGCCACTGAAACGACCTCGACCTTCGGCGATAACACCACCGGTTGAGTTTCGATCGAATCTGTCACCAGGAGACGGTGGATCGGACTCCGGTCAAGTCGTTCCATCGAACCCTCGCTGAAGACGCCGTGGGACACCGCGGCATACACCGCCTTTGCCCCCCGCTCTACGAGTTTCTCCGCGGCGTCAGCGAGCGTACCGGCAGAGATCGTGAAGTCGTCGACGATCAAGGCTGTCTTCCCCTCCACCTCCCCGATGATTTCGAGGACCTCAGCGCGCTCATCGTGGGCCTTGCGTTGCTTGTCGGCGATGGCGATGGAGGTGCCGAGGAACGACGCATACTTTCGGGCCTGCTTTGCGAAGCCCGTGTCTGGAGACACCACGACGAGATCGGGCAGCTGTTTGCGAACAATCGCTTCAGACAGGACGGGCAGGGCGTAGAGGGCATCCACCGGGATGCGAAAGAAGCCCTGGATCTGCGGGGCGTGCAAATCTAGCGCGACCACCCGGTCGGCGCCGGCCACCTCGATCGCATCGGCACAGACCCGGGCACGGATAGAGACCCGGGGTTCATCCTTCTTGTCTCCTTTCGCATAGCTGAAATAGGGCATGACGACCGTCACCGACTCGGCGCTCGCGCGCTTCAACGCATCGATCCAGAAGAGGAGCTCCATGAAATGATCGTTGGCGGGAAAGACCGTCGACTGCACGAGGTAGACGCGGCGCCCACGCACGTTTTCTTGAACGCGAACGAAGAGATTGCCCTCCGAGAAGCGCAGCACTTCTCTTGCCCCCGGCTGCACGTGCAGGTACTCGCAGATCTTGAGCGTTAGCTTCGGACTGCCGCTGCCGCCAAAAATGAGGATATCGTCTGCCATCATAGTTTCCCTCCCGAGCCTTGTCAGGTGGCTGGCCCGTCGATGACACGTCGGTTCTCGTCCACCTGTAGAAGTCCCTTGGACGCATCGAGGATGACGAGCGCATTGTCCCAGGGGTCGGACACTACAGCGCAGAGACCGATCTCGATCTCGAACGGGCCCGCGAGGAGCTTCCCGCCGGCTGACGTGAATCTCGCGAGAGCCTCCGGAACCGACTCGACGGCCAAGTCCGTTTCCATCGACCTGTCGCCGGTGTGGAGCACCAGCTCCGCGTTGGAGCCTGGGAGTCGCAGGCCCGCCGCCTTCGTGCTACGCCAGATGAGTTCGTGTCCAAGGTTCCCGGAATAGAAGGCCAGCGCCGCATCGAGGTTGGGCACAGGGATGCTCAGGCAATCGACCTTTTGGAAGAGCGGGATCGTCGTCATCTCCGTCCACCTAGTGCAACGGCGCTGAGCGGACCCATCGGCGATACTCCCGCCAGATACTCTCACGTTTCCTGTTGTTGGGCCGCGTATGCACCTCAGCGAACCGGGTCAGCATCACAACGCGCGGTATCAGCCGTGGCGCGTGGCGCCGCCGGCTGGATGCCGATGTGAGACGCCCCCAGGGTCCGAGCCGAAAAGATGCTTGGCCCTCGCCTCACTATTTATGGAGGCCGACAAAGGCTGAGAGTGCCGATCCCAGAATCGCTCCGCCGAATGCCAGGAATGCCGCGATTAGGGGCACCCACCATCTCGCCGCCGTCACTTCAGCACTCGTACGTAGCCCACAAATGCGAGCCAGCGGTCCGCTCAAGCGCGCTGTCGGGCGTCGGACGCCTAGCCATGCTTGCTGTCCGGGCCTGCAGTAGTCGCCGCCTCGAGCTGATGCCTCAGATCGAACAGATCGAGCCCGCCCCACTCTTCGATCAATCGGCCGTCTTCGATGCGAACGATAGCGGTGAGCGAGACCGTCACCTGCTTGCCAGTCGGGGGAATGCCTTGAAAGGCGCGTTGATGGGTGCCGCGTATGGTGAGGCGGTACGCGACTCGGTCGCCCTCCCCGAAGATGTCTTCGAGCGCCACCGTGGCGTCGGGGAAGGCCGCCCGAAGTCTGTTTGCCCGCTCTCGTTGACCCTCGGGAGTGAGCGGTGCCGCTGTCGGATTGAGGTGTCGTCTGTAACTCGGCGCGAAGAACTCCTCGATGACCGCCGGGCTCCACCCCTTCCCCAGACGTTCGAGGAGGCGACGCACCAGCGCCTTGTTCTCTTCTGCTGACATGGTGTGCTGTCCTGACTTTTCGAGCGTGAACAGCAAAGATACGGCAGCAAGACATCATCGGGCCATCCAGACGTCTCGTGCATACATGGCCGCGACGGCGCATCCCTCAATCGATCACCTGATCCGCGCGTTGCCTTCCTGGCCGCCAGGGTCGCGCTTGTCCCGCGAGTCACGATGACATCGACCTTGAGCCGAACGAGTTCGGCGGCGACGGCGGGCAGACGGTTGTAGTGATCAACTGTAGAGCGCTCTTCGAAGGTGATGTTCTGGGCCTCGACCCAGCCCCGCTCGCGGAGGCCTTGGCGTAGCGCTTCGAAGAACGGCGACGCCTCGGCCGAACCGAGCCCCAAGAGCCCGACCCGGGGAGTCTTCACCGACTCCGCCTCCGCGGAGAGCGGCGCGGCGAGGAGCAGTACGGTGACGACGAATGCGAGCCGAGTGATCGCGAGGCTCATAACCCTCGTCATAGCCCCTATAGAGTCGGCATGATATTCGGGTTGAGGCGGAACAAGTTGTCGGGGTCGTACTTCTTCTTCAGCGCTGCCAACCGCTGATAGTTGGCGCCGTAGGCGACGCGAACCCGGTCCTGGTCATCCTGGCCGAGGTCATTGACGTAGACGCCACCACCGGCGAACGGCTGCAGCGCCCTCCAGAAGTCGCGGGCCCAGCTGACGTTCTTGTCGGAGTCCGCTGCGTCGAGCCATTGCGAGACGATGACGGGCGCGTACGGGAATGTGCGATGGGGGAAGGCCATCGCGTCGGACGCAACTCGGCTGGCCGCGCCACGGGCGGTCTGAACAAGGACCGCCGACAGAGGGGAAGGCTTGGTTGCCGCGTATTCGGCGAAGACCTCGATGGCCTCGTCGGTGAGATCGGCCAAAAAGTCGGCCTTGGTGTAGTAGTAGGAACCGGTAGGTAACGCAGCATCAGTCAGGCACTGCTGGGCCACATAGGGTAGAGGGCCCAGCACATCCTGGACGGGCGGGCCCCAGGTCTTGAGGGGGCGGATGACCTCCTCGCCTTTGTCCATGGGCCCACAATAGCAACAGATCAGCGCGACCATGGTATCGCCATCGGGAGGATTGAGGCAGGCGGCGTACATGGTCAATTCATCGGGGGCGGACTTGCTGAACTCCCTGTAGAAGCGCAATACCTCCTTGGCCTTGGCCAAGGGGTAGAGCACCATCCCTCCCAGAATCGTCGGGCCGACGGGGTGGAGCCGATACTCAAAGGAGGTGACGACGCCGAAATTGCCGCCGCCGCCGCGCAGGCCCCAGAAGAGGTCCTGGTTCTCTGTGGCGCTGGCCGTCAGGAAGCGGCCGTCGGCGGTGACCACATCAGCCGAGATGAGATTGTCGACGGTCAGGCCGTACTTGCTGGACAGCCAGCCAAGGCCGCCACCGAGGGTGAGTCCGGCGATGCCCGTATCGGAAGCGGTGCCGCCGGTCGTGGCGAGTCCAAAAGCTTGAGTCTCGTAGTCGAACGCGATCCACTTGACCCCTGCCTGAGCCCGGGCCGTGCGGGCGGCGGGATCGACACGGATGCCCTGCATGGGAGAGAGGTCGATGACGAGGCCCCCGTCGCAGACGGAGTGACCCGGGAAGCTGTGGCCTCCTCCGCGCACGGCCGCTCGCAATCCACGATCCCGGGCGAAATTCACGGCGCTGATAACATCAGCCGTCCCAGCACAGCGGGCGATAAGGGCTGGCCGTCGGTCGAACATCCCGTTCCACACCTTGCGGGCCTCGTCGTAGCGCTGGTCGCTCTGTTGGATGAGCTCCCCGCGCAGGCTCGCCTTGAATTTTTCTATGGTGGTATCGTTCAGCATGATCGTCCTCCTTTCAGTTGCTTGGGCCCAACGCCCAGCCTTGCAGCCGCGCGCTCAGCTGGTCGGCCGCAGGCTGGAGTTAAGGGTTCGAGCGCCATCACGAGACGGAGATACTTTCGGCGGTGATCGGCTTGTCCAGTTCGTCTTGCCGGACATAGGCAGCTCCGATCTTTACGTCTCTTCCCGGACCCGCTCCGTACCAAGCCGGCGCGATGCCGCGGCGGGCGCCCATGCTAGCCCATTTTCAGCCGGCATGGGTGGGCCACCGGCCATGAGGACTACGCCCGGTATCAGCCGCGGCCGAAGGCTGTCGGCTGCATGCCGAGGTTCGACGGGCCCGGTTCCCCGTGTCCTGTCTCGCGACGGTTCGTCGAGGGCCTGATCGTCACCGCGTACACGTGCATGGCGGCGGCGCGGCCACGGAGTCGCTGGAGGCCGAGATCCTCGAACGCGAAGCCGTCGAGATCCCCGAGCCGCTCCAGTGCGTCACCCGAGACGAGGAACTGCCGGTCGAGGTCTCGCGTCGCCTGTTCGAGGCGTGACGTGGTGTTCAGCACGTCGCCGTGAAATACAATTGCCCGGCGGCTCCCTCCCACTTCACCGGTGACGACCAGGCCCGCGTGCAGCGCGGCACGGAGTCGCGGCACCGTGCCGAACTCGCGCTCGACGTCGGCCGCGTTCCGCTCGAGCGCCTGTTCGATCGCGAAGAAACAAGCGACGGGCTGGGCGCGATCGCACCCCTCCGCTACGGTCCAGGTGATCACTATCTCGTCGCCGACGTACTGGTATATCTCGCCGCCGTGATCGTCGATCGGGTGTGACGCGACTCGGAAGATCTCACTGAGGAAGCGATGGATCGCGGCGGGACCCACCCGCTCAGCGAGCGGAGTCGAGCCGGCGATGTCTATGAAGAGGAAGAACCGTTCCTCCGTGCGCGAGCGGCGGTAACGACCGAAGAGAATATCCCCCAGGGTGCGGTATCCGATCAGGCGGCCCATCTGCAAGACAAAGACGGCGACGCCCACGCCCAACAGCCACATTGCGATCGCCTGGGCCGTCGGGGTCTTGATCTCTCCGTAGATCGCCTGTGCGAGATCGGGATCGACCAAGGTGGCGGCGCCAAGGGCGGCGAGGCGCGCCCCCGGTCTGCCTCCGACGACAAGCACGATCACGGTCCCGTAGGCGAGCAGCTTCACCGCGAACGTCACGAGGAACGGCGCCCGCTCGAGGGCGTGACCGAGTCGCGTGGGGGCCAGAAAGATTTCAGCGCTGGAGATCCCACCGATGACGATCGCGGCGTTGATGGCACCGCCCAGGGCACCCTGGATGGCACCGAGAAGCGGCGCATCCCGGAACGCGGAGCCACTCGTACCCCCGAGCAGCGCGCTGATCACCACGCCCCAGCTGAGTACGTGCAGGAGTTGAACCACCCGCCGTCGGGTGCCCGCGCGCATCGTCGGCATATCAGGAAGCGATCGGGGCCATCGACCGGTCTTCCACGCTCGTCGTTGCTTGAGCTGTCGAACACTCGCGGTCAGCGGCCGGACTGCGAGCAACGCGAGCACGCCGGCCGCCGCACTGCGTGGTTCGCCGCCTTCGTCGCAAAGGAGTCATGCGCGTCGGCCGCCCCGATTCACGATGGCCTCGAGAAACTCACCGACGTCCTCCTCCATGAGCGAGTGCCTGAAGAAGCGTACCCGTTCCCTCCGCGAAGGCACCGCTCTGACATACGTGAGCGGGCGGATCAGACTTTCGTGCCACGCGTCATAAGGTAGTCCTGCCGGACGACGTTATCGTGGAAGTACTGGGTGGCGATCTCCTCAAACTCGCGCCGGAAAGCGGCGAGCCGCCCCGGCGCGCTCTGGAGTGTCTGGACCAAGCGGAGCACCGGTCCGGCGTTACCCTCGAAGAAGACGCGATAGTGCGCGGGGCTCAGCGCGGGGAACAGCATGACGGCGCGGTCGAAGACGAGGTTCGTGACGGCGACACCAAGGCGGTCGCGGACGATGGTCGGGTCGCCCCATTGGGGCGGCGGTGCCGCGAAGACCGGGGGCGGAGGCAAGTACTGCCCGACCAACGTGAAGATGCGCCCGAGGCACAGCTCCGGCGGCCACGTGGAGAAGGCGATGAGACCACCGGGCTTGAGCACGCGAAGCATTTCACGCGTGGCAATCTCGGGGCGTGGCGCGAAGATATGGCCGAACTGGCTGACCACTACGTCGAAAGCGCCGTCCACGAAGGGCAAGCTTTCGGCGTCACCCTCGTGCCACTCGACGTCCACATCGGCCACGGTCGCATTCTCTTGGGCGCGCTTGAGCAATTCCGGGGTGAGGTCGAGTCCCGTGACCTTTGCCCCGCGGCGCTGCGCGGTGATCGCCACGACCCCGGTGCCGCAGGCGACGTCGAGGACCCGCTGGCCAGCTTGGATACCTGCGAACGCGACCAGCCGGGGTGCCGTCGCACACGTCGTCAGCTCGAATGGGATGAAGGATGCCCATGCCTGCCGTTGGGCGGCCTTGAACTGTGCCAGCGCGTCCATGTCCATGTGTGTCCTCCCGCGTGTTCGGTGGTATGGCGAGCCAAACGCCTCTCGCTGAGGCCCGCCTCTATGGTCGATGATCTTCCAGGATCCGCACGGCTGGCGGCGAGCCGTCGGAGA
>WNGF01008979.1_pt1 | contig 11587 bp, 10 predicted proteins | sample 5400641 | NCBI WGS metagenome assembly WNGF01 (sample SAMN13153371, study PRJNA577476) | soil metagenome | isolation source: 80 cm soil or saprolite under grassland replicate 2 | place: USA:California | collected 2016-06-15 | reverse complement strand
CGAGAACGGATCGGCCAGCATGAGCACGACCGGTTGCGCCTCGGGTGCCGGCAGATCCTCGAGTCCCTCGATGATCGCGTGATCGTCCTCGCGCGTGAACGTGAGCCGGAACGGCTGCACCCCGATGCCTGGAAGCGCGGCAGCCCACGCCGCGATCGCGGGCGCACCCTCGACCTCATGCGTCACGCCGATGACACCTTCCGCGGAGCAGCCAACGAGGGTCGCACCCTCGACCCGGTCGCTCGCGACGTCGATGATCGCGCGCAGCTCGCCGTCGAACTGCGGGGACACGAATAGCAGGACGAGGTCCGCGGGCTCGCCCTCGAGGGGCGCGAGGGCGGCGGCGATCGCGGCGCGAGCGGCCTCGCGTCCGCTCTCGCTCGTGGAGAGGCCCACCCCGACGCGCGGACCGACGTGCGTGGTCGCGGGCGGGCCCGCCCGATCCGTCGTCATGACGCGAGACTAGCGCCGCTTTGACGGCACATCGGGGAAATACGCCTTTCCCTGCCTGGACAGCCGAGTGGCCGTTTGGTAGACCGCACCCCTATAGCGATCACCGCCGCGGGCGATACCGCCACGACCACCACCAGCATCTGGGACGTCCTCCGGGAACGCATCGACTACGCGTCGTTCGTCCCGCGTCCCCTACCCGACATCGAGCGCCAGGACCTGGCGGATCGCGGCGGACCGTACACGATCCTGCGGAACCCGCACGGTGACGGCGGCGCCGGCTCGTACCTCCGGCTCGAACCGGCCGATGTCGCGCTCTACGAGCGCATGGACGGCCTGCGCACGGTGCAGGAGATCCTCATCGAGCAGCTGCTGGAGAGCGGCTCGTTCGCGCTCGACCGGATGGCCCGCCTCACCGCCGCGCTCGCGACGAACGCCTTCTTCGGCGAGCCTCGGCCCCGCGTGTACCAGCGCCTGTTCATGCGCCGCGCGATGCGCGATCCGCTCCGGCGGCTCCAGATCCTGCTCCGCCGGCTCATCGTCTGGAACATCGCGAGCTGGGCGAACGCCGACGGCCCGGTCCAGGCGATCTACCGCGCCGGCGGCTGGCTCGCGTTCACGAGGATCGGCGCGGCCGCGCTCATCGCGTTCGCCGCGTACGGCACCTTCGTCTGGTTCCAGGAGTTCACCACGACACCGCCGCACCACTCGCTCTTCACGGTGAACGGCTCATACGTGCAGGGCATCGTCGCGCTGATCCTGCTGCAGGTCGTCTCGGTGTCGGTCCACGAGGCCGGGCACGCCCTTGCGATCGTCCACTTCGGCCGGCATGTCCGGCGGCTCGGCGTGGCGATCTACTACCTCTTCCCCTGCTTCTACGTGGATTCGACGGACATGAGCGTCGCGCCGCGCCGGCAGCGCGTCGTCGTGTCGCTCGCCGGACCGATCGGCGGCCTCGTCGTCGGCGCCGCCTGTGCCGTGGTCGCGGCCGCCGCGCCCGAGACGTTCGCCGGCGACATCGGCTTCAAGGCGGCAAGCCTCTTCATCTTCCAGTTCGTGTTCAACCTCCTGCCGATCCTCGACCTCGACGGGTACCACGTCCTGGTCGACGCGCTCGATGCGCCGTTCCTGCGACCGCGCGCCGTCGCGTTCGTCCGCGGCAACCTCATGCCGAAGATCCGCCGGCGCCAGAAGTGGAGCCGCGCGGAGATCGGCCTCGCGATCTACGGCTCGCTCGCGATCGTGATCTCTTTCCTCATGCTCATTTCTTCGCTGGTGCTCTGGGAGGCGCGGCTCGGCGTGGCCACGGGCGAGCTCTTCAGCCAGGGCCCGGCGGGCGTGGTGGCGCTCGCCCTCATCGCGCTCATCTTCGTCGGCCCGCTGCTCGTCACGCTCGTCGCGCGCCTCTGGGGCATCGTGCGATCGATCACCAACCTGCCCGCGAAACGCCGGCGTGCGCGCGAGCGCTCGGTGCTCGCCGAGCGCGTGCACGTCCTCGCCCGCGTTCCGTTCCTCCTCGGCCTCACGCCGCAGGCCCTCGCCGCGATCGCGTCGCACCTCGAGGAGGAGCGCTACGAGACCGGCGACATCGTCGTGACCGCCGGCGAGCCCGGCGACCGCTTCTACGTCGTGCGTTCCGGGCGCGTGGAGGCGGTCGCCGCCGACGGCACGGCGCTGAACGCCGTCGTGCCGGGCGAGGGCTTCGGCGAGCTCTCGCTGCTCGACGGCCGCCCGCGATCGGTCACCGTCCGCGCCGCCGCCCCGAGCGTGCTCTGGTCGCTCGATCGCTCGCAGTTCAATCGCTGGGTCCGCGACCGGTACGAGGTCGCCGCGCGGGTGCGCGCGTCCTCGGAGGAGCGCGAGGGGCTCGCGAAGCTGCCGTTCTTCCGCGATCTCAAGGGCACCGAGCTGGACCGGATCGCCGCCCGGCTCCGCACGCGCCGGGTCGCGGCCGGTGAGCCGGTCTTCCGGGCGGGCGACCCGAGCGACCGCTACTACGTCATCCGGGAAGGCACGGCCCAGGTGAGCCTGCCGGACGGGACCGCCGTTCGACCCCTGGGGCCCGGTGAGGGCTTCGGCGAGCTCGCCCTCCTGTTCGGCGGTCCGCGGACCGCCACCGTGACCGCGGTGACCGACCTCGTGCTCGCCGGGCTCGCCCGAAACGATTTTGCTCTCCTCGTGAAGGCCTCCGGTGAGACCATGAGGGAGTTCCGGACCCGGACCGGTCACTATGTGGGCGCCGGGCTTGGCGGCGCGGTCGCTGGAGGAAGGTGATGGACTGCTGGACCTGTGAGCGGCCCGCCCTCGCCTCCTGCCGCTTCTGCGGCCGCGGGGCCTGCCGGGAGCACGCGAAGGTGCACCCGTTCATCCTCGAGGTGGTCCGGGGCAAGAAGCACGACGTCCTCCGCGCGCTCGTGGTCGAGGACGCGATCCACTGCGGCGTGTGCAAGCCTCGCGACGAGCCGGTCGAGCTGCCCGAGCTCGAGTGAGAAACGTTCGGAAATTCACAGTCACCGCGTTCGCGCCTTGATCGTGGCCTCCCGGGCGGAGGCCCACGCTCCGGCCAGCACGTCGAGAGCTGAAAGGAAACCAACGACATGACGAAGACGACCCTCGGGCAGGTGATCCAGCGCGCGATCGGCGATCCGGCGTTCCGCCGCCAGCTGAAGTCGGACCCGAAGTCCGCGCTCAGGGGGACCGACCTCACCGCGGCCGAGACGGCGGCGCTCACCAGTGGCGATCCGACGCGCCTCTCCGCTTTGGGTGTGGATCAGCGTATGAGCAAGGCCTTCGCGGTGGGCCTCGTGGCCCAGGGCCAGAGCGCCGCGAGCGGCAGCGACCTCGGTACGACGCACACGGCGCTCACTGACGAGAACGTCGGCGGCTCGCAGGCCGCCCTCGTCAGCGAGAACCCGGGCGCGGATCCCTTCCAGGCCGGCCTGGTCGGTGACCCGAGCGGCGCCCAGAGCGCCCTCGCCGACGCGAACGCCGCCTGGCCGGACGACGCCCTGATCGCCGACGCGACCGCCGGTGGGCGCAACGCCCTGGCCGACGCGAACGCCGCCTGGCCGGACGACGCCCTCAGCACCGGTGCCGGCATCGACGACAGCGGGACCAACGCGATCATCGACCCGGGCAGCGTCGACACGACCGACGTCGCCGACATGCCCGGTCCCGGCATCGCGGACCAGTAGCGCTCGGCAGCCGAGCCTCGAGGCTCGGCTGACAATTCGAAACGCGGTAGAACGGCCTCCGACCCGGAGGCCGTTCCTTTTGTCTTGACAGTGGCGTCTAATACACGTGCGGCGAGGGAAGGTACGAAAGTTCACACACCGCTCGTTCGCGGCTTGATCGCCGTCGAACCCCCGCGGGCCCATCGTGCCGTCCAGCAGCGTGGCCCCGGAAGGGCAGCGAAAGGAACTTGAAATGAGCAGCACCGATCTCAAGAACGTCATCGAGCGAGCGATCAGCGACGCAGACTTCCGCCGTCAGCTCCACACCGATGCCAAGTCCGCGCTCGCGGGCTTCAGCCTCACGTCCGCGGAGAGCGCGGCGATCGGCAGCGGCGATCCGACCCGGCTGTCGGATCTCGGTGTCGACCAACGGATGAGCAAGGTGTTCATCGTCCTCGGTCCGGGCGGGACGCAGGCCGCGACGAGCGGGAGCGACCTCGGCTCGAGCCAGACCTCGCTCAGCGACGAGAACCCAAGCCGGGCACAGGACGCGCTCGTCACCGGCACGGCCGTGACGATCGGGAGCGGCATCGTCGGCGACCCGACGAGCACGCACACCGCGCTCCTCAACCTGAACACGTCGGCGTATCCCGACGACGCGCTGGCGACCGGCGATCAGGTCGACGACAGTGGGTCGAACGCGATGATCGACCCCGGCACGCTCAGCCGGCAGCCGATCATCCAGTCTCCGGATGCCGTCGACCGGCACCAGGAGCTGCTCGCGAGCATGAACGACACGAACGCCCAGGCGATGGCCGCCGGGCGCGACGGGTCGCTTGCCGGCCCGAGCGGCGCCGACACCTTCCGCGCCGCACCGGTCGAGGGCTCCCCGGAGGCCGCGGTCATCGACGCCGGCGGTACCGGTGCCCAGAGCTCCTTGGCCGCGGCGAACGCGCCGTGGCCGGATGACGCGCTGATCGGCGGATCGAGCCAGGGCGGTAGCGCCTCGCTCGCGGACGCCAACGCCGCCTGGCCGGACGACGCGCTCGCGACGGGCGCCCTCGACGACAGCGGCACGAACGCGAACGTCGACCCGGGCAGCGTCGATGCGTCCAGCGTCGCGGACATGCCAGGTCCCGGCGTCGCGGACTCGTAGCGCGGCGATCGGACGACGGCCGGCCGGATCCGGCCGGACGAGGGAACAGGGCGGGACGGCCTCCAGACTGGAGGCCGTTCCTTTTCCACGGACCGAAGCGTCTAATAGAGGCTGCGCGGAGGAAGGTTCGAAATTTGACATCGGCCGAGTGCGCCGCTTGATCGCCATGTCGACCGCCCGGGTCCACGCTCCGGTCCAACATTCGGCCCCCCAGAGGGGCCCAGCACAGGAAAAGGAAGAATCACCACCATGAGCAACACCGATCTCGCCTCCGTCATCCGCCGGGCGATCAGCGACGCGGCCTTCCGCCGCCAGCTCCAGGCCGACCCCAAGGGCGCGCTCAAGGGGTTCAGCCTCACGTCCGCCGAGAGCGCCGCGATCACCAGCGGCGACCCGGCCAAGCTCTCCGCCCTGGGCGTGGACCAGCGGATGAGCAAGGCGTTCATCATCAGCGGCCCCGCCTCAGCCCAGAGCGCGGCGAGCGGGAGCGACCTCGGCGCGACCCAGACCGCCCTGTCGGATGAGAACCCGGCCGGGGCCCAGGACGCGCTCATCACCGGCAACGCCGACGCGGCCCAGAGCGCGATCGTGGGCGACCCGAGCACGGCCCAGAGCACCCTCGCCGCGGCGAACGCGGCCTGGCCGGACGACGCCCTGGCCACCGGCGCCGCGGTCGACGACAGCGGATCGAACGCGATCATCGACGCGGGCTCGGTGAGCTCGCGCGCGGCCTTCACCCCCGCCGACAGCGCCGACGTGCAGCGCGAGCTGCTCGAGGGCGGGGACACCAACGCCGAGGCGATGGCCGCCGGGCGGTCCGGCTCGCTCGCCGGGCCGAGCGGGGCCGACACCTTCCAGGCCGCCCCGGTCGAGGGCTCACCGGAGGCCGCGGTCATCGACGCCGGGACCACCACCGCCCAGAGCACCCTGGCGGCGGCGAACGCCGCCTGGCCGGACGACGCCTTCCGAGCCGCCCCGGTCGAGGGCTCACCCGAGGCCGCGGTCATCGACGCCGGGACGACCACCGCGCAGAGCACCCTGGCCGCGGCGAACGCGGCCTGGCCGGACGACGCCCTGATCGCCGACGCGACCGCCGGGGGGCGCAACGCCCTGGCCGACGCGAACACCGCCTGGCCGGACGACGCGCTCAGCACCGGTGCGGGGATCGACGACAGCGGGACCAACGCGGTCATCGACCCGGGCACGCTGACGACGGGCGACGCACTCGACATGAACGTCGTTGACGACATCTCGGGGAACGAGCACACCGCCTGATCCGCTGACCTCGCTCTCGACGTGAACGGCCTCCCCGACGGGGAGGCCGTTCCTGTTGTTCACCGCGGCTGTTCACCGCGGACCGCGCTGCTCGGTACCGGTCGCGCAGCCATTGGTACTGCCGCAGCCGCGTTGCCACCACGGCGACGCGTTGGACCGAGGAGTCAAGCGTTGACTGAGCATGCGGGACCGTCAGGCGTCCCGAGATGGAAGGGGCCACCCAGGTTGAGCACGGGAAAGAAGATCCTGCTGAGCATCGCGATCGTCGGCGCGATCGCCGCGGGGGTCGGGGGCACGTACGCGTCGTTCAGCGCGACGACGACGAACCCGACCAACACCTTCGCGAGCGGCACGGTGACCATGACCAACGTCGCCGGCACCGCTGTCAGCGGCAGCCAGTGCGCGACCCAGACGACGAACGGCACGTGCGCGACGCTGTTCAGCGCGGCGAGCACGGCCCTCCGGCCGGGCGGGTCCGACAGCACGAACACGGTGACCATCACGTATGGCGGCACGATCGCGACCGGCGACTTCCGCCTCTACGCCGCGAACTACACGTCGAAGACCGGCTCGTCGTCGTCGTTCTGCACGAGCACCGATCCCGCCGCACAGGTCCAGCTTCAGGTGAAGCAGGGGACGACGATCGTCTACCCGACGAGCGGCACAGGCTACGGCACCCTGAAGGGCTTCGCGACGACGTACACGAGCACCTCGAATGGGCTACAGCTGAACGGCGGCACGGGGACGGCCGGCGTCTGGGCGACGAACGACAGCGCCGTCTTCACCTTCAACCTGAACCTCCCATCGAGCACCGACAACACATTCCAGGGCTGCCAGAGCCAGACCGACATCGTCTGGTACGCGACGCAGTAGCGCGGACCGTCGTTCGGTGAACGACGCCCGGCGCGAGGCGATGGCCGCGCGAGTCTCACGCTGGCTTGCGCGGCTCGCGACCGGCGCGGTCGCGATCTTCGCGGTCGCCCTGTTGGCCGCGACGATCGGGCCGAAGATCGCACCCTTGCAGACCTACATCGTGCTCACCGGCAGCATGGAGCCCGCGCTGCCGGTCGGCTCGCTCATCGTCCTGACCCAGGTGGCGGCCGACGAGGTGCGGGTCGGCGACGTCATCACGGTGACGACGCCGGACCGGCCGGGTGATCCGCTGACCCATCGCGTCGTCGCGATCGAGATGACCGACGGCGGCGGCGTCTTCGTCACGCGCGGCGATGCGAACCAGCTGGACGACGGCTGGCGCGTGCCGGCCGTGGGGACCGGCTGGCGCTACGCGTTCGGCCTGCCCTGGATCGGCTACCTCCTCGGGATCGTGCGTTCGCAGTTCGGCCGGATGCTGCTGTTGCTCGTACCGTCTGCCGCGCTCGGGGTCTGGCTGCTCGTCGAGCTGTGGCGGCCCCGGCCGGCTCGCGTCGCGGTCTGAGCGGCATGCACGCGGCGCGCGGAGCGCGCACGGCCGGGCGCTGGCTCCTCGCCAGCCTCCTCCTGTTGAGCGGCACGCTCATCGTCGGCCAGGGCGCCATCCATGGAACGCGCGCCGCCTTCACGGCGGGCACGACCGGCGGCGCCAACGTCATCGCCAACGCGAGCCTCGCCGCACCGACGGGCGTGAGCGCGCAGCTCCTGGCGGACGGTCAGACCGTCGCGCTGTCCTGGACCGCGACGACCTCGTCCTTCGCGGCCGGTTACCGGATGTATCGCGCGACCGTCGCCGGCGGACCGTACACGCAGGCGGTCCAGGTCAGCGGCGCCGCGACCACGACCGGGAGCGACGTCCCCGGGAGCGGCGCCTTCCACTACGTCGTGCGCGCGTACTACGGCACGAGCTGGGAGAGCCCGAACAGCACCGAGGTCGGGCCATTCCGGCCGCTCGACCACTTCACCTTCGGCACCGTGGGCGCGCAGCGGCACAACGTCGCGTTCGGGGTGACGATCACCGCCAAGGCGAGCGACAACTCGACCGTCACTGCCTTCACGGGAAGCGCGGCCCTGAGCGTGAACAGTGGCACGATCAGCCCGACGACGACCGGCGCGTTCGTCCTCGGGACGATCGCCCCGACCGTCACGATCACCGGCCCCTACAGCACGGGCGAGACGATCACCGCGAGCGTGAGCGCCCCCGCCGCACGGACCGGCACGAGCAACGGCTTCACGCTGAACCGGATCCACGCGACGGCGATCGCGATCACGAACAAGACCGGCGGCACGGCCGGCAAGGCGGAGAACGGGGACCTCGTCGTGCTCACCTTCAGCGAGGCCGTGACCAAGGCGAGCATGGGCACGTGCTCGTCCGGCACCACGAACGCGGGCACCGATCTGAAGACGAACAACGCGAATCCCGACACGCTGACCGCGAGTGGCACGAAGCTCACGTTCGGTACGATCGGCCTGGGCAACAACGGCTCCTTCACGAGCAGCGGCAGCGCCGGCAACTCGACCTGCGCCTGGAACGTCGGCCAGACGGTGCTCACGATCACGTTCGTGACGGTCACCGGAGCCGGCACGGTCAGCGGCTCGAGCACGGCGACGTACACGCCCGCCGCGGCGATCACGAGCCTGACCGGCGAGACGATCGACACGACGACGGTGCCGAGCGTCACGGCGGTGCTCTTCTGAGCGATGGGGCGGATGAGCGGTACCGACGCGCGCTCGCCGGATGCCCGACAATGACCCGCACGTGACTGAGAGCGAGCCGGTCGTCGTCCTCGCGATCGTGGACGCGGTGCTAGTGGGGCTCTTCTTCCTCTTCCGGGTGCTGCCGTGGACGCGACCCGGTCCGTGGCGGCTCATCTGGCTCATCGCGTCGCTCACGTCGGTGATGTTCATCGCGAGCGAGCTCGTGGCCCTCGTCACGGGCGGGACCGCACTCTCGCTCGAGCATCAGATCCCGCTGTTCGGGGCCATCCTCGCCGTCTCGACCGGCTTCATCCTCACCTACCTGAGCGGAGGCCGCGACAAGGAGCAGGCCTCCGCGCTCGCCGGCACAGATCCGCTCACGCAGCTCGGCAACGCTCGGGCCTTCGACTCGCGCCTCAAGGACCTCGCCGCGACGCGCCGGCCGTTCGCGCTCCTGTATATGGACCTCGACGGGTTGAAGCAGGTGAACGACCAGGCCGGCCACGCGGCCGGCGATGCGCTGCTGCAGCGATTCGCGGCGGTAATGAAGGGACACGTCCGCAAGCGCGACCTGGCTGCCCGCCTCGGAGGCGACGAGTTCGCGCTCGTGCTTCCCGAGGCCGACGAGGCGTCGGCCCGCCGGATCGGCGAGCGGATCCTGGCGGGTCTCGCCGGCGCCACGGCGAACGGGGAGCGCCCGCTCACCGTCTCGATCGGCATGCTCGCCAACGCCCATCGGTTGCCCCCGGCCGAGGCGGTGCGCATCGCTGACGCCGCGATGTACGACGCGAAGGCCGCCGGCGGTGGCCGGATCATGATCGCCTCGACCTGAGCGCCTCCGTCAGGCGATGAACGGGACGAGCGGACCGACCCTCTCGGCGTAGCGCTCGTAGGAAGATCCGAACACCTCGCGGAGCACGCGCTCCTCCGCGGCGATCCGGACCGCGGTGTACGGCACGATCAGCACGGCGGTGATCAGCAGGAGCGCCGCGCTCTCGAGCGCGAGGGCCGCCCCGCAATGGAACGCGACGATGCCGAGGTACATCGGATGACGCACGAGCGCGAAGGCGCCATCGGTCTTCAGGCGATGGCCCTCGAAGAGATCCAGCCGGATCCCGTAGCTGCGGCCCAGGGTCCACATGCCCCACGCCGCGAAGAGCGCGCTCGCGATCGCGAGTCCCAGGCCGGCGAGCTGGAGCCCGTCGGCGAGCTCGGGGCCGCCGGGCAAGACGTCGCTGAACCACGCCGCTTGCGCGTAAATGATGACGAACGGGAGCCAGACCAGCGGCGGGTAGTACTCGATCCACCACGGTGCGTTCGCGCGGACCAGGTGCCGCCGGCTTCCACGGACGAGCCGCAGCGCCGCCGCCGAAAGGAAGATCACATGGGCCGCGAGGAGCACCGCGATGCGGATCGCGCGGTCGTCCACGATCTCATTCTCACGTAGCATCGGACCGACCGTGCCGCGGAAGCGCTCCACGCCTCGCCGTTCGATCCTCGTGCTGGCGCTCGTCGCATCGATCACACTCGTCGGCGGGCCCGCGAACGTGACCGCGGGCGCGGCCGTTCGTCCGGCGGAGGTCGGGACATCCGACGGCCGCGCTCAGGTGAGCTATCACCGGTTCGTGGAGCCGGACGGCCCCATCACGATCGGGAGCGGCACCGTGGCGACCTGGACGTCGAGCGACTTCGCGCCCGGCTTCGCGTTCACCGAGCTCGTCGCGTCGTGGAACGCCGACACGCCCGAGGGCAGCCTCGTCGACGTCGAGCTGCAGGCGACCCCCGACTTCCTGCGCTGGACGAAGTGGTACGCGCTGGGCCGCTGGGCCTACGGGGACGCCACCTACCTACGGACTTCGGTGGGCGGTCAGGGGGACGCGGATGGCACGGTCGTGATCGATACGTTCGTGGCCGGCGAGGTGCCGATGGTCGCGTACCGGCTGAGCCTGACGCTGCTCCGCCGGTCGGAGGCGGATCCGGCGCCGGTCGTTCGCGCGCTCGGCGCGATGAGCTCCGCCGTGCCGACGACGTTCGCGATCCCGAGCATCCGCGCCAGGAGCGGCACCGCCGCGCTCCCGTCTGTGGTACCGGCGTTCTCCCAGGAGATCCATGCCGGCCACTATCCGGAGTTCGACGGTGGCGGCGAGGCCTGGTGCAGCCCCGCGTCGACCGCGATGGTCCTCGCCTACTGGGGCGCCTCGCCGAACGCGGCGGACCTCGCGTACATCCCGGCCGGCCACGGCGACCCACAGGTCGACCACGCGGCGCGCTACACCTACGACTCCCACTACCGGGGCACGGGGAACTGGCCGTTCAACACGGCCTACGCGGCGCGCTTCGGCGTCGACGCGTTCGTCACGCGGCTCCACTCGCTGGACGAGGCCGAGGCGTTCATCCGTGCCGGGATCCCACTCGTCGCCTCGATCGGCGTGGACTCGAACGCGCTCGACGGCTTCTCGTTCACCAGCGCGAACGGTCATCTGCTCGTCATCGTCGGGATCACCGAGGCGGGGGACGTCGCGGTGAACGATCCGGCGGCGACGAGCGACGCGACCGTGCCCCGGGTCTACGACCGCGGCCAGTTCGAGTCGGTGTGGCTCGAGCACTCGGGCGGCATCGTGTACGTGATCCATCCGCCGAGCGTGCCGCTGCCGGCCGGTGCAGATCAACTGAATTGGTGAGGGGACGGACTCCGACATGGCCGTGCAGCAGTGGCACCGGGACGAACGGGTTCGATACACTTGATGGCGTCGCCGCGCGCGACGCATGGGCAGATCGAGCAGGTGGTGAGCTCCGCTGACTGTAGATCAGCCGCCTTTGGCTGTGGGGGTTCGATTCCCTCTCTGCCCACCAGATTCCGCAATCACGACGGCCCGAAGTGGCCGTCGTCGCGATTTCAGCTTGC
>WNGF01016640.1_pt1 | contig 11591 bp, 6 predicted proteins | sample 5400641 | NCBI WGS metagenome assembly WNGF01 (sample SAMN13153371, study PRJNA577476) | soil metagenome | isolation source: 80 cm soil or saprolite under grassland replicate 2 | place: USA:California | collected 2016-06-15 | reverse complement strand
GCCCACAGACCCTCGAGCCACGGACGGTGCACGAGGAACCATGCGTCGTAAGAAATTGGCACTACCTCGACCTGGTCCGCCACGAGCCTCCGGTCGATTTCACGATAGAGCCCGAGCCGCTCGTCCCTCGAATGGAGCGAGCGGGCACGAGCAACAAGGAGCTTCAGCTTGGGTTCGTCTCCCCCCGACCACCATGCTTCGAGGAAGGATCCCAGCATGCCGTCCGGGTCGGGGTAGTCTGCGACCCATGCCCACTCCCAGAGGTGGGACCTTTCGGGGGCCCCGGAGAGGAGAACATCCGACGCAATCCAGGCGTGGTGGATGCGGACGCCGAGCTCACCCCATGACGACTGCCATCTGGTCTCGACCACGCGGCGGAAGTCGTCCGAGAAGCCGAAGTCTGCGTGCGCGAGCTCCAGCTCGGGCAGCCCCTTCCCACCGGGGTAGCCGGCGTCGGCGAGCAGGGCCCGCGCATGTTCGAGATCAAACGGCAGCGCCAGATCGTGCGAGTGCCCCGGCATGGCGGGCGGCAGAAAGCCGCCCTTCCCCGGCTCATCTCCCTCCCGCAGAAGAGGGGTCCGGTCGAGCCCGTGGGCCAGCGCCCTGCGCACGCGCTCGTCGTCGAGAGGAGCGCGTGCCCGGTTGAACCCGAGGTAGAACACCCCGAGGAGGGGAATCCGTCGCTCGATCGTGTCGCGTGCGCCCGCGAGATCGAGAGGCCGCGGGACGAAGAAGAAGTCGAACCGACCTGACCGCCAGTCGTCGAGCCGGTCCTCGGGCGCGTGGAAGCCAATCGCAACCTCGGCGACATTGCCACGTGACCCGGTCCAGGCAGGATTGGTGGCGAGGACGGTGCCTTCCTCATCGAGCTTGGCCAGAACGAATGGACCGTTTCCGACGAACGTAGCCGGCTCTCGCCACGAGTCTCCCAGGGTCTCGACGCTGTGGCGAGGCCACGGGAAGAACGGCGCCTGCGCGAGCAGGTAGGGGACATACGGCCGGGGCTCCTCGAGGCGAAGCTCCAGCGTGCGCTCGTCCACGGCTTCCCCCTCGAGGCCCGCGATGAGATGGACTGTCGGGACCGATTGCTCCCGCATCGCCCGAAAGGTGAAGGCAAAGTCATTAGCCGTGAGCGGCTCGCCGTCGCTCCAGCGCAGGCCCTGGCGCAGCCGGAAGCGATACGCACGGCCGTCGGCGGAGACCGTCATGTGCTCGGCGAGGTCGGGCGCAACGTCGAGACCGCGCTCCAGGCGCAGCAAGCCACGATACAGATTCGGGGCCCACGACCAGCCGAGGAGGTCGTACGTGTAGCCGGGGACGAAATCGCCCGCGGTGCGGAGCAGCAGGGTCGCGATTCGCTCGGTCGGCTCCAGCCGATGGGGGGGCGGCTCGGGCCGCGCGAACGCGTCCGCCCAGGCCGCGTTCGCCGCCTCGAAATCGAAGGCGAGGTGGTGGCCGACCGCGATCTTGAAGAGCACCGCACGGGCCCGCCCCGAGTCGCCGAGGCGGTCGAGAAACGGGAGCGCGCGGCGGTAGTTAGCGATCGCCTCCTCGTCGGCCGAGACCGCGCGAGCGGCATCTCCAGCCTCGAGCAAGTACCTGGCCGCCCGCTGAGGCTCGTCCGCCTCGGCGAAGTGGCGGGCCAGCAGGCCGTACGCCTCGGAGAGCTCATCTTCGTGCAGCTCCTCGAGCGCGGCCCCCACGATCCCGTGGAGCTCGCGACGCCGTTGCTCGAGCAAGCTCGTGTAGGCAGCCTCCTGGACGAGCCCGTGCCGGAAGCGGTACTCGGGCGTCGGGCGCCGCCGCTCCTCGACGACCAGGTCGAGGCGCTGAAGCTCCGAGAGCGCCGGGCGAAGGCGACCGGGGGTGACCAACCGCTCGAGGAGCGGCGCGCCGAATGTCCGCCCCACGACGGAGGCGACCGCCGCCACCTCGCGCGTTTCAGGCGCCAACCGGTCGAGACGGGCCTGGAGAGTCTCCTGGATGGCTGCGGGCACGACCGCGCCGTTGCCCCGCTCCACGAGATCCCGCGCTGCCTCCTCCAGGAAGAGCGGATTGCCTCCCGTCCGCTCGGCCAGCTCCGCCGCCAGGCCCTCGGGCAGGTCGCCACCTGCCGCCGAGGCGGCGAGGAGCGCTCCATCGTCGGGATGGAGTGGCCCGAGCTGCAGCTCGCGGAAGCGGTGGCGATAGAGTCGGCGCGCCGCCTCGGCGAGCTCCCACGAGGGCAGGTCGGGGTCGCCGCGAGAGAGGAGGAGAAGACCGACCGCCTCCTCGTCGGAGAGCGAGAGCAGCTCCCGGCACAGGTCCAGCGTCGGCTCATCGGCGAAGTGGAGATCCTCGAGCACGAGACAGAGCGGACGCTCGAGGGAAAGACCACGGCAGAGCTCCCCGACGGCCTCGTAGGTTTGCCGCTGGATCGAGTCGCGGGCGAGCCCGGAGAGACGCTCCGCCACGTCTTCTTCCAGCGCGAGCCCGAGCAGCGAGGCCAAGAACGGGTAGTAGGTCTCTGCGCGGTCGCCCACGGCCGCCGGCAGGCGAGCCTTCAGCTCGAGTCGTACCCGAGCCTCGGGATCGCCGACGCCGAGCTCCAGGAATCCGCGCAGGAGCTCGCGCAGCGGGTAATACGGGGTCTCCTGCGCATAGGAGACCCCCTGCGCCCCGAGGAACCGAACGTCGTCGTCCCCCTTCGCACGGGCCTCCGCGACGAGTCGGCTCTTGCCGATTCCTGCCTCTCCCGTGACGGCCACGATCGCGCCCTTGCCCTCGGCCAGATCGGCGAGAACAGCCTCGAGAACCGCGAGCTCCGACTCCCTGCCCACCAGCGGCGAGACCATTCGCTGCACACCTTCACGCTCGGAGACGACCTGGTAGGCCTCCACCGGCGCGCCTTTACCCTTCAGCTCCAGCGGTCCCAGCGTCTCGAGCTCGAAGACCGCCTCGACCTGGCGGGCCGTCGCGGGGCCGACGGCGACGCCGCCGGTGCCTGCTTCGGATTGGAGACGAGCAGCGACGTTGACCGTGTCCCCGAGCGCGTTGTAGCGCTCCTCCGGAGGCGAGTCCTCCGGGAGCAGGACAACAGGGCCGGTGTTGACACCCACCCGTGCGGCGAGCTCGATCCCGTAGGCCTCGGCGACGTCGCGGGCATAGCCGGAGAGCGCGGCCTGGACGGCGAGTGCAGCCCGCACGGCTCGCTCGGCGTCGTCGTCGTGCGCTGCAGGCGCACCGAAGAGCGCGTAGAGCCCGTCGCCCGTGAACTGGGCGACCGTCCCGCCGTAGCGCTTGATCTCGGTCGCGATCAAGCGGACGACTTCGTCGAACAGGAACTTGGACCGCTCCGGGCCGAGCCGCTCACCGATCGTCGTCGACCCGGCGATGTCGGCCAGCAGTACGGAGACGACTCGGCGCTCGCCCTGGGATGCGGACACCCCGCGATTATCGGCGCTCGAGGAACCCGGCGGAGCGCGGGGGCCTCCCGCGTGCCTCCTCCCGGCTTCAGCCTACGGCCGAAAGTGTCACGGGTGGGACACGCGAGCGCGACGAAAGTGTCATGACGAAGGAGGCCCCGCCGGGCGTCACCCCTTCAGCACCCTCTGCACCTGAGCCCACGAGCGCGTGTTCAACACCCGCGCCTTCGTCAGCCACGCACGCCGGGCCTGGCCGATCCCGATCTCGACATAGTCAAGCGCCGCCACGCGATGGGCGTCACTCGTCACCGCGATCGGGACACCCGCCTCCCCGGCGACACGGGCGAGGGTGTCGGGCAGATCGAGCCGATCCGGCTGCGAGTTGATCTCGAGTGCGGTTCGCGTCTCGAGCGCCTTCTCCACCACCCGGTCGAGGTCGAGCTCCGCGCCCGGCCGTTTTCCAATCTTTCGCGCGGTCGGATGCCCGATACAGCTCACGTGCGGGCTCTCCATCGCGGCGAGGATGCGTTCCGTGGGCTCGCGCTGGAAGGCGGAGTGCAGTGACGCCACGACCCAGTCACGCCCGGCCAGCAGCTCCTCGGACACGTCGAGCGAGCCGTCCGCGCGGATGTTTACCTCGATTCCTTTGAGCAGCTGGAAGGGGGCCAGCCGCTCGTTCAGACGGTCGATCTCCTCCGCCTGCGCTGCGAGCCTGCCTTCCCGCAGGTAGTGCGAGTGATCCGTGACCGCCAGGTAGGCGTAGCCTCGCTCGCGCGCCGCGAGTGCCATCTCCTCGAGCGTGGACTTGCCGTCCGCTGACCAGGTCGAGTGAGAGTGCAAATCGCCCTTGAGGTCGCGAAGCGTGACGAGCTTCGGCAGGTCGCCCACACGTGCGGCTTCGAGCTCGCCCGCGTTCTCGCGTAGCTCCGCCGGGATGAACTCGTAGCCGAGCAGCTCATACATCGCCTTCTCGTCGCGGTGCGTCAGGACCTCTCCCGTGTCGACCGCGGTCACGCCGTACTCGGAGACCGACAGACCTCGCCTCACCGCCTCCTCGCGCATCGCCATGTTGTGCTGCTTCGAGCCCGTGAAGTGCTGGAGCAGGTTCCCGTAGCACTCGGGTGGAACCACCCGGAGGTCGAAGCGAAGTCCCGCTCCGGACGCCACGGTCGCCTTGGTGCCACCCTTGGCCACCACCTCGACCACCCACGGCAGCCCGACAAAGTGGTCGATCAGCGCCGATGCGTCCTTGGCGGTGGCGATGATGTCGACGTCCCGAACGGTCTCCCGCCGGCGCCGCGCGCTCCCGGCCTCGGAGACCTTCACCGCGGCGGGGTGCTCGCGCAGCGCGTCGACCGCCGCCAGCACTGCGGGCAACGCAGTGCCGAGCAGCGTCCGAGTTGGACCGGCCGGCGAATCGGCGGGCCTCGCCGCCAGTGCCTTGAGCACGTTCTCCTCGGACTTCGGCCCCAGCCCGGCCAGCGTCCGCAGCCGCTGCTCCTCGGCCGCCTGCTTCAACTCCTCCAGCGTCGTCAGACCGAGCTCCTGCCAGATCCGGCGTGCGGTCTTCGGGCCGAGCCCCGGAAGATGCATGAACGCGACGACGCCGGCGGGGATCCGCTCCTTGCGCCTCGTCAGGGCCTCGATCTCCCCGCGCTCGGCGATCTGGACGATCTTCTCCTCGATCGTCTTGCCAATGCCCTGAAGCGCCTTGGCCCGACCCTCGAGTGCAAGTTGGGCGATGGAGCCGCCCGTCTCGCGGATCCTCGCCGCCGCACGACGGTACGCGAGCACACGGAAGGCATCCTGTCCTTCGAGCTCGAGCAGGTCGGCGAGCAGGTCTAGCTGCTCGGCGACGTCCGTGTTGGGCGGCAGCGTCGTCGCCACGAAGCGATGATACGGCGATGCCGCACGCCGTCGTCTCGACAGAGGGGAACCCGTGGTTCCCCCCTCAATCCCCTCCTTCTGCGTCCGGGAGCGAAACAGTCCTATGACTGCGCAGCCGAAGCGTGTGCGCGCCGTGGTCTGTCTGCCGACATACAACGAGCGGGAGAACCTCGAGCGCATGCTCCGAGCCCTCGGGGAGGTGCTCGGGCCCGAGGACCGAGTGCTCGTCATCGACGACGCCTCCCCGGACGGCACCGGAGAGCTTGCCGACCGGCTGGGCGCGGAGCTCGGCTACGTCCACGTCCTGCACCGGGGGAAGAAGGAAGGGCTCGGGCCGGCCTACCTCGCGGGCTTCGACCACGCGCTCGCACAGGGCGCCGAGCTGATCCTCGAGATGGACTGCGACTTCTCGCACGACCCTGCAGATGTCCCGCGCCTGCTGGCCACGGCCGAGCACGCCGACCTCGTCCTCGGCTCGCGCTACGCGAGCGGTGGACGGATCGAGAACTGGAGCCGCCTTCGCCGCTTCGTCTCGGCGGGCGGCTCCCTCTACGCGCGGCTCCTGCTCGGGGTACCGGTCCACGACCTGACCGGAGGTTTCAAGTGCTATCGCCGGGCCGTGCTCGAGGCGATGGACGTCGATGCGATCTCCGCGAAGGGATACGCGTTCCAGATCGAGACGACGTACCGCGCCCTGCGGGCCGGCTACCGGGTGATCGAGGTTCCAATCACGTTCGTCGACCGCACGCAGGGCTCCTCGAAGATGAGCAAGACGATCTTCCTGGAGGCGGTCTGGAAGGTCCCGGTCCTGCGAGCCCGAGCAATCGCCGGACGGCTATAACTGCGCCGTGAGGGAGGTCACCGACTCGACGTTCGAGCAGGAGGTGCTGGGAGCCGAGCGGCCGGTCGTGGTCGACTTCTGGGCGCCATGGTGCGGACCGTGCCGGGCAGTCGCGCCCATCCTCGAGCAGCTCGCCGCCTCGCAGGACCGGGTCGAGTTCGTCAAGGTCGACATCGATCAGAGCCCGAGCTACGCCTCGCGCTACGGGGTGCTCTCGATCCCGACCACGATCCTGTTCGAGGGCGGTGAGGCGAAGGAGACGGTGATCGGGGCCCGGCCTCGCTCCTACTACGAACAGGCCTTCGCCCACTGGCTCGCCCCGGTTTAGACGGGAATCGCCTCTGCCTGCACCTGCACGCGCGGGTCCAGAACCGCGTAGAGCATGTCCGTGACCAGGTTGAGAATTACGATCGCCACCGCCGTGAAGACGACGACCCCCACCAGGACGGGGAGGTCGTTCCGGATGAGCGAGTCGTAGAGGACTTTGCCGAGACCCGGCAACCCGAACGCGGTCTCGACGAAGAGCGCCGTGGGCAGCGCGAAGCGGCCGATGTCCATGGCCAGCATCGCCACCACGGGCAGCAGCGCGTTCGGCAGGACGTGCCTTCGCACCGTGCTCCACTCGGAGTGCCCCTTCGCGTACGCGGAGCGCACGTAGTCCTCCTCCATCGACTCCGCCACGCTCGCCCTGATCATGCGCACGTAGATGGCTGCGAAGACGAGGGCGAACACGAACCAGGGCATCAGCATGTGGGTGAACCAGGCGACGGGTCCTCCGCAGGCCGTCGAGGGGCTGATCAGGTCGCAGTAGCCCTCACCCGGCAGCACGTGCAGCTTGAAGCCGAAGAGCCACGAGAAGATCAGCCCCAGCCACAGCGGGTGGGCCGAGATGCCCACCAGCACGAGGCAGGTGGCGCCGCGGTCGAGCAGCGATCGCGGCCGCATCGCCGACAGGACGCCGAGCGGCACGGCGATCAGCATCCACATGATCGCGCCGCCGAGGGTGAGGGAGATGGTCACGGGTGCGGCCGAGCCGATGATCGAGTTCACGTCGCGGCGCGAGAAGAACGACTTGCCCAGCGAGCCGTGGGCCACGTGCCACACCCACTGGCCGTACTGCTGCACGATCGACCCGTTCGGGGAGCTCGTAGGGCTCCCCGTGCAGCAGCAGCGCGATTCCTTCGCCGTCCTCGCAGCGGCCGATCTCGTGGAAGCCGGCCGGCTCCGGGACGGCTGCGAGCAGCTCGTAGTCCTCGCCGAAGCCGAGCTCGTCCAGCGCCGCGCCGTGAGCGAGCGGTACGCGCTCCAGCTCGATGACGAGCCGGCAGCCGGAGCGCTCGGCGAGGCGCTGGGCGTCGAGGGCGAGGCCGTCGGAGATGTCGAGCATCGCGTGTGCGACCCGCGCGAGCGCCATCCCCTCGTGCAGCCGGATCGGCGGCCGTGCGTAGCAACGCTCTCGGAACGCCGCTCCCGCAGCCCCGAGCGGCCCGGTGACCACGAGGAGGTCGCCGGGGCGGGCTCCCGAGCGGCCCGGCACGCGGGCGGAGCGGCCAAGGGCAGTGACCGAGAGGTACAGGCTCTTGGCCTCGCTCGTGTCCCCACCGACCACGGGGACGCCGGTCTCGGCCATCCCCTCGTAGAGCTCGAGCACGTCGTCCAGCTCGGTGTCTCCGGGCGCCGCAACGGAGACGACGAATCCGAGCGGCTCGGCGCCGCACGCCGCCAGGTCGCTGAGGTTGACCGCTGCGGCGCGGAAACCGAGCTCGCGGTAGGAGATCCAGTCGAGCCGGAAGTGGACCGCCTCGACGAGCGCGTCCTGGGTGACGACGAGGCCTTCGACGACCGCCGCGTCGTCGGCGATCGCCCGCGCCAGCCCCCGCCGCTCGAGCTCCGCCAGGAGCCCTAGCTCACCCAGCTCGGATAGTTTCATGGAGCCTGAAGACATCGACGGGTCCCTCGCCCGCACCCAGCTCGGCGAGTCCGTGCTCCACCGCAGCCGCTGCGGCCTCGGCGGCGCCGCGCGCGGCCTCGTGGAGGGCGAGGCCACGGGCCAGCAGCGCCGCCAGCGTCGCCGAGTGCGTGCAGCCTGCGCCGTGCGTGGCGGCGACATCGTGTCTCGGGACGGGGATCTCCACGTGCACGTCGCCGTCGAAGAGGTGATCGACCGCGTGAGCGCTATGGCCTCCGGTCACGATCACGGCCGCAGCCCCGAGTGCGTGCAGGCGCTCGGCCAGCTCGTAGCCGTCCTCCTCGTCGGTGCCGGCAAGCGCCCGTGCTTCGTCCAGGTTCGGCGTGACGACCGTCGCCAGGGGGAAGAGCCGGCCCACGAGCGCGGCGACTGCGTCCTCCCGCAGCAGTCGCGCTCCGGAGCTCGCCACCATCACCGGGTCGACGACGAGCGGCAAGGGGTGCTCTCGAAGGAAGTCGGCCGCGGTCTCGATGATCGGCGCCGAGAAGAGCATGCCGGTCTTGGCGGCATCCACGCCGAGGTCGGAGAAGACGGCCTCGAGCTGCGCCCGCACGAACTCTGGCGGCAGCTCGTGCACGGCCGTCACTCCGGTCGTGTTCTGGGCCGTCAGGGCCACGATCGCGGTCATCCCGAAGCAGCCGGCGGCCGCGAAGGCCTTCAGGTCGGCCTGGATGCCCGCGCCCCCGCCGGAGTCCGAGCCGGCGATAGTCAGACAGCGCGGAACGCTCACGCTGGCATTATCGAGAGCGTGAAGACCCCGGCGCGCTACGACGGCCTCGCAGAGTGGTACGACCGCGAGTTTGCGACCTCGCCGCTGTCGGCGGTTCTCCTCGAGACCGTCCTCCGCCTCCTCGGAGAAGGCGGTGGGCGAGCGCTGGTGGACGTCGGCTGCGGAACCGGCGCCCACGACATCGTCTATGCGGAACACGGCTGGGTCGTCACCGGGATCGACATCTCGGAGGACCAGCTACGACTCGCCCGCGGGCGGGGAATCGAGGCCGTGCACGCGGACGCAACGGCCATACCGTTCGCGGACGCAAGCTTCGACGCCGCCGTGTCGACGTGGATCCACACAGACGTGGACGACTTCGCCGCCGTGCTCGCCGAGGTAGCACGTGTCCTGCGGCCCGCCTCGCCCTTCGTGTACCTGGGAGCTCACCCGTGCTTCGTCGGGCCGCACTCGCAGTTCGTAGCGGGCGAGGGGCTGCCGGTCCTCCACGAGGGGTACCGCCGCGCCGAGCGCTATTCCGACGCTCCCGGAACCTCTCCCGAAGGCTTGCGGGCACGCGTCGGCGCGACGCACCTCCCGCTCGGTCGCTTCGTGCAGTCGTTCATCGACGCGGGGTTCGGCATCGAGCGTTTCGAAGAGCCCGGGTCGCGGGAGTACCCGTACATGGTCGCGCTCAGGTGCCGCCGATAGACGTCGGCGTCGCGCTCTGGGACGACCTGCTCACCGGTGAGGAGGCCGCGTATGTCGGCGGGGAGCCGGCCCGAGCGGCGCGGGTCGCCGCGATGCCGGAGGAGCTCGATCCGCGGGTGCGCAGCGCGCTCGAGGGACGGGGCGTCGCATCGCTGTACGCACACCAGGCCGAGGCGTGGGAGGCGGCCGCGCGCGGCGAGCACGTGATCGTCACGACCGGCACCGCGTCCGGCAAGACCCTCGCCTTCAACCTGCCCGTCCTCGACGCCCTGGCGCGGCAACCGAAGCATCGCGTCCTCTACCTCTACCCCACCAAGGCGCTCGCGCAGGACCAGGCCCGTGCTCTCACCGCATACGGGGTCCCCCGGCTACGGCCCGCGGTCTACGACGGGGACACGCCGGCCGATCAACGCTGGCAGATTCGCAAGTGGGCGAATGCGATCCTCTCGAATCCCGACATGCTCCACGTGGGGATCCTTCCCCACCACGACCGCTGGGGAGACGTGCTCGCAAATCTTCGCTATGTCGTGGTCGACGAGGCGCACGTCTACCGCGGCGTTTTCGGATCACAGGTGGCGAACGTGCTGCGGCGGCTGCGAAGGCTGGCGCGCATCTACGGTTCCGAACCGCAGTTCCTGCTTGCGTCGGCGACCATCGCCAACCCGGGCGAGCTTGCGCGCTCGCTGCTCGGCGTCGACGTCACCGTCGTCTCCGACGACGCGTCGCCGCAGGCGGAGCGCACTGTCTGCCTCTGGAACCCGCCTCTCGTGGACGAGGAGCTGGGGTTGCGCGCGAGTGCCCTCGGCGACGGCGCCAGGCTGCTGGCCGAGCTCGTCTCTCGCGGTCTCCGCACCCTCCTCTTCGCCAAGAGCCGCAAGGCGGCCGAGCTGATCCACCGCTTCGCGCTCGAGCGGCTCGGCTCCGACTACCAGGGCAAGCTCTCCCCGTACCGTGCGGGCTACACCCCGGCCCAGCGGCGCGAGATCGAGCAGAAGCTCGTCGACGGCGAGCTGCTGGGCGTCTCGGCCACGGACGCGCTCGAGCTCGGGATCGACATCGGCCTGCTGGACTGCATTGTCTCGGTCGGCTTCCCCGGAACCGTCGCCAGCCTCCGGCAGCAGTGGGGTCGAGGTGGCCGCCGAGCACACGGCCTCGCGGTGCTGGTCGCCTCCGAGGACGCGCTCGACCAGTACTTCATGCGCGAGCCGGAGGCCCTGCTCGGCCGCCGAGTCGAGGCGGCGATCCTCGATCAGGCCAACCCGCGCGTCCTCGACGGCCATGTCCGCTCGGCTGCCTTCGAGGCTCCCGTCGACGAGCGAGACCGAGACGTGTTGGGCGAGGCGGCGCTCGAGCGGGCGGCCGTGCTTCCCGACCTGAAGAAGACGCCGGCCGGCTATGTCTGGGCCGGCCGCGACTACCCGGCAGGCCGTGTCTCGCTGCGGTCGGCGACTCCCGATGCCTTCACCGTGGTGGATGCGGCGAGCGGGACGGTGCTCGGCCTCGTGGAGCGGGAACGCGCGTACTCGACGGTGCACGAGGGAGCCGTCTATCTTCACCTCGGCGAGGCCTACCGCGTGCAGACGCTCGACCTCGACGCGCGGACGGCGCTCGTCGCTCCCTTCTCGGGCGACTACTACACCCAGGTCAAGAAGGAGACCGAGACGGGCATCGAGGAACCCACGCAGGCGGAGCGCCGGCTCGGGCTCGAGCTCTCCTTCGGCCGCATCACCGTGACGGAGCAGGTCGTCGCGTATCAGCTGAAGGCGGTCGCAGACGGCGCCGTGCTCGACCTGGTCTCACTCGACCTGCCACCGGCCAGCTTCGAGACCGAGGCGGTGTGGTTCCTGCCGGAGGAAGAGCAGCTGGCCGGGCTCGAGCGGATGCCCCGACTGCTCTCGTCGTTGCATGCGGCCGAGCACGCCCTGATCGCCCTCCTGCCGCTGTGGGCGATGTGCGACCGCTGGGACATCGGCGGCCTGTCGACGAACGTCCATTTCCAGACCGGGCGGCCCACGGTCTTCGTCTACGACGGCCATCCCGGAGGCGTGGGGATCACCGAGCGGGGATTCG
>WNGF01023828.1_pt1 | contig 11592 bp, 15 predicted proteins | sample 5400641 | NCBI WGS metagenome assembly WNGF01 (sample SAMN13153371, study PRJNA577476) | soil metagenome | isolation source: 80 cm soil or saprolite under grassland replicate 2 | place: USA:California | collected 2016-06-15 | reverse complement strand
TCGAAGTTCTTGATGTTGCCGAGGATCATGGGCACGAGCGTGGTGGGGCGTTCGCTCCACCGTGGCTTCGTGATGTCGATCTCGCCGACGCAGCGCATGCCGTACTTGTCGAGGTAGGCCTGGATGGCGTCCTGCGCCTCCTGCCCGCCTGCGAGCGTGGGCAGCTCGTCCAGGAAGCTCTCGTCCTCGACGTGCTGCAGGAATGCCACCACGTCCGGATGCGGGCGGATCACGTCCGCGACGTCCAGGAGCGCCAGCCCCATTTCCGACGTGACGGTGTGGGGGACGGACTGCGTGAGCGTGTCGACCGCGTTCTTCTCGCCCAGCCACGCCTGCAGCTGCTCGTTGAGCCACCAGGTGGCCCGCATCGCCGCCATGATCACCTGGAGGCTTTGCGGATCGAACAGGACCCGCTTCAGCTCCTGGAGGTCCGCAACGATGAAGTCGAGCAGCGCCGACCCGGACTTCGCCCGGATGTCGCCCTTCAACGTGGCGATGGAGGCCTGACTGCGCTCGACCAACTCGGCGGCGAAGGCCGGATCGGTCTCGACCGGGGCGGGCGCGCCGCCAGCCGGCGTCCCGCCCAGGCCCTCGCCCGAGAGCGCCGGGATGAAGTCGCCGCGGTCGAGGATGGTCTGCAGCGCGTCCCCGATCAGCGGGATCGGATCTCCCCAGGGCCTTCAGGAGGCCTGCGCGACTCGCTGGCGAACCCAGCGCCTTGGTGACGTCGACGAACAGTCTCCCGCCGGCCTCGGACATGGGCCGCGGGGTCGTCAGCTGCCACAGGGAGAGCCCCAGGGGCTTCATCGGGTCGGTCATCATCTGCTGATGACCGACGGAGACGTAGACGCGGTTCCCTTGATCGCTGGCCGCGGGGATGGGAAACAGCGTGGTGATCGGCCGGCTCTGGACAATCTGGAACCCATCGTCGACCAGGCACCATTCGATGTCCTGGGGGTGACCGAAGTGCGCTTCGATCCGCCGGCCCAGCTGAGCGAGCCGCACGATCTGCGCATCGGTCAGCGCTGGCTGCTCCTGACTCTCTGCCTCGATCGCCAGTTCCTGCGTCCCGCCTGCAGGCCAGGCGTGGATGGCGAGCTGCTTGGTGGCGACTGCCTTGGCGACAACTTCACCGTCCCGCAGCTTGTAGACGTCCGCGTTCACGGCCGTCCGGTCAGATCCGGTCCTACTTGCCAGGCTGGCCGGTTCAAACCGCCGAAGGCCGGAAGCGCTGCGCGGACGCCGCGTTAGACAAACGCAAGTTGCGGCTCGCATAATGGTTTGTGCGCGTCCGATCAGTGATAACCGTGTCTGCGCTGCTGGCAGCGACCTACATGTTCGTCGTTGCGTGCTCCCAAGCCAAGACGCCCACCGATACACTGTCACCAGCCGTGCCGCCGACTTCTCCGCGGCTCGCAAGCCCCGCCTCAGAACCATCAGCGCGAATCGGCAGTCCTGCTAATCCGCTCGTCCTCTCTTGCGCCGATGCAGCCCTTCCCGGTGACTCTTCTATACCTCACCAGCCCCGTCCGGCTGATCTAGCTATCGGGCCTTTGTTTATTCCCTACGGGAAACGGCTGGCTAACCTCACTCCCAGCGCGTACGGATACAGTAAATATGGACGCGCTGGAAGGTCATATAAGATCCCGCTGTTCTTGGAACCCGGTTCTACCGTGACTGTTACCATCGTCGGCGTCGCCAGGGGACATGTAGTCATCGATAGCCCAACTGCGCACTCCCGGGGTGTTGGAGGACTAACTTCCGCGACCTACCACTCCTGCGCACGTAGGACTGCCGCCTTCGCCCAGGGCTTCGCCTTCACCGGGCCACCATTCCGCGGCTGTGTTCCACTCGACATCGCAATCGGCCGACGCGTCCATCACTTCATCCTGTCGCTGTTTGTGGGAGAATGCTAGGTATGATTACAATAAAGCTCAGCGCACTTGCGCTGATACATAGCAACCGACCGATGGATTGCCTTCCTGTTAGCAGCTGAGCCACCGCCGTATTGTCACCCGCCAATATGCCGCAGGTTGAGCAGCCGATCCACAACGGCACCACGAATCCAGCAGAATACGCAAGGCCGAGCCACCAGGGTGTGACGCCCATCAAACCCAGTAGCAGTAATGCCCAGCTGAGGGAGCTAACGCGGTAAGTCGTAACCACCAGGCCAGTGTCCAGGCCCCACGCCAGAGCCGCTCTACGGGCTCCTTGGCGATAATAGATCATCTTCGGAGTTTGCCGACCAGGCGTACCTGGACACCAGGTTTTCCGTCTTATCGTATAACCATCAACCGTCATGCTGACCAACAAGGCTACCAGCACCCCAACTACTCGTACCTCTGCGGGCACCGTTCTTGTCACTTGTTGTCCTATCGCATGCGCGATCGCGAAAACTATGAGCGAGCTGGCCGTAAATGCGCCAGCAAAGATACCCATCAGTCGCATATGCTGCTTGAAATGTTGTCCTTGACCCAAGGACAGCGTCCCGAGGAACGACGTCCCTCAAGGACTGAAAAGCTGAGCGAAACCGGCGACGGCCGCCAGACTGATCAGCAAGAACTCCACCTTTGGAAATACGTGTGCGGTCACGCTGAGCACGCGCCTCCCTTACTATGTTGGACAACTAACAACCACAGCCGCTCTTGCAGCAGCCTCCGAGATAGTAGTTCCAGTAGTTGGAGCACGCAAAACTGCCGGTAAAACAGTTGCTACCTGTGTTGCATTCCCAGCAATGGTAAATGAAGTAACCGCAGCAACATGACCAGTAATGCTTTGTGTATCCGCTCGGGCAGCTGAAATTCCCATTATTGTTCCAAGAGCCGCCGCAGGGCCTACTCGTCGCCAGGTGACAGCAGCCAACCGTATAAGCAGCTGCAGCAGGCGCATCTGCAAAGGTGAAGGCGATTGCTCCTACAACCCCGGCACCGAGCCCGCCAAGGCGCCCCAGAAACCGCCGTCGGTCGTTAGTCTTCTGCGTGTCTGAGTTGCTATCTGTTGCCATGACCTCTGCTGCCATGATCGGACTGCGGGTGCTCGTCATGATCGCGACGCTCCTTGGTCAGACGTCCTTGAGAAGCTCAGGACGGGGGGGACCAGCGCATAGAACTGCCGTACGGAAGGTACGGTCTTCGCCCACATCAGACGTCCATTCTGTGTCTCGACCGCCAACGGCGTTACAACCTCACCGAAACTACTCTCGACCTGCAGGCGAGAAAGCACGGTCACACGGTGACGAGCCAGGCCATCCTCTACTAGGGCAATCCCAGAATCTCGCAGCCAAGTTACCGCGTCATCAACAGACTCCGAGATGATGACGAGCCACATTCCGGCTGGGATACTACCATTCAAGCCACGCAGGATCATATTGCAGGTATTACAGTGCTTATCTAGAAATACCGTTACGGCCCCGACAGCCGAGTCGAGATTCGAGTCCAGGCCACAGCTGCTCGGCGTCCTGCCCGCCAGATGGCCCAAGTCGACCGGCATCGGCGTATCAAGCAGACCTGACGCTTCGCGGATCTGCCGTATGTCACGGTACGCCTCGGCTAGTGCGCCGAACAGCAGGAATTCACCTATCGCGAGAATCGCGACTGCAGAAATCAGTATCGATATAGCCAATTCAGACACCACCCACAAAGGCACGGCGGTCGCTTCGTGCGTGGGCGGCCTGGCGCAAAACGGGTCCTGCGCGGAGACCAGATAAAACGACGATGGTGCATGCGAGGCTAACAAGCCGCTCGCGAGGGCTAACTGAGGGGATAATATGCAGCGTCGCCCAAGCGCTAAAGAGCCAGAGGGGAAGTGCGAGCATTTGCGGCCAGCCAAGCTTCCTTTGTGACGCCCCGAAGCAGGCGCAGGGAACGGCCTTGCCCGTTAGCTTGCTAATGATGGCCGCAGCGGTGAAACTCAGTCCCAGCATAGCAAGCAGGAAAGCGGTGACATAAGAGGAAGCTCGGGCAACAAGGCAAGTGACCGTTCCAAGTTCGCAGAACGGGACAAGTACTGCTACGATGCGCGCAGGATAACGTGGCATTCCCAGTTGAGAGAGTGTGGCCGCTAGCGGAGAAGGATTGCGGAGCTTTTCGAGGCCCGACCATATCAAGACAGCCGAAGCTGCCAACACCGTGGCTGAATAGGCGATTAACGTAAGTGATGGCATCGTCATGCCTCGCGGATGGCGAGAACACGGACCCGATCATCCGGTGACAAGCGGTCGGTGACGGCAATTAGGAGCTGACGCGAGCGGGTATCTCTGCGACTGCGCAGGCTGGAGAGGGCTGGATCAAGCGTGGTAGCTTCCGTGATCACCGGCCCACCGGGCCCACTAATACGTCGGCCTGGCTGAAGATCCTGCGGCGCTGCCCGGCTCGTCACCCAGCGCGAGAGTTGCTGTGCAGAGATACGGTTCAGCAGCGGCGAGGGACCCACGGCAACCCTGTCGCCTATCAGAGGCTCCCAACCTGACGGGACGCACTCAAGGGGAAGCGATCCATGAGCGCCCAGGACGGAGACCTGTTGATCACCAACCCCGTCTATCGCGCTCACACGATAGCTACGGGCAGGTCGTCCCACGGAGGCATGAGCACGCTGGGCCGCTCCTCCCAACCCAATCGCGCCCAATACCACCAGACACGCACGTCGAACAAAGGATCTGCGGCTTTGATCTGCTTTAACGCTTATGTACTGCATAAAAGTTACGCTCCTCACTCACTGCACTTTCCGTTTTTCAAGGGCATATGGCGTTCTCTGACCCGAGATTGTGGAATGCCAGCCGATCAAATCGAAGCTCCCACCAGACCGGCATCCCCGTCAGCAATCGCGCGACACCCAGCACAAATAACAGAAGCGCCATCCCCAGCAACCCCGTGCCCGCGCGCCGGTGCCAGGAGGACAGCTGCGCGAGGGATACCGCGCACAACCACGCTGGGAGCGCGCCGACCTGTCGCCAACCAAGCTCTCCATCCGGGCCCGGGGCGAAGCAGCTGCAATGAATCGCCACCCGCAAGAGCAAGGCACGCGCGCCAGCCGCAGCGAAGCCGAAACTGAGTAGCGCTACCAGGGCACGTGGCCAAGCGGCCGCAGGAAAGATGGTGAGAGCCACCGCGGCTGCGAGTTCGCTCGCAACCACTCCGCGAGCCAACGCTGATGTCCCCTTCCCGACATCCAGGGCTCGCAGGGTCTTGGCCAACTGCCCTGTCTTCGTAATCTTCGATAACCCCGCAGCGCTCAGCATTCCAACAAGCGCGGCCTGGGCGGCGGCCATTTCCAGCACATTCGCAACGCCGGCGGAAGCACCCAGCCCGTACACAATCCGCTCCAAATCGCCAGCCTTTAGACGATGGGCACGCGCCCACGACTGCCACGCAGTCCATGAGTGAGCCAGAGTAAAGCGCGAAAAGAAGTTCTTCTCCTATCATTTGTGGATATTCGCCTCCACTTTGAACGGAATGAGTCACCTTGGATCAACATATGGTGGAGGCATGTGCTTCGTGCAGCGGCCAAGATCAGCTCAGGCCGGCCGGGCTGGGACAAGGCCGGTCTCGTAGGCGAACGCGACCGCGTGGGCGCGGTCGCGCAGATCAAGCTTGGTCAGGAGAACCGGACCGTCGACTCACACACCGAGAGCGCCGCCGCGATCTCCGCAGTCGACTGGCCCCGCGAGATGAGGCACAGGATCTCAAGCTCCCGCGGCGTGAGGCGCTGCACCTGCACGGGCGTGTGGGCTCTTTGAGGCGCAAGCCGCCTGGCGACATGGCCGAGGAGTCGGGTGGCGATCCGCGGCGTCACGAAGCCCTCGCCAGCCGCAACCGCCTTCGTCGCACGAATCAGTTCCTCGGCCTGGCAGCTCTTGAGGAGCAGGCCCCTGGCGCCAGCCCGGACCGCCTGAAGAACGTCGTCGTTGCCAGCGGCAGCGATGACCACGACTCCGACGGACCGCTCGGCGCCCAGAGTGGACAGCAGTCGGATCGCCTCGATGGCCTCAGGGCAGGGTTCGGTGATGTCCATGACCACGACCGTGGGCTGAACACGGCGGGCCACTGCCACCGCCTCGCGGCCAGTGCCCGTCTCTGCCACGACCCCGATACCTGGCTCCCGCTCCAGAATGGCCCGCAGACCGGCGCGCATGATGGGCTGCTCGTGAGACAGCAGAACCCGTAAGCTCGGCGCTGAGCCCACTACGGGACGACTACCATTCACATATATTTATATTACTTATCGTTACGGCCGGTGAGGCGAGCGAGCGGGCTACGATCACGCTATGTTCACCGGCAAGTACCCGCCGCCGCACAGGCAGTCGGCTGGCGGAAGCGCTCGGCACAGCGCACCTCTCGGCGGGCCGCTGAAAGCGGCCTCACCACGGCTCCTCCCAATCGCCGTAGGCCAGCGTCCAGGCGGCGATCAGCTCATCAAGGTCCCACTCGCGCGCACCCGCGCATCGCAGTGGTGACCACCCGTAACCCGCGGCTCAGCTACCTTGCCCCTGGCCGTAGCTCTGCGTGTTCGGCGGCCAGGACGGCAACGGCCCGCTCGGCGGCCTGACGGCAGCCGCTGCCGCAGTCCTCGCCGCCGATCGCTCGCCGGGACCGGGCCGGCCGTCAGTCCCAGCCTGCTTTTCCCTCCCGCAGGTGCAGCGCCACCGCCTGCTGGTGACCGTGGCCCGCAGCCGCTCCAGCTCCGCCCTGGCCTCCGCCAGCGCGGCCTGCTCGGCGGTCATCCCAGGTCGGCCTGGCACCGACGCCGACAGCGCATCCAGCGCGCCCTGCTTGGCGATCCGGCAGATGTGCACCACCGTGGACCGGTCCGCCTTCCACTTCGCCGCAGCCTCCCGCTGCGTGGCATGCCCGGTCAGTACCGACACGAACAACTCGTACTTCTCGCTCGGCGACAGCCGCCGCGGCTTGCGCGAGTTCGTGATCCAATCCGACAAGATGATCAGGCTCCAGACTGGTCCGACACGCCGTCTGGTGGCTGGTATTTCCAAGATCGGTCGGGTGGCCCGGGGGAATCTCACCCCCGGGCTCCCACAGATCCCGGCGTGACAATCTCTCGTCACCGGGCTCCTATCATCTTGATCACCAGAAGGCAGAGACCCATTTCCAGTGGGCGAAAAGCCGAGAATGCTGGCGGGTGATGCGTTTCCAGCACGCATGGGCCTTCTTGAAGGGCCGCAGCCGTTTATACTTCTTGCGGATCCAGCGCATCAGGTAGGCGTTGATGCGTTGCAGGAAGGAACACAGCGCGGATCGGTAAAACGTCCCGTAATACTGCATCCAGCCGCGGACGATCGGGTTGATTCGTTTCGCGACTTCCCTGAAGTCAAGCCTGATCTGGCGGTGAAGCCGCCACCGGCGCACTTCCCCGCTGATCTTCTTCAGAGCGTCCTTGCTGATCGCGGGCAGGAACGAGGTAAAGTTCACCCCGTGCTTGCTACGGGCCGCCCGGGCGCGGAAGGTGAACCCCAGGAAGGTGAAGCTCGTATGCTCATACCCGAGCTTCCGCTTCCCGTCCTTGCAGTACACTATCTTCGTTTTGCCCGGGTGCAGCCGTAATCCGACTTCGGCCATCCTGCCAGCGATTGCCCGCCGCACATAGTGCGCCTGGCGTTCGCTGACGCAATGCACGACCGCGTCATCAGCGTAGCGTTCGAATGGGACGGCCGGGAATTCCCGGGCCATCCACTGATCGAAAGCGTAGTGCATAAACAGGTTGGCGAGGACGGGACTGATCGCGGACCCCTGGGGGGTTCCGCGGTCGCGTTCGGCAAGGGTCCCGCCGGGGAGCTGTACCGGGGCGGCGAGCCACCGTTTAACATACAGCACCACCCACGGGGCGTCGGTGTTCGCCTCCACTGCTTTGACGATGAGATCCCACGGCACACTGTCGAAGAACTTCTGGATGTCAAGATCGATCACCCAGTCATATCTCCAGCAATTCTCCCGGCATGCTGCTACCGCGTCCAGCGCATCGCGCCGGGGCCGGTACCCGTAGGAGCTGGAGTGGAAGATCGGCTCGACCTTTTCTTCCAGCCTGCGGGCCGCCACCGTTTGCGCGATCCTGTCCGCGACAGTGGGCACGCCGAGAATTCTCGTGCCACCGCCATGCGGTTTCGGTATTTCCACCGCCTTGACCGGGGGCGGGAAGTAGCTCCCCGACGACATCCGGTTCCAGATCTTATAGAGGTTGCCCTTCAGATCCTGCTCGAAGTCCCCGGTAGAACAACCGTCCACCCCGGCCGCGCCCTTGTTGGCCTTGACCTTCTTATAGGCCTCCCACACCTCCCACTTCGAAATATCGAACGGCTTCCCTGGTGATTTCAGCTCGCTCACTCAGTTCCTCCCGGGAACGACCCCGGTTGACTCACCGAGCCAACCACAGATGATCCGGCCTCTTCGCTCCGCCCCCACCGCGCCAAGCAGGGGCTTCACCGCTACTACAAGCCGGTCCGCCAGCGCGCCCCGCGACGGTACTCGATTCCTCGCAGGTCATGCTGCTTGGAACACTCCCTCCCGCCGCCAGCGGCGGCAGTATCGGAGCACGCCTTCCCACGTTCCGTGTGAAAGCAGCAGATCAGGGTCACGTCGCCTCCATGCCGGACACCACCTGGCCAATAAGCGGGCACCTGCCAGGCTTATCCCGGGGCCATAATCCCGTCCCGGTTTTGATGCCACCTCAAGTTTTGTAACGACACGTCACCAGCGATCTCCTCGCAGAGACTGCGCACCGTCTCCCTGATCCCTACCTGACGCCTCACCGGGCGCCTTTTCCCTCATCGCTCACCACGACAGTCTTCGGCTAACGCAGCAGAGGGTGGTTTGGAGCCTCCCCCCGCAGGGCGGCTCCGAAGGGCCAGCCTTCATCTTCCACACAGCACCGCATCGAACCAGATCTACCTACCCAGGTGACCTCGCCCTCCGCGCTCGTGGCACACAATGATTCAAGAACCCAGATGCAACAAACCCCGGCGGACCCGAGCAGGGGACATGGCTGGGGCGGGAGGGCTGCGACGGTTTCGTAGGGTCGGGCCAGCACGACGGCCGAATCGAGTCCGTGGGATACCGCAGTGATGTCAACGACGGTGCCTGCTGTGCTTACCATGAACACGAGGTTGGTGCGGTGAGCGATACGGTCCGGTTCGGTGGTCGGCGTCCACGACCGCCGCGGTGGGTGTGGGCGATCGCCGGAATCGCCGCTGTGGCGGCGCTGGTCGTGGCCCGCAGCGGGCCGCACGGCGCCGCCACGTCCTCGCCGTCGAAGACCCCGTCACCCGTCACATCGCTAGTTCCCGGCTTGGCGGTACCAGCGGCGTGCGGCACGGAGGCTTACCTGCCGCAGATCCACCTGGCCCGGCAACACGCCGGTGTCCCTGCGACGGTGCTTGTCGGCGGCACGGCGCTGCGGCAGGTCATCGTGGGCCGCGCCGTCTCCCGGCCGCTGCCGGGGCTGCCGGATTGGCGGGGCCAGGTGGTCGGCAAACTGGTCGCGGGGCCGGACGCCGGCTACGCCTTGGTCGGGCGATGCCCCGGCGCTGGTTTCCGCGTCTACCGGGTCGTGGCCGGCGCCGCCCACCCTCTGGACACGACCGGCGCCTTTCTTGACTTGCTCGGCGGCGTACACCACGCGTGGGCGGTGACGCCGGCGACGCCGTCCTCAAGGGCGGTGCTGACTCCGCTGAACGGCGGGTCGGCGGTCACGCTCAAGATAAGCACCTACCCGCTCGCCGACACCGCGGCCGGCTTGGTGGTGGTTTACAGCCCCGCGCTGGGGTCGGTGCACGCCCACCGACCGGACACGGTCGAACTCGCCGACCTGAAGACCGGCGCGCTGCTGCGCCGCCTCGCCGATGGCTCTGCAATGGGCGCTGCTGGGGACGCCGTGCTGGTGAGGCCCCCCGATTGTGGTGCCCCGGCGGCTCACAGCAGGTGCACCCTGGAAAGCGTCGACCTGACAACCGGGCGGGTGACAGCCACATTCGGCTTGCCGGTTGGGCGCGTCCCGGTTGGGTACGCCGTCTTCAGCCCCGCCGGGAGGCTGGCCGCCTTCCAGCTTGCCCGGGCCAGGCAGGACCCCCGCTTCATGACCGTCACGACCGGGCATCCGCTCCCCCCGGCCGACGTGGCGATCCTTCACCTCCATACGGGCAGCCTTGACATCGTGCCGGGCCTCGAGCTGGCCCCCAAAACGCAAGCCGGCCTAGCGTTCGACGCCACCGGGAACTGGCTGCTCGCGACGGTGAGCGAGGGAGACCACGGCGAGCTGCTGGCCTGGCGAAAGGGCATGCCCGGCCCCGCTCTCGTAATCAATCTGCCGGGCCCGCTCATCGGGGTGCCGTCGGTGCTGTCGCCCGTGCCGCGGTGGCGCAACGGATAGCGCGGCCCGTTCCGGAAAAGACAGCCCGCATCACCCTCGGTAAGGATCCAAGTCCCGGCTTGATGTGGTTGGCCCAGCGCCACCCATCGCAAGCGCTACGGTCCCGTTGCCGATCATTGCTGGGTCTATGGCCGCATCCTGCCCGCGATCAGCTGACGCCAGCACCGCTGGCTGCCCGGCCATCGCCTGGGAACCTCGCAGAGCGCTCCATCGAGCTGGGCGGAGGGGCTTGACCGGCGGTGGATTGAAGAGCAGTCTGCGGCGAAGTGGACGGGCAGCGATGGCCGCTGAACTTCTCCGCATATTCTCCGGGACGAGCCGCAGGATAGCGGGAAACGGCACCGTGTAGGCCGCTGACCTGCCAAGATCTGTCGCACAGCTAATGCCAGCGGTGTTGCGGACCGCTCCCTAATCACATGGGATCCGGCCCACTGGACCGGGTCTGACCTGCAAATTTGCTGGTGGCAGGTCCTGGATTCGAACCAGGGTAGGCGTAGCCGACGGTTTTACAGTGTATTCATTAATTCAATTATTTGTGGCCTGTGACCTGCGTATCCTCCATTCTCGCCGTTGTGAAACCCGGTCCGCTGTCCGTATGGCGTCCGTGTTTCACGAACTCCCTGGCCAGCGCTACCCAAGGTTTTGGATCATTTCCCACTGTGTCTAGCTGAGTCCCACTGAATCCCATGCCTTGGCCGCACGCCTGACGTACCTATGATCTTCGTGGAGGTTCGTTGCCAGATTGACAGTCATGTTCTTAGACCGCGTGATATCGTTCTTTATCCGGTAGTTGGTAACGACGCCGCCATGAAGTTCCTGATCGGCGTTATTCGCTATTCTCTTCGGAACGCCGAAGCCACATCTCAGCCTCAGAAGTGCGATTTGTATCCCGGAGTAGCTGACCTAGCTCGCGCATGGCGTTGCGGTTTCCCGCATCGGCGGCACGCCTGAACCAATATTCGGCTTGTTCAGGGTGATTGGACTTGTGTAGCAGACCAAGGGCGGTCATCGCGTTAGTGTCCCCGTCCTGTGCGGCACGCTCGAACCAGTCCTGGGCCTGGCGCACCCGGCCAGCAACAAGATCATCGAGTCCTAGCAGCAACATGGCGTTTGTGTTGCCGAGGCCGGCAGCTTGCCGCCACCACCGCTCCGCCTCGTCGTCGTTACCGTTTTTATGCGACAGGACGCCGAGATTTTTCATGGCTTCAGGGCTGCCTGACT
>WNGF01008972.1_pt1 | contig 11593 bp, 4 predicted proteins | sample 5400641 | NCBI WGS metagenome assembly WNGF01 (sample SAMN13153371, study PRJNA577476) | soil metagenome | isolation source: 80 cm soil or saprolite under grassland replicate 2 | place: USA:California | collected 2016-06-15 | reverse complement strand
AAACACAGAAAATCGAGCTGTAAAAGAAAAAATGAATGAAAAACGATGCAGAAGTATCTTATAGCAGAAAGTGATTAGGCTAATAACATGTACGAATTTATTCGTAAAACTTTTTCTTTGAAATTTTCAGGGAGACCCTACGCTAACGCACAAAAGCTATGCTGCATACCTCGCGCCAGGTTTACGTTTTTTATTTTACATACTTAGACCAGAGCGGTGACAATGTACAAAGGAATTTAATAAAACACTTGTTGTAAACATTCAACTGTGTGAATGCACTGGGGTCCCTATCCTTACACATTGCCTTTGAGGAGACCCCGGCGAGACTGATAATAAAATGATACTCGATAAAAAACTTTTGAAGCGAATGGAAGATATTGAAGCTTTGCCCATTGAAGAGAGAAAAAAATTTATTACTTTATAGATATGGCTTTATCACACCATAAAGCAAAAAAGTATTCGCTAAGTAAAATACAAAAGGCCTGGAACAGGGCTTTGTTTAAAAATATTTACTCCATACAGGACCATCCCAAAATCTTTTATCATTTAAATTATACTTATAAAGACTATTCCCGTCTATATCTTTTCTTCGATTAAACAGATTAAAGTAAGCTTCCCTAATTCTATGCGAAGCTTCCATAGGTGTAGGATATCGCGTAAGATTTATAGCATTTAACCATCTGATATCCCAAAAATCATCTTCTAACTGACCAACAAAACAATTAGCATCATAGTGATACTCATCCTCGCTTCCTTTGTTTAATAACTTGTCATTTGAGTTTTTTGTTATCACAAAAAAAGCAATCCGATTTCTTTGAGGAGAAAAAAGAATTGTGTCTATAAATATTTCTGTTTGTTCATCAAATTCCTTTGGATAATAAGGACTTCCTTTCGCTTTAATAAAAGACTTTATACTATCAGTCAATAGTGATTTGTATTGATTATAAATTTTATCATCAACTGTATCTTTATAAATGTATTCGCTTGGAGTTAAGCCTTGCTCAACATTATTACAGCCTATGCTAGATGTTATTATCCACATCAAAATATATAAAGATGACATTTTGTTATTTCTTTTTCTTATTATCATTTTGTAATTCCCACTGCTGTGTCTGAGCATTCCATGTATATGTTCCTTCTTTCAGTTTACTTATATCATCAAAGAAAGAAAAAATTGTATGCTTACCGGTATTCTCTTTATTAGGCTCGTCTTTATCTGTATATAATTCGAACTCTCCTTGTTCCTCTTGGTTGGCTATACTAAAAAATCCTCCATCATGTAAAAATTGCATCTTTTTTATCTTTCCATTATTTTTTATATAACCCCCTTGAAAGGGATCAAAATCTGCAACCAAAGTTATTTTTACCTGTTTTTTTAATTCAGGATGTTCATCAAGATATTTTTTGATACCCGCAATATAACCATAACCGTATGCCCCGCCCATGCTGTGTGTAATAATTTTAATTGTTTCATCAATTACACCTTTAGTTCGATGAAGGCTAATAATTAATTCTTCTGCTTCTGCGTATCCTTTATCTTTACCCATATCGTAACGATCACATGCATTACCATCACTCTGCCCATCTACATAGTGTCGATGATTATCATTTAATTGTTGAGAAACTTCTAAATCAAATGCTCTACCGGTTATTTCAGGTTCAAACTTTTGTACCGCACTTCCCCAGCCAGGGTAGCTGGTAGTCAATTTCATTCCCCATTGCCGCCAATACCATTTTGTACCCATTTCCATTCCATCTGCTGTAAATCCATTAATGAAAATTACAAGGTTGCCATCGGGATCTATTGCGTTTGTTGGTTGATTAGCAGCGTATACATAAGGAGACATATTTTGATATAATTCAGCTTTCCCATCTGTTTTATGCCATCTTCCTATTTGTGGATCATACATTCTTGCTCCATAGTCTAACCACTCTAAGCCACTGCCATCGGAGAACTCTTTTGATTGCTTTTCTTTTCCATTATATTCAAACTTATTCTCCGGCTGTCCGAAGCTGAGTGCTTTAGAACTAATACCACTCATAGTTAGTCCGAACGGATAATAATGAGTTTCTTCCAATAAAGGTCCTCTCGTATGCACCACCTGTAAATTGTCAAAGAACACATTCACCGGACTTTCATTGCTGCAATATACATAAAGGTATCCATTCTTTGTGACAGCTAAGTTTTGCAGCTCACTGTAGTGGTCTTTCAAAACACCATTACTGCCTACCCTGCTAAATCCCCCTTTTACATAATTAAATTGCTCATCAAACAAAACCCAGTTAATATATGCTTTTGGTGTAGTTGTTGTTCCACCATTAGCCCTGTTGGGATCAGTAAGAAAACCTGATACTCCACTTGTAATACCGGATTGGCTATTTAGTTGCGTAGCGGTTACTCCCTTTGAAGCTGTAGCACCAGTCGGTGCAGCAAGCAATCCCGTTAAAATATCCAAAACAGGCACTTGATAATTACTTCCGGTTGAGTTATTCTGAAAATAATAACTTTTGCCAAAAATATCAATTTTATCCCCTGCCATTACTTTTAATGTAGTACCCAATCCTATTACACCAGCAGAGGTAGTTGCAACAAGTTTATAAAGCTTTTGACTGTTTGCGGTAGTATTGCTGTTCGGATTGTTATTGAGTATGCCATTATTATTTTGATAATTGGTAATGCCGGTAGCTTGTGATTGATCAACTACATTACTTGTATTAATAGTATAGTAATCCTTTTCAGTGTATATAGCATTCGGTACACTATTGGTATTTATATTACCCTCCAAAGTTGCAGCGGGATAAATATCCTGTTGTTGTTCTTCTGTAAGCACTGTTCGTACATTACCCAAATGATCTTTCAAAAAATAATCATATACAAAACTCCCTGATTCGGGTTTATACCTTATCCTGCCCTCTTCTTGCGGAAGAAATTGCAATACTTCATCCTGGTAAGTGCCGAATAAGTACAGTGTGGTTTTATCAGGTTTTCCGGTTTCATGTATAATCTTTTTTAGTTTAGCTCCCGTGGCATCGTATATATATTCAATACTGCCTTTACCGCTTACAGTAATTACCTGTGGCAAGTTTAAAAAGTTATATGTAATTCCTGTGATGTCTTTATTCTTATCGCTTGTTAAATTCCCGTTTACATCATAAGCATAATCTGTAGCAGAAGAAGTTTTTCCACTGCCTAATGTGGAAGTATATGCCTGAGAATATCTAAAGTCATCCAACAATGTTTGAGGATCGCTATAAGTATCTATCACATTTTTTAGTCTGTTGCCATTAGACAAATAGGTATAGGTTAAATTATCAATAATTGTACTTCCGCCAATTTTCCAACCTTTTTGAACCATCGTAATTATATTTCCGTTCCTATCATAAGTAAGGTTGCTAACACTAAAGTCAATTGAAGCGTTTTTATTAAATGATCCGCTTGTGTATTGATTAAAATCTGCGCTAGCAAGTCTGTTTGCAGCATCATACATAAAATCATATTTTCTTTTTTCTCCGTCACCTTTACTCTTCCAAACTGTACCGCTTATATTGCCATTATATTCCGGTGTGGTATAACTAGCTCCGGTGATAATTGTGTTTGGATTATCGTACCCTAGCTCAAATCCAAAATAATTGGTTGAAGCATCTTTTATGAAAGTCCTGTTCATGCCCAATAGCCAGCCTCTTATGTTGTAATCATAAGTAAGCATTTCAAGCGAATTGGAAGTAGCGTTCGGGTCTGTGCCTAATTTTTTTGTTTTTAGTTGTCCTAAAACGTCATAATCCAAAGTAGAGATGATTTTCCATGTACCGCTGTTGTTTAACATCTTCTCCGTTTTGGTCATCCTCCCTGCTGCGTCAAAAGCGTTTCGTGTAGCTATTTCATAAATACGCGAGGTGCCTCCAAGCTTTTCGTGTTTAATGTGATTTGATAATAATTTTCCGCTAAAATCATACATATTAGTTGTAATATCAACTCCTCCTGTCACATTGGTGGATTGTATTTGAGCCACTCTATTTTTACTATCATAAAAATTAACCGATTCCATCCATTCACCTGCTGAGAAGTCATCAGCATCTTCTATTACTCTTACTCTTGTACCTGTTACCAGCCCTTTTACACGAGTATTATTTGCAGTAGGCAAGGTTTCAGCATAAGGATTGGTTCCTGCCGAAAGTTTGCTGTTATAACTTGCAGTAAAAATTTTATTCGTCTCTGTATAGTCATCATAGTAGGTATATATTAATGGATAAAGCGTGCCGGATGAAGGAACGGGGTTCGTGTTTACATCAATTGTATTACTAAATGTTGTAGTTGTTTCTGTAACAATCTCTGCTGTAAAATCTGCTCCGCTTTCAGATTCAAAACCTTCCACGAAATTTATACTGTTAGTAGCTGTGTAATTCGTTAGTCCATTTTCCCTTTGGCTAAGGGTGAGAGTGGAAGCATTTTTTGCAACATTGGTACCGGTAACAGAGGAACCGGCAGTAGTATTAGAACGTCCTTTTACATAAGTTCTTAAATTATCAATAGTACTGGTATAAACCATCACTCCAGTTTGTATGGCACGGTTAAAATCATCATATAGGATATAAGACCATTGATCGTTACCACGCATCTTTCCATCTTGTGTAAATACCAGTCGGTCACGATTATCATACACCATATATACCTCATCTTCTCCAGGTATTTTTTTCATTATCATTCTATTTCGATAATCATATTCATACCTGAAACATTGTTCATTTAAAATATTACCTGACAAAGCATTCATGCTCCAATTATTTGCGCTAAGTAATTTCACTCCTTCGGGCTGAATCACGCATCGCATGTTATCGTAGTTGTCGTATATGTAGTATGTGCAAAGCCAGCCAGTATAATCTTTACCCAAGCCATTATCTGCAGTTGCAGTTAGCTGCACTTTCTTTAAAATAATTTTTCCCTGCAAGTCTTTAAACTCAATTACCTGTTTGCCGTTTTCATCAACAGAAACATTTTTAAAAAGGTCTTCCTCTGCATATTCAGCAGTAGTTGCATAGGTGCCAAAGCTATTTGCAACATCAGTTACAGTCCAGATTTTTACTTTGTCTGCAATGGTATTGGTCCAATAATTGGTTTTAATTCCTGTATTATTTCCCACCCAACTATCCCCTTGTGCATAACTAGCTCTTACTGTATTTAAAGGAGATACATCATAGTCAATCCTGCTATAATAAAATTCTTCATCAGGAAATTGAGAAGCATTAAATGCGCCTTGGTCAACAATAGCATTAGCTTTATATTTTCCGTCATTTGTTGTAGCCACATAAGGTAAATATTTAATTACCTCTCTTCCAAAATCATCATAAATATGAGGTACTGCAATATCCTTTTGTATAGGACTTGCCTGCATGCTTACTACCTGTAAAAGCCTTCCCAAACCATCAAAATATTGTTTCGTTTGTTTTACGTCAGTTATGCTTGTTAATTGTCCTGCAATCGTTTCATCTGTAATTCCAGGTTTTGATAAAATTCTTTCTGTGATATAATTATGTGTTCCGGAACTCGCGCTATTTACTGTTACCTTACATGCGTTGCTGTACTTTGTATCAATATCACAAGATACTTCCCTCCTGAAATAGATGGTAGCAGAAAGGTTACCCGGTGTATAATTAAGACTTGTTGCTCCTGCAATGTCAGTGTAATTCCAGTCATTTCCATCGGCGCTGCTCTGCCATTGGTAGCTATAACTGCCACTGCAACCACCTCCGCTTGCTGCTGATGCTGTAAGTGTTCCGGGACTTGTATTTGGGGTAATCGTAAGGTTACCCGGAACCACTGTTCCGGGAAAGAGTTGCGGGTTAACAGTAACAGTTATCGTATTGGAATTAACGCTTTCGGAGCCACAACTAACGGTTCGCCTGTAATAAATTTTTTTACTTGTTGTCCCTGTTGTAAGGTTTCCAGGATTATAGTTTTGGCCGGTTGCGCCACTTACCAAAGTAAATGTACTATTATCATTACTGCTATACCATTGATAGTTATAGGAAGAACACATACCTCCCATTGGTACAGTTGCAGTAATAGAAGGAGACGTATTGTAACTTATTTTTTGCGAAGAGGGACTCAAAGAACCTGCTGTTAAATGTTGATAAACATTTACTATGCTTACCGATGAATAAGCTACATCTGTTCCGCACATTACTTTACGCCTGTAATAAGTTGTTGCCATTAAAGCTCCGGGACTATAATTAAGACCCGTGCCATTTGTAGTAATATTAGAATAGGTACTTCCTCCATTGGTTGAATATTGCCATTGATAAGTATAATTTCCACTGCAATTACCACCTGTAGCTGCCGCTCCTGTTATAGTTGTAGGAGTTTGACCCGAAAAGATATCCTGAAATGCGGGAGAAAGTACAGTATAAGAAAAAGGAGGACTTACATTCACTGTAGCAACATCAGAGTAATCAACAGTATTTGATTGTGTTTCTGTAACCTTTCTTCTGTAATAAGTCGTTTGTATTAACAGAGCGGTTGTTGAAAAATTCTGACTGGTTTTATTAGCAACATCTGTCCAATCTACACTATTAATAGATTGTTGCCATTGATAAGAAAAAGAGGGTGCACAATCTCCACCTGAAGCAGCCGAGCAGTTAATATTAGCCGGTGCAGTATTGTAGCTTATGGTTTGTGTTTTATTAGATGTAATGCTTCCCGGATTTAAAGGATTTACTATAGGAACTGACTTACTTGGACTGCCGTTGCTTGATGTGATACTGATTAACCCTGTACCAGCTACGGTCCATTTTACAACTATCTGTCCAATTCCCATCCCACTCACGCAATTACCTGAAAAACTCAGAGAATTACCAAAAGCCTGAACTATAATTCCACCACCACCAGACACGCACCAGAACATCGTGTTATTGTCCATAGTTCCAGCTATTGAGTAAGTATATGTATATCCCACAACACCACAAGAAGAAGTGCTCGTTATTCCTGTTATCTGCGCGTAAAGATTATTTTTTTGTATCAAAAATAACAACAAAAAAAGCAGTGTGCTGTACAAAGAGTATTTTCGAGACATGCATTAGAGTTTATGGTGATAATTTTTTCTTAAAGCTTACGGGTTATTCTCTGTTGATATATCTATAACAACAATTGCCACATCCGAATATTTAATAGTATTGGAAATTGTTTCAGTAACTTTTCGGCGATAGTAGGTGGTTTGTGCCAATGGCGCTAACAATATTAAGTCTTCAGAAGTACTACCATCAATATCTGTCCAACTTAAATTATCAAGTGATTGTTGCCATTGATAAGCATAGGATGGTGAACAATTGCCTCCTGTTGCCTCAGGACAATGTATAAGTTTAGGAATTGAATCTGCTTCAACTATTTGAATAGTACCTAGAGTGTCTATCTTTCCTCCATCCAAAATAGTAGTACGTTCCATTGATAAAAAAGCATCGCCGTCTGAAGAGTTGATAGAAATACTTGCCGTACTATCTTCTTTCCAGATTACATGAATAGAGGCCACAGGTGAGCCGTTAAAACATGTACTGTCGGTATTAACTATAATGCCCCCTTGAATGCACAGTTGCATGGTTGAATAATCATCCCAATTGCCACTAATCAGATATTGATATTCAGTATCGGCAATAACGCGTGTTGGACCTGTTATCGCAACTTGGCATAAGCTTTTATGGCTCTGAGCAAGCAGACAGAATAGGCAAACAAGAACGTTTCTGAATTTATTTCTCATAAGCATTTTTATTATCAATTTTAAGGAGTTGGCGATTGATACTTGTAATCATAAGTTTTAAGAATATTTCTGTTCATATCTCTGATGGCTTTTAATCTTCCATAATTGTCATAATCAAAATAAGTATTCTGATTATTTACATCAGTTTGAGAAGTCATTCCGGTAAGTGGTTCATAAGTGTAAGTGGTCATCATTGCATTAGAGGGATGAAGCCTGATGTCATCAAACCAGACTATACCACCTCCATTATTGTCTAATCTTGTATTCAATTGCGTAACATCAGCAGGAACAGAAAAGTCTTTTTCAATATAAACCCATTTATTTATAGTAGTAGTGGACACACGATCTATATATGAGTAATAACCTGTTTCGCCTGCTCTTTTCATAAAAAGATAAATATCTGCACTTGGACCGTTACTATAAACCCATCCAGAATAGTGAAACTTAGTAGGTTGGGTAAGAGAAACCGAAAGCCAATTAGCTCCAAGTGAATATAACTCCTCGGTTGTAGATTTATCAATTCGTCCAGAATATTTTCCAGAATTAAATTTGGTGTTATCATAAGCTGTCAGGTGATTATCCCATCCCGTTCCATCTTCAAATGAGGTAAAAAAGATCTCGTTTTGTTTTGCGTTTCTTGCCTCGGCTATCGGATAGGTATTGTTATATCCCCATATATAAGAAATTCGAACGTCATTCTCCTTAGAAATACTTAGCGGATTTCCGTTATCGTAATCATAATAGTGAAGACGGGTTTCGAAGGAGTTAGTACCTTTTCTTACGTCAATGGTTTGAGGATAGATCAAGTGCTTTAAAGTGGTTCCCCAATTGTAATAATTGGTTTTTATGCTTTTTGTTGGTGTTGTGTTTTTATAATCATCTTCCTGTATCACATAATTCAACATATGGTCAGTCACCATGGTTTGACATACAGGATTGGTTGAAAAATCAAAAGGATATTGAAAATTTTGACTGACCGCATCATTATTATTCGAAATTATTTTTTCTACCTTGCTTACTATATCATTAGCGTTATAAGTATAATTTGTGGTAATAGTTATAGGTTTGCCATTATCGGTATAAGTAGTTTCTATTGTTTGACCTAACAGTTTTTTGCCAACAGATACAGTATAAGATGGAAAGCGAAAAATTCCCGACGGTGGATCCATATATGTTGCAGCATATCTTTCTTGCCATCCACCGGCAGCAGGGTAATCGTAAGGGGACACAGGATAAATATTAGTTGTATTGCTTGGAAAAATCATTTCACGTCTTACTCGTAAAGATGTGACTTGTTCTGTTTCAATTCTATCATAACTAGATACCGTATTTTTTTTGATCACGTACGTTCCATTTTCATTCTTATAATCTGTTCTTACACTCAGGTTATTATCGTCCCAAAAATTATATTTGCTGATATGGTATTTCGGTTGAGCAGAATAAGGCTGTATAAAAGGTTTTGGGTCATACAACTCATATTTATAAATAGATTTTCCAATATTGCTTGCTTCAGTACCATAATATTCCGTGACTTCAGAGTAGATGGCAGGTAGTTCTGCCAGCTCACTTAGATCTGTTGTAAAATCAGATAAAAAATCTCTTTCTAAATATGTTCCGCCACAATCCCAACCAGTTTGACCTCTTGCAATAAATCCATAGGTTGTGGTATTCATCATATAATTCATGCCCGGAATCAGATTACATACACCATACCCGTTTTCGTTTATTCCATATTTATACGTTTTATATGTCACATTGCCTTTGCCATCGTCATTTTTAATTTGATAAATGCGCAAGCCACCGCAATCTTTTATTTGCGAGTTTTGAGGATTTTTATATTTATTCTGCTCATACACAAATTCAGCCGAACCTCCAGTTGGATAAATAATTTTTTTCAATACCCCACTTTTAGTGGCATCTAAGCGGGGTTCCCGGTAAGCAAAGCCGCCAATAGTGGTATAACCAGCACCTTGACCGTCACAATCTGCTGTAGGTATATTTTCATAATAAGGAATCATATCAATTATCCCGCTGCTTCCCGCTGAACCATTGAGAAATCCCCAATAGTCTCGAGACCTACAATTGACGACCCCTCCTTCCATACCCATAGGAGTGGGGTAGTATTGAAAAGAATATTGCTCGACCGTATCGCCTAGCCTATCTTTAAAGATTAAATTGTCTAACTTTTGAGTAGGTGGATTTCCATCCGAGAGGTAATCCTGAATAGATTGTTGAACCTCTATAGTTTTAAGAGCGTCTCCATTTGCCTTTAATATCTGAATATTTTTTACCTGATCAATTACAGGATTTGTTCCAAGAATAAATTTCACGCTTCCCTCTTTAAAAGAAATTTCACTAAGTCTGTCAATCTGATATTGATCTTCGTTTTTCGTTTCATGCAGCTCTTTGAGAGGCGGACGCGAAGGGCATCCATCTTGCTGCTGATTACAATTCCATCCTATTTGCCAATGATCTATCAATGCATAATACTCACTAAATGATATTTTATCCTTTCTGAAGCTGGTGTAAACAAAGTTTATAACATCTGATTTATCTGCAGAAGTGATTTGAACCAGATGCCATGCAGTAAATGCAGACTCGGTACCAGTCCAGACAGATTCAGCACCACTGAACGTATAAGAAATTCCTTTATCATCGACTATGGTAAATTGAGTAATATGATCTGGAGAAGTACCAAATGAAGAAATAACAAATGATACTTTATAAGGCCTATAAGGAATTAATACCGGTGTTTTAACACCATTATTATCCTTTAAAACAAATTTTCCTGAGTGACCAAGAAATGAGTACGAAAAAACATCGTAAGCGCAATCTTTATATGTGAATGCGGGTTCTCTTATATATTTTTCTGTTCCTGCTAAATAATCATATCCATCCGGAGTATATTGGTTGATGTTTGATGGAGAACGAATATCCATAGGCACCTCTGAATTTTCATCGGCATGGCCATAGAGTGTCCTTGTAACAACACCACCTGCGCTTAGATTCCAGCCTAATCCAATAGGTCCTGTTACATCGTAAACCTTTCTACCTGATGCCCGATAACTGATGCCAATCGGGACACTTAAACTCCCTGACTTTATTTCATAAATTGGAATTTGAATATCTGGCACTCCGGTACAATAATCAATGGGATAATCAAGAAATTTTACCATCGCAGATACTTCAGGTGAGGGGGGAATAATTCTTGGCAAATCTTGAGAGTAACTTGTAAACCGAGTGATACCAAAAAATAATAAAAAAAATATGCAAAGCGTTTTTGGGTTTAACGATCTCATTGCTTTTTAATTTTTTATTTCTAAATCAATTGCTCTCTTTCTTTTCCAGTAATGATTGTAACTTATCCAACAGTTCCTGCTGCCTTTTTAATTGTTCTTGTTGTTTCTGTAACTGTTCTTTCAGTGACATAGCAGTTTTATCTTGTTCAATTATATACAAAGTGAGTTCTTCTATTTTTTGTAATAATTTGGTTTGGTTTTCACCAACATCCACCCCATTCTTCTGCATTTCGGAAGCTGACTTAATATCAGGGAGATGATGATTCTGTTGTAAATAAAAATCCAAGTTTTGTAAAGGCATTATTTTATAGGATGAATCAAAAACAAAATCAGCACCAGTTGTGTTGACTACTACTTTATCAGCTCTGATAGGGCCATCAACATCTAATTTATATTCGCTACTTACCTGCGTTGATTGTCCAATAAGTACATTCCCATTTGCCAAGATTCTCATGCGTTCTGTTGGCAATGTATTATCTGTTGTAATATTCGTTCCATAATTGTTGGAGGCTCCAAAAACCAAATCACCATATGATGCAAGTCCTGTTG
>WNGF01010529.1_pt1 | contig 11595 bp, 11 predicted proteins | sample 5400641 | NCBI WGS metagenome assembly WNGF01 (sample SAMN13153371, study PRJNA577476) | soil metagenome | isolation source: 80 cm soil or saprolite under grassland replicate 2 | place: USA:California | collected 2016-06-15 | reverse complement strand
CCCCATGAAGCCCTCGAGCGGCGACAATGCCCCGCAGGCGAGCATGTCGAGGTCGGAGAGCTCGCGCGACGCCAGGCTCAGGGTCTCGAGCGAGTCGACGCCCTCGGGGCGCTCACCCGTGCGGTCCAGCAGCTCGCCCCCGTGCGGCGCGATCAGGCGCGTCTCGGTGTCGACGATCACGGGCCGAACCTCTGCCCGTGATCGAGGGAAGGGGCTTTAGGGGAAACCGAGAGGTTTCCCCACTTCTTCTCCTCAGCCCACGCGGCGATCTCAGCGGCGCGTGGGCTGAGGCGTGACCTAAAGAAGGGGGCGCGTGGGGGAAACATGGTTTCCCCCACGGGAGCGAGCCGAAGGCGAGCGACGATCACGCCAGTACCTGCGCCGCGACCAGGCCGCGCTCCTCGAGCAGCTCGATGATTCGGCGGGCGCTGTCCTCGGGCTCCTCGTGCTCGGAGGCGATGCAGATCTCGGGCTCGGTGGGAGCTTCGTACGGATCGGAGACGCCCGTGAATTCCTTGATCTCGCCGCGGAACGCCTTCTCGTAGAGCCCTTTCACATCGCGGCGGGCGCACTCGTCGACTGACGCGTCGACAAAGACCTCGACGAAGTCGCCGTGCTCCTCGACCATCTCGCGCGCCTTCCGGCGCGCCTCGGCATAGGGGGAGATCGCGGACACGATCACGGCGGCGCCGTGACGCGTCAGCCGGGAAGCGACCCAGCCGATGCGGTCGATGTTGGTGTCACGGTCCGCCTTCGAGAAGCCCAGCCCCTTCGAGAGGTGCTCGCGGACCTCGTCGCCGTCGAGCCATTCGACCTTACGGCCGCGCCGCTCGAGCTCGGGGCGCACGAGCTCCGCAATCGTGGTCTTCCCGGCCCCGCTCAAACCTGTGAACCAGAGCGTGAATCCCTTAGTCATTCGACTCCTTGATCAGGGGTGCGTTGATGTGGATGCCGCACTCGAGCTTGTCCGACCCGGTCCAGCGTCCCGCGCGCTCGTCCTCGCCGACGCGGACAGGACGCGTGCAGGGGATGCAGCCGATCGACGGATAGCCCGCGTCGTGCAGCGGGTTGTACGGAATCTCGTTGACGTGGATGTACGCCTGGACACGCTTCGCGTCCCAGTCGACGATCGGCTGCACCTTCCAGACGCCGTAGCGCTCCGACCACTCGATCTTCTGAGCGTTCGCGCGCGTGGGCGACTGCTCGCGCCTGATGCCGGTGATCCACGCGTCGTAGCCCGCGAGTGCGCGCTCCAGCGGCTCGACCTTCCGGATGTGGCAGCAGCGGTCGGGCTCGGTCTCCCAGAGCCGGTCCGGCGGATCGATCGGCCGGAACGATCGAAGCTCCAGCCCGTAGCGCTCGACGAGACGGTCGCGCGTCTCATAGGTCTCGGGAAAGAGGACGAGGGTGTCGAGCTCGACGATGGGCACGTCGAGCTCGAGCTCGCTGAGCATGTGCACGAGCACCGACGACTGCCGCTGCCAGGAGCAGGTCAGGCACATCCGGTCGCCGAACTCCTCGTAGGCCCAAAGGAGCACTTCCTCCGCGGACATCGCGGCGACATCAGGAAGCCGGAGTGCCGGCGCGGTCGCCAAGCAGCACCTCCTTGAGCGTGTCGCCGCGCAGGCCGAGCCGCAGGGTCTCGAGCGGGATCACCTCGTCGGGCGGGATGTTCCCGAGGTTCACCGAGGGGCCGTACCGCTTGATGAACCACACCTGCGCCGCCTACGTCGGAGCCTCGAAGACGACGTCCGCGAGGGGAACCGCCCCGGCGATCTCGCCGACGATCTCGGTCCGCATCTCGCCCGATTTGCTGAAGATGCCGGCGGTTCCGCCCTCGCGCGCCTCGGTGATCACCTTCCAGGCGCCGGCATCGAGCTCCTCGCGGAGCCACTGCGTCCACTCGTCCGCCGTGAATTCGACCTCGGCGTCCTTCGAGCCGACCTCCGAGAGAACGGTGAAATCGCGCGCAAAGTCCTCGATCAGCTCGAGCTTGCGCTCGCGCGGCAGGTCGATGACACCGTCCGAGATCTCGACGTGCGTGAGCCCGAGCGCTTCCAGCCACCGCCTGTAGTCATCGACCTTGCCCTGGGCGATCACCGCTTCGAAGAAGGTGCCACCGATCACGACCGCCTTTCCACGCAGGACGTCGAGCTTCGCGCGCAGGTTCGGCGTGACGTATGCGGTGCCCCACCCGAGCTTGACGATGTCGATGTAGTCGCCGCTCGTCTCGAGCACGTCAGCCCAGGCGCGCGGGCCGAGGCCCTTGTCGATCACATGCGTGAGACCGCCGTTGCGCGGCGCGAGACCGAGGTCAAAGTCGCTCATAGAGCTCCTCCAGCTTCTTGTGGGCTCGTTCCTGCACGTCGTGGAAGAGCGAGTTGCCGTGTGCGTCGATGCCGACCGTCAGCGGGCCGAAGTCCTTGACGCGGAACTTCCAGAGGCACTCGGGCATCAGTTCCTCCCAGGCGACCTCCTCGATCTCCTCGATCTGCGTCGTCTCGAGCGCCGCCGCGCCGCCGACGATCGCGAAGTAGACCATCCCGTACTTGCGCATCGGCTCGATCGCCTCGTCGGGGAGCCCGCCCTTTCCGGCGATTGCACGCACGCCGTACTTCGCGCCGAGCCCCTCCGTGAAGCGCACCATGCGCGCGCTCGTCGTCGTCCCGATGGAGACCTTCTCGTACCGACCGGGCCCGATCTTGCGCACCCCGGGCGCGGTGTGGAGGAGGAACGCACCGCCCAGGTCCATCGGCGGCTCGACGCCCTCGTCGAAGATGCGGATGTGCGAACGGTCGCGGATGCCGATGATGTGACCGTCCACGTTCACCTCGTCGCCGGCGCGCAGCTTCCGAATCTCGTCTTCCGTCGTCGGGAACGTGAGGCGCTTAGAACTCACGGTCGTACTCCACTTCGCCGCCCGCACCGATATGGGCGGTCGCACGGCGTGCGGCCCAGCACTGGTAGTTGACCGCCACCGGATTGAGCGTCATGTGCGTGTCGGCATGCTCGACGTGGCACTGGAGCACGGTCACGTCGCCGCCGAGACCCATCGGGCCGATGCCGGTCTCGTTGAGCAGATCGAACAGCTCCTCCTCGAGCTTGGCGACGTGGGGATCCGCATTCCGTGTGCCCACCGGTCGCGCGATCGCCTCCTTCGCGAGGTACATCGCGTAGTCAGCGCTCCCGCCGATGCCGACGCCGACGATCCCGGGCGGACACGGCTTACCGCCCGCGTCGACGATCGACTCGAGCACGAATTGCTTGATTCCCTTCACACCGTCGGCGGGGACGCACATCTTGAGGAAGCTCATGTTCTCGCTGCCGGAGCCTTTCGGCACGCACTTCACGTCGAGGCCGTCCCAGTCGGGGATGAACTCCCAGTGCACGATCGGGAGCCGGTGTCCCGTGTTCGGTCCCGTGTTCTCGCGCGTGATCGTGTGGACGGCGTTCGACCGCAGCGGATGCTCGATCGTCGCGCGCTCCGTGCCGGTCTTCAGCGCCGCGTAAATTCTCGCCGGATGCAGGGGAAAATGCTCGCCGACGCGACATGTGTAGACCGCGATGCCGGTGTCCTGGCAGACGAGGTTCTTGTCGGTGTCCGCGATCTGCACGTTCTTGAGGATCGTCTGGAGCACGCGCTGCCCCGGCACCGACGTCTCCTTCGTCGCGGCGTCCGCGAGCGCGTCCCGGAGATCCTGCGGAATGTCCTTCAGCGCCCAGACGTAGAGGTATGCGGCGGCGTCCTCGACGGCGTGTTCCAGATCGGTCGTGGTGACGGTGCTCATGCCTTCGCTTTCTGCGCGGCGGCTCGCCCGGCCCGCCTTCCGAAGACGCAACACTCGAGCAGGCTATTTCCCATCATCCGGTTGCGCCCGTGGGTACCGCCCGCGATCTCGCCGCACGCGTAGAGACCTTCGACGGTCGTCTGGGCGTCGGGGTCGATGACAAGGCCGCCGTTCTGGTAGTGGAGAACCGGGAAGGTGAAGACCTGCTCGCGCAGCGGATCGATTCCACCCGCGCGGTAGCGACGCAGCATGTACGGCAGGGACACGTTGGCGTCTGCCTCGGGGATTCGGGTCGTGTCGAGATAGACGGCCGGACGCCCGTCCGGTGTCTCGACACCGTTCCCCTTCTCGACCTCCTCGAAGATCGCCTGGCTGACCGCGTCGCGTGGCCCGAGGGAGTCGGTGAACTCCTCGCCCTCGGCGTTGAGCAGGACCGCGCCGTACGCCCGGGTCGTCTCGGGAATCGAGTAGCCCTGCATGTTCGCCGGCCACGCACCGCCGTTCGGGTGGTACTGGAGCGCGTCGAGATCGCGCGCCTCGGCTCCGAGGTCGAGCGCGATCTGCGTCACCTCGCCCGTCGCCCCCGGATGGTTGGTCGAGAGCTCGCCACGCTTCTCGGCTTCGCGGTAACACCGCCCGCCCGCTGCGAGAACCACCGTCGTGGCGTCGATCGTGTGGTCCCCGCAGCGTGCGCGCCAGCCGTTCTCGGTCCGCGCGAGCTCGGCGAGCGGTGATTTGGGAAAGGTTTGGATCGCGGAGCCCTCGACGGCGTCGCGGAGAGCGGTCGTGATCGCGTGTCCGGTGCGATCACCGACCTGCAGCAGGCGCTTGCGCGAGGCTCCGCCGCAGCGCGCCAGCCGGTAGCCGCCGTTTTCGCGCGTGAACTCGACGCCGAGCTCCTCGAGCCAGTGAATCGCCGGTTGGGCCTCGGAGGTGAGGATCTCGACGAGCCCGCGGTCGGCCGTCTCGTGGGACGACTTCCACACGTCCTCGGCATGCTGCTCGGGGGAGTCGTCAGCGCCGAACGAGGCCTGGATCCCCCCTTGCGCCTTCGCCGAGTTGCACGACTGGAGTGCGCCCTTCGCCGCCAGCCCAACTCGAGCGCCCGCGCGCTCGGCGGAGACCGCGGCGGCGAGCCCGGAGGCCCCGCTTCCGATCACAAGTACGTCAAAGGAAGAGTCCGCCACGACAACCGGACTCTACCACGATCGGCCTAATTCTACGTATTAGGCTGACTTATTTAGCTCGACGCTCGCCCCGACCGTGTCAGGCCCAGCGCGCGCTCGCAGGCCTCGTCGAGCTCGAGCCGCCGGCCGTCCTCGTACCGGGTCGTGTAGAGCGTCGTGTCCAGCTGCGACAGGGTCCGGGCGAGCCACTGTTCGTAGAGCGGCTGCTGGTCAGGCGGCCGGAGCGCGCCGATCGACGAGCGCACGACATCGGCAGCACCGAACAGCACGGCGGCCTCCTCCGGATCCCCCTCGGCGGCGGCGAGACCGGCAAACGTGTCGAAGCAAGACGCGATCCCGTGCGGCTCGCCAAGTCCGCGCGTGAGCGTCAGGCTCTCGGCGAGCAGCTCCCGCGCGCGGCCGTGCTCGCCGCTCTCGAGCAGCGCGGCGGCGAGCGCCCGCGTCGACGATGCCCGAGTGCGGTCGTCTTGCTCGCGCTCCGCGAGGGCCGCGCTCTCCTCGAGCAACGTCACCGCCCTCTCCAGGTCGCCTTCGTCGAGGGCGACGAGCCCCAGGTTCTCGCGTGCGATGAGCTCCGTCTCGGAGGCACCGCCGAGGACACTCTCCTCGATGCTCTCCTCGTACAGCGATCGAGCTCGCGCGAGATCGCCGGCGAAGAGCGCCAGATTGCCGAGGTTGGCCAGCGCGGAAGCGATGCGCGTGTGCTCGCCGAGCTGACGAGCGACTTGGAGCGAGGATTCGAAGAACTCGGCAGCCGCCTCGAAGTCACCCTGCTCGCCTGCTAGCACACCGGCTCCGTTGAGCACCCTCGCCCGCTGAACCGGATCGCCGTCCGGATTCGACGTCAAGGCGGCGTCGAGCGCGCGCCTCCCTTCGTCGAGGTGTCCGTGGATCTGCCAGAACCGCCAGAGCGAGACGCAAAGGCGAAGCTCGACTTCCGCCTCCCCGCGATCGCGCACGAAGGACAGCGCAGCGCGGAGGTTGTCGTGCTCGAGCTCCAAATGGGCGAACCAGTCGGACTGTTCCGGCCCGCCTGCGGCCGCGTGGGCGTTCTCGGCGAACGCGACAAAGTAGTCGCGATGCCGCGTGCGCGTCTCGCTCGTCTCGCCGAGGACGTCCAGACGCTCGAGCGCGTATTCGCGAACCGTCTCGAGCATCGTCACACGTGGCTGCGGAGCGGACTCGAGATGCGCCAGGCTCTCGTCGACGACCGCCGAGAGGTCCTCGAGCGTAGACCTTCCGTTCGAGGCGCACACGGCTTCCGCGGCTTCGAGCGAGCAACCGCCGACGAAAACTCCGAGGCGCGCAAAGAGACGCTGCTGTGGCGGGGTGAGGAGCTCGTAACTCCAGTCGAGAGTCGTCCGAAGTGCGCGGTGGCGCTCGGGCGCGTCGCGCGGCCCCTCCGCGAGCAGGTCGAGTCTGCTGGCGAGGCGACCGAGCATTGCGGACGGCGTCAGCAGCCTGGTTCGCGCAGCCGCCAGCTCGATCGCGAGGGGAAGCCCCTCCAACCTCGCGCAGAGCTCCTCGACGGCAGCCGATCCCGCCTCCGCGAGCGTGAAGTGTGGGTTCACGGCGCGCGCACGATCCTCGAACAGCGCGACGGCCTCGGCGGCAGGCAACGAGGGCACGGGATACTCGTGCTCGCCGGATAGGTGGAGGGCGGCTCGGCTCGTGACGAGCACAACCAACCGCGGTGCCTCCTGCAAGAGGCTCGACACCAGCGGCGCGGCGTCGACGACCTGCTCGAAGTTGTCGAGGAGGAGCAACAGGTGTCGGCTCCGGAGGGGCGCTGAAAGAGCCTCCTCCGAGGCGACGCCGCTCTCGCCGAGTGCTTGTGCGATCGTCGCTGCGACGAGCGCCGGGTCGGCGATCGCCGCAAGCGGAACGTACGCAACCCCGTCGCCGAAATCATCCGCCAGGGAGCGCGCCGCCTCGACCGCGAGGCGCGTCTTTCCCATCCCGCCCAGGCCGGTGATGGTCACCAGCCGGACCCCACGACGCACGAGCGCGGTCACCTCGTCGAGTTCCTGCTCCCGGCCGACGAACGCCGTCAGGAACGAGGGAAGCGGCGCTTCGATGTCCCCGACCGCACGCGGAGCTGCGACAGACGCGTCGTGCCGCAGGATTGCCTGGTGAAGGTCGCGCAATTCGGCGCCGGGTTCGAGTCCGAGCTCCTCGGTCAGCGCCAGGCGAGCGCTTTGATACGCCTGGAGCGCGTCCGCCTGTCTGCCCGCACGGTAGAGGGCGAGCATCAGTTGCCTGCGCAGCCGCTCCGAGAGCGGATGTTGCGCGACGAGCGCTTCGATCTCCGCCAGGACCTCCGCGTGCCGGCCGAGCTCGAGCTCGCAGTCGATGCGGTCCTCGAGCGCGCGCCGGCGCAGCGCCTCGAGCCGGGCTATCTCGGGCTGCGCAGACCCGAGATCCGCAACGTCCGCGAGAGGCTGTCCGCGCCACAGCGCAAGGGCCTCCGTGAACAGGGCGGATGCTTCCTCCAGCCCTCCGCGCGCATGGGCGGCGTCCGCGTCGTCGAGCAGCCGTTCGAAGCGGTTCGCGTCGAGCGCGTCCGGAGACACGCGGAGCACGTAACCGGGCGCCTGCGTCACGAGGATCGGTGGTTCGCGGTCGCCGGTCCCGGCGTGCAGGACCCTTCGTAGCTGCGACACATGCGCCTGGAGCGTGTTCGCCGCCGTCTCCGGAGGTCGTTCGTCCCAGAGCTCGTCGATCAACCAGTCCGTGGAGACGGTCTCGTTCGCGCGGACGAGCAGGAGCGCCAGCAGGGCGCGGCGTTTCGCTCCGCCGAGAGGCAGCAGCTCACCCTGAGCGCGCACCTGGAGCGGGCCGAGGACTCCGAACTCGATCACTGGGCTTGACATTACGCTTGCGGGCTTAGGGACGCGACGCCGCAGGCGAACACCACTCATGCCGCGACCTTCGCAACGGGTACCGGCGTCCGGCGCGCAGCTGCCGGCAACACGCGCTCGAGGAGCAGTGCCGCGGCGCCGCAGGCGAGACAGATCGCGGCGGAGACCAGCCACAGCGCTGTCGACGACCGCGCGAGGAGGAAGGCTCCGACGGCCGGACCGATGGTGAAGCCGACCTGCGTCGTGGTCAGCCACAACGCGTTGTAGCGGCCGCGAAGCCGCTCCGGCGCGAGATCGGCAACGAGCGGTCCCTGTACGACTCCGAACAGGCACTCCCCGACACCGAACACGACTCCGACGACGATCAGGACGATCGTCGCCGCAAGCGCTTCCAGCCACAACCCGGTTGCGAGTGCCAGCAGCCAGGAGACCGCCCAGACCAGGCCCGTGAGGGCCAGTGCGGCCGCGCGCCGACGCCCCTGGAGCGCCTTCGCCACCGGCAGCTGCAGGATCAGGATCGCGATCGTGTTGAACAGAAAGATGAGGCCGACGCCACGCTCGCTGACGCCCACGTCCGATTTCGCGAAGACGGGCAGCAGCGAGTTGAGCTGGGCGATGCCGAACGCCGCGAACACGCCGCCGATCAGGATCGTCGCGACGAACCCGCGGTCACGCAGCACCTCGCGATAGCCGACCCGCCGCTCTCTCACCTCAGGCTCCTGACGTAGCGGGCGCTGCGGCTCGCTGACGAACGCCAGCGCGAAGAGAAAGACGACATAGGTGGCGGCATTGAGCAGGAAGATCACGGTGAAGGTCGAGGCGTCGCTGGTCGAAACGACCAGTCCCGCAGCCAGGCCGCCGAGGCCGAAGCCGAGGTTCGCCGTCACCCGCTGGACTGCGTACGAGCCGGCTCGAGCGTCCGGAGGTGTGACGTTGATCAGGAGCGTCGAGTAGCCCGGCCAGAACAGGCCTCGGCCGACGCCGCCCAGGCCGACGAGGGCGAACGCGTGCCAGGGCCGGGAGACGAGAGGCAGGGCGCCGAGCCCGGCCGCCAGCAGCACGAGCGACAGCGCCGCCGTCGGACGCGCACCGATCCGGTCGACCACGGGTCCCGCGGCGAGGCCCACGAGCATGCCGCTGCCTGCGAAGGCCGCGGACACCAGTCCCGCCGTCTGCAGTCCGAAGCCGCGCACGTTGTGCAGATAGATCAGCAGAAAGGGCGTGAACATCCCGGTGCCCAGGTAATTCAGTGCCATCCCCGCGTGGAGCACCCAGACCGGCCGCGGTAGGGACGGAATCAGACCTCGGAAGCTGACTCGCGGCAACAGCCGAGACTATGACACTCCTCGGCGCAGGCCGACCCAGATTCGCCTTTCAGGAAGCTTTCAGCGACCTCTCAGCGCGCACTGCGACCATGCTCCGCATCGGCTAACACGGAAAGGAGGCGGTCGTGCCGCTCACGATCCGACAGGGCCCTCACGAGGGCGGAGAGATTTAGGCAACAGGTTTCAGGTCGGCGGCTTCAGGGCCGCGGCGACCTGGGAAGCGCGGAAGGTGCCGTCAGTGAAGTGCGTCACCAGATCGAGCGCAGCAGGGTCTCGATCTCCGCCGGCGCGGCGCGGCGCGGATTCGCCTTCGCACCTGCGCGGTCGACAGTCGCGTCGGCGACTTCGGCAAGCTCACCTTCCGGAACGCCGAAGTCCCGTAGCCGCTCGAAGCCACCGAGCCGCGCGAGCTCCTGCACACGTGCGACGGGGTCCTCCGCACCAAGTGCCTCACCGAAACGCCGGACGGCGTCCGGCGCAACCTCGGCGTTGAAACGCAATGCGGCCGGGAGGCAGAGCGCGTTCATCGCCCCGTGCGGAAGCCCGTAGCGACCGCCGAGCGCCTGTGCCATCGCGTGTCCGAGTCCGAGCATCGAGCCGCCGAGAGCCATTCCGGAGTGCATCGCGCCCTCGAGTAGCTTCGTGCGGGCCTCGAGGTCGCGCGGCGCCGTCACGACGCGTGGCAACCACGCGCCAATCAGCCCCGCGCCGGCGAGTGCGTGCTCGTCCGCGTCCGCGTTGTGACCTCCGACATACAGGGCCTCCGCGCAATGCGCTAGAGCGTTCAGCGCGGTGCCAACGGTCTCCGCCCTGGGGAGGGACAGCGTCAACTCCGGCTCGTACACCACGGCGCCGAGGTGCGCACCTGCACCCCCGCCCTTCATCTTGCGGTCGGGATCGCGAACGCCAAAGTACGCGGTCCACTCTGCGCCCGCGTACGTCGTCGGCACAGAAACGACCGGGATTCCGGCCTCCGCCGAGATCGCCTTCGCGAGATCGATCGCGCTGCCGCCGCCGACCGCGAGCACGCCGTCGCCGGCCTGCGCGATGGCATCTGCGATGCGGTCGGATGGGACCTCGGTCCAGCGCGCGGCCGGTTCGACTCCGAGCTCTGTGTTCAGCCAGCGTCCGCTCGCGACGAGGGGCGGCGCGCGTCTCGGTGCGGCCACTCGCGCGCACGAGGTAGATCTCACGCACGGGGTCGAGGCCGCGGACACGCGCCGTCGCGATCCGGCCGGCAGCCAGATCGGCCTCGATCGCCAGGCGCGAGATGAACGTGATGCCGTGGCCGGCGAGCACGGCGCTCCGCACGGATTCCTGCAAACCGAGCTCGAGCCGCACGTCAAGCTCGCGCAGGCGCGTCCCGGCCTTGCGCAGCTCGTCCTCGATCACCTGTCGGACACCGGCCCCTTCCTGCATGACGATGAGCGGCTGAGTCTTCAGCTGGTCGAGCGAGACGGTCTTGCCTGCGAATTCGTGACGCGGCGGGCACGCCAGCACGACCTCGTCCCGGAAGAAAGGCTCGAAGACGACGCCGCGGTGCCGCCGTCCGGCGCCGACGATGCCGAGCTCGAGCGCGCGATCGGCGACCTGGTCGACGACCGTCTGCGTGTCGGAGATCGAGAGCCGGACGCTCACGTCCGGGTGGTTCCGTTGGAACTCGCACAAGAGGACGGGCACAATCGTGCCGCCCGGCCCGGTGGAGGCGCCGAGCTCGAGCGTTCCCGTGATCGCGCCCTCGTCGTCGGCGGCGACCTCCTCGAGCAGGTGCTCCTCGGCGGCAAGCAGTCGCTGAGCGGAGGCGTAGAGCCGGCGGCCGGCCTCGGTGGGCTCGACGCGGCGGCCTGAGCGGTCGAGCAGCTGCCGACCGAGGCGCTGCTCGAGCGAGCGGATCTGGAGGCTGACCGCCGGTTGCGTCACGCCGAGCCGCTCGGCCGCCTGGGAGAAGCTCTTCCGCTCGACCACCGCGCAGAACGCCGCAAGCTGCCGCGTATCCATAAGTGTTGATTATGCAGAAGCTCAGGCGGCGCGATACCGCGCAACGATGGTCGAGCGCAGCCGCGGCGGGAGGATCCGCTCGAAAGCGCGGAGAACGCCGGGAAGGATTGGCTTCTGCGCGCCGTAGCGGTGGAGCGTGGCGACGTAGGCGACCTCGACGGGGGCGAAGCCCGTACCGGCCATGAGCGCCGCGAGGCGCCCGGGCGTGTTCGCGCGGTAGCGCGCCGGAATCACGTCACGCTCCGCGACACCGGGCCCGACGCGCTTGAGCGCGCTGCGCAGACGATGGGGGAGCAACCTCGCGCCGGCCATGACGGGATTGGCGCTGTTGCTCGTCAGGAGAATGAGATCGCCGCCCGGACGCAGGACACGCCGCCATTCCTGAAGAGCCGCGGCCGGGGAATCGAGGTGCTCGATCACGAAGTTGGCGTAGACG
>WNGF01023536.1_pt1 | contig 11596 bp, 7 predicted proteins | sample 5400641 | NCBI WGS metagenome assembly WNGF01 (sample SAMN13153371, study PRJNA577476) | soil metagenome | isolation source: 80 cm soil or saprolite under grassland replicate 2 | place: USA:California | collected 2016-06-15 | reverse complement strand
TCGACGCCCACACCGACCTGGTCGGCGAGATGGCGCGCCTGCAGGCGGGGCAGCTCGTGCTTGATGCGGGCTGTGGCATCGGCGCGCCGGCGCTGCGCATCGCCGAGCGCTACGGCTGCCAGATCACCGGGGTCAACATCAGCCGCGAGCAGGTGCGCCAAGGAAGGCGGATGATCGAGGAGCGGCGCATGTCGCAGCGGGTGAGGATCGTGAGGGGCGACGTGCGGGCGCTCGACTTCCCCGACGTGTCGTTCGACGCCATCGTGTGCCTGGAGGCCGCCGGCGACATCTGCGTCACCGAGCGGGACAAGGACCGGCTCGTCCGCGAGCTTCACCGGGTGCTTCGCCCAGGCGGGCACGTCGGCTTCTCCGATCTGGCCCTACGCGCCTGCCCGTCGCAGCAGGAGGACCACGCGCTGAGGGCTGTCCTGTACCACAGCGGGGCCGAGCTGGTCACCGACTGGCCTGCGCTCTTCGTCCGCCATGGCTTCACGATCGTCGATCGCGGGGACATCATCGCCGACACGATCGAGACCTGGGACCGCGTCCGCGCGGTCTACGAGCAGCGCAGCGTCGAGGCCGTCCACCGCTACGGCCACCGGCTCGCCCGCAGAATCCGCGCGCGGATCGACCTGATTCCAGAGATACTCGCCAAGTACGCAACCTTCCCCGTACTCTCGGCGCTTAAGTGATGGCGACGAAGATCAGGGTGCCGGAGACCCTGGCGCCAAGCACCGGCGAACGCCGTTCGCCCAGGACGACTCCATCGGCGTCTTCCGTCGCCCGAGGCGTGTGTTGTCCCAAATCGGAACCGAACTTCGCATCTGGTGTTGCCAGGACTGACGCGAATTTTGTGCCCATTTTCTACCCATCTGAGCTGATGGTCCGGGATGGCTTAGATGAGCCAATCTGCTCTTAGCTGGCCTGGATCGGCTGGTCTCATAACCCGGAGAGTCACAGGTTCAAACCCTGCCCCCGCCACTCCATGAAGGCGGCATTTGCGGCTCCTTTTCTTCAGCACACCGCTATGAACCTGCGACCTGACGTGTAGCTCTTCGTTCCGGTTTCGCCAAAAACACACGCTACGAGTTGATGCGCTAGCGGGTTTCCGCGGCTGGAACTGCTGGCGCGCGCTCGCTCGCCGTGATCCGTTGCAGCCGTTGTGCGAGCAGGGGACGCCGTTCGGCTTGCTTGCCTTCGCGTAGAGAGGGGTCTGGGCGCAGGATGAGTGTCTCGCTGGGTGCACTGGTGAGCATCCAGAGCAGTTCTTTGGGCGTGAAGCCGGGTTCGCGTCCGGCTGGGGCGGGGATGACGATGCGGTCGAAGCGTTCGACGTTCCAGAGCCGTTCGAGGGCGTGGATCGGTGTGCGGCCGCTCTCGACCCGTGCGTCGACGGGGACGCCAGCTCGCGAGGCGGCGTGCTCGACTGCTTCGAGGAGCGGTATCGCCTTTGCGCACTCTTGGCTCATCGGCGCGTCGAGTGCGAATTGCATTGGGATGAGGATCAGGTAGGCGGGGACAAGCGTCGCCTCTTCGGCGCGGGCGATGCGGATGGCGGCGTCGAGCACGGTCTGTTCGAGGTGGCCGCGGGTGAAAGGGACGAGCACGCGACGGGAACCGGCCTGGGGAAGGCGTCGCCCGCGCAAGCGGCGGTAGAGGCGAACCGGCGCGCGTAGAGCCGTCGAGAGCGCTGCGCGGAGTTTGAGGAGCACGTTCATTTCGGGGTTTCCTCTTTGAGCGCGCGGTCGGCGACGACGCGGATGTCGATGCCTGGGATCTCGCGCACCATGCGTGAGAGCAGCGAGCCGCCGAAGATCTCGCGGCGGCGGGACTCGTCGGGGGTGCCGATGAAGATGTAGGTAGAGCCGCGTTCGCGGGCGACCCGGTGGACGGTTTCGACCAAGTCGTCGCCCTCTTCCTCGGCGAAGTGGATGCCGAGCAGGCTGGCGGTGCGCCGGAGGGCCGCGAGCTGGGTCTGTTCCTCGGCTGTGGGCTCCCGGCCGTTCGGTCGCATCCAGAGCGCGTCAATGTCGGCGCCCAGCCGCTGCGCGGAGCGCCAGGCGCGGCGGAGGATGCGCTGCGATTTCGGCTGCGGCTCGACCAGGGCGAGGACGCGTTCGGCGATCGCCTGCTGGCTGAGCGGCTCGAGCGGGTCCGCGTGTCTGCGGGCTTCGACGTCTTCGGCGACCTCGCGCAGGACGAGCTCCCGCAGCGTGGCCAGGTTCTCGTGGCGGAAGAAGTTCTGCAGCGCGATCTCGGCCCGTTCCGTGGAGTAGACCTTGCCCGCCCGCAGCCGCTCTTGGAGCTCCTCCGGTGTCAGGTCGACGAGCACGACTTGGTCGGACTCGTCGAGGATGCGGTCGGGGAAGGTCTCGCGGACGCGGATGCCGGTCAGCTCGTGGATCGCGTCGTTCAGGCTCTCGAGGTGCTGGACGTTGACGGTCGAGGTGACGTCGATCCCGGCGGCGAGGATCTCGTCGATGTCCTCGTAGCGCTTCTCGTTCCGCATATTGGGTGCGTTCGTGTGCGCGAGCTCGTCGACCAGCGCCAGCTCGGGCGCGCGCTTGATGACGGCGTCGACGTCCATCTCTTCGAGCTCGAGGCCGCCGTGGGCTGCGCGCAGACGCGGCACGACCTCGAGCCGTTCTGCGAGCGCGGCCGTCTCGGGTCGATCGTGAGGCTCGAGGTAGCCGATCACCACGTCGCGCCCCTCGGCACGCGCCTGTTGCCCCTCCTGCAGCATGCGGTAGGTCTTGCCGACCCCGGCGGCCATGCCGAGCAGGATCCGGTAGTGGCCGCGCGCCACCTCACGCTCCGAGCAGGTTGTGGACGACGAGGTCGATCAGCTTGATTCCGATGAAGGGCAGGATCACGCCGCCCAGCCCGTAGATCAACAGGTTGCGCCGCAGCAGCGCAGTCGCGCCGATCGCGCGGTAGCGGACGCCTTTGAGCGCGAGCGGGACGAGCGCCGGGATGATCAGCGCGTTGAAGATGATCGCCGAGACAATCGCGCTCTTCGGCGTGCCCAGGTGCATGACGTTCAGCGCGTCGAGCGGTCCGCGCTCGCCCGCGTGCTTGGCGTAGGTGAAGGCGAAGATCGCCGGCAGGATCGCGAAGTACTTGGCGATGTCGTTCGCGATCGAGAAGGTCGTCAGGGCGCCGCGGGTGATCAGCAGCTGCTTGCCGACCTCGACGACCTCGATCAGCTTGGTCGGGTTGTTGTCGAGGTCGACCATGTTGCCGGCCTCCTTGGCGGCAGAGGTGCCGGCGTTCATGGCGACGCCAACGTCGGCCTGGGCGAGCGCAGGCGCATCGTTGGTGCCGTCGCCCGTCATCGCCACCAGTCGGCCCTTGGCCTGCTCCTCCTTGATCAAGGCCATCTTCGCCTCTGGGGTCGCCTCGGCGAGGAAGTCATCAACGCCGGCCTCCTCGGCGATCACGGCCGCTGTGATCGGGTTGTCGCCGGTGATCATCACCGTGCGAATTCCCATCTTGCGCAGCTCGTCGAAGCGCTCGCGCATACCGCCCTTGACGATGTCCTTCAGGTAGATGACGCCGAGCACGAAATTGTCCTGGGCGACGACCAGCGGCGTCCCGCCGGCGCGGGCGATCTTGTCCACCTCTGCGTCGAGGCGGGGGGGCGTTCGGCCGCCCTGTTTCTCGACGAAGCGCTTGACCGCATCGGCGGCGCCTTTGCGCAGTTTCCGCCCGTCCAGGTCGACGCCGCTCATCCGCGTCGTCGCGGAGAAGGGGATGAAACTCGCCTCGTGCTCGCCCAGCTCGCGGCCGCGCAGGCCGAAGCGTTCCTTCGCGAGCACGACGATCGAACGCCCTTCCGGTGTCTCGTCGGCCAGCGAGGAGAGCTGCGCCGCCTCGGCCAGCTCGTTCGCATTGACGCCGTCGACGGTGACGAACTCGGCCGCCTGGCGGTTCCCGAGCGTGATCGTGCCGGTCTTGTCGAGCAGCAGCACGTCGACGTCGCCCGATGCCTCGACCGCGCGGCCGGACATGGCGAGCACGTTGCGCTGCACGAGCCGGTCCATGCCGGCGATCCCGATCGCCGACAAGAGCGCGCCGATCGTGGTCGGAATCAGCGAGACGAGGAGGGCGATCAAGACGGTCTGCGAGAGCGAGGTGCCCGCGTAGATCGCGAACGGCTTGAGCGTGACGACGGCGGCGAGGAAGGTGATCGTCAGGCCGGCGAGCAGGATGTTGAGCGCGATCTCGTTCGGCGTCTTGCGCCGCGCCGCCCCTTCGACGAGGGCGATCATGCGATCGAGGAACGACTTGCCCGGCTCCTGGGTGACCATGACGACCAGTTGGTCGGAGAGGAGCCTGGTGCCGCCGGTGACGGCGGAACGGTCGCCACCCGCCTCGCGGATCACCGGTGCCGACTCGCCGGTGATCGCCGATTCGTCGACCGAGCCGACGCCCTCGATCACCTCGCCGTCGGCGGGGATGGTCTCACCGGCGGAGACGACGACGATGTCGCCGCGCTGCAGTTCGGGTGCGGGGATCTCCTCGATCCCGCCGGTGTCGCTGCGTCGGTGCGCGACGGTGGTCGTTCGGGTCGCCCGCAGCGCGTTCGCCTGCGCTTTGCCCCTGCCTTCGGCGATCGCCTCGGCGAAGTTGGCGAACAGCACCGTCAGCCAGAGCCAGATCGAGATCACGCCGACGAACCAGAGCTCGCCGGTATGTCCGCGGGCGAGATCGAGCACGAAGATCACGCTCGTGATCACACTGCCGAGCTCGACAATGAACATGACCGGGTTGCGCACCTGGCTGCGCGGGTCGAGTTTCGGGAACGAATCGCGGATCGCGTGGAGCACAAGCTCGCGCGAAAAGAGGCTCGCCGACTTGCGCGCCACTACGACTTCAACCCTCGGTCAAGCGCGAGGTTGAGCTCGAGCACGTTGACGCCCGGCTCGCCGAAGAAGCCGAGCGAGCGGCCGTCGGTGTGTTGCTTGATCAGTCGCTCGACCGTGGCGAGCGCCAGCTGCCGCACGACCGCGACGCGGCGCGCCTGCAATCGCGCGTAGGCGGGCGAGATGTCCGGGTCGATGCCGGAACCGGATGTCGTCACCGCGTCCACCGGAATGTCGTGGATCGTCAGGGCCCGGTTGTAGGGACGTTCGAGTTTGAGGATCCCCTCCGCCCGCTGCTTGACCGCCTTGGCCAACTCGGGATTCGTCGGGCCGAGGTTGGCGAAGGTGGTTCCGCCCGCGTTGTAGGGCGGCGTCGTTGCCGACGGCCGCTCGTGGAAGTAGCGCGGGCTCGTGAACGCTTGTGCCGCCAAGCGTGAGCCGACGACCTTTCCGTTCCGCTTGATCAGGCTGCCGTTCGCTTGGCTCGAGAAGGCGAGCTGGGCGAAGCCGGTGAAGAGCGCCGGTAGCGCGAGGCCGAGGACGAGCGTCAGTACGACCACGGCGATCGCGGAGGACTTGAGCTCGCGCATTAGTGCGCCAGTCCTTCCACGATCGGCCCGAGCGTCAGCGCCGGGAAGACCATTAGGCCGGCGGTGAGCACGATTACGCCGACCAGTAGTGCGGCAAAGGTGGGGCCGTCGGTGCGGAAAGTGCCGGCCGAGGCGGGCGCGGTCCGTTTGGCGGCGAGCGAGCCGCCGATCGCGAGCGCCGCGAGCAGCGGTACGAATCGGCCCAGGTAGAGGGCGACGGCGCCGAGCTCGGCGGCAAAGTTGGTGGCGCCGTAGCCGGCGAAGGCGCTGCCGTTGTTGTTGGTCTGCGAGCTGTAGGCGTAAAGCGCCTCTGTGAACCCGTGCGCGCCGGGATTGAAGATGGAGGTGAGCCCAGCGTTCGTGACAACAGAGAGGGCGCTCAGCACGAGCACCAGCGTCGGCACAAACAGGGCACCGACAGCTGCGTACTTGATCTCGCGCGCCTCGATCTTCTTGCCCAGGTACTCGGAAGATGTTGAGCAGCGGCACGGCGCCGCCGAGCGGGGTGAAGGCGTCGTGGCCGCCGTCGACCGCCCCGTTGGAGGCGTCCGTGGTTGCGGTCGCCCAGAGGGCGGTGTTGGCGATCCCGAACCGAACCTCCTTGTCGGACATGTTGCCGCCGCTCTGCCCCTGTCCCTGCGTGATATTCACCCCCGACGCGCGCAGCGCCGGCGAGCCGTGCTGCTCGGCCGGGTAGGCGATCCCGACGCCGATCGCGAACATCGCGAACATCGCGGCGAACACCATCGCGGCGTGCCGGCGCGCGAGCACCATTCGCCCGAACATGAACACCTGCGCCGCCGGGATCAGCAGGATCGAGAGCAGCTCGAGGAAGTTGGTCAGCCCGTTCGGGTTCTCGAACGGCGTCGAGGAGTTGGAGTTGAAGAAGCCGCCGCCGTTCGTCCCCAGCTGCTTGATCGCAACCATCAGCGCGACCGGACCGCGCGCGATCGTCTGCGTGACGCCTTCCAACGTGTGCGCGGTCGCATGTCCCGAGAACGTCTGCGGCACGCCCTGCGAGACGAGGATCACCGCCAGCACGAGCGCGAGCGGAAGCAGGATGTAGACGAGCGAGCGGTAGAGGTCGACCCAGAAGTTGCCGAGCTCCGTTGCGGTCCGCCGTGCGAGGCCGCGCACGACCGCTGCCAAGACGGCCATGCCGACCGCGGTGGAGACGAACTGCTGCACGGCCAGACCCGCCATCTGGGTCAGGTACGACATCGTCGACTCGCCGCCGTAGTACTGCCAGTTCGTGTTCGTAACGAAGCTAGCGGTCGTGTTCAGCGCGATGTGCGGCGGCACCGCCTGCAGGTGATCCGGGTTCAAGAACAGGTGCCCCTGCAAGCGCTGCAACGTGTACAGCAGCGCCGAGAACAACACGCTGAAGACGAGCACCGTCTTGGCGTAGCTCTTCCAGTCCTGCTCACGTCGCGGGTCGGTCCGAAGCAGCCGGTAGAAGCCGCGCTCGACCCGTCTGAGCCAGCGACGCGCGGCGAAGCGCTCGTCGTTGTAGACGCGCGCCATGTACAGGCCGAGCGGGTACGCGAGTGCGATCAGGACGAGCGCGTAGACCAGCAGCTGGCCGATGCCCTGGCCGCTCATCTAGAAGCGCTCGCCGCGAAAGAGCGCGTAGACGAGATAGGCCAGCACCGCCAGCGAGATCGCGAGCCCGAACGCGTCGGCGGCCGACATCAGACCCGCGCCAGCACGAAGAGCAGCAGGAAGACGAACGCGAAACAGCCGAAGGCGATCGCGATCGCGGCCAGATCGAACATCAGCGACGGCCCAACTGTTTTGCGATACGGGAGCCGTTCGTCGCCGCCGTCTGAACAAGCGGTTCATCCCGGACGCCGTTGACCGCGTCGATGCAAGCGAGCAGCGATGCCCCCAGCTCCCTCGCGCGTTCGCGCGCGTAGAGCGGACTCGCCGGAGAGGTCAGCAGCTCCTCCACCTGCAGGACGGCCTGCGGGGTCACTGGCCGCTCGAGCGCCGCCAGCCGCTCGGCCAGCCGCAGGAAGAGATCAGCGTGTGGTCGGGCCGCGACCCGATTCAGCGGCGACGCTCCCGGAAGGAGGGCGGGGGAGAGATCGCGTTCCGTCCGCGCGACCGCTTGCGCGAGCGCGCTGCGGTGACGGTCAGAGGTGAGCTCGCCGGCTCGCCACCTCGCCAAACTCGACTGCAGATACGGCCGCGTCTCAAGCCGAAGCTCGAGGTCCGCCCTGCGCCGGATGCCGACCAGTTCGGAGTACGCCAGCGACGTCTGCAGCGCGCCCGCGGCGACGAAGATCCCCGCGAAAACGAGACCCGACAGCGGCCGGATCACCGCCGTGAGTCCAAGCAGGAGCGGGAGCACCCCAACCCCGCCGACGGCCAGTCCGGACCTCAGCGGCCGCGGCAGGTCGAGCCCGTCGTCGCCAGTGCGCGTGCCGATGCGCGGAAGCTCCACGCCATCGACGCTAGGGACGCGCGTCTACGGGCCGCCTGAGACTTTCCGGCTCCGGCCTGAAGAAACTCTGAGAGTTGTTAGCCCTGCGTCGCGGGGTTGACGAGCCGGTAGCCGGCGCCCGCTTCGGTCAGCAGGTAGCGCGGCCGGGCGCGGTCGGGTTCGATCTTGCGCCGAAGCTGCGACACGTTCACGTGCAGCAGATTGGCCGCTCCGTCGTAACCAGGCCCCCACACCTCCTGCAGCAGCGTGCGGTGCGTGAGCAGCTTGCCTTCGTTCAGCGCGAACAGGCGTAGCAGCTCGTACTGGTGCGGCGTCAGATGCACCGGCTTGCCGGCGATGCTGACCGCGCGCTTCTGCAGATCGACGACGAGGTCGCCGATCGTGATCACCGGCTCGCCTGACGGTGTCGTGCGGCGTAGCACCGCTCGCAGCCGCGCCAGTAGCTCGTCGATCCCGACCGGCTTGGTCACGTAGTCGTCGGCGCCGGCGTCGAGCGCCGCCACCTTCTCCCGCTCTTCGCCGACCGCAGACAAAACGATCACCGGCGCCGAGGTCCAGGTGCGCAGCTCGCGGCAGACATCGGTGCCGGTGCCGTCCGGGAGGATGAGATCGAGGATCACCGCCTCCGGCGGCCGCATCGCCGCCGCGGCCAGTGCACCTTCGGCGGTCTCGGCCGTCTCGACCTCGTAGCCGGCGGCGCGTAGGCTCGTGCGCAACGCGCGCAGGATCTGCTGCTCGTCGTCGACGACGAGGACGCGCGACTTGCTCACGCCTGTAACTCGGAGGCGACCGCTGGCAGCGCGAGCACGAAGGTCGAACCTTGTCCCTCACGCGACTCGGCCCAGACGCGGCCGCCGTTCGCCTCGGCGAACCCGCGCGCGATCGCCAAGCCAAGACCGGCGCCGCGAACGCCGCCGTCGCTGCCACGCTGGAACGGCTCGAAGATCCGCTCACGATCGGCTCGCGCAATGCCCGAGCCGCGGTCGACGACGCGCACCAGTACGTCCGACGCCGTGGCCGTCACCTGCACGTGGACGGGCTCCGCGACGGGCGAATACTTCAAGGCGTTCTCGATCAGGTTGACGAGCACCCGCTCAATTTGATGAGCGTCGGCGCGGACAGCTCGCGACTCCTCCGGGAATGAGACGTCGACCCGCCCTCCGGCCTCGCCCACCTCGTCGAGCGCCTGCACGACCAAGTCATCCATCGCCCACAGATCCGGCTCAGGCTGCGCCGCGCCCGCCTGCAAGCGAGACAGATCGAGCAGATTCGCGACCAACCGATCAAGCCGCCCCGCCTCGCCCAGGATCGTGGCCGCGAGCTCGCTTCGATCTTCGGGACCAAGCTCAAGGTCCTCACGCGCGAGCGCGCTCGCCGAGGTGAGGATTGCCATCAACGGCGTACGCAGATCGTGGCTGACCGCGCGCAGCACCGCCGTCTTCATCGCGTCACTCCGGCGCAGCGTTTCCGCCTCGAGCGCCTCGCGCGCCAGCCGCTCGCGATCGATTGCAACGCCGAGCAGCGACGCCAACGCCGGCAACAGCCGCCGCCGCGCCGCCGTACTGCGCTGCCGCGGCCGCTCGAGATAGATCGTCCCCACACGACGACCCTCAACCGCGAGTGGGAACCGCTCGCCTGCGCCGCTTGCCGGAACGGCCTGCTCGTCGAGCTCGATCCGCGCGCGCTCGACCTGCAACGCCTGCGCCGCCTCAGCCGCAATCCGGTCCAGCTCGCCGCTCACCTCACCGCGCCTGAGCAGCGACGTCGCGATCTTGGCCAGTAACGCCGATTCACGTGCCTGCCGCCGCGAACGCGCCGCCAGCTCGCTGACGACGATCGCCGTCACCAGGAAGACGGCCAGCGCGAACCAATTCCGCGAGTCCGCAAGCGTGAACGTGTACAGCGGCGGCAGAAAGAGGAAGTTGAACGCGGCCATGCCCGCGATCGAGACCGGGATCGCGTATGCCAGCCCCCACACGACCGCGACCGGCAGAACGGCAAAGAGGTAGAGCACGCCCAAGCTGAGCACCGGCACGTGGGTCTTCAGCAGCTCGATCGCGCCGGTGACCGCTGCCAAGAGCGCAACGCTGGCGAGCCAACCGCTCAGCCAGCGCCCGAGCTCGACCGTCTCTCGCCAACGCCGGACCCGGTCTGCACTCGCAGTCGAGGCGCGGACGGCCGACAATAGAGCGGAGTGTCGCTGGGTAGCCACCAACTCAATGATCGCAACACGGCGTGTCGACCCGGCGGCCGCGGGCGGCAGTCGATACCCGCTTGACGCCGAAGCCGGGCCGTGTCAGAGTCGCCCGGTCAAGTCCTTACCTGTGGTGGGACCCGCTGCGGCGTGGTTGGTAGGGGCTGAGAGTGCGGCTCCCTCGTGATCGTTTTGTTGCCGGCCCGGAGCCGGTGTCAAGGTGGAGCGCCCGACTGGACGTACGACCTTGACGCCGGCGAGGACCGGCGCACACTCGTGCCGAGGAGCGAGCCGCACTCGTCGTAGGGTCAGCGCACGGGTGTCACCCCCGGCGTGAGCGTGGTGGCGGTCTTCGTGCGCGCGGGGCGCCCAGCCTTACCTCGGTGCTCGGACTTCGTGGTCCGGCGACAAGATGATCGATGGGGTGTTGGTTCCCCGCGGAGTGCTGCTTGCGGCCGCTCGGTCTGTGGAGGTCGCCGAGGTCGGATCGATCTTGGCGGCGGGACTTGTGCGGGAGCCGGTCGCAAACATCTAGGTGACGACGAGCTGGCGCGCACGGCGATCGCCTGGTTAGGCGGCAGCGTGGATCGCCTCCTCGACGTGGGCGTCGACGTCGACGGGGGCGAGCGCCTGCTCGCCGAGTTCGCGCAGGATGTGGTAGGCGCGGCGGCAGAGTTTGCGTGCGACCGAGAGCGAGGCGCTTTTGTGGTCGGTTCGCTCGCGCACCTGCAGGAAGTACTCGTGGTCGGGCGAGGTTTGCCGGGTGGCCTGCTGGCCGGCCTCGTACAGCGCCCAGCGCAGCACCGGTGAGCCCTCGTGCGAGAGGTGCCCGGCCGCGCGTTTGCTGTCGGACTGGTAGACGGTGACATCCAGGCCGGCATGACGGACGGCGTCGTCGGAGCTGGTGAAGCGGCGGCAGTCGCCCAGCTCGGCCAGGACAGCGGTCGCCGTGACGGGCCCGACGCCGTACAGGCGCTCGCTCAGCGCCCGGCAGCCGGGCTGGCGGGCGGAGAAGGCGCGCAGCTCCCGATCGAGCGGGACGATCTCCAGGTCGAGCACGTCGATCATCCGGAGCGCGATCGAGACGAGTTCGCGTCCGGCTGGGGAGAGCTCGACGCAGGCGAGCGCCGCCCGGCCGGCGCGTGTGCGCGGGTTGATTCCGGTTGGGACGCCTTGGTGAAACAGCTGCGCGCTCAGCCGCAGCTGCCAGGCGCTGCGCTGGTCGACGAGCGTCTTGCGCGCCCGCACCCGCGTGCGCAGCTCGAGGATGTGCGTCGGCGGGATCCACGACTCCGGCAGCTCGCCCGCGAGCAGCAGCTTCAGCTGCAGGTCGCAGTCGGCCCGGTCGGTCTTCGCTCGCCGCTTGCTCCCCCGCTTGGCGGCCGTCTCCGCCGGGTCGGCGAGATGCGCGACGTGCCCGGCGCGCTCGATCTCCTCGGCGACGTACCGCCAGCCGGTCGTCCCCTCGAGCGCAAACTCCGCTTCACAGCCGCGGAAGCGC
>WNGF01016621.1_pt1 | contig 11596 bp, 10 predicted proteins | sample 5400641 | NCBI WGS metagenome assembly WNGF01 (sample SAMN13153371, study PRJNA577476) | soil metagenome | isolation source: 80 cm soil or saprolite under grassland replicate 2 | place: USA:California | collected 2016-06-15 | reverse complement strand
CGCGTTGGTACGAGGCAGTCGAAAAGATTCCCGACGGCCCGACGGTGCGGCTGATGCAGGAAGTCGCGAAGGCGCACGGCATGGTTATCGTTGTGCCTATTTATGAAGAAGAGATCACGGGCGTTTACTACAACACCGCTGCGGTGATCGACGCGGATGGCAAGTATTTGGGCAAATACCGAAAGAACCACATCCCTCACGTAAATCCCGGCTTCTGGGAAAAGTTTTATTTTCGGCCTGGCAATCTTGGTTACCCCACTTTTGAGACGGCCTTCGCGCGCATTGGCGTCTACATCTGTTATGACCGGCATTTTCCTGAGGGCGCACGCGCGCTTGGTCTCAACGGCGCGGAGATAGTTTTCAATCCTTCAGCGACGGTAGCCGGACTTTCAGAATACCTGTGGCGGATTGAACAACCCGCACATGCCGTGGCAAATGGGTATTTTATTGGAGCCATCAATCGCGTCGGTCACGAACAGCCCTGGGACATTGGCGAATTTTACGGACAGAGTTACTTCTGCGATCCGCGCGGGCAGTTTATAGCAGAAGCGCCAAGAGATCAGGATGCGCTGGTTGTTGCCGATCTCGATCTCGACAAGATTCGCGAAGTGCGTAACACCTGGCAATTCTTCCGCGATCGCCGTCCTGATACTTATGACGCGCTGGTTGCGGATTAAGTCTCAAGTCTCAAGTCCCAAGTCAATGCTATGAGTAGAATTGAAAGGTTTGAAGATCTAGATGGTTGGAAGCTCGCACGAGCGCTCACTGGTTTGATCTACAATGCGAGCGGAACCGGCGAGTTCAGCCGCGACTTCGCTTTGCGGGATCAAATTCGTCGAGCGGCAATTTCCATTGTGTCCAACATCGCCGAAGGGTTCGAACGCGATGGTGACAAAGAGTTTCTGCAATTCCTTTCCATGGCTAAGGGCTCATGCGGTGAGGTCCGTGCCCAACTTTACCTTGCCCTCGACCGTGCCTATATTTCTCAGGAACAGTTCACAAACCTTTGCAGCAAAGCAGTTGAACCAGTAGGGTTATCGCGGGACTTATTCACTACCTCAACAACTCTCAATTGACCGGAAGGAAATACAAGGTGACAGCTTGAAACCTGAGACCTGAGACTTGAGACCTGAGACTTGAGACCTGGGACCTGAGACATCATGGAGTAAAACATGGACCTATCGATAGTCGTTAATGGAATAACCTTTCCCAATCCGTTTCTGCTGGGTTCCGGCCCGCCGGGAACTAATGCGCGCGTTATCGCCAAGTCGTATGACGCCGGGTGGGGCGGCGCCGTCGCGAAGACGATTAGCCTGGAATCGGCCAAGGTTGTAAATGTGGTGCCGCGTTACGGCAAATTGCGTTCGAAAACATCGGGCGAGGTCATCGGTTTTGAAAACATTGAGCTAATTTCTGATCGTCCGATTGATGTCTGGCTGGAGGAGTTTCGCCAGGTCAAGAAAGAGTATCCAAAGCATATTCTCGTTGCTTCGATCATGGAAGAGTTTGACAAGAACCGCTGGCAGGAACTGACACGCATGGTCCAGGACACAGGCGTCGACGCTTTCGAGCTAAACTTTTCCTGTCCACACGGAATGACCGAACGCAAGATGGGCTCGGAAATGGGCGAGCATCCGGATCTAACTGAAGAAGTGACCGGCTGGGTCACCGAAGTCTCAAACGTCCCCGTCTGGGCGAAGATGACGCCGAATATCACTAACATAAAAGAACCTTCCCTGGCAGCTATTCGTGGCGGTGCGGTCGGCATCTCGGCAATCAATACAATCCTCTCGGTGATTGGTGTGGACCTCAACACACTCCGGCCGATGCCGACGGTCGAAGGTCACACTGTACCGGGCGGCTATTCTTCACAGGCGGTGCGGCCAATCGCGCTGCGGATGGTGAGCCAGCTCGCGTTGGGCCTTCCGCAGGATGTCTCCATCAGCGGCATCGGCGGCATTGAATGCTCTCACGATGCGATCGAGTTTTTATTGCTGGGGGCTTCTACGGTGCAACTCTGCACCGGCGTAATGCTGCACGGAGTAAAGGTGATCGATGAGCTAAAAGAGGGATTGGAGAAATTCATGGTCGACAAGGGCTTCAACTCGGTCGAGGAGGTGGTGGGAAAGAGTCTGGGCTATTTTTCGACACACATGGATTTGGTGCAGAAGATGAAAGCTGCGAAGCGTACCAAGGCCGGTGAAGCCAGCCGCGATAATGAATGGGCGCAAAAAGATATTACCGAGAAAACCGCCGAACTCACGTCGAACTGAGCGATGGCGCAAGGGGTATTTTGAGAGCTGAGAGGAAAAGGAAGAGCGGGGGCAAGCCCGCCTTCCCAACCCTGAGACTTTCCTTGTTCATGATTCTTTTCTAGATTGAGCGGCCTTCAAGTGAGTGTAAGGCTTGACTGTGCGCAGTCTCGGGGTTGGGAAGGCGGGCTTGCCCCCGCTCTTTTTTAGAGTCAACCAAACTCTGCAACCACTGGAGCATGATCTGAGGGGCGTTCCCAGGTGCGCGGTTCTATATCAATCCAGGTATTCACGCTGCGAGCGATTAACGGCCGGCTTACCCACAGGTGATCGATGCGCAAACCCATGTTGCGGCGAAACGCTCCGGCGCGATAATCCCACCAGGAAAACTGGCCTCCCTCTTCATGATGAAGCCGGAAGGCATCGGTAAAGCCCCATCGCTTAATTTCATCGAGCGCCAAACGTTCAGCCTGGCTGCACATGATTCTTTCCTGCCAAAGGAGAGGGTTATGAACGTCGCGGTCCTCTGGCGCCACATTGAAGTCGCCGCAAAGAATTACCGACGCATCCAGTTGGTAGCTATTGTCAAAAAAGTTGCGCAACCGTCTTATCCAGTCAAGCTTAAACTCAAACTTTTCCGAGCCCACCGCTTGACCGTTCGGAATATACACGTTGACGATGCGAACACCCGCAAAAGTGCCGGCCAGCAGCCGTGCGTGTGCTCCTTCCTGATCTTCATAATTGCCACGCTGCACGTCAACGCATTCCTGCCGCGCGATGATCGCCACGCCGTTATAGCTTTGTTGTCCAAACACGCTTGCGCAGTAACCGATTTTGGAAAATTCCTCGAAGGGAAATTTATCGTCAGTACACTTTGTTTCCTGCATGCAAAGAACGTCGGGCTGGACTGCCTCGAGCCAGCGGATGACGTGCGGCAAACGCGCGACTATTGAGTTAACGTTCCAGGTAGCGATTTTCATTTCAACAGTCTCTGAGTAACGCCAGTACAGGGGTATAAACCTTCACAACGATGCAATCAACCCAGCGAGCAACGCGCCACGACGTGGGATGTCGTCGACAATGATGTGCTCATGTGTGGCGTGCGCGCCGTCTCCGTCTATTCCCAGTCCATCAAGAACGGGAATGCCCATTGCGGCGAGAAAATTTCCGTCCGATGCTCCCCCCACCTGCGCCTCGCCAAGGTCAAACTCGAGCATGGCGGCGATCGAGCGAGCAAGATCATAAAGCTTTACCACCTGTTCAGTTCTTTCCAGCGGCGGGCGATTAATGCCGCCAGTCACTTTCACGCGTACGCGCTTGTCATACGGAGTGGTATTAAGCAACGACTCTTCGACGACTTTCGCCTCCGCGGCTGTTGCGAAGCGGACGTCCAGCTCTGCCGCAGCTTCAGCCGCAACTACATTGGAACGCGTCCCGCCATGAACCACGCCTACGTTTACATGAATGCCAGTTCCAGAATCATTCAATGCCTGCAGACGCACAATTTGTTTCGCTAGTTCCAGAATGGCGCTGGCTCCCTTCTCCGGTTCGAGTCCCGCGTGCGCAGCGCGTCCTTCTACCCTCATCTGGTAAATGCCCGTACCTTTGCGTCCCGTCTTAACGCGTCCACCGACAGCGGGCGGCTCGAGTATTAGTGCGGTTTGAACTTTTTCCTTGAAAGCGATTTCCTTCAACAAAGGCCAACCGGAAAGGCTACCAACTTCTTCGTCACAGGCACAGTTGCCTTTCATGTCGAATATGCCTGGCCCATAGATGCGATTGTCCTCCAGCCGCCAGGGACGACTGGCGAGTGAGCCTCGCGAATGAACAGTGTCCGTGTGTCCGACCAGCAAAATGTTTCCGGCAGAGGCGTGGTCCTGGAATGCCCGGATTATCAAATGCTGGCCAAAGTTTGGAACATCAAACCGATCAATGGCGTCCACACAACGAGCCGTCTCGGCTGCCTTAACCAGCAAATCCACAACGGCGCGGCTACCAGAAGCGTCTCCGGAAGGCGACTCCGTTTCCACTAATGTTTGCATCAACGAAATAATCCGGGGTTGCCGCTCGCGAAAACGCTCTTGCAACTCGCTTACAACTGCGGGTGAGATTTCGGTTTGCATCGATTTAGTTTCCAAACTTTCAGCTCCGTGTGGAAAGCTCTGTATGGATCGTTTCTTTACGACTAGTCAGCGAATCTATTCGATCTCGATTGATATCGAAGCCCAGGCCAGGTTTCTCCGGCGCGACGATTGTTCCGCGCGTCGTCACGACAACTGGCGGATCGATGATGTCCTGTTCCCAGTATCTGGCGCTCGCTGATAGATCGCCAGGCAACGTGAATCCCTCGAGGGTAGCCATGGCGATGTTATGGGCGCGACCAATGCCAGACTCGAGCATGCCACCACACCACACGGGAATGTTGTTTGCCCGGCATACTTGTTCAACCTTTTGCGCCTGCGCATGTCCGCCAACCCGGCCAAGCTTGAGGTTGATTATCCCGGCCGCTCCAAGCCGGATTGCATGCCGGGCGTCAGCACTTGAATGAATCGATTCATCAAGGCAGATGGGTGTGGCAATCTGCTTTTGTAGTTCAGCATGATCAAAAATGTCGTCATGAGCAAGCGGCTGTTCGATCATTATCAGGTTGTACTGATCGAGCTGCTTGAACAAGGCCAGGTCGGCGAGTGTGTAAGCGGAATTCGCGTCGGCCATCAAATGGATTTCAGGAAACTTCTCACGCACCAGCGCAATGATTTTCAGATCCCACTCTGGTTTGATCTTGATCTTTATGCGCTGATAGCCGGCCGCCAGCTCTTTTTCTATTTTCTCGATTAGCGATTCCGGGGTGGTCTGTATACCAAGAGAGACACCGCTCGAAATCTCGCCGTGCACACCCCCGAGGTGTTTCCAGAGAGGGCGGCCCAACATGCGCGCTTCAAGATCCCAGCAGGCTGTTTCGATTGCGGCTTTTGCCATCCGGTTCCCACGCACTGCCCGCATGTGCTCCACGGTGTCTGCCGCACTTTGAAGCTCTTTGCCCACAACCATCGGCGCGAGAAAGCTTGTGATTGTCGTCCACGCGGTTTCGGTCCACTCCTCGCAGTAGAAAGGTCCTTCGCCGGCAGTACACTCGCCCCACCCTTCAGACCCATCTTTGTTTATAACGCGGACAAGCAAGATGCGCCGTTCGGTAGTGCGTCCAAAACTAGTCTCGAAGAAGTGAACTAAAGGAAGACGAATTTCGCGCAGTTCAACGGAAGTGATGATCACTATGGGAAAGTCCTGTCCGGCGATGGAGTGGGAATATTATGACATGCCGCTGCGGTTTTCAGCAGCCAAAAAGAAAGACGGCCCGAAAGATCGGTAACCGTCTTGCCGGCCCTTGTTGATTTGTCTCGTCATTCAGTCGACGTCTTTTCCTGGTTGTTCAATGCGGCATGCATCGTGTGCCATGGGAGCGAGGCACATTTCACCCGGACGGGAAACTCGCGTACACCTGAAAATATCTTCAGATTCCCGAGGTCATTGGGTGTGCTCTCCTCATCCAGTTCACCTGTCACCATGGCATGAAACTCGCCGAAGAGTTTTTCCGCTTCCTGCTTGCTCCTTCCCTTCACCGCCTGGGTCATCATGCTCGCCGCAGCTTTGGAGATCGCGCACCCCGAACCTTCGAAGCTTATATCCTTCACGGCCTCGTCTTCCAGATTCAGATACACCGTCAAATGATCGCCACAGAGTGGATTGAAACCCTCGGCCGAATGGTTAGCCGTCTCAAGCCTGCGAAAATTCCGTGGCCTTTTATTATGATCGAGAATGACCTGTTGATAGAGTTCGCTTAGTTCTGACATAAGGAAACCGGTGAATAGTGAATAGTAAATCGTAAATAGTCTTCGTGAATGGTAAGAGCCACGCCTTTTCGAAGATCCTACTATTTACGATTTACGATTCACGATTCACGATTTACGATTCACGAGAAAATTTCAACAACCTTTTCAATTGTCCGCGCCAGCACGTCCACTTCTTCCTTCGTATTATAAAAAGCAAACGACGCCCGCGCGGTGGCTGGAATATTAAACCGCTGCATGACCGGCTGCGCGCAGTGATGCCCGGCGCGAACAGCAATACCTTCCTGATCGAGGATGGTGCCAATGTCATGCGGGTGAATATCCTCAATCACGAATGACAACACACTCGTTTTCTCCCGCGCCGTGCCGACAATGCGCACTCCTTCAATTGCTTTGACCCGTTCGGTAGCATAGCGCAACAACTCGTGCTCGTGTGCTGCCGCCTTTTTCCGGTCAATTGAATTCAGATAATCGATGGCGGCGCCGAGGCCAATTTGCGAAGCGATGGCTGGAGTTCCGGCTTCAAACTTATTTGGCAAGTCCGCATAGGTTGTTTTTTCAAATGTTACACTTCTAATCATATCGCCGCCGCCCTGGAACGGGTTCATTTTCTCCAGTAATTCGGCCTTGCCATAAACTATGCCGCTGCCGGTAGGCGCAAACATCTTGTGGCCCGAAAAAGCATAGAAATCGCAATCAAGGTCCTGGACATCTACGGCCATGTGGGGGGCGCTCTGGGCGCCATCGATGAGGACCGGCACGCCATACTTATGCGCCTGGTCGATCATCTCCTTAACCGGATTGATCGTGCCGAGCGCATTTGATACATGGGTAAAGGCCACAAATTTCGTTTTATCACTGAGCAGCGAGTGGTATTCGTCCTGAAGTAACTCGCCCGCGTCATTCATCGGAATCACTCGTAGAATTGCACCCTTCTCTTCGCAAAGCATCTGCCAGGGAACGATGTTCGCGTGATGCTCCATCGCAGAGATAATGATCTCATCACCCGCGCCAATGAATTTTCGCCCATAGCCATGCATCACCAGATTGATTCCTTCGGTGGCACCACGAACAAAAATACATTCCCTCGCCTCGCGCGCGTTGATGAAACGCTTCACCTTTTCGCGCGCGCCTTCGTAGGCCGTGGTCGCTCTCTGACTTAAATAGTGAACGCCGCGATGAATGTTGGAATGTTCGTCCTCGAGATAAATACTGCCGCGGTCAATTACAACCTGAGGGACCTGGGAAGATGCAGCGTTGTCCAAATAGACTAGCGGCTTGCCGTTAACGATTTGGCGCAGGACAGGAAAATCTTCACGGATTCGTTCAACTTCGAAACCATCTGAAGCGCCAGGAACTGCACGCTCGTCAACCAGGAGTTTTTCAGTGCTGCTCATAAGGTTACACTTCCAGTCGGGCATTGAGACGATGCAGCACCGCCTCATCCAGCTGCTGCCTAATCGACTCAATCTTTATCTTGCCAATTACTTCTTCCGCGAAGCCATAGGTCAAAAGATTGCGGGCCAGGTCGTAATGGATTCCGCGGGTTTCCAAATAAAACAGTTCATCCTGGTCAATCTGTCCCACGGCGGCGCCGTGCGCGCACTTCACATCGTCAGCCAGGATTTCGAGTTGTGGTTTTGTATCCACGCGAGCTTCGTTCGACAGCAGCAGATTCTTGTTTGTCTGCATTGCGTCGGTCTTTTGCGCATCGTGACGAACAAAGATCTTGCCGTTGAAGACCGCCCGCGACTTGCCGTCGAGGATACCTTTATAAAGCTGATGACTCGTGCAATGGGGCTTCCGATGATCTATCACGGAGTGGGTGTCGGTATGCTGCGCTGTAGTGACAAGATAGAGACCATCCACCCAACACTCCGCACCATCATGATCCATCGTCACGTTAATATCGTGCCTTGAAATCTCGCCGCCAAACGTGACTACCGTAGAGTCGTAACGGGAATTCGGGCCCAGGTCAGCCACTGTCGCGGCTACGTGAAAGGCCCCGACACTCTCACGCTGCACTTTGTAGTGCTCAAGTCCCGCACCTTCCCGCAGCACAATCTCAACGACGGCGTCAGTGAAATACTCGCCCTCGTCGATACCGAGATAACTCTCAATCAAAGTAGCGCTGCTATTTGCTTCGGCAACTACCAACACGCGCGGAAAGCTTGCGGTCCGGTTACCTTCTGACAGGAAGAGGAGATGAATTGGCGCTTGAACAACAACGCCTTTTGGAATAAACACAAACGCGCCGCCGGAAATAAACGCCGTGTTCAAAGCGATGAAACCGTGGGCGACGTAATCAGCCTCGCGCGCGAGATATCTGCGGATGATTTCACTGTAGCGCTCGTCTGCAATCGCTCGTGAAAGATCGATCGCGACTACTTCCTGCGGAAGCGCTGTTAACGAGGAAAGGTCGTCGCGGAGAACGCCGTTAACGAAAACCAGCTGACTTTTTTCGGCTTCCGCAACACTAAGGCCTGCCAGTTCGTTCGCTCTAAACTCAGAGGCTGCTGCAACGCCTGGTTTCTGAGGCTGGAACGCAGCCTTCGCGATCGGCGCAATGTTGGTATACTTCCACTCTTCATTTCTGGTCGAAGGAAAGCCCAACTCCTGAAAAGAATCCATCGCGCTCTCACGCAAGCGCGCGAGCCACGATACCGAGGATTCCGGCTGACTCTCCTGAAGAGTTTGAAAAGCTGCGCGGTACGAATTCTCTTGTCTTAGTTCAGTCACCATTATCTTTAGTTTGTCTGCGCGCCAATAACACTCGGCTCCGAATTGGTAGTTTTCAGCCAGTCGTAACCCTTCTCTTCAAGCTCCAGCGCAAGCTCCTTGCCACCTTCTTTAGCAATGCGCCCGTTTGCAAGCACATGCACAAATTGCGGCACTATGTAATCAAGCAGGCGCTGATAATGTGTCACGAGGATGACGGCATTTTCTGAGTTGTGAAGTTGATTGACGCCGCCGGCGACGATTCTGAGAGCGTCGATATCCAAACCAGAATCGGTTTCGTCAAGAATCGCGAGCCTGGGTTCGAGCACGGCCATCTGCAAAATCTCGTTGCGTTTTTTTTCGCCGCCGGAAAATCCTTCGTTGACTGAACGCGTCATGAAACTGGCATCCATCTCAACGATCTTCGCGCGCTCGCGCAACAAGTCCTTGAATTCCAGCGGATCCAATTCCTCCTCACCCAGGTGCTTGCGCTTCTCGTTGTAAGCAAGGCGCAGAAACTGTGCATTGGAAACGCCCGGTACTTCAATCGGATATTGAAATGCCATGAAGACACCTTCACGCGCGCGCTCATCGGGAGGCATTTCCAACAGATTCTTACCTTCGTAGAGAACCTCCCCCTTCGTTACCTCATACGCCGGATGCCCGCTGAGAACTTTTGCCAGGGTCGACTTGCCCGAACCATTTGGCCCCATAATGGCATGAATTTCACCCTTCTTAACGGTCAGGCTGATCCCTTTGAGGATCTCATTGCCGTCGATGCCTGCATGCAAGTTTTTGATCTCTAACATGAAAATAATCTACTCCGTAAATTCTTTGGGTCATAGGTATCGGGTGCCAGGGGCCAGTGAAAGCGAATCTTCCGGCACCTGACACCCGACACCCAGGAACTGCTTTTCAGCCGACGCTGCCCTCGAGCTTCATTCCGAGAAGTCGTTGCGCTTCGACCGCAAACTCCATTGGCAACTGCAGAAACACATCCTTGCAAAAACCGTTAATGATCAGGGAAACTGCGTCTTCCTGCGAAATTCCCCGTTGCTGCAAATAGAACATCTGCTCCTCGCTAATCTTTGAAGTTGAAGCTTCATGTTCCACACTCGAGGTATTGTTCATCACTTCAATGTAGGGAAACGTATTCGCACCACAGTTTGAACCGATCAGCATCGAATCACATTGCGTATAGTTTCGGGAGTCTTCGGCCTTCGGCATCACCTTCACGAGTCCGCGATAGCTGTTATTCGATTTGCCTGCTGCGATTCCCTTCGAGATGATCGTCGAGCGCGTGTTCTTGCCAAGGTGGATCATCTTCGTTCCGGTATCGGCCTGCTGCGCGTGATTGGTCAAGGCGACGGAATAGAACTCACCTATCGAATTGTCGCCCTGCAGAATACAAGACGGGTACTTCCAGGTGATCGCCGAACCAGTCTCAACCTGCGTCCACGAAATCTTCGAATTTCGACCCGCGCATTTGCCGCGCTTTGTGACGAAATTGTAAATGCCGCCAACACCTTCTTCATCGCCCGCATACCAGTTCTGGACTGTCGAGTACTTAATCTGCGCATCGTCAAGCGCAACCAGCTCGACAACGGCAGCGTGCAACTGGTTCTTATCAAACTTAGGAGCCGTACAACCTTCAAGATAAGAAACATGCGAGCCTTCCTCGGCAACGATCAATGTGCGCTCAAACTGTCCCGACTCCGAATTATTGATTCGGAAATAAGTTGAGAGCTCCATCGGACAGCGCACACCCTTCGGAATAAAGCAGAACGAACCATCGGAAAACACCGCACTGTTCAGCGCTGCGAAGAAGTTGTCATTGGTGGGAACGACGGAGCCCAAATACTTGCGCACCAGATCCGGATATTCCCGAATTGCTTCGGTAAAAGAACAGAAGATAACGCCGTGTTTCTTGAGTTTTTCTTTATAGGTTGTCGCAACTGAAACCGAATCGAAGACGGCGTCCACCGCAACACCCGCAAGTTGCTTCTGTTCAGTTAAAGGAATTCCGAGCTTCTCAAATGTGAGTAGGAGCTCTGGATCTACTTCGTCAAGGCTGGCTTTGGTCGCCTTCTGTTTTGGCGCACTATAGTAGATGACGTCCTGATAGTTGATTTCAGGATAGGTGATGTTTGGCCAATGCTTCGGTTCAATCATTGTCAGCCAGTGGCGATATGCCTTTAACCGAAACTCCAACATCCATTCAGGCTCGTTCTTTTTTTCAACAATCAGACGAATCGTGTCTTCCGTGAGTCCACGCGGGATAACGTCAGACTCGATGTCTGTGACGAAACCGTATTTATATTCTTGTTTACCTAATAGTTCTGCTGTGCTCATCTGTTATCAATCCGTAATCTTTGAGATTCTCGGCTTCCTACTTACCCTTTCCCCGTTACCCATTCCCCTCTTCATTTACCTGTTCCCATCACACCTATACGCGACTCGATTCCGATCTTTGCATCTGCTTCGTGCCCTGGATCTTGTGAAGGAAGGCATCGACGTTCGCTTCCGAGCCGAGAAGTTGCGACAACGTAATCTCCGCTAGTGCCTTGTCAACAATCTGATGGAGTTCCACAATGACTGGCCTAATGCCACAGTCGCCAGTATGAACGCAGGAATCGAGTACTCCAGCGTAAGTTTTGCAGTGAGTCTCCATGCTCTCGTCGTCCAGCACGCTGATAACTTCGTTAAGATGGATAACTGACGCTGGTCTCGAAAGTCGATAGCCACCTTTGATGCCACGCTGCGATTGCACAAACCCAG
>WNGF01012204.1_pt1 | contig 11598 bp, 15 predicted proteins | sample 5400641 | NCBI WGS metagenome assembly WNGF01 (sample SAMN13153371, study PRJNA577476) | soil metagenome | isolation source: 80 cm soil or saprolite under grassland replicate 2 | place: USA:California | collected 2016-06-15 | reverse complement strand
CACGAACTCCGTCGCCCGCGGCGAGTGCGTCGGGGGCGCCACGCCGATGGCCCGCATGGCCCGCTCGAAGGACGCCACCTCGCGCTCGGCCAGCTCGCGGAAGTCGACTCCCCGTTCGTGGGACACGCGCAGCATGTCGTCGTCCACGTCGGTGACGTTCTGTACGTGGACCACGTCGGCTCCGAGGTGCCGGAGGTACCTCACGAGCACGTCGAAGTGCACGTACGTGAAGGCGTGCCCGAGGTGAGCGGAGTCGTACGGCGTGATCCCGCAGACATAGACGCCCATGCGGGGCCGGATCTCCACTTCGCGGAGCTCGCGGGTCTGCTCATCGAACAGACGCATCGGGATGAGGTTACCTGCGTTGGCCTACGGGGACCGGGGGAAAGTAGATTGAGGGATGACCTCTAAGCGCGACGTCGAGATCCCGGCGGGGAATGTGTCGCTGCCCGGCGACCTGACTCTGCCCTCCGAAGTCTCCGGCGTGGTGATCTTCGCTCACGGGAGCGGGAGTAGCCGAAGAAGCCCGCGGAACGAGCTGGTGGCGGAGACGATCAGCGACGCTGGACTGGGGACCCTGCTCTTCGACCTTCTCACCCCCCAGGAGGAGTTCGATCGGTCCAACGTCTTCGACATCTCGCTCCTGGCGACACGCCTGCTGGCCGCAACGGAATGGGCCCAGGAAGAGACTCGGCGTGGGCCTGCGCTCGGCTACTTCGGGGCGAGCACCGGGGCGGCGGCCGCGCTGTGGGCGGCCGCGGATCTCGGGACTCAGGTCTCCGCCCTGGTCTCGCGTGGAGGCCGGCCGGACCTGGCGGAGCCCCGCCTGGCCGAGGTCACGGCGCCGACGCTCCTCATGGTGGGCGAGAACGACTGGCAGGTCCTGGAGCTGAACCGAGAGGCCCAGCGGGCCCTGCGCTGTCCGAACGAGCTCGTTGTCGTGCCACGAGCCACGCATCTGTTCGAGGAACCGGGCACACTGGAAGAGGTAGCTCGATTCGCCACCGAGTGGTTCGTCAAGTATCTGAGAGAGCCGCCATGACCCGCCTTTCCAGCGTCGACTACGTCATCCTCTACGTGCGGGACCTGGAGCGGTCGATCTCCTTTTACCGCGAAGTCATCGGATTACCATTCAAGTTCACCGAGTCCGGCTACGCCGAGTTCGCCACCGAGGGCACCAAGTTCGCTCTGTTCGAACGGGCACGCTTGCCCCAGCTCATCGGGCGCGAGGCAACCAACGGCGAGGCGACGATGGAGGTGGCGTTCCTGGTCGATGACGTCGACCGGGAAGCTGAGCGGCTCCGCCGAGCCGGCGTCACCGTTCTGTCAGGCCCCGTGGACAGGCCCTGGCAACAACGAACCTTCCACCTGCTCGATCCCGACGGCCATGTGGTGGAATTGGCGCAGGAGCTGCGCAGCGACTCGAAGAGGTGACCAGCGATGGCCCAGTACGACGCGAAGACTGCCCTCCTGGTGGTGGATGTGCAGAACGACTTCGCCGACCCCGGCGGAAGTCTGTACGTGAAAGGGGGCGAGGAGGTCGTACCCTTCGCGAACAGCGAGATCGACAGGGCACTCGCGGCCGGAGCGCTGGTCGTCTACACACAGGACTGGCATCCGCCGAGCACCCCCCATTTCCAGAAGGACGGCGGGATCTGGCCCGTCCACTGCGTGCAGGGGACCTGGGGAGCAGAGTTCCATCCTGAGCTCAACGTCAAAGGCGACATCATCAGGAAAGGGACCGGTGGGGAGGACGGCTACTCGGGGTTCACCGTTCGCGATCCTCAGACCGGAGCCCAAGAGGGAACGGACCTCGAACCACTCCTTAGCAGGCACGGCATCGAAAGGATCGTCCTAGTTGGACTGGCCACGGACTACTGCGTCAAGGAGACCGCCCTGGACGCCAGGAGCAAGGGGTTCGACATCACCATCCTGCTGGATGGAGTACGGGGTGTGAACCTCCAGCCCGGGGACGACGAGCGAGCCGTGCACGACGCGATGATCGCCGGCGCCAGGGTCGAGTAAGCCGAAGCCGTGTCCATGACGCTGGCGCTCGCGGGTGACACCATGTTTGGGCGCGGCGTGGCGGAAAGGCTGGTCGCGGCTCCACCCGAATCCTTGTTCGCACCCGACATCCTCGAGATCGTTCAGGAAGCTGACCTGCTGGTCTTGAACCTGGAGTGCTGCATCTCCGAGCGGGGCCGGCCGTGGGCTGCGCCCGGCAAGCCGTTCTTCTTCCGTGCTCCGCCCGCTGCAGCCGAGTGCCTGGCGTTGTTAGGAGTGGACTGCGTCACGCTGGCCAACAACCACGCGCTCGACTTCGGAGAGCAGGCGCTCCTCGACACGTTCGTCCATCTGGAGGGGGTGGGGATCACCTGGGTCGGAGCGGGCCCCGACGCCGAGCGAGCGCGGGCCCCCGTCGTCCTGACCTCGGAAGGCTTTCGGCTCGGCGTCCTCGGGATCTGCGATCATCCCGAGGACTTCGCCGCCGGCATCGACCGGCCGGGTGTGGCCTTCGCCGACCTGCGACACGAGTTCCCGGCGTGGCTGCCGGCTGTCACCTCCTCCATCGACGCCGACGCTGTTCTCGTCAGTCCTCACTGGGGGCCGAACATGGCGCCGACCCCTGTGCCAGAGGTCGTTCGGTGCGGTCCGCTCCTCCTCGAGGGTGGAGCCACCCTGGTTGCAGGGCACTCCGCCCACGTGTTCCAGGGTGTACAGGGAAGGATCCTGTTCGACCTGGGCGACTTCATCGACGACTACGCCGTCGATCCGGTGCTCCGCAACGACCTCGGGCTGTTGTGGCTGGTCTCGCTCGACGCCGAAGGGCCGATACGACTCGAGGCGATCCCGTTGTTCCTCGACTTCTGCCACACCCGCCTCGCCGATGGTGATGACGCGGCGTGGGTTCGCAAGCGATTCCGTGACGCCTGCGCCGCGATGGGGACGGACATCACCGAGGAGGGCGGCCGCCTCGTCGTCGCGTGGCGCTAGCGTTCTCTACGTCTCGTCTGGAAGCCCGTACTCGCCGACCAGCCTCACGAAGAACGCTTCGGTCAGGAACTCGTCCTCGACGAGCTTTCCCCCTTCGTTCCGAAAGGCCACCACGTTCTCCCTGCCGCCCGGGCCGATTGGATGCACCAGCCTGCCGCCGTCCGCGAGCTGCTCGACGAGCGGTGGCGGAACCGCAAGGGCCGCGGCCGAGACGACGATCCCATCGAACGGAGCGTGAGACGGGAGGCCCCTCGTCCCATCGCCCACAGCCAGGGTTGCATTGCCGATCCCTGCGACCCGAAGGTTCGCCCTCGCAGCCTCGGAGAGTTCGGGGAACCGCTCGACGGAGAACACCTCCCGCGCGAGCGTCGCCAGGAGGGCCGTCTGGAAGCCGAGGCCGGTCCCGACCTCCAGGACCCGCTCGGTGCCGCTGAGTCGGAGCCCTTCGATCATCCGGGCGATCAGCGAGGGCTGCGTCGTGACCTGGTCGTGGGCGATAGGGATGGGCCGGTCCTCGTACGCGTGGGAGATCCAAGGCCGCGGCACGAAGCTCGCCCGCGGCACGAGTCGGAACGCCTCGATCACACGGCGGTCACGGATGCCGCCTTCGATCAGGGCGTTGATCAGATCCTCAGCCGGCACCGAACTCGCCGATCCCTGTCGCTTCACCACACGTCAAAATAGCGCTCAGCGAAGATCGCCCAGGGCGGTGACCGAAATGGCGAGGATCGAGGACTACCGGTTCGGTCGGGTGTTCGTGGACGGCACCGAACAGACCAGCGACGTCATCGTCCTTCCCGATCGCGTGGTATCGAACTGGTGGCGGAAGGAGGGCCATGTGCTCGTCCTGGAGGATCTCGCGGACGTCCTCGACGACCTCCCCGAACGGCTGATCGTGGGCTGCGGCGCCGACGGCAGGATGCGGCCCGACCCCGACTGCGTGAAGCGCCTGGAGGACCGCGGCATCGACGTCGAAGTCTTTCGGACTAACGAGGCCGTACGCCGGTATGCCGGGCTGGACCCGGCGCGCACGGCCGCGGCGCTCCATCTGACGTGCTGATGAGCGCTGTCGGCTTGTGGCGGCTGGCATGTCTGGTGGCCGGCGTACTGGTGCTGGGCGCCTGTTCGTCGGGCGGGAAACCTCAGAATCCCGACGTTCCCGCGGCGGCGAGCATCCGCCTCACCAGTTCCGCGTTTGCGGCCGGATCCTCCATCCCGAGCAGGTTCACCTGCGACGGCGACGACGTCTCGCCTGACTTGTCCTGGAGCGGTGGTCCGGTCGCCGAGGAGTACGTCCTGATCGTCACCGACCTCGACGCGGGCTTCATCCACTGGGTGGCCTTCGCTCTACCGGGGGCTGCCACCGGCATCCCGGAGGGGTCGCTTCCGCCTGCAGCGAAGGAAGGGACGAACGACTTCGGGAAGCGGGGGTACCGAGGCCCATGTCCACCCTCTGGCTCCGGGCCTCATCGTTACCGATTCGTGCTGTATGCCCTGGCCGAGCCTACAAAGGATGCCATCCGCGAGGGCGCGTCCGGAGATGAGGTCCTGGACGCCATCCGATGCTGCGTCGCGGCCAGGGGGATCCTGACCGGCACGTACAGCCGGTAAGTAGCCAGGGAGAGCCGGGTCGGGCTAGCGCTCGGCGGTAGCGCGAGAGAGGTCCCGCATGGAGACCATCCCCACCGGTGTCGCGCCGTCCACGACGGGGAGATGGCGGAAACCCCGAGAGAGCATCACGTCCAGCGCTTCATGGACGGTCGTCTCGGGGGAGATGGTCAGTGGGTCCCGGGTCATCCAGTGGGTGATGGGATGACCCGGAGCGTCGAAGTCCTGGGAAAGCGCCCGCACGATGTCTCGCTCCGTGAAGATGCCGACGAGCTCTCCTTCGTCGATCACCAGCGCCGACCCGACCTTTCGCTCGCCCATGACGGTAGCCGCTTCAGCCACGGTGGCACCGGACTCCACCGTGACCAGCTCCTTGGTCATGATCTCGCCGACAACGGTCATGCTGGCGCAAGCGTACTCCGGCTGCGTGAGCGTTGCATGGGCGCTTAGGCTGTGGGCTCGGGTTGGCCAGGCTCAGGAAGCGTAGGTCCAATCGGGCTGTTTCTTCGGATACTGCAGGTCGTAGGCGAAACGCCCGGAGGCCTCGTCCCAGTCGTTGATCTTGGGGAAGACCAGATCGCGAGGACTGGGGCAGGTACGGCCGGCATGTTCCTGGAACTCGCGCAAGAAGACCTGGACGAAGCTCTGGGCGAGCAAGCTCGTGCCGGTAGGGAGGGCACATTTCTGTCCGTCGGTGACGGTCTTGGCCCTGGCCAGGATGAGATCGAGGTCTCCCACCTCGCCCTTGCCGGCCTCCATGCGCTCGAGTTGAGCGGTGATCTCGCCCGACCCGAACTTGCAAGGAGGGCATTGCCCACAAGACTCGACCCACAGGAAGCGCGAGTACATCAGGGCGGTACGAACGATGCAGGCCGAATCGTCGTAGACGGCGAATCCTGCCGCCCCCAGGGCGGTTCCCACCTGTTCCATGGACTCGAAGTCCATCGGCGTGTCGAGTTGTTGTGGCGTGATCACCGTGTTGGAGGCGCCCGGAACGATGGCCTTGGTCGAATGACCGCTGGATGGGCCGCCTCCGATTTCCTCCACCAGGTAGCGGAGAGGCGTACCCAGAGAAAGCTCGAACACGCCCTCCCGCCGGATGTCGCCGCAGATCGTGAACAGCATGGTCCCCGGTGAGGCGTCCGTCCCGTTCGCTCGGAGCCAGTCGGCTCCGTCGGCCACGATGTGGGGGACGTTGGCCAGGGTCTCCACGTTGTTCATGGCAGTCGGGTTGTCGCTGTCGGCAGACGCCCACAGGCCCTGGATGAACGGAGCGAGGACTCGGGGGAGAGGGTCACGCCCTTCGATGACCTCCTCCAGGCCCGTCTCCTCTCCGAAGAGGTAGTGGTCGGGACCGAGCACGATCTCGATGGGCACGCCGCCGAGCGCATCGGCTTCCTGCATCTCTCGGAGGGCCCCGTCGACCCGTTGGATCTCATGGGCGAAAGCCTCCTTCATCCCGATGAATGCCTGCTCCGCGCCCACCGCGTAGGCGGCTATGGCCAGCCCCTCGATCACCTGATAAGGGTTGTGCCGCAACAACATTCGATCCTTGAACGTGGCGGGCTCCCCTTCGGCCGCGTTGCACACGGCGTATCGAGTGCCGGTGCCGGTCGCTCGGACGGTGCGCCACTTCTCACCGGTCGGAAACCCCGCTCCGCCGCGTCCGCGCAGGCCGCTCTTGGCTACCTCTTCGATGATCGCCTCGGGTGAGGCGGAGAGAGCCACCTCCAATCCGCGCCCACCGCCGCCGCCGACGTATTCGTCCAGGCTCTTCGGGACGAGATCCAGCAGCCCCACGATGTCAGCCTAACCGGTGCCGCGGTCGGCAGCCCACGACGCTCCGACCGAATCGGCTCTTTCCGGCTACTCACGGCCGTTCACGACGACAGTGGCGAGCCGCGGGTTTGGCCGGGCATGCTCCAGGCGGGTAGCCTCCGGTCGAGGTGAGAAACGCGCTGCTCGACTGGTACCGTCCCCGTCGCCGGATGTACCCGTGGCGCTCGGCGAGGCCCGACCCGTACGGGGTGTTGGTCAGCGAAGTGATGCTTCAGCAGACCCAGGTGGCTCGCGTGGTCCCAGCCTTCCGGGAGTTCGTGCGGCGCTTCCCCACGGTCCGCTCCCTCGCCGCCGCCCCGCGCCGCGAGGTCCTCCGCGCGTGGTCGGGGCTGGGATACAACCGGCGGGCAGTAGGGCTCTCCGAAGCCGCGCGTGCGATCGTGACGGACTACGAGGGGCGGGTCCCCTCCGCCCCCGAGACCCTGCGGACCCTTCCGGGAGTGGGCCCGTATACCGCGGCGGCGGTGGCCTCGCTCGCCTTCGGCATTCCGGTCCCGGCACTCGACACGAATGCGGCCAGGGTGGTGGCCAGGACCAGGCTTGGGGCCGAGCCGTACGAGGTCCGGAGGAAGACGCTCGAGGTCGCCGCGGCTGGCTGGCTCGACCATGGCGATCCTGGAGCCTGGAACCAGGCCCTGATGGATCTGGGCCGAGAGGTTTGCCAGCCGGTCCCTCGCTGCGCCGCGTGCCCACTCTCCGGTTCATGCCGCTTTCGAGCCGAAGGGCGCGAAGGCGCGCCTGCCAAACGGCCCCGTTCCCCCTTTCCTGGTTCGATCCGGCGCGTCCGAGGGGTGATCATCCTTCTCCTCCGTGATCGAACTTCGGCCTCTGTCGGAGCGCTGGCCAGAGAGATCGGAGAGCCAAGAGACCGGGTGGTCGAGGCGATCGGAACCCTCGCCCGCGATGGCCTGGTGGAAGCCTCGGGTGCGGCGATGCAGGGCCGGCCCGGCGGCCGGGTTCGCCTGTCCGAAGCCTGAGTCGCCCAGCTAGCGTGTCGAAGGACTGGCCCGAGGTGATTCGACTATCGTTTCCTCGATCAGCTCACGGCGAACGGAGGAGAAGCGATGGGCGCCCTGCCTGAACCGATCGAGGAGCTGCTGGACAGCGCCCTTGTCGGCGAGCTCACGGTGATCGACGACAGGGGCCGGTTGGTGACCCACCCCCTGATCCCTCTGTATGACGGCGAGCGCATCTACATGACGTCGAGCGTGCTGTTCTCCAGGAAGCTGGAGCACGTCAAGGCGAACCCCCGGGTCTCGGTGTCGATCAGCGATCCGAACGCGGTGAACGTGGAGCGGTTCCGTCGAGCCACCATCCAGGGTGACGCCATCGTGGATGACTCCGACCTGCATTCCGGGTGGGAGCGCAAGGTCCTGCCCATGTGGCGGAAGAAGGAACCGGCCATCGACTTCTTCCTGGGCAAGCGGGTGGCCCTGCCGCTTTTCTTCGAGCGGGCCATCATCGAGATCCGACCGAGGCGCGCATTCCTGTGGGAGGAGGGGGACACGACCCAGCCACCGCAGGTGTTCGAGCTGGTGGAGTCGGGGCGATGAGCGCCGGGGCAGAGCTGCTCGAGGGCTTGCACACCAGGGGGTATACGCACGCGGTGGTGGCGTTCCTCGACCCCGACGGATACCCGCTCTCAGTCGCCGCCACCTTTCGCGTCGAGCCGGACCGCGGAACGGTGATCCTGGACCGGGTGGCCGGAGAGGCGGTGGCGCCTCCGACCGACCGCGAGGTGAACGTGGTGTTCAGCCACATCCGGCCGCAACCTGGGATCGGTTACGACGAGCGCCGTTACGTCTCGCTGTGGGGACGGCTGCGCCCCTCCGACGGAGGCCTGGAGTTCGTTCCGGAGCGGGTCCAGCACTGGGACGAGCAGGAGATGTCGTTCTTCGAATACTCGGAACGAGGAGTGCCGCAGGCCCATCGGTACATGCGCAAGCTCTCCGAGGAGCTGGGCCGTCCGGTCAAGCCCATCCTGTCCAGGGGCTGGCTGTTCCTCAGGGCCACCCGGCTCCCGTTCCTGTCGGCCACCTTCATCCCGGTCGCCCTCGGTGTGGCCGTGGCCGCCCTGCACGGCGAGTGGCACTGGTGGCTGGCCATCATCACGTTGATCGCGGCGGCCAGCGTACACCTCGGCTTGAACGTGGCCAACGACGTGTTCGACACGCTCTCCGGCGCGGACCAGGCGAACGTGACCCCGACACAGTTCAGCGGAGGCTCGCGGGTCATCCTGTACGGCCTGCTCAGCATGAGGCAGATGGTGCTGATGATGCTGGGGTTCTACGCGGTGGGCGCCGGCCTGGGGTTGTTCCTGGCGGTGACCCGAGGGTTCTGGCCGCTGTTCTGGATCGGGGCCGTGGGGCTGTTCATCAGCGTCTTCTACACGGCTCCCCCGTTCCGTTTCGTGCACCGGGGAGTGGGCGAGCTGATGGTTTTCCTCGGGTTCGGCCCGATCATGACCATCGGCGCGAACTACGTGCAGGCCCGGGCGTGGTCGTGGGAGGCGATCTACGCGTCGTTGCCGGTGGGGATCCTGATCGCGCTGGTGCTGTACGTGAACGAGGTGCCGGACCGACCGGGCGACGCCGCGGCGGGCAAGCGAACGCTGCCCGTGCGGCTGTCGAAGGATGCGGTCATCGGGGCGTACGCCCTTTCGGTGGCGACCGCCTTCGGGCTGATCCTGGGGGGATCGATCTTCGGGGTCACCCCCCGGCCGACGATCATCGCCCTGGCTGCCATCCCCCTGGCCACTCAGGTGTATCGAGGCCTGAAGGAACACTACGAGAGCCCGTATCAGCTCATGCCCAAGATGGGAACCGGGGTGCAGCTGCATCTGGTCACCGGACTGCTGCTCGTCGTGGGGTACGTGATCGCCGTCAGCTGCTCGTCGTGGGGTACGTGATCGCCGTCATCGCCGGCCACGTCTCGGCGCACCCGCCGGTCTTCCTCAGGTAGCGCGATGCACCTGAAGCACGTGCGGCTGGTGTCGGTCCCGGTCACGGACCAGGAACGGTCGAAAGCGTTCTACACGGAGACCCTGGGGCTCCGGCTCATCGCCGAGGAGGAGATGGCGTCCGCGAACCATTGGGTCGAGGTCGGCCCGGCCTGCGGCGAGACGTCGATCTCGCTGGTGACCTGGCTCGAATCGATGGTCCCCGGCACGCTGAAAGGCCTGATCCTGCTGACCGAGGACATCCAGGCCGACCACGACGAACTGAGCCGTCGAGGCGTGGAATTCCTCGGCCCGATCGAACAACAGCATTGGGGGAAGTTCGTCCAGCTCAAGGATCCGGACGGGAACGTGCTGGTGCTGCAGGAGAATCTGGGGGAGAGCTGACGCCATGGAATACCGAATGCTCGGCCGGACCGGAGTGAAGGTCAGCACCCACTGCCTGGGAGCGATGATGTTCGGGCCCTGGGGGAACACGGACCAGGCCGAGTGCGTCCGGATGATCCACCAGGCCTTGGACGCCGGGGTCAACTTCGTCGACACCGCCGACGTGTACGGCGAAGGACGCTCGGAGGAGATCGTCGGTCGGGCCCTGGAGGGGCGCCGCGACGACGTGTTCCTGGCGACCAAGGTCCACGGACGGATGGGGACCGGGATCAACGACGAGGGGAACAGCCGCCTGTGGATCATGCGGGAGGTGGAGAACAGCCTCCGTCGGTTGCGGACCGATCACATCGACCTGTACCAGATCCACAGGCCGGAGCCGGAGACGGACATCGAGGAGACACTGGGAGCTCTCACCGACCTGGTCCGCCAGGGCAAGGTGCGCTACCTGGGGTGCTCGACGTTCCCCGCTTTCCAGATCGTCGAGGCTCACCGGGCCAGCGACGGTCGCGGGCTGGAGCGATTCATCTGCGAGCAGCCGCCCTACTCGATCTTCGTCCGGCACAACGAGCTGGACGTGCTTCCGGTGTGCCGGCAGTACGGGATGGGAGTGATCGTGTGGAGCCCGCTTGCCGGCGGCTGGCTCGCGGGGAAGTACCGCAGGGGCCAGGGCGTACCCGAGGACTCGCGAGCGAAGCGGTACGCGGACAGGGGAAGCCCCATCGTCCGCCGCTATGACCCGACCAACCCGGAGAACGAGCGGAAGCTGGACCTCGTGGACGACTTGACCAACCTGGCGGACAAGGCCGGAGTCTCGCTCACCCACCTCGCCATCGCGTTCACGCTGGCGCATCCTGCCGTGACCTCCGCGATCATCGGGCCTCGCACGCCCGGACAGCTCGAGGACCTGCTGGCCGGGGCCGACGTGCGCCTGGACGGAGAGATCCTGGATGCGATCGACGAGCTCGTCGCGCCGGGGACCACCCTGAACGAAGCCGACCGCGGGTGGGAGCCACCGTGGATGGCTCCCGAGGCCCGCCGCCGCTGACAACGGACTCGATCGGTGGACTGTTCGGTGCACGATAGTCGCTGACATGTGGTTCCCAGGGCATACCGATATCCCAGGTGGCGGTCTGATCGGGCGTTCGTGCGCGGCGACACCAAACGGGCGATCTCGATTCTTGCGAGGTACGTGGACCATCGCCCCCACGATCCTATGGCGTGGCTCCTACTGGGCGCCGCTTTGGACCGGGTCGCCCGTTATGAGGAAGCCGAAGATGTGCTCCGCGAGGGGCTGGAACGGCATCCGGACTTCCATGAGCTAAGGGGCAAGCTTGCCCAGGTCCTATACATACAGTGGAAATTCGAAGAGGCGCGTCAGCAGTGGGCGCTCGTCCTTCAGTCGAATCCCTCCGCTCCGGATGCATACGAGGGCCTCCCCTCAATGTCGATATGGGAGGGTGATCAGGCGCAAGCCAGAAGCCTGATCGAGGAGAGCATCAGACGAAACCCCGATCCCGTGCTATCGATGGACTTGGCCTCAATTCTCGTCTCTCTCCCAGCGGGCCGCCCTCAGGCTGAAATACTTCTTCACAACGCAACCAAGGCAAAGGGTTTTCGTCGAGATCCTCTCCCGCATCTCCTTCTCGCGATGTTTCTTTAGAAGACAGATCCAACGTCATCGGCTAGGGAAATGGAACTGGAACGCCATTATTGGCATCGCTGGCCCGCAGCAACGCTGGAACGGTACCAATCCAAGCACAGGGAACGACTGAGCTCCGAGCAGCCTTTACCTCTCAAGGTCACTCGAGACATGT
>WNGF01011155.1_pt1 | contig 11599 bp, 12 predicted proteins | sample 5400641 | NCBI WGS metagenome assembly WNGF01 (sample SAMN13153371, study PRJNA577476) | soil metagenome | isolation source: 80 cm soil or saprolite under grassland replicate 2 | place: USA:California | collected 2016-06-15 | reverse complement strand
CCCTTCCGCCGGGGGCGCTCCCCGGGCAGGGTCGCTTCTGGCCGGGCGCCGGATGCGGGCGCGGCGGGCTCGATCTTCATCCCGGATCCCCGCGGAGGGAAGGCCGCTCGGTGCGCGGGTGGCCGGTGGGCCGCAGCGAAGCTCCCCTGTTCAGGGTCCCTGCGGCATACCATCGGAGCGGCACAGGGAGGAGGAGAGCGCCGGCTCGGCTCAACGTCACGAGATGGATCACCGAACGTATCATCGGCCATTCCCCCCCGTTGGGACGGAACGTTCGCTCCGCTCGGCGATCGCTCCGCCGGGAAGCGCGATCCGTTCTGCTCTGGCCAGTCGCCCCACCCAGGCGGGCCTTGCCCTAGTCGCCTTCATCGCCACGTCCGTCGGGTTCTTCGGCGTCCCGGTCATCGCTCATCCATCGCGCTCGCTGGTTGGCTTCGGGACCGACCCGGGCGTGTTCGCGTGGTTCCTGGTGTGGTGGCCCCATGCCATCTCCCACGGACTGAACCCCTTCTTCACCCATCTCCTGTGGTCTCCCTTCGGCTTTAATCTGGCTGAGGCCACCGCCATCCCCGGACCCAGCCTTCTGGCCATGCCTCTCACGCTGACCGCGGGGCCCGTGGTGGCCTTCAATGTCCTCGCCATGCTGGCCCCAGCCCTGTCGGCATGGACGGCCTTTCTGTTGTGCCGGCATGTCATCCGATCGTTCTGGCCCTCGCTGCTGGGGGGGTACCTGTACGGCTTCTCCTCCTATGAGCTCGGGCAGATGCAGGGACACCTCAACCTGACGCTCACGTTCCTCCTGCCGGTGTGTGTCCTGCTGGTATTGCGCAGGGTGGAAGGCACCATCGGCCCACGCCGGTTCGTGCTCCTGCTGGCCGCCACGCTCCTGTTCCAGTTCCTGATATCTCCCGAGGTATCGGTGATGCTTGCCGTGTTCGGGGGCGTCGCCCTGGTCCTGGCCCTGTTGCTCTTCCCCCCACCGGTCCGGCGGCGGGTGTCCGCGGCGATGGGTCAGATCGCTCTGGCCTATGTTCTGGCCGGCCTGGTCCTCACCCCCTACCTGTACTACTTCTTCGCCAGGCACTCCACCGAGACCCCCATCTACTCCTTCTACCCTTCGTACTTCTCCATGGATCCCTTGAACCTGGTCGTCCCGACCGACGTCACGTTGCTGGGCCATGGTGCCGTTGCCCGCCTGGCGGCAACGTTCACCGGCAACTCCTCCGAACAGAATGCCTACCTGGGCCTGCCCGTGCTGGCGATGGTCGTCTTGTTCGGCCTCTCGTTCTGGAGGACGCGTGTTGGAAGGCTCCTGTTGCTCACGTTGATCATCGTCTGCGTGGCCGCGTTGGGCCCGGTGCTGCATGTGGCCGGCACTACCACGGTGCCACTGCCGTGGCGCCTCCTGCTTCACGTGCCGTTCCTCAAGTTCGCTCTGCCCGCCCGTTTCATGCTCTTGGCCTCCCTCATCGTGGCGCTCGTGGTTGCCATGTGGGTGAGCACGAGCCGGGCCAGGCCGTGGTTCAAGGGGAGCCTGGCGGTGCTGGCCGTCGTGTTCCTGCTCCCGAACCTGGGCTCTGGGTACTGGAGAACCGGGGTCGACACCCCGGCCTTCTTCACCTCTGGCCTGTATCGGCGGTACCTGCCGGCGGACGGCAACGTCCTGGTCATTCCCTACGGGTCGAACGGGAACAGCATGCTGTGGCAGGCTCAGACCGGGATGTACTTTCGGATGCCGGAGGGCTACCTGACGGTGACCCCGCCGCGGGCCTTCGCTTCCGTGCCGCTGGTTGACGCCCTCTACTCGGGCCGACCGAAGGACGACTTCCAGGCTCAGCTGCGATCGTTCCTCCGGGCCACCGGCGTCCGGACCATCCTGGTCAACCAGAGGGCTCCGGGCCAGTGGGGGAAGCTGTTCGGCTCGTTCGGTGTGGCGCCGGCCAGCGTGGGAGGCGTCTTCGTGTACCGGGTGCCTTCCGCTGCCTTGGGCGCACCCTAGCTGGCCCGGTACGTGCTGGAATGGCTCACCCGGCGGCGGAGAGGGCGGGCAGCAAGGCTCCCTCGGGGGCACGGGCTCGCTCGGTGCGGATCCACGCCACGACGCAGATGATGAGCACCGCCGCCCGGACCAGGACGGCGGCCTCGAAGCCACCCAAGGGCGTGCCGTGGTACCCGGCAAAAGCGGGATCGCCGAGGTCGCCGGTCAGCCGGCCGAACCAGGTGAATCGAGTCACGAAGACGGCCACATCGGTCACTTCGAACGCTCCGAAGAGCCAGGGGTTGGGGAGCGCCAGCGCGAACCAGGGGAGCAGCCACAGCCCGTACTGCGGGGAGTACACCTTGTTGGTGAGGAGGAACAGCACGAGGAGAGGGAAGGCGAAGGTCCACCGGGCGAACTGGGGGTCCCGGGCTCGGCGGGCCAGATAGACCAGAATGGCCAGTCCCGCGAAGATGATCACCGAGACCACGTTCACCATTCGGGGAGACCAGGCGCACCCCGTCCCCCCGTGCAGGCGCTGGCAGACCACGAACCAGATGCTGTCCCAGTCGACCGGCCGGGACGAGTTGAACCGAAAGAACGTTGACCATTGTTTCGGGGCAACCAACGCGAAGGGCAGATTGACGGCCGCGTACGTCACTCCTGCCCACACCACCAACGAGGCGGCCCCGCCCCGGCGCTTCTCCTTCAGCCTTGCTAGGGCGAACGGCACAAGGAGCAGCGCCGGGTAGGCCTTCGCGGCCGCGCCCAGGCCCAGCAGTGCGCCGCTCACACCATCCCGGTTCCGGAAGTACGCCAGGGTGGCCAGGGTGGCAAGCCCGACCGCGAACAGGTCCCAGTTGACGAACGCGTAGATCAAGAGCGTGGGGGCCAGGGCGAAGTACAGCGCGCGTTCACCGGCCATCTTGAACAGCGCCCACGCCGTCACCAGGGCGCAGAGCGATAACAGAAGCTCGTTCACCACGAAGAAGCCGGAGTACGTGCGGGACAGCCATGCAGCCAGGCGCATGAAGTACATCGTGAAGACCGGATACTCATCGCACTGGTCATCGGCATCGGCTGGGCAGTGGTCGAGATAGGGGAGCCGTCCTCCGGTCAGATACTCGGTTCCGTAGAGGGGCACGATGTCCGAGTAGCAGAGCCTGCGGTACTGGCGCCCATCGGTCCAGTCGCCGTCTCCACACGGCTGCTTGACCACAGCTCCCAGCGTCAGGGTCGCCACCGTGCTCGCCAGCACCACCCCCAGCGACAGGGTGGCGGTGCCACGCCGCACGGGGGTCGAGCTCACAACCGGTCAGGGGAGGGAGAGGGGCGCTCTCAGCGTGAGCCGGCAATCGAACTCGCTCTCCAGGGAGAAGGAGTCGGTCACCACCCCCTCGTCGACGTCCAGCTCCAGCCCGTCTCCGCCATACAGCTCGGTCAGCCAGCGCCGAGCGACGACCGGAACGTCCGCCACGCGCCCGACCTCCACCACGTCGGGTCCCGGGTCGTAGCGATCGAAGAGAAAGGGCGCTGTGGAGTCGCAGCATCCCGTGCCCACCACGATCACCAGCTGGTGTCGCCCTTGCTGCGCCACCCTGCGGACCACGCTCTGTGCCCTGGCGGTGGCGGTGACGTTCATCCCTCTGCCCGCTGCCCGAGAGCCTAGAGGCCGATCACTTGATACCAGAACTTCTGCTCCTTCGTCGGCACCTGATCGACCCGGACGTACTTGACCTGAAGGTACTCGCTGATTCCCCAGGGCCCGAATTCTCGCCCCACCCCGGACTGCTTGTATCCGCCGTGCGGGGCCGCCGGTGAGAGCAGATGCCAATCGTTGATCCACACGGTGCCGGCCCGAAGCCGCTTGGCCACGGCCAGGGCTCGGGGGATATCCCTCGACCAGATCCCGGCGGCCAGTCCGTAGATCGAATCGTTGGCCATCCTCACCGCATCCTCCACGGACTCGTACCGGATCACCGAGAGGACCGGCCCGAAGATCTCCTCTTGGGCGATCCTCATCGAGTTCTGGACCTCGCCGAAGATCGTGGGCGCCACGTAATACCCGCCCTCTCCGCCCATCGGGTGGAGCTGATGCCCACCCGTGAGGAGCTTCGCTCCCTCCTCCTGCCCGGTGTGGACGTAGCGCATGATGGTGTCGAACTGGGTCTTGTTCAGGACCGGTCCCATGTCGGAGCCGAAGTCGCGGGCCGGACCAACCACGAGCTGCTCGCTGGCTTCGACCAGCCGGGCCACCAGCTCGTCATAGAGCGAGGCAGGGGCGAACAGCCTGCTCCCGGACTCGCACGCCTGGCCCTGATGCATGTAGATCGCCCACAGAGATCCCGGTACGGCGATGTCGAGATCCGCGTCGTCCAGGACGAGGTTGGGGCTCTTGCCCCCGAGCTCCAGGGTCACTCGCTTCACCGTAGGCGCGGCCAGCTGCATGACCCGCCGCCCCACCTCCGTGGAGCCAGTGAAGGCAATCTTGTCGACGCGCGGATCGCTGACCAAGGCTTCACCGACGGCGGGGCCGTGGCCGGGCACGATGTTCACCACGCCAGGGGGAAAGTCCGCCTCCGCCAGGATCTGAGCCAGCGCCATCGCGGTCACCGGGGTCTCCAGGGCAGGCTTCAACACTACGGTGTTGCCGGTGGCGAGGGCCGGAGCCAATTTCCAGATCGCCATCATGTATGGGAGGTTCCAGGGGATGATCGCGCCGCACACCCCGAAGGGCTCACGCCACACGAAGTCCCACGTTGGCGCGGGGAACCCGTACGCGTCGACTGGCTCCGTGACGGTCGTCCTAGCGCCGAGCTCAGAGAGGTAGCGCCAGAACTCGTTCGAGAAGGGGACGGTGAAGAGGGAGGACATGCGCATGGTGTGTCCGGCGTCCTCGCACTCCAAGGCGACGATCTCCTGGTCTTTCTCGGTCATCCTCTGGAAGGCTCGCTGCATGATCTCTGCCCGTCCGGCCGGGGTCATGGAGCCCCAGGGCCCCTCGTCGAAGGCCCGCCGGGCGGCCCCCACCGCCCGGGAGACGTCCTCCCTTTCTCCAAGCGAGATGGTGGCCACCGGCTCGCCGGTCGAGGGGTTGGTGCTCTGGAACGTTCCCCCGGATGCGGCATCGACGAATTCTCCATCGATGAACAGCTGGTACTGGCTCATCGGGACCTCCCACTTGACCGGGCTTGGCGCTGTGGACCCGAGGATACGCCTAGTTCCCCCACGGTTCCGAGGTCCCGCCGATCCACCCCGGGACGGCGAGGATCGCTCAGTGGTAGGAGTGAGCCTCGTCGGGGAACACGCCCGCCACCACATCCTCGCGGAACGCCGTGACCGCGCGGATAATCTCTCCGTGAAGGTCGGCGTACGGCTTGGCGAACTTCGGATAGTGACCGCCGCCGAGCCCGAGCAGGTCGCTCAACACCAGGACCTGCCCATCGCAGTGCGGGCCCGCCCCGATGCCGATCGTCGGCACGCTCACCGTCTCGGAGATGTGAGCGGCGAGGGTGGCCGGTACTCCTTCCAGGACCAGGGTGAAGATGCCTGCCTTGTCGAGGGCGTGGGCCTCTTCGAGCAGCCTCCCCGCGTCCTCCTCCGTCCTTCCCTGGACCCGGTACCCGCCCATAGCGTGAACCGACTGGGGGGTGAGGCCCAGATGGCCCATGACGGGGATCCCCCGCTCGACCAGCGCGCCGCACAACTCGAACATCGGGCCCTCCAGCTTCACGGCGTGGGCTGCTCCCTCCTTCAGGAAGCGACCGGCGTTGCGGATGCCCTCCTCGATCGAGGTCTGGTACGAGAGGAACGGCATGTCGCCAACGATGAGGGCATTCTTCACGCCTCTGGCCACGGCCCGGCAGTGGTGCAGCATCTCCTCCATGGTCACGGGCAACGTTGTCTCATAGCCCAGGACGTTGTTGGCCAGCGAGTCGCCGACCAAGATCACCGGCACGCCCGCCTCATCCAGGATGCGGGCGGTGGGAAAGTCATAGGCGGTGAGCATGATGAAACGCTCGTGCCGCTGCTTGAAGGACCGGAGGTCCCTGATGGTGACCGACAATGTGCTCGCGCCTCCTCGTGTCGGTGAGTGCACGGCTGTCAACCCGAGTCTACGACATGACTTCGATGTCAGACCCCACCGCTACCATGCCCCCGGGACGAGCCGGTCCAGGTGGTTGGAGGAGGACTGGTAGCATGAGAGATCCACTCCTGCTCCCTTCGGGGGCCGCTCGAGACCAGGGGAGGTGGACATGCGACGGTACGAAGTCATGCTCATACTGCCTGCCGACGCCGAGGATCCGGCGATCGACGGTGTCATCGACCGGATGGGCCAGGTCTTGCGAGAGGCCGGCGGGGAAATCACGAACGTCGATCGGTGGGGGCGGCGACGGCTGGCCTACGACATTGGACGGCAGTCCGAGGGCTACTACCTGGTCGTCGATTGCCTGGGAGATCCGGGCTCGATGAGGGAGCTGGACCGGGTGCTGGCCCTGGCGGATCAGGTGATGCGGTTCAAGGTCGTCGTTCGGGGCGAGGCCGAGACATCGGCGGCTCGAGAGGCGAGCGCGCCGTGAGTTCAGATCTTCCCTTCTTCCGGAAGGCCATCGACCGGGGGACGCAGCGTGCAAGGTGGTGGTGGTGAGATGGCGCAGGACAACCAAGTCGTGGTCGTGGGGAACCTCACTCGAGACCCTGAGCTGAGGTATACGCCGAACGGCGCCGCGCTGGTCAAGTTCGGCGTGGCCGTCAGTCGGCGGGTCAAGGACGACGCCACGGGGCAGTGGAAGGACGCCGACACCTCGTTTTTCGACGTCACCGCATGGCGGACGCTGGCCGAGAATGTGGCCGAGTCCCTTACCCAGGGGAGCCGGGTGGTCGTGGTCGGACGCCTGCGCACCAACACCTGGGAGACGCAGGAGGGGGAGAAGCGGTCCAAAGTGGAGATCGAGGCCGAGGAGGTCGGCCCGAGCTTGAAATGGGCCACCGCCAGGCCGGAGAGGCAGGGACGCGGACCGGGCCAATCCGACTGGTCGGCGAACGTGGCCGTCGGAGCGGGCGGGCCGCAGGAGGAGACGCCGCTGGATGGCTAGGATGGCACGGAAGCGCCGAGAGAAAGAGGAGAAGCCCTGGCAGAAGAAGCAGAAGAAGAAGTTCTGCGTCTTCTGCAGGGACAAGGTCGATTACGTCGACTACAAGGAAGTGATGCTGCTCCGCAAGTTCATCTCCGACCGGGGAAAGATCAGGGCTCGGCGGGTCAGCGGAAATTGCGCTCAGCACCAGCGAGATGTGGCCACGGCCGTCAAGAACGCCCGGGAGATGGCGTTGCTTCCCTACACGACGCGATGAAGCTCATCCTCCAGCGAGAGGTGGACAGGCTGGGAGCCCCCGGTGACGTCGTGACCGTGGCGGACGGATATGCCCGGAACTACCTCATCCCGAAGGGGCTCGCGCTCCCCGCCACCAAGGGAGGGGCGCGCCACGCTCAGCGACTGAGGAGGGCGCACGAGGATCGGGTCCGCAAGGAAGTGACGGAGGCGCAGGCCATGGCCGTCCGGTTGTCAGCCGCCCCCCTGCGGATCCCGGCCCGGGCCGGGGAGGACGGAAGGCTGTTCGGGAGCATCACCGTGGCCGACGTGGCCAGGGCCATCGAGCAATCGGGGGACTCCATCGACCGTCGGCGCATTTACCTTCCCGAGCCGATCCGAAGCGTGGGCACCCACGAGGTGATGGTGCACATCCACCCCGAGGTGAACGTGACGATCACCCTCGAGGTGGTCCGGCAGTAGGCCTCGGGGGAGCCGGGCCTGGACGCCTGCTCCGCTTCTCCCGGGTCCGTCTTCCCAGGTCGGACGATGTCAGCGCCACTCTGTAGCCTGCGAACATGTGTTCGGGTTCGGACTTGTCACACAGTTTCCCCCCCGACTTGCCGGCGTCATTGCAGGTCAACTCGCTATCCACCGGTCTTCCAACGACAGTTCCTCTTTCGTTCAACAGGCGCATTCCCGTAGCCTGCGTCCTCTGCCAGAAGGAGGGGGATGGCCCGGCCCGCTGAGGATCTCAGGCGTACCCGCCCCGAGCGGGTTCCGCCACACAACCTGGAGGCGGAAGAGTCCGTCCTCGGCTCGATGATGCTCTCGGGCGACGCGATCGCTTCGGTCGTGGAGTTAGTAAAGCCCCTTGACTTCTATCGCCAGGCCCACCAGCGGATCTTCGAGGCGATCCTGGGGATCTACGGCCGGGGCGAACCGGTCGACGCCATCACCACCGTCGAGGAGCTCAAGCGACGCCACCTCCTCGAATCGGTGGGCGGCCCCCTGTACGTCTACAACCTCGTCGAGTCCGTTCCCTCGCCGGCCAGCGCCGGATACTACGCACGCATCGTCTCCGAGCACGCCCTGCTTCGACGCCTCATCGCAGCGTCCTCGGAGATCATGTCGATGGCCTACGCCGTCCCGGAGGACCCCCGGAATGCAGCGGACCTCGCGGAGAGCCTGATCTACGCGGTGTCCCGCGAGCGCGAACAGGACCAGGTGGTCCCCCTGCGGGCTCTGGTCGACGAGAGCATGGCCGCGCTCGAGCACATCCAGCAGCGGGACAGCGCCTTCGCCGGCATCCCCACGGGATTCACGGACCTCGACCACCTTCTGTCGGGGCTCCAGCGAGGGAACTTGATCGTCATCGCCGCCCGTCCAGGGGTGGGGAAGTCGTCCTTCGTCACCAACATCGCCAGAAACGTGGCGCTGGGGCGAGATTCGCAACCGGTGGCCATGTTCTCCCTGGAGATGTCCCGCTTCGAGATCGGGATGCGCCTGCTGTGCGGAGAGGCCGGTGTGCCATGGGAGCGAGTCCGGTCGGGCAGGATGAGGACGGAGGACTGGACCCGGATCGTCGAGGCGGCCGAGGACCTCCATGAGGCGCCGCTGTTCATCGTCGACTCGGGCAACGTGACGATCGTGGATATCAGGGCCAAGGCCAGGCGACTCCGGTCAAGCAGGCCCGGCCTGGCCCTGATCATCGTCGACTACCTGCAGCTGATGACAAGCCACTCCCGGACCGAGAACCGCCAGCAGGAGGTAGCCGAGATCAGCCGTTCGCTGAAGCTCCTCGCCAAGGAGCTCGACATTCCCATCATCGCGGTCTCGCAGCTGAACCGGAACCCCGAGACGCGAGCCGACAAGAGACCGCAACTCTCGGACCTCAGAGAATCCGGCTCCATCGAGCAGGATTCGGATGTGGTCATGTTCATCCACCGTGAGGAGTCCGAGGACCCGTCGGTCAAAGGACGGGCCGACATCATCGTGGCCAAGCACCGGAACGGACCCACCGCCCAGATCCCACTCACCTTTCTCCCCCAGCTCACCTCGTTCCGGGATTTCGCCCGAGGGGGGTGAGGGCCGGAGGCAGCCGATAGTCTGGATTCTCAGTGAACACCGCCGTCACCGCAGCCCGCCGAGCCGGTATCGACCACCCTCCGTCTTCGGCCACCGTTCGAGAGATCTATCGCCGCCTGAAGCGCCGGTTCGGCCCGCTCGATCCCCCTCTTCGACGAGATCCAGTCGACGAGCTCATCCTCACCGTCCTGTCCCAGAACACCAGCGACGTCAATCGCGATCGCGCCTACCGTGCCATGCGGGAGCGCTACCCCACCTGGGAGTCTCTGGCCGGGGCGGACCAGAGGCAGCTGGCCGTGACGATCAGGCCGGGAGGCCTTTCAAACATCAAGGCTCGACGGATCCTAGTGATCCTCGATGAGATACGACGGCGCGAGGGAGGGCGGTTGGATCTCGGGTGGATCCACGCCGCGAGCTCGGATCGAGTGACCGGGTATCTCCGGTCCCTGCCCGGGGTGGGCCCCAAGACCGCGGCCTGCGTGCTGGCGTTCTCGCTGGGTCGCCACGCTCTTCCCGTGGATACTCACGTCTATCGGGTGGCGCGCCGTCTCGGGTTCTACGACCAGCCAACGGATGCTGCCGGGGCCCATCGAGCCATGGAGGCGCTGGTGCCTGCACTCCGGCTGGGGCGGGAGATCTGCCACCCCGCCCGGCCAGATTGTCCGGCCTGCCCTTTGGTTGATCTGTGTCCCAGCGCTCCCCTGTTCATGGGGGGAATGGCGTGATCCCGCTGCCGGAGCTGGGCGTGGAGTTCATCCTTGGCCTGGGGGCCGCCCTGTTCGGGGCGAATGCCTGGGTGCTACTGCGGCCGGTGATCGTTCGGCCGAAAGCCGGGCACCCGGTTCCTCGGCCGCCATCCAGGACCCGGGTGTACGTGAACATGCTGATCGGCGGGGTGGTGGCCCTCTGGGCGCTGGCCACGTTGATCGCCCGAGGCTAACAGCCCTTGACTGTGCGAAAAGAGCGGATGAGGGGAATCGAACCCCCGTCTCAAGCTTGGGAAGCTTGCGTTCTGCCATTGAACCACATCCGCAAACCGCACCGGATTCTACCAGCGGGTGAAGGAGGGAGGAGATCGCCCTCGGGCGAATCGAGATCGACCCTTTCGACGAGGGGTGCCTGCAACCCTCATCAATCGATCTGCATGTCGATCGGATGTTCAGGACCTTTCACAACGCACGATATCCGTTCATCGATGTGAAGAAGGAGATGCCTGGCCTGACGGAGCTGGTGGAGGTGGATGACGGGGCGCCCTTCATCCTTCACCCCGGGGAGTTCGTCCTCGGATCCACCATGGAACGAGTCCGCCTCCCCGACGACCTGGTGGCCCGACTTGAAGGAAAGTCCTCCCTGGGCAGGCTCGGCCTCCTGATCCACTCCACCGCTGGCTATGTGGACCCCGGATGGGACGGCTACCTCACGCTCGAGCTCTCGAACGTTGCCAACCTGCCCATCACCATCTACCCAGGCATGAAGATCGGCCAGATCTCTTTCTTCCGGCTGACTTCTGCTGCGGAGCATCCCTATGGTTCCCGCGGTCGGGGGAGCAAGTACCAGGGACAGCGAGGACCAACGGACAGCAGGTTTTTCGAGGAGTTCGCCGGAGGGCGTCACGCGTCGCTGGATGAAGGCTCCGGGGGCCGCGATGTGGCCCAGACGACTGCGGAGGAGGCTGGAGCGGACCGCGCAGGGGCCAGGGACGATCGGCACGTGAAGGATATGAGCTAAGGTGGCCAGCAGCTTCGGTCCGCTCCATCTGATCATGAATCCACACGCCGGACGGGGGGAAGTGGCCAGGGAGCTGCCCGACCTGGAGAGGGCGCTCCAGGCGAAGGGGCTCACGTACCGAGTGTTCCAGACGACCGGTCCGGGCGATGCCACCAGGGCCGCTCGGGCCGCGCTCCTGGCCGGTGAGCGATTCCTGGTGGCGGTGGGCGGCGATGGGACTGTCCATGAGGTGATCAACGGGATGCTGGAGGACGACAAGCCGATCAACCCGAAGGCCGTTCTGGGGCTGGTCGCAGCGGGCTCGGGGTGCGACTTCGTCAGGACATTCGGCTTGCCGGACGATGCCACCGGGGCCGCCAACTACCTCCAGGGTCCCAACCTGTTCCCGATCGACGTGGGAAAGGTGACGTACGCCCGCGAGGATGGGTCGGAAGCGTTCCGGTACTTCCCCAATGTGGCCGAGGCCGGCCTTGGGGGGTCTGTGGTCCGTCGAGCG
>WNGF01008965.1_pt1 | contig 11600 bp, 7 predicted proteins | sample 5400641 | NCBI WGS metagenome assembly WNGF01 (sample SAMN13153371, study PRJNA577476) | soil metagenome | isolation source: 80 cm soil or saprolite under grassland replicate 2 | place: USA:California | collected 2016-06-15 | reverse complement strand
CGCAACGCCTGACGGCGCGTGGTCTCGGGGACATTTCTGTTTTGTGAGAGGTGCTTGAGGTCCTTGGTGCGAATCCGCGGCAGAGTGCTAATTACCGTAGGTATTGGCGTACGAGGGTTGCGAACAAGATTATGGATTATTGGATACGAACGTGCCCAGTTGCGATTCAGGGCGATAAGGCGGAGGACCTCGTCAGCCACTGTTCGCATGGCCGCAATGTTTTCCACTTCCTGATCAGTCACTCTGGGATTATGAATCACCGCCGTTGCCACTACTCTGTTTGAGTCCCGAATCAATATGCTGCGAGCTTCGCGGTCCCCTTTCATTGCCAGCTTCATGCGGTCCCTCGCATTCATAAACATTATTCTCCGAATTAACGACACGCGCTCAGCGGGCACGTCGCCAAATTCAATTCGTTCAAACTCGATTACTCGCTTAAGGTTGGCGGCATGTTCTTCGGGCGTCTCCCCTTTCAGTTCTTCGTAACGTTCCGAAGGTAACCATGAGTTATCGAGATCGGCGTCTGAGACCTCGATGTGTTGGGCGATTAACCAGGCATCTTCGACGGTCAGTCCTTCCGTTAGATCAGCGCTTTCAAAAAATTCAGCCGCGGCACTCTTGCCTCTCGTTCGAAGCTCCTGGGCAATTTGCTGCGCACCTCTCTCCTTCTCAAAAAATTCCTGCTTAGTTTCTCGTGCTCTTCGTTCCGCTTCCGGAGAGCGATCTGAATTTGCAAGGATTGCTTGAATGATTTTCGGAAATCGTACGAGCCGCTGTTGATTGATAGCGATTAGTTCAAGCAGCGAACCGTCGGCAGTTGAGGCGGCCAAATCGGCGATGGTCTGATCAGGGGTCTTGTTGTTGAGAATTATGGCTTCATGAATTTGGCGACCGTTCTGTGAACGCGTTGCGAGGTAATTGAGTACGGCAACTGACGTTTCATCGCTCTTGGCAGCAGCCAACAAATCTTCTGAGTCCTGGCCGTCCAGCGTCGCCTTTGCCGCTGTGGCAATTTCCGAGTCTTCCGATTGCCGCAATGCGACCAGCACTTCCAGCAAGTCAGACTGTGGTAGCGGTAATAGGCCGCTTGCGGCCGCCACTCTTGCTTGATGCGGAGCGGTCCCCTCGATAATGGCCCGCACCGCGGGATTTGTTGAGGTAGTGGTAGTCATTCCGAAAACGTTCGGATAGTCGGGGTGCAAACGGAGTAGCGGGAGTTTACTCCAATAGACTCGAAAGACGCCTGGCTTCAGAAAAGATGAAATTGGTACTCAAGTTGAATGTACATTGAAGCGGCCCGGTCGTCCTTCATCGCCGGCTGGAACTTTATTTGATGTGCGGCTCGAATCGCCGCAGTGGTTAGGCCATAACCCAGAGCTCGTGTGACGATCAGATGTCTCACCTCGCCATCGGACGAAAAGATTCCACGTATTACGATAGTTCCCTCAACACCGGCCAGTCGTGCGGCTTCCGTATACTGCGGTTCCGGTTTGCTCAAGACACGAGCTTTCTGTGTCACTGTTTTCGCGTTAAAGGTTGTAGTCTCGACTGCTGGTTGTATTGTTGTTGAGGCCGCTGCAGCTTGCTCCTGCATGACTTTTAGTTGTTCGCGCCAGGTATCGGCATCGAAATTATCCGGACTCTTCGCCAAGAACTTCTCAAGGCTAGCCGCTGATTCGGTATATTGCTTAAGAGATAAATGAGCAAGACTTTTCGTTATTAGGGCGGGGAGGAAGTCCGGATTCATGATGAGCGCGGCGTCCGCTTCCTCAACAGCCTTCTCCGCGGATGCCATTCTGAAACTTGCCTCTGCGATTGCATAGCGAGGCTCAGGGCTTTGGTCCCCTAGTTCGATAGCGCGTTGCGCCATAGTCATTGCTTTCTGCGGCTGATCAGCGACAATCAACGCATACGCAAGCTTGGCGTGGGCGTCAGCCGATTCTGGCCGCAACTGAACTACCAGTTCAAATTGCGGGCGCGCCTGGCCAATCATGCCCTGACTATTGAATGCAAGGCCCAGATAATACCGAGCGTCGGCATCTTCGGGGTGCTTCTTCACTACCTCTTTTAAGATCTTGATTGCCCCGGCAGCGTCGCCTTGTTGATAGAGGCCAATTCCTCGTGTCGTGTTCCCTACGGCCGGAGCCTCCTGCGCATGTACATAACCGGGTAAGCCGCTAACCAGGAAGGAAAGATAAAGCAAGGATGCTACAAGAACCGGGAAGCCGCGGTGACGAGCGTTACACATCAGCTCTTTCCTCTCTATCACTCAAACACTCGCGCCATGGCACTTCTTATATTTCTTACCGGACCCACACGGGCAGGGTTCGTTGCGACCGACCTTCGGTTGATCGCGAACAACGGTTTTTACCTTTCCTGCCTCTTCGCCGGCAGCTGCCGCACCCTGGTTCGGCCCAGTGAACGAAAGCGGAGACGGACGGCGCGGCAAGCGACGTTGACGCAGCGCTTCGGGTGGTTCCTCTGAAACTATCTGAAGGTTGAACAGCGATCTAATCGTACTGGTGTCGATACGGTCGAGCATCTCCTGAAACATATCGAAGCTCTGCTTCTTATATTCAACCAGTGGATCCTTCTGTCCATAACCGACCAGACCGATGCCCTGCTTAAGATGATCGAGCGACAGGAGGTGGTCTTTCCACTGGGCATCGATGATGTTTAGCATGATGATGCGTTCATAGGTGCGCATCGCTTCCGGTCCGATCTGCTGTTCCTTTTCAGCATACTTAACCTTGAGCTTTTCCCAGATCGCATCCGTCACTTCCGCCGAAGTGAGGTTCGGAATATCTATACCTTGAGCGTCCGCATCGAAATCGTAGATAGTTTTGATCTGAAGCTTGTAGTTTTCGACATCCCAATCATCCGGTGAAACGTCCGGATTCAAATACTGTTTGGTGAGATCGGAAAGCAGGTCATAAGCGACTCCGCCGCCGCTGCCCTCCTTTGCCCGCTCCTCGACCGGAGGCGGATCTCCCATCAGGTATTCACGTTGATCGGGCACTTCCATCAACTGGCGGCGCAAACCATAGATCGTTTCGCGCTGCTTGTTCATGACGTCGTCATACTCGAGTAGATGTTTGCGCGATTCGAAGTTTCGTCCTTCAACCGACTTCTGCGCCGACTCAATGCGCTTGGAGACCATCTTCGACTCGATGGCGACACCTTTCTCCATTCCCAGGCGCTGCATCAGGGCCTTAACCTTATCGCCCGCAAAGATGCGCATCAGGTCGTCTTCAAGCGAAAGGAAAAAACGCGACGAACCAGGATCACCCTGGCGTCCGGCACGTCCACGGAGCTGATTATCGATACGCCGTGATTCGTGGCGCTCGGTTCCTAGAATGTGAAGACCGCCAATTCCTACTACTTCGTTGTGCTCCTCTTCCACGATGCGTTTCGCGCGCTGAAACGCTTGTGCCCACTGTTCCTCGGTCGCTTCGTCAGGGTCAATCTCTTCCTTCTTCAGAAATTCACGCGCCATGAAATCCGGATTGCCGCCAAGCAGAATGTCAGTTCCGCGGCCAGCCATGTTAGTGGCGATCGTAACCGCACCTTTGCGTCCTGCCTGCGCGACGATCTCGGCCTCGCGTTCATGATATTTCGCGTTCAAAACATTATGTGGGACAGCCTCGCGTTGCAGCCGGCGCGAGATCAGTTCCGAGTTTTCAACAGACACGGTGCCCACCAGCGCCGGCTGGCCACGTTCGTGGCAATCCTTGATCTCCTCGATCACGGCATCCCACTTCTCAGGCAGTGTGCGATAGATCACGTCGGAAAAATCACTGCGGACCATAGGCATGTGGGTCGGAATAACAATTACGTCCAACTTATACGTAGAGTGAAACTCTGCGGCTTCGGTTTCAGCCGTACCAGTCATGCCGGAGAGTTTCTCGTACAGCCGAAAATAATTTTGCAGCGTGATTGTCGCGAGAGTCTGATTCTCTTTCTCAATCTTCACGCCCTCTTTGGCTTCGACAGCCTGGTGCAGCCCATCCGACCAGCGACGGCCTTTCATCAATCGTCCGGTGAAGTCGTCAACGATTATTACTTCCCCGTCCTGGATAACGTATTGATGATCAAGTCTGTACAGGGTGTGCGCCTTCAATGCCTGCTCGACGCAATGGAGCAGTTCCATGTTTGCCGGTTCGTAGAGATTTCCCACCCCCAACAGCCGTTCTGCTTTGTCGACGCCTTCTTCCGTCAGCACGGCAGTGTGCTGTCTCTCATCAACAACATAATCGCCGGTTTTCTTTCCGTCGACCTCTTCGCCTTTTTTTAACTGCGGAATGATCGCGTCGGCCTTGTAATACTTGTCGGTCGCTTCGTCCGATGGTCCGGAGATAATCAGCGGCGTGCGCGCCTCGTCGATCAAAATGGAATCCACTTCATCAACGATCGCAAAATAGTGGCCCCGCTGAACACACGTGGCGAGGTCAAACTTCATATTGTCGCGAAGATAGTCGAAACCAAATTCGTTATTTGTGCCGTAGGTAATGTCGGCGGCGTAGGCTGTCTGGCGTTCGAAGTCGTCCATGTCGTTCTGGATACAACCTACTTCGAGACCCAGAAAGCGGTGAATCTGGCCCATCCACTCCGCGTCGCGCGAAGCGAGATAGTCATTCACGGTTATGACATGCACGCCGCCACGCCCGGTCAGGGAGTTGAGGTATGCCGGCAGAGTGGCCACGAGCGTCTTGCCTTCGCCCGTTCGCATCTCGGCGATCTTGCCCTGATGCAAAACGATGCCGCCAATCAACTGCACATCGAAGTGACGCATCCCGGTGGAGCGCACGCTGGCTTCTCTTACGATAGCGAATGCTTCCGGCAGGATCTCGTCAAGCGCTTCCCGTTCACGGCGCTTGCGCTCGTCCGGATCAGTTATATCGGCGACAGCATGCTGCAACTGTTCCTTAAACTCCGCAGTGCGTGCACGAAGCTGTTCGTCGGACAGCTTTTTTATAGCCGGCTCGAATTCATTGATCTGCTCAACAATAGGCTGGACTGATTTCAGGTAACGCTGATTGCTGCTACCGAATACTTTGGTCAGTAATTGATCGAAACTCATATCTTTTCTTAATCCAATGGCGAAAAAGAACCGCTCTTTTCCTTAGTCTTTTATTAGTGTTTGATTTTAGTTGAGCGTGAGGAAGGTATCAAGCCAGCCCTTCAAGTACCGGCTAGCTTGGTTTATCCGGTGCAAGTTGCTTCTTTATGAGATCAACTACTGCCTGCCGTGGCATCGTAAAATTGAAAACGACGTTCTTGCCGACCGGCTCAGCGCTGGTGTTCCTTAGCAATGCTTCTTCATCTTTTCCAGCACGGGACTGGGCCCCAATCGTCAACGCTGCATTGAAACCTTTTGCGAGGAGGCGAGCGCTATCAACCGAAGAAGCTTCCGATTCGACTGTCGCCAACACTTCGCTTTCTCCCTGCTTGATCGTGAACACAACCCTCGAACCGGGATTATCTTTGTCTACGGGTTTTAGATAGATCAAAAATCCGCTGTCGTTGAGCGCGGAAACCATGCGACCAAACAAATCCACGAGGTTGGGATCGCCCGCTTTCTTAGTAAACTTGGCATTCTTTAGTTTGCCGTTCTGGTCGAGCTCAGCTTCGATAACAATCTCGAAGGGTTTGTTTAGATCGAGCTTGCCCTGGTTCTTCAATTCGTTCGCATAAATCGCAAAGTCTTTCAGGGCTTTCTTGTTAATCTCATTTTCCTTCGGCAGTTCAAGATTGTTTTTGGCGGCTGTTTTTTCCAGCTCCGTCTGTGCTTCGTCTGCCGTCATCGTGGGACTCTGAGCCGGAGTCGGACTTGTCGTCGTCTGCGCAACAACCTGGGATGGCGAAGCAGTTGTCAGCGGGCTCGGCGAGGCCGTTTCTACAGGCGATGGACTCGGAGAAGGTGAAGGCCCAAGTTCCGGTTGCACTGCTGGCGACGGAGCTTGCGCTATGAATTGCGGGGGCGCAGCAGGAAACGGAGTCGCACCCGATTGACTTTCAAGCGCGAAATAGCCTTCCGGATAGTGAAACTTGTTACTCGCCAGGTCCAACAATTGGACATCGTTGCCAATTTCCGTTCGCTCGTAAGGCTTATCCACAAACCTGGTGTCGCTAATGAGAGTGGCAAGATTGAACGCATCTCTGACGCCCGGAACAAAGAGGACGCAAGCAGCAGCCAGGAGGTGCGCGGTGAGTGATCCCGCCAACAGCTTCGAAATAATCGGCCATCTTGACTCGCGATTGACTTCAAAATTTGCGAAAAGTTCTGCCATTTCCAAATAAAACGCCCCTGGGAAAGATAATGTTCCCTGCCTTTAGACGCGCGCCATCGTCCACGCGTTGTGAAAGCTTTTCGACATTCGTATTCTACGTTAGCACTTCGGGAGCAAAGGCTTCAAAGCTAGAATGGATTATGCGACGTTCTCGTGACAGAGTTGTTGATAAGAAGCGTCGATCTGGTAACAAAAGCAGATCGCGCGCGCCCGAAGACAGTCTGAAACACGCCAGAGGTTCTCCTTCACATCCCACCGAACCGAACCAACCCGCCCGCACGCAGTCCCGGGAAGTGAAAAAACTGCTCGACGGCATTGGCACGCCGCAAGCTGTATCCTTCAAGCCGGATCCTTTCCAGGTTGAAGCGCTCGCCGCACTCGAATTCGAAGATGTGCTGGTGACAGCGCCGACTGGTAGTGGCAAGACCTGGATTGCACGCGAAGAGATTCGTCGGTTGTTAGACGCCGGACGCCGGGCATGGTACACAACGCCCTTGAAAGCCCTGACGAATTCCAAGTACCAGGAGTTTTCCGAAGAGTTTGGTGCGGAGCGTGTGGGAATATTAACCGGCGACCGGAAAGATAACACTGATGCCCAACTGATCGTCGGCACCACCGAAATTTATCGCAACCAACTTTTCGATTCCCTGCGTGGTGGCAGCGACGTCAATGCGGATTTGGTGGTGCTCGATGAAGCCCACTATCTCGGCGACGAAGATCGCGGGCATGTCTGGGAGGAAGCGATCATCCTGACACCGCCGCGCATCCGGTTGCTCCTCTTATCGGCCACGGTAGGAAACGCGGATGAGTTTGCGGCATGGATTGGAGAGGTACGCGGTGTTCGTTGTGGAGTGGTGACGCGCCCAGGCGCGCGACCGGTGCCATTGAGGGCGGCGATGCTGCTGCCCGACAGGCGATTACTGCCGTTGTTAAGTGAGAATGGAAAACTGAATCCGGAGATTGAGCGAATGCTGGAACAAACGCGCGAGGAGAAGAGAGTACCGGCCCATAGGTATCGACGAAGGTATTGAGAAAGTTTTGGCTGCGGCTTCGCTGCTTGATGTGTGGAAGGTCTCCGACTGTCTCTGACCTTCCGATTCAGTTGGTTCTGCGGTCTGGTATGCCCCTGAAGCATTGGTGCGCAGCCCCCAAAATTCTTAATGAAGTCTTCTGGTGAGGCTCAAGCCTCACTCCTATCTCAGACGGCGGAGCCGCGAGAACGTTGTAGTCAGTTGAGCTATGAAACTGCGCATGCCGGAAATGCCGCCCGCCACGTTGCTGGCCGCGCTCGCCTCTTACAATTTGTTACCAGCTATAGTGTTTATGCCGACGCGCCGGCGTTGCGATCAAGCGGCGTCAGAGACTGCGTTGATGCGGCGCGATTCAAACGACGTGCGACGTGAAGCCCGACGCGACTTCATGCGCAGCGCGGTAGCCCAGCATCCGGAGATACGCGGTCATCGTCATTGGGACACAATCATCCGTGGCGGTGTGGCTTCGCATCATGCCGGACATATTCCTGCCTGGAAAATGATCATTGAAAAGCTGATGAGCGCGGGTTTGCTTGACGCAATCTTCGCCACTGCCACTGTTGCCGCCGGAGTCGATTTTCCTGCGCGCACAGTTGTCCTGACAGTTGCCGATGCACGTACAGGCAGCGGCTGGCGCCAGTTGAGTGCTTCAGAGTTGCAACAGATGACGGGTCGCGCTGGACGACGCGGGCGCGACAACGTGGGCTTCGTAATTGTCGCTCCGGGCTTGCATCAGGATCCACAGAGGATTGCCGAGTTGTTGAGGGCCCCGCCAGATCCGCTCCTCTCTCAGTTTCGCGCAACCTACACGACATTACTGAATCTGCTGGACGCTTACGGCAGCTTTGCCGGGGTGCGCGAGATTGCGGAGAGAAGCTTTGCCCATCGAGAAGCTGCTTTGCAGATCGCACAACTTGAAAAAGCCCGGACTGAGAGCCAGCAGCAAATACAGTTGAAACTTAACCAAGCAGGTTGTGATCTACTGCTGGACACTGTGATTGGTTTTGAACGTCTGGTTAGTGCCCGGGCCCGGCTGCATGAATCCAAACCACAAACGCGAGCCGAAGCGCTGCATCGCTGGTTAGATGAAGTAGTCGAACCCGGCCGCGTCGTCGGTATTGGCCGCAGCGGTCGTCGCCTGGTATTGATTACTGATAAGCGCGACGGCAATGTCCGCGGAATTCGCGAAGACGGACGAAGCGCCAGCTTTGCGCTGGAACGCATTGGACGAGTTTACTCACCTATCTATCGGTTGAAAGAGGAATTCATTGAAGACGCTTTTGCGGATGTACGCCAACGCGGCAGGGAGCTTGTGATTCCCGAGCCTCGCCTGCGCGACGCACAATCCGCGGAGGGCGAGGCAATAAGCGCACTCGATGATCGCATCGACTCAGTGTTGCCCAACACGCTCGGCAAGGAAGAGAAGTTGAGGTGCACGCAGGCACTTTGGGGCGCGCTAGTCGATGCAGAAGAACTTGAACGGGCGACTCGGCGGATCGAGAAGCTACGAGAGGAGGTTTGGCAACCATTTCATCAACGAGCGCGCGTTCTCGCGGTATTTGGTTATCTCGACTTCGATGCTGAAAAGACAACTGAGCGAGGGCGCTGGCTTGCCGATCTCCACCTCGATCGTCCGCTGCTGGTCGGTGAAGCGCTCGAGAGTGGAATATTTAATTCACTCGATTTTCATCGGCTGGCCGGCGTAATGGCCGCGCTCACGGCCGACGAGGACCGTGACTACGGCCAGCTGGAGTTGGAAGATGCGCTGGTAAACTCGCTTGCGCAATTTGAAGATATCGGCTTTAAGGTATCAACTGAAGAATGGAAACTCGGAATAGAGCCCGCGCCGGAATTAAACTTTTCTGCTGCTGCGGCCGCCGCACGTTGGGCCACTGGGACAGAGTGGTCCATGCTTGTTCACGAAACCGGCGCTGAAGAAGGCGATCTCTTTCGCATGCTTTCACGCACTGGTGAAGCGCTTTTGCAAGTTGCCGGGTTGCACAAGACCCATGCGGAGGCTGCACGCAACGCGGCCATTGCCGCAGATGCCGTTTTGCGCGAGCCAGTCAGGTGACGGGCATTAACGCACGGCGGAAGGACATCGGCAAAGCCGCGTTTTGGAAACGTGGGCGGACGCTGCTTTTTCAGAAAAATGTGGCGGTAGAGCCGTTTTTGTTGGGAGGAAGAAACCGCAATGGCCCTGATTACAGCGAACGAGCTAAAACGCAAATTATTAATAACGGTTGACGGGCAGCCGTACGTGGTCCTGGAGGTTTTCTTTGCGTCGCCAACAGCACGCGGTGCTGCGACGATGGTGCGCACCCGTTTGCGGCAGCTATTAACCGGGGCGGTTATGGAAAAGAGTTTCCGCTCGGGCGAAAAGTTTACGGAGCCGGATATCGAGTTGGCGCCTGCATCTTTTCTTTATAGCGACGCGCACGGTTTTCATTTCATGGACGAGAAGAGTTACGAGCAGTTTACTTTCTCTGCCGGCGACCTGGAGTCAGATCGTGGATATCTCAAGGAAGGCGTGTCGCTACAGGTTTTGAAATACAACGGCGCGCCGGTTTCATTGCAACTCCCGCAATATGTCGAACTCGCGGTTACCTCGACGGAGCTGGGACTGCGCGGCGATACCGCCGCCGGCGGCGCAACCAAACAAGCAACGTTGGAAACGGGTCTCGCCGTTCGCGTACCCCTCTTTATCAGGGAAGGCGAACTCGTGCGCGTTAATACGCAAACCGGCGAGGTTGCCGGCCGCGCCTAATCCAGCTGACCTCATAGCGACTTAATCTTTGTCCCGTCGGATGCCCCCCTTCCTTCACTCTGAACGTCACTGAACCGGACAAAATGGTGCGATCAAACTGGGTCTAGATGGCTCATTTGAGTACATCACATCGACACCTTACAGCAACGAAAAAGTAGCAACCATCGCAATCAAATCTCCATCTTACTTTCGGTTTCGATTGCAAGGCTTTTTAAGTTCTTTGAATCGGTTCCACCATGCGCAGCTGAAGTTTGAAGTATTAAATCTTGAAGGCTGTGGGCCATCGCTCACATGGAGAATCACATATGAAGTTCCCCCAACAGTTTCCCCGCGCTACGCCCCATTTGCGCTCAGTCAATCGTTCTCGACGGTTTCATTTGCACTCGGCGAAGTCCGTACCGGTTGCCATCATTTCTCTTTTCTTTGTTTTCAATTTCACCGGACTTTTCTTCAGTCCTGTAATGGCGCCCACCGTTGAGGCGGCCACTCGGGTAGAGATGATACCTGAGGACGTCCCCCTGTCAGGTGATTGTGCTCTCGATTGGATCATCTTTCGCGCCGGTGAAAAGCAGGGCGTCGATCCGCGCTTCATCCACGCCGTTATCAAGCAGGAATCGAGATACGATCCAAAAGCAGTTTCACACGTCGGCGCGCAGGGACTCATGCAAATGATGCCGGCGACAGCGAAGCGGTTTGGCCTGACCGATCCATTCGATTCAGCAGCGAACGTCGAGGCCGGCACCAAATATCTAAAGTGGCTCTTGAATAGATTTGACGGCGACGTTTCACTCGCACTGGCCGGGTACAACGCCGGTGAAGGAGCTGTCGATAAGTACAAAGGCGTGCCGCCCTATGGCGAGACTCAAAACTACGTGAAGAAAATCGTCTCCACCTACGGAAAGACTTATCATCCGGTTCTGCCACCTGATGATGCTAAACTTGCATTTCATCTGCTCGCTTACGAGAGCCCGGCAAGCTCAAGCGGACTCTAATAGATCGTCAGAGATAACAGCCACAATAAGAGACTGATAACGCGGCGATTCCGAAGCAGTAAACTGCCTCGGAATCACCGCGCTATGCTGTTCAGTATGGCTATTTCAGTTTTGCAATCTCATTTAATGTCATCCAGTCGTGTCTTGGCCTCAACGATGTGTGCTTTAAGTCTGTCAAGTTCATCGAGCGTGAGCAGACCGGTAACGCGATCACAAATGCCGCTTGAGAGTGATGCTGCGGTACCGCTGCGTCCCTGACGGAAGACAACTAGCTCCAGGTCACCGAGAGTGCGGTAGCGGGCCTCGAAGCTGGCGAGCTTGGTGACAGACTCGTTTACGCGAGCAATCGAGTCGAAAGCCTTCAATAGACGATCAATCTCATCGTAATCGATGAACGCTCTGTTTTCTCGGGGCGTATCGCCCGTTTCTCTGAGCGCGATGACGATCCCGAGAGCTCGTGTGGCAGCGCCAGCGTCTTTCAACTCCACCGCATCGATGCGAACGTCCGCGCCGCGCACGG
>WNGF01034514.1_pt1 | contig 11601 bp, 11 predicted proteins | sample 5400641 | NCBI WGS metagenome assembly WNGF01 (sample SAMN13153371, study PRJNA577476) | soil metagenome | isolation source: 80 cm soil or saprolite under grassland replicate 2 | place: USA:California | collected 2016-06-15 | reverse complement strand
TGGGCGGGCGAGGCACGCAGTTTCCGCGAAACGGCGCCTCCGGCCGCCGGTGAAACCGATCCACCCAGGGCGGAGGCTCGCTTCGATCCAAAGGCCGCTCCGATCACGCCGCTGCGCCACGCCAGCACCGCCAGGGTGGCCACCACCAGAGTGGCAATCAAACGACGGAACCCCAGCCTTGCTCGCCGGCGCCTCCGGGCCACCCGACCGGCGATCGGCCGCTCAACGAGGTCGGTCGACTCGAAGGTTCCGGGGGGATCTAGGCTCGGCACGGAGCGTGGCGATTGCATGTCTCGACGCATCGTACGGGACCGGGCCGCTAGACTCCACGACGTCCGGGGGGGCATGTTAGACGGGGCGGAGGGAATCTTGGACGACGATGAGATCGGGCCGGGGCTGGATGCCCGCCACCTGGAGGACCTGCGACAGCGGGTCGAGCACTCACCATTCCATCGATGGGCCGGCCTGCAGCTGGTGGCAGTGGGCGACGGCAGCGCCGAGCTGCGCATGGAACTGCAACCTCACCACTTCAATCCCCAGGGGATCGTTCACGGCGGGATCATCACGGCGGTCGCGGACACCTCCATCGGTCTTGCCCTCCGGTCGCGCCTCCGGCCCGGGCTGACTCACCGCACGGCACAGCTCAACGTCCACTTCCTGGCCAAGGGCGAAGGAAACCACTTGATCGGGATGGGCCGGGCGCTACATCTCGGACAGAGGATGGGTTACGGAGAGGCCGATGTCGTTGATGGGGAAGGGCGCACGCTGGCCCGGGCCACGGGCACATTCATCGTCCTGCCGGCTCCGGGTGCGTTCTAGGCAGCAGGCCCGTTCCCCTCTGGCCCCGACCGCCAGCCAACCCCGGCTGCAACCAAGCCCTCCCTCTTCAGTAGTCGACCTCGACGTCCTTCAGGGCCGTCGGCATCTGTCCGAGCGCGCCTTGGAGTTGCATAAGCTTCATCAGGTCGCCGGAGATCCGAAGCTTTCCACTCATATACGCAGCCGTCCCCGTGAGCTCGTTCTTGGCGAGGGCCACCGCGGTCTCGTAGTCCTGAGAGATCGTGGCGTCCACAGGGTCGGGGGAATCCCCAAGCCCCAGCGAGGCCGAACCGCCTTCCAACTTGAACCAGTACCGGACTTCCCCGTCAGGCGCGCTCACGACCTGTTCCACCTTGGCTGTCTGGGACCCCGCGGCCGACTTGAACGCTTCGCTCGAATTCAGCGCATCCTGCACCGCTTGGCACCACTCAGCCGACAGGAACTTCACTCCCATCAGGTACCTCCTCCCCTCGTCATGTTCGAGCCGATCGGCCCATGGCCGCCACCGGAGCTTCTGGGCACCACAGCATCCGGCAGTGGGCGAAGTATACCGACCGTGAGTTCGGCGAACTCGCTGCAACGCTCCGCCGGGCTTCGTCGATTCGCTGAGACGGGATGTCATCTCAGCGGCTGGATGGATGGGTTCGGAGGGCTTCGCTGGCGCCGGCTCTCATTCGTTGGTGAAGATCCCCGGATCGGTGAGATGACGAACGTCGTTCAGGAAGTGCACCTCGCGGCGGTCCCCTCGCACCCAAACGGAGTTGACCGAGGTGTTGTCAGGCACGAAGAACATGTCGTGATGGACCCCCATGATGTGGCCAAGGTACGCGTTGATCACGCCGCCGTGCGTGACGACGACCACGGTTCCGTATCCCACTCCAGCAAGGGCACCCTCCACTGCCGGGATCACCCGGTCACGCAACTGTGGACCGGACTCCCCGCCCGGAGCCAGGCTGAACATGGCCTCCTGGTCCCGGAACATTCGGGCAAGCTCTGCATCACCCGAGACGATCTCCTCGAAGCTCTTGCCCTCCCACTCCCCGATGAAGACCTCGCCGAGGTCCTCCACGACCTCACCCTCGGCCTGCTCCCGCCCGGTTTCGCCCAGCGGAGGATCCCACTGCCTTCCCCGCTCGGACAGCACGAAGTCCTTCGACGCGAAGTCCGGCCGGGCATGCCGGACCAATAGAAGGCGCACGGGAGGAGCCATGCTCACTTTTCCCGCTCACGACGTCGCGCGCGCCACGCCACGGCGAACTCTTCTAGGTCCTGGCGGAGCCACACCCGCCCAGAGGCCAGAGCCTGAATGGGCTCCGGGAAGCGACCCCGGTTGATGTAGGTGATCACCCGCCGCTTGTCCCAGCCCATCACGGCGGCGGCCTCGGCGACGCCCGCCACCCTGGAGATCACTTCCACGACGAGGACGAGGGGCTTCGCCATCCGACCCCCGGGCCCGCCCCGAGCCCCCTCGGGTGACCCATCGCTGCCCGGTTGATCGGTTATCCCGATCGCCTGGAGGACGGCCTGCTGCAACGCTGTTAGGCAAGCTCCTTTGGACTCTCCGTCGGCCGGGATGACGCCAATGCCTTCGACCCGAGCCTGCGCAGACCACCGGGCTCTCGATACTTCCCGCAGGCGCGCGTGGATCTCCATGTCAGTGGTTCCCGCCTTCGGCCCCGCTCGGTCATTCCCTGTGATCCCGGGCCAATCTTACCCTTGGGTTGCCAGCCGAACGTGTGTTCGACTAGGATCGACACGGATCTCATGCGTTGGGACAACCTGCGACTCTCCGAACCAGACCGCCAAGACCGGGCGAGCATGCCGATCCCCCTGTTCGAGCGCGGCGCCGTGGCCCGAACCTTCGATACGCCGGAATTCCGGGGGGTGACGTTCTACGAGATTCGGGCCCGCTCCATCATCAACCGCGTGCCGGATGTCTCGATGGTGCCGTTCCGTTGGACGATCAACCCTTACCGAGGTTGCACCCATGCCTGCTTCTACTGCTTCGCCCGGAACACCCACACCTACCTCGATCTCGATTACGGCGAGGACTTCAACCGGCAGATCGTGGTAAAGGTCAACGCGCCGGAGTTACTTCGAAAGGAGCTATCGTCGGCCTCCTGGAAGGGCGAGCACATCGCGATGGGGACCAATGTGGATCCCTATCAGCGGGCCGAAGGCCGGTACCGATTGATGCGAGGGATCCTCCAGGCGCTCCGGGACTTTGCCAACCCATTCTCCATCCTCACCAAGGGCACCCTGATCCTTCGAGATCTCGACCTGTTGATCGAGTGTGCCAAGGTAACCGACGTTGGCAGCAATGTCTCGGTGGGCTTCATCGACCAGGGCCTGTGGAGATCCCTCGAGCCGGGGGCTCCCAGCCCCCGCAAGCGGCTGGAGGTGTGCGCCAGGCTGAACGAAGGGGGCGTCCGGTGCGGGGTTCTGGTAGCGCCGATCATCCCCTTCCTCAGCGACGGGCAGGCTCAGCTGGCCGAGACCGTTCAGGCCATCGCCGAGGCCGGAGCGGCCCACGCCTCGCCCATCGTGCTCCACCTTCGGAGCGGCGCTCGCGAGTGGTACCTGCGATGGCTACAGGAGAACCATCCGGAGCTCGTGCCGAAATACCAACGCTTGTACGCTCGGGGTGCGTACGCTCCAAAGGCTTATCAGGACGACATCGCCGGACGAGTGCAGGAACTGGCGGTCAAGTTCGGTGTGGGCCAGAGGGGACCAGGAGAGGCCCGGCGCATCCAACCGCAACGGGGTTCGGCGCCGATCATGGGGCCGGTGCAGCTGGAGATCCTATAGGTCGGGCCTCGATGGTCTAGCCCAGCCCACGCCGGCGGCGCTCTTGGCGCCAGCACGGCGTGTGCCAATGACGGCGTCCTTCGACCCCTCCCTCCGTCATCACGACAAGATGCGGCGTTCCCGGCTTTATCTCCTGCTGGCAACCCGGGCATCGGTAGACCTTCCCCGTCTCGCCCGAGACGGTTCGGACAGTCATGCCGTCGGCGGAGGCCCACACAGGGGCGGCAGTCCGCGGTCGGGGCGAGGGAGCCGGAGGCCCGGGCCTGTCTCGGGCGGCGCGGTGTCGCCGCGGCATCAGGGCACCGCCTCTTGAGCGAATGAGCCGGCCACCGTGCCCAGCTCACGGCCGATCTCCAGATCCGGACGCCTGACGCCACGGACCCGAAACGAGTGGTCGCCGCCTGGCACCACATGAAGATGAGCGAGGGGGCGGAGACGAGCCACAAGCTCCTCCACCAGCCCGAAATTCGCGAGGGCATCAGCCGTCCCCTGGATGAACAGCATGGGAACACGGATGGCCGAGAGGTGACTGTCTCTGGGCTGATCCACCCTGCCCGGCGCGTGCAGCGGATAGCCGAAGAAGACCAACGCTCGACCACGAAACCGCGGGCCCTCCTCGGCCGCGAGCATCGAAGCCATCCTTCCCCCCAGCGACTTCCCCCCAGCGACAAGTGGAAGCTCTCCTGCCAGCCGGGCGGTCTCGCCGAGGGCGGCCCGCCACGACTCCAGCAAGACAGGCGGGCGGTCCGGGGAGCGTCGCCCTTCCTCGATGTACGGAAAATTGAACCGGAGGCACGATACTCCTTGGGCGGTCAGCCCATCGGCAACCCCCGCCATGAACGGATGGCTCATGCCCGCCCCTGCCCCGTGAGCGAGGACGGCGGCCGCCACGGCAGAACGAGCCGAGAGCCATGAGGCCGAAAGGGTCCTTGATCCGGACCGGAAGACCAACGCCGCTGCTTCAGTCAATGGGCACCTCACCCGAGCGATGGCGATGCTGCGGTGATTATGGCGGAGCAGCGGACCGTTACGTCCCCTGACTGCCGCCGCGAGCCTGGTGGCACAATCGGGCAGTGGCCGGAACGCTGTACGTCGGGACATCCGGGTTCGCCTACCCGCAATGGAAGGGACCCTTCTATCCAGAAAGAACAAGATCGAAGGACATGCTCACCCTCTACGCGGGACACTTCAACTCCGTCGAAATCAATTACACCTTCCGCAAAGAACCCACCGACGAGGTACTCGCAGCATGGAAGGCTGCTACCCCCGAAGGATTCCTGTTCACGTTGAAAGCCCACCGGCGGCTGACGCACTGGCTTCGCCTGGCCGATGCCGATGACGCCCTCGCCAGGTTCCTGGGATGCGCAATGACCCTCGGCCCACGGCTGGGAGTGGTCCTGTTTCAGTGCCCACCTAACCTCCGATTCGACCCCGCTCTTATCGAGTCGTTCTTGCGATCGCTCCCTGCCGGGTTCCGATACGCGTTCGAGTTCCGTCACCAGTCCTGGACGCAGGCGCGAGACGCTCTGTCAGCCCACGGGGCAGCGTGGTGCGTGGCCGACACCGACGACCAGCCGGCACTCCAACGAGCTCTGGACCGTGCTCCCTTCGCCTATGTGCGGCTCCGGAAGACCGCATACGGGGAGGCCGAGCTCGTGGGCTGGGCAACCCAACTCCGTACGGCTCTGCGAATGGGCTCCGATGTCTTCTGCTACTTCAAGCACGAGGTCGGCGCGACCGGGCCCCAGCTCGCCATTCGGCTCTCCAAGCTGGTCGGAGGCCTCTGACCATTCGCCGCACCGGCCATCCGCCCAACCCTGCCATCCTTCACGCGCGCGCCCTCCCGCCCAATAGCGTGCTATCCGCTCATTCCGCGCAGCCAGCCGCGTCCTAGAGTGTCCTGCCCCTGAGTTCGCCTCGATCCGGTTCTGGGACCGGTTATGACCTGGCGGCTTTTTCTAGGACCCGGCACAACTCGGTTGCCCCCGCCCTATCGACCAGCTTTGTCCCGGCCCGATCGGTCACGTAGAACACGTCGACCACTCGGGACGCGTAGGTTGCGACTCTGGCCGAGTGCACGTCGACCTCCTGCTCCGCGAAGGTCCTGGCCAGGTCGTACAGCAGGCCCAGGCGATCCGGGGCGTGGACCTCTACGACCGTGTAGGCATCGGAGGCACCGTCGTCCACCCGAATCCTGACCGGGATGTCCGTTCGTTGCGGGGTGTAGTGGGCCCGCTGAGATCGAATCCGTTCGCCCAGGTCGATCTCGCCCCGGAGGACACGGCTCAGGATGGAGCGGAATCGAGCCAGGCGGTCTTCCCCGATTTCCTCGTCGAAAGCGGAGCGCACCTCGAACGCATCCAGGGCGATCCCGTTCTCGGTGCTGAACGCCTGGGCGGTGAGGATCGAGAGTCCCGACAGAGCCATCGCCCCAGCGAGGCGAGCAAGCACCCCAAGCCGGTCGGACGCGCTCACCACCACGTTCCACGTTCCGGGCACCCGACCAGGGAAGGCTTCGACGCGGCATTGGCCCTCCGCCGGTGGAGGGAGGATCAGACCGATATGGCGCGCGGCATCCCGGGGCCTTGCCCACAATACATAGGCGGGAGGAACCTCGGACAGGAACTCCAGGGCATCCTCCTGCGATGAGCCGCCAGCGAGAAGCGCTTTCATTAGCGCGGCCTCGGCACGCTTGATGTGCTGTGCCCGGTCCCGGTCCATGAGTCCTCGGTCGAACACCCGGTGCACCTTGGCCACCAACTCCCGAATGAGCGCCATCCGCCACGGGCTGGAGGCGGCGTGTCCGGTGGCTACGGCGTCCGCCACCGTGAGCAGGTACAGCATGGCCGTCCCCGGCAATGGGCTCGCCCACGCCCATGCGATCAAGGATCCGGCCAGCGACCTCGACCCCCGCGGCGACGTGGGACCCTCGGCCGACCTTGCCGATGTCGTGGAGGAGGGCTCCCAGGAGGATCGATTCGGGATCGTCCACCCGCTCGGCCGCCTCCACGGCGAGCGGGTCATCGGGTTGGCGCAGCAGGCGGGCTGTTTCGGCCGCCGTCCGCATCAGGTGCACATCCACCGGATACCGGTGATAAGTATCGCGCTGGGGTCGGCCCCGCACAGCACTCCATTCTGGGATGAGCTCTCCGAGCCCGCCGTGTGCATCCAGGACCTCGAGGCTGCGGGCACCGGAGTCGCCCTCGGTCAGCAACCGGACGAAGCCGCTCCGGAGTTCGGGCGGCCAGCGAGCGCCGGCAGCGTCCGAGCGGGGGCCATCGAGCAGCGACACGTGTGCGCCCGGTGGCTGTGCCCTCGCGTATCGACGTCCGAGGCCCTCCGAGGCCTCCCCGGCAGACTCCCTGCCCCCCAGCGAGTCGCGCCGGGCTCCATCCGAACGGCCGCTCCTCCCCACGCTGGCAGCTACGGACTCCAGGTGGCCCTCGACCGCCACGTCCACGACCCGCCCGTGAGCGAAGACGGTCCTCATCAGGACATCTCGGGCCTCCCATCCGCTCTCCTCCACGAACCTCAGCGCGCTGGAGACCCCATCCTGGTATCCGATCCGAAGCCGATCCTCGCCCCGCCCGGCGAGCACGTGCAGGGCCGTGCGAACGGCCAGCAAAATCTGTGCACTTCCGCGGAGCTCTGGCGCATCCCGGGGATGAAAAGCGCGCTCGATCCATCCTGCGAGATGGATGTCCCGAAGCCCCCCCAAGCTCTCCTTAAGGTTGGGCTCCAGCGTGTGAGAGAGGAACCCGAATCGGCCACGACGCTCCCGCCGTGAGTCTTCGAGCGCCCGTACGAAACGGACCGAATCGCGGCGGGCAACCTCTAGGGCGGCGTCTCGAGCGGCGACCAGAAGGTCCTTCGGCCCAGCGAGCAGCCGGGCATCGAGCAGCGCGGTGAGCGATTCCAATCGGGCCTCGGCCTCGATCTGGCACTCTGCCGGTGTCCTCACCGCGTGGCTGACGTCGAGCCCAGCATCCCACAGTGGGTACAGCACCGCGTCGACCGCCGGGCGAATCTCGGCCTCGGGCCCGGGAGCGTGGACGAACAGCAGATCGATATCGGACCCCGGGCAGAGCTCGAGCCTCCCATACCCGCCCAGCGCAATCAGGGCCAGGCCAGGCCTCGCAAATGGATCGAAGAGCCGGACGATGGCGTTGTCGACCATGCGGGCCCGGCGCTCGGCCCCGTGAGCGGAGGGCCGCTCCCGCTTCAACTGCTCCAGGGATCTCTTCAGAGCCGAGACCGATCGAGGGTCAGATGGCGTCTGGTCCCATCTCCCCGGTCCGGATGCGGTGAACCTCCTCAACCGGCACGACCCAGATCTTGCCGTCCCCGATCTTGCCTGTCCGGGCGGAGGACAGGATCACGTCCACGATCCCGCCGACCTCGTCGTCGTTGGCCAGCACTTCCACCTGGACCTTCGGCACAAAGTCCACCTGGTACTCCGACCCTCGGTAGATCTCGGCGTGCCCGCGCTGGCGGCCGAACCCCTCTCGTCCAGGCGGTGGGGCTTGATGATGGCGACGATGAGCTTCACAGTGGGTCGCGCCACCCAGCCGATCCTCTACGAGGCGGCGCGCTTTCCCGCTCGGGAGGCCCGCTTCGGTGAGGAGGAATCCGAGCCCGCGGCAGCCTTCTCCTTGGTGGCCTCCACCGAGGCCTTCAGTGCCTCCATCAGGTCAACGACCTTGGTTGGCTCGGGTTCCCTGACCACCTCGATCTCCTCGCCCGCCACCTTCTTCTCGATAATGGCGAGGAGTCCCTCCCGGTACTCGTCGTGGAATTCCTCTGGCTTGAACTCATCGGTCAGGTTGTCGATAAGGCTCTTGGCCATCTGCACTTCCTGCGGCCGGATCGTCACCTTCTGATGGCCACCCTGCCATCCTCCTCCATGGCCCTTCGCAGAAGCGTGTAGGCCTTGAGCCCGGTCTCATCAGGCACCAAGTAGTAGGACTTCTGAAAGTAGGTTGGATCGATCTCCTCGAGCTCCACGAACTGGAGAATGTCGATGGCCCGGCTGGACTCAACCGGGACCGCGTCGAAGTCCTCGTCCGTCAGCACCACGTACTTGTCCTTCTCATATTCGTAGCCCTTCACGATGTGCTCGAACGGAACCTCCTCTCCGTCCTTGCTGCAATACCGCTGGTACCTGATGCGGCCAAAATCCTCATCGTGGAGCTGGTTGAAGCGAAGCGTCTTCTCCTCCGTGGCGGGATACAGGCCCACCGGGATCGTGACGAGCCCGAAAGAGATGGCTCCTTTCCACATGACCCTTGGCATGGCAACACCTCCGGGGAAGTCGGCTTCCCGCGCGAGAGCGGGGAAGCGATTGTACTGCCGCTCTCCTCGTCCGCTCTTTCAGGCGGACGACGGGAGCGTGGCCAGGAACCGGATGAGCGCGGCGTTCACCTCCTGGGGGCTTTCCTGTTGGATCCAGTGACCCGCTCCGGGAATAAGGATCTTCCCCCTGAGGTCGCTCACCCATTCGTCCATGGCGTCGGGCGGCACCATGCGCAGCACGGGGTCGCGCTCACCGGCGACGAAGAGCGCAGGGACGGTCACGTGCTTCCCGCGCAGCCCCTCGGAGATCTCCCAGTTGCGATCAATGTTCCGGTACCAGTTCAAGGCGCCGGTGAAGCCGGTCCGAGCGAACTCTGAGGCGTAGCGCTCGATGTCGGCTGCAGAGAGCCAAGGCGGCAGCTCCGCCGGGGGGTCGCTCAAGATGTCCAGATACCTCGTTCCTCGGCGAGAAAGGCGCCGGATCGAGCCGTTCGCCGCATCTCCGCAGGCCGACCACAGCGTCCTGGCGATCGTGCGACGGGGATCCTCGGCCAACTCCCGGTCGGCCGGGCCGACCTCCTGGAAGTACAGGATGTAGAAGAAGTGGTCGCCGGCGGCGGCTCGCATCAGCTCGGTGGGCGGGCTCGGGGAGCGTGGCGTGAAGGCAACGCTCAAACCCACGACCGCCGACACGCGATGGGGGGCCCTCAGCGCCAGCTCCCAGGCGACCAGTGCACCCCAGTCGTGGCCCACGACGACGGCTAGTTCCTCGCCGATGGCATCGAGCAGTCCCAGGAGGTCTCCGGTCAGGTGAGGCATGTCGTAGTCGCCCACAGCGGCGGGCCGATCGGTCCTCCCGTAACCCCGCTGGTCCGGAGCTATGGCGTAGTATCCAGCGGCGGCCAGAGCGGGGAGTTGGTGCCGCCAGGAGTACCACAGCTCGGGAAAGCCGTGGCAGAGGACCACCGGTAGCCCCTCGCCCTGCTCAGCGATATGCATGGAGATTCCGTTCGTGGCGACGACTCGGTGGCGAACCTGACGGGCTCGGCTCACCAGGTCGCCTCCCGGCCGCTCAGCGCCACTCCCGGGTGAGCAGACATGCCCGTCGATCGTACGATGGCCCCATGCCTCGAAAGAGTACCGGGCCCGCATTCACCGTGGACTTCCCTCGTCCGCTGCCAGCAGAGAAGGACGGCGAGCACTGGCGGATGGACGTCGCCGGGCGACGCCTCCGGCTGTCGAACCTGAACAAGGTCTTCTGGCCGGATGAACGGTTCACAAAGGGTGATCTGGTCGCGTTCTACTTCAACATCGCCCCGCTCATCATTCCCTACCTGAACGGCCGTCCATTGACGATGAAGCGAATGCCCGACGGGATGAGTGGCCCGTTCTTCTATGAGAAGGAGGCTCCCTCGCACTCCCCTGACTGGATGCCGCGGTGCGCCGTGGAGAGCCAGGAATCCGATGGCCGGTGGGGACCTCCCAAGCACGAGGTCATCAACTATCTCATGGTGGAGGATGCCGCCGGGCTGCTGTTTATGGCTAACCTCGGGTGCATCGAGTTCCATCCCCTGCACTCGCGATGTGGCTCGATCGATTCGCCCGACTACCTGTTCTTCGACCTGGACCCCTTCGAGCCGGCGACGTTCGACGACGTGCTGGTGGTGGCCGGACTGATCCGGGTGGTGTGCGTGCAACTCGGTCTGACGGCCTACCCGAAGACCTCCGGCGCCACCGGGATGCAGATCTACGTGCCGATCACCCCTGGGCTCACATATGGGGAGGTACGTGAGTTCGTGGGCAAGGTCGGACACCTCATCCGCGCGGCGGATCCGGGGCGGGTGACGATGGAGTGGGAAGTGCGAAAGCGCGCGGGCAAGATCTTCATCGACCACAACATGAACCGCGTCGGGGCGAACATCTCGGCCGTCTACTCAGTGAGGCCCGAGCCCGGCGCAACCGTGTCCACGCCGGTGTCATGGGAGGAGGTGGAAAGCGGAGCGATCCGGCCGGGTGACTTCACGATCGCATCGATCTGGCCGCGGCTGTCGGGTGGCGAGGACGCATTCAGAGGTGTGCTCGACCGTCCCCAGGATCTGGCCGCGGCGCTCCAGGCCGTCGGGGTCCAGCGAGCGTCCCAAGTCTTCGCCACAGATTCGCACCGAATCGACTTGTCCGGCGGTGAAAGCGAGCGGCCGCCCGCTCGCTCCAAGAGCCAGGAAGTGACGGCCCGGTCCCGGGATCCCAAGCTGGGGGAGTACCTGGATAGGCGAGACTTCGGCGGCACGCCTGAGCCGATCGGCGGCGAGGGCACCCCTGAGGGCCACAGCTTCGTCATCCAGCGTCACGACGCCACCAGACTGCACTATGACCTGCGCCTGGAGCGCGAGGGGGTGCTCATCTCGTGGGCGGTGCCCAAGGGGCTGCCCCTGGTCAAGGGCCAGCGACACCTGGCCGTGCAGACCGAGGACCATCCCATGGAGTACGGCTCATTCGAGGGAACCATCCCCAAGGGTCACTATGGCGCCGGGGAGGTACGCATCTGGGATCGGGGAACGTACGACCTCCTGGAGTGGACCGACCGGAAGGTCAGCTTCCGTCTTCATGGCGAGCGCCATCATGGCGAGTACCACCTCATCCGGACCAGGGGCGATCGGGACTGGCTGGTCCTGATGGCATCGG
>WNGF01008962.1_pt1 | contig 11601 bp, 11 predicted proteins | sample 5400641 | NCBI WGS metagenome assembly WNGF01 (sample SAMN13153371, study PRJNA577476) | soil metagenome | isolation source: 80 cm soil or saprolite under grassland replicate 2 | place: USA:California | collected 2016-06-15 | reverse complement strand
AATACCGGGTGCCGCGTCAACACACGGAGCCGCCCGACGGCGCCGGCGTCGGCGACGACGAAGTAGTCGACGGCCGCGTCGAGGGTTCCGACCGCCCGGGCCAGCGCCGCCGGCTCCCCGTCCGCGAGCCGGGCGCCGACCGGGACGGCCCGTGGGCGCCCCCGCAGCCGTCGAGCGACCGCGTCCGCCGGGATGCTCGGTCCTTCGATGTACGTGAGGGACTCGTCGCGGTCGTCGCGGCCGATCACGCCCCGGCTCGCGCGCTCATCGACCGGTCCGACCTCGATGAAGCCGAACCCGATCCGCGCCCACGCGTCCGCGGCACGGCCATCCAGGTCGATGCCCGCCCCCAGGCCGACCGGTGCCGCGACCTGGATGCCCGCGATCCGCCGGCTCAGGTCGTGGCGGCCGTATGCGTGCCCGAGCAGCTCGATGAAGCGCGTTCCCAGCGGCATGCGCGCGAGGGCCGCGAACGCACCGACCGTGAGCTCCCGCGCTCGAACGGGATCGACGCGGAACAGGACCGGACGGAAGAGCGTCCGGTACGACCAATCCGGCATGCGCCGCAGCGAGTCTATGAGGCGCTCGATGCGCGAACGAACCCGCGAACGAACTCGGTAGACTCGACTCACCCGGCCGATCCGGCCGCAGGTCATGGAGGTCCAGCTCGTGACCCACACGGTCGTGATCGGTGGCGGCATCTGCGGGCTCGCCGCCGGTTCCAGCCTCGCCGCGCGCGGAGAGCGTGTCACCGTCCTCGAGGCGCAGGATTTCGTCGGCGGCCTCGCGACGACGCTGCACGGGAAGACCGGCGCCGGCTTCGATTTCGGGCCGCACGCCTACCACGCGCGCAACGAGCGGGTGCTCGACCTGTTCAAGGAGATCGCCAACGACGGCTTCCCGGCGCGGAAGAAGAACGTGAGCATCAAGTTCCGCGGGAGGTACTACAAGTACCCGCTGGAGGCGCTCGACATCGCGAAAAGCATGTCGCCGCTCGTCGCCGCGCGAGCGTTCGCCGACTACTTCGCCGAGTCGGTCCGCCGGCGGATCCGGCCCCGGCCGCTCGTTTCGGCCGAGGATTGGGTGGTCCAGGCGATGGGCCGGACCCTGTACGGGATGTTCTTCGGGCCATACACGACCAAGGTGTGGGGCATGCCGCCGTCCCAGCTCGCGGCGTCGTTCGCGCAGCACCGGATCCCGCACATCTCGCTCATGAAGGTCGTCGTCTCGTCGATCCGCAAGGGCTATGCGAAACGGACCGGGACCGAACACCGCTATGCCCCGCTCGTCATCGAGCTCTTCTACCCGCCTCGTGGCGCGGGCCTGATCTCGCAGCGCATGGCCGACCGGATCCGCGCCGCCTCACCGGAGAACCGCGTGTGCACGAGCGCGCTCGTCACGGGGATCGATGTCGCGGACGGGCGCGTGACCGCCGTTCGCTACCGGCGTGTGCCGCCGACCTCGCGTGACGGCCAGCTGTGCGTGCTCGCCTCCGGTCAGGAGACGGAGCTCGATCCGTTCGACGGCGCCGGGCGGGCCGGACCCGAGGAGCGCGTGGCGTGCGACCACATCGTCAACACCGCGCCGCTGCCCGCGCTCATCGACCTCCTCGGCGACGCCGTTTCGGACGACGCGCGAGCCGCGGCGCGCTACCTGCGCTTCCGGGCCCTGACCATCGTCGGCCTTCGCGTGAGGCGGCCCAAGGCGCTCCCGGCGCAGTCGATCTACTTCCAGGACAAGACGTTCAACCGGCTCTCCGAAACGCGCAACTACGGCGGAAGCGAGGTCTGCGCGCCGGACGAGACGATCCTGCTGTGTGACATCACCTGCGACGTGAACGATGAGATCTGGAACGCGGATCCGACCGAACTCGGCCGGCGCTGCGCGCTCGAGCTCGAGCGCGAGGGCTTCATTCGCGCAGACGAGGTGGCCGAAGCGGTCGCGCTCCGTTCGACGTTCGGCTACCCGGTGTACATGGTCGGCTACGAGCAGGCGATCGATACGCTCGTGTCCGAGCTGATGCGCTTCCCGAATGTCGTCACCGGCGGACGGCAGGGACTGTATAAGTACGTGGACATGGACATCGCATCCGAGATGGGGCTCTCGATGGCCGACTTCCTGCTCTCCGGCAGATCCAAGGAGGAAGCCGTCGGCAGGATTCCGTACGAGGACCGTACGTTTGCGTGAGCGACGAGCGGCTTTGCCGCGAGGAGCGACCTTCGAAGTTGCGTGACCTCCGAATCGCGGTCATCGGCGCCGGGTACTGGGGCCCGAACCTCGTCCGCAACCTGAGCGAGGCGCCCGGTGCGGAGCCGGTCGCGGTCGCGGATCTCGATCCGGAGCGCCTCGCGACGATCCGCAAGCGCTTCCCATTCGTGCGCGTCACGACCGACCACCGCGAGCTGCTCGGGGACCCGGCGATCGACGCGGTGTGCATCGCGACGCCCATCTCCACGCATCGCGCGCTCGCCGAAGCGTCGCTCGCGGCCGGCAAGCATGTCTTCGTGGAGAAGCCGCTCGCCGCCACGGTCGAGGACGCCGAGGCCATCGTCGCAGCCGCCGCGCGAGCGGGGCGCACGCTCATGGTCGGCCACACGTTCATCTACAACCCTGCCGTGACCGCGGTCCGCGCGATCCTCGAGCGCGGGGAGCTCGGTCGGGTGCACTACGTGCACAGCCAAAGGGTGAATCTCGGGCTCCACCAGTTCGACTTCAACGTGCTCTGGGACCTTGGCCCGCACGACGTCTCCATCGTCCTCTACTGGCTCGACGAGGAGCCCGAGTGGGTCCAGTGCGTCGGCGCGTGCTACATCCAGGCGGGCATCGAGGACGTCGTGTTCCTCACGATGGGCTTCCCGTCCGGCGCGATCGCGCACGCGCATCTGTCGTGGCTCGCGCCGAGCAAGCTCCGGGCGATGACGGTCATCGGCAGCGAGAAGATGGCGGTGTACGACGACACCCAGCCGGCCGAGAAGGTCAAGGTGTACGACCACGGGGTCGCGGAGCTCTCGTCGGAGGAGCTCCGGAGGAGCTACCGAGCCGGCGACATCCACAGCCCGCGGGTGCCGGTGACGGAAGCCCTGCAGCTCGAGGTGCGGCACTTCGTCGAGTGCATGCGCGACGGGACGCGTCCTCGCAGCGACGGCGCGGCCGGGGCGCGCGTCGTTCGGGTCCTCGAGGCGGCGATGCGATCGCTCCAGGCCCAGGGGGCACGGGTCGCGTACCGGGAGCTGGCCCCGGCGTGACGAGTCTCGGCGTCTCGGTCCATCCGACCGCGATCGTGGCGCCGAACGTCGACCTCGGGGCGGGATCGATCGTCGGCCCGTACGCCGTGCTCGGGGTCGCACCGCGCGGTAGACGGGACGGCGAGCTGGCGCTCGTCATCGGCCCGGGGTCGATCGTTCGGGCGGGCACGACGATCTACGCCGGAACGACCATCGGGGCGCGGCTGCAGACCGGCCAGGGCGCCTCGATCCGCGAAGACAATGTCATCGGCGACGACGTCTCGATCGGCACGCATGCTTCGCTCGAGTTCGGCAACCGGCTCGGCTCGCGCGTCCACGTCCACACCGGTTGCTTTCTCGAGCTCGTCACCATCGAGGACGACGTCTTCCTCGGGCCGCACGTCGTCTTCACCGATGATCCGCATCCCCAATGCCCCGCCTATCTCCAATGCGTGCGCGGCGGTACCGTCCGCCGCCGTGCGCGCATCGGCGCGAACAGCACGATCCTCCCCGGTGTCGAGATCGGCGCCGACGCGCTCGTCGGCGCCGGCAGCGTCGTCCGGAAGCCGGTCGCCTCGCGGAGCGTCGTCGCCGGCAACCCGGCCGTCGAGATCAAGGACGAGATCACGAAGCTCGCGTGCTTCGCCGGGATCTTCTCGCACGCGTACGCCTGGCTCGACCCCATCGAAACCGCGCAGCCGGACCCGGCCGGACGAAAGGAGCAGCGGTCATGAGCGCGATGCAGAGCGCCACCGTCACCAAGACCGATATCCCGCTCGTGGACCTGAAGGCCCAGTACGCGCTGATCCGCGACGAGGTCCGCACGGCGATCGACGACGTCCTCGAGGGCATGCAGCTCACGATCGGCCCGAACGTTCGGGCCTTCGATCAGGAGTTCGCCGCGTTCTGCGGCACCGCCCAGGCCATCGGCGTGGGCAGCGGGACCGACGCGCTCCAGCTCGCGATCCGCGCCCTCGGGATCTCGGCCGGCGACGAGGTCATCACCGTCTCGCATTCGTTCTTCGCGACGGTGGAGGCGATCCTCTACTCGGGTGCGCGTCCGGTGCTCGTCGACGTGCGCGAATCGGATTTCCTGATGGACCTCGAGGCGGTGGCGGCGGCCATCACGCCGCGCACGAAGGCGATCATGCCGGTCCATCTCTACGGCCGGACATGCGACATGAAGCCGCTGCTCATGCTGGCGCGCGACCACGGCCTGACCATCATCGAAGACGCGTGCCAGGCGCACGGGGCGATGCTCGACACGGGCGGGAAGGCCGGGACCGCCGGCCGGGCCTCGGCGTTCTCGTTCTACTGCAGCAAGAACATCGGTGCCTACGGAGAAGCCGGGAGCATCGTCACGAACGACGACGCGCTCGCCACCGAGCTGCGCTCGCTCCGTGAGCACGGCCAGAGCACCCGCTACTACCACCCGGTCATCGGGTACAACGCTCGACTCGACGAGATCCAGGCCGCGATCCTCCGGATCAAGCTGCGGCGCCTGCCGGATTGGAACGCTCGGCGGGGCGCGATCGCGCGCCACTACAACAGCGTCCTCGAGGATGCGGGTGTGATCACCCCGGCGATCCCCGACGGCGGGCGGCACGTCTTCTACTGCTACGTCGTTCGGGTCGGCGGTGGGAAGCGGGAGGCGCTCCGCGCGTTCCTCGCGGACCGCGGCATCGGGACGGGCGTCCACTACCCCGTGCCGATCCATCTCCAGGAGGCGGCGGCCTTCCTCGGCTATCGCAAGGGCGACCTCCCGGTCACCGAGCGCCTTTCGGAAGAGGTGCTCTCGCTCCCGATGTACGCCGAGCTCACCGATACGCAGATCGAGACCGTGGCCGGGGCGGTCAAGGCCTTCGCCCGACGGTGACGCGGAACGCCGATGCGGCGATCGCGTCGGGACGGGTCGTCCGGGCGGTCCACGGTCTGCAGGCGGTCGCGGCCGACCCGCCCGAGGAGCTGAAGGAGGCGGCGGACCTTCGCCTCACCGAGTCGAAGGAGGCCCTCCTCTCCCGGTACGCGGACGCGGCCTACGACGACAGCACCGATGGGGCGCGGCGGCGGCGGGTCCTCCTCCGCGCGCTCTGCCGCTCCTTCGGAAACGGGGTGACCGTCGGGCTCGGCGTGCTCGTGCTCCATCCGCACACCTTCGAGATCGGCGATGCGGTGTTCATCGGCAATCAATCCTTCCTCCAGGGTCGGCACGACGGTCGCTGCGTCATCGGCGCGCACACGTGGATCGGACCGCAGGCCTACTTCGACTGCCGCGATCTGGAGCTCGGCACATACGTCGGCTGGGGACCAGGCGCGAAGGTCCTCGGCAGCGAACACACCGGCGATCCCGTGGACGTGCCGATCATCCAGACCGATCTCGTCATCAAGCCGGTCCGCGTCGAGGACGATGCGGACATCGGGGTGAATGCCGTGCTCCTTCCCGGCGTCACCGTCGGGCGCGGTGCGATCGTCGGCGCGGGCGCGGTCGTCACGAAGGACGTGCCGCCGTACACGATCGCCGCGGGCGTGCCGGCGAGGGTCCTCCGCTCGCGCCGGGGTCCAGGCGGCTGAGCGTGCCGCTCTTCGGCAAGAAGCCGACCGAGCCGCCGCGCCCGGGCTTCAAGGTCGTGCGCCGCGCCGCCGGCGATACGGCGCCGCTCGAGCCGCGCATCGCCGAAGCGCTGCGTCAAGCCGGGATGGATCCCGAGCAGTACACCCTCGCGCCCGCCGCGGGCGGCGACGCGCCTGGCCCGACGATCCACGGCCTGCCGCCGCGCGGATCGACGCTCAGCCACAACTTCCTGTTCTCCGACCGGGCCGCCGCACTCCGCTGCGTCGACGTTTTCGTGGACCGTCGGAGGCCGGTGACGATCAGCCTCGAGAACGACGGCTGGTGGGTGACGATCAACGGCGCCGATGATCCCGCGCTGAAGGACGCCGACGAGCATCGGCAGATCGCCGCCGAGGTCGTTCCGCTCGGCGGACAGGATCGGGGATTCGTCCACACGGTGGTGAATACGACCTTCCGCGGTCACATCCCGCGGCTGTGAGCCGGATCGCCGGCGCTCGCGTCGTCGTCACCGGAGGCGCCGGCAACGTCGGATCGCACATCGTCGACGCGGCCCTCGCGGCCGGCGCAGGCGAGGTCGTGGCGCTCGACGCGCTCGTCCGGGGCACGCCGGACAATCTGCGCGCGGCGCTCGCGACCGGCAGGGCGCGGCTCCACGAGCTCGACATCCGCGACCGCGAGGCGGTGCACGCGGCGGTCGTGGACGCGGACGTCGTGTTCCACCAAGCGGCGCTGCGCTGGACCCGCTGTCAGGAGTCGCCGCGCGAGTGCCAGGAGGTCATGGTCGACGGGACGTTCAACGTGCTCGAGGCCGCGGCGGCGGCGAAGGGGAAGCGGGTCATCCTCGCCTCCAGCGCCGTCGTATACGGCGAGCCGCTCCGGCTCCCGATCGACGAGGACCACCCGCTCGACGGCCGGACCTTCTACGGCGCGATGAAGGTGGCGAACGAGCAGCTCGGCCGGGCGTTCGCCGCGCTCCACGATCTGCCGGTCACGACGCTGCGCTACTTCAACGTGTACGGCCCGCGGATGGACGTTCGCTCCCGGTTCGTCGAGGTGATGGTGCGCTGGCTCGATCTCATCGATGCGGGCAAGCCGCTCACGCTGTTCGGCGACGGCTCGGCGTCGGTCGACTTCGTGTACGTCGGCGACGTCGCGCGCGCGAACCTTCTCGCCTGCGAGGCGGACGTGCCGGACGCGATCGTGAACGTCTGCAGCGGGATCGAGACGACCTTGCGCGAGCTCGCGGAGCTGCTCCTCCGGCTGACCGGCAGCGACGTGGGGATCGAGTTCAAGCCGCAGCCCGCGGGCGCGCTGCCCGCCCGCCGCTACGGGGACCCGCGGCGGGCCGAGGCGGTGCTCGGCTTCAGGGCCGAGACGACATTGGAGGCGGGGCTCGGGCGCCTGATCGAGTGGCGGAGGCGGACGCTCGTCGGGGCTTGAAGCGGTCGTCGCCCAAAGACGTTGAGCAGCGCCACCGGGCATCGTTCCCAGGCATCGATGCCCCCACGACCTGCTCCGCGCGGAGCTCGCGCTGCGCCTCGGCGCCGAACTCGTCACTATGAGCAGTACGCACTTCCCGATGTTCGCTGGCCTCAAGCGGCCGTACTCGCACCGAGGAGGCGCCCGATGACCGTCGAAGCGCGAAAGAAGATGAACGTGCCGATCACCAAGCCGTCGCTTGGCGAGGAGGAGGCGCGCGCGCCGATCGACTCGATCAGAAGCGGCTGGGTGACGCAGGGGCCGAAGGTCGCCGAGTTCGAGAAGGCCGTCGCGGCGTACTGCGGCGTGCAGCATGGGATCGCCACGACGTCCTGCACGACCGGCCTCCACCTCGCCCTCGTGGCCGCCGGGATCGGGCCAGGCGACGAGGTGATCGTGCCGTCCTTCACGTTCATCGCCTCGGCGAATGCGGTCCTGTACACCGGCGCGACCGTCGTCTTCGCGGAGATCGACCCGCGCACCTACAACCTGGATCCGTCGGACGTCGAGCGTCGGATCACGACGCGGACGAAGGCGATCATGCCGGTCGATCAGATCGGCCTCTCCGCCGACATGGACGCGATCAACGCCATCGCGGCACGGCACGGGCTGGACGTCGTGGAGGACGCCGCGCCCGCGATCGGCGCGACGTACAAGGGCCGGCGTGCCGGCGGGAACGCCCACCAGACCGTGTTCAGCTTCCATCCGCGGAAAGTGATCACGACCGGCGAGGGCGGCATGATCGTCACGGACGACGGCGCGCTCGCCGACCGCGCGCGCAGGCTCCGCGCGCACGGGATGAGCGTCTCCGATCTCGATCGGCACCGTGCGGACCGGGTGATCATCGAGGCGTACGACGAGCTTGGGTTCAACTACCGGATGACCGACATCCAGGCGTCCGTCGGGCTCGTTCAGCTGCGTCGGCTCGATGAGCTGCTCGCGACCCGCGTCGCGAAGGCGGAGCGGTACGACCGGGAGCTCGCCGCGGTCCGCGGCCTCGAGGTCCCCTACGTCCCGCCGGAGACGACGCACACCTACCAGAGCTACTGCGTCCGGCTCACGAACGACTGCCGCCTCGACCGCGAAGAGCTGATGACGGATCTGTTGCGGCGCGGCATCGCGACGCGACGCGGCGTGATGGCCTCGCACCTCGAGAAGACGTACGTCGAGCGCATCGGCCGCGTGTCGTTGCCCATCACCGAAGCGGCCGCCCGGACCACGATGCTCATCCCGCTCTTCGCTTCGATGACCGACGATGAGCAGACGTACGTGATCGAGGCGCTGCGCGAGGAGCTCGGTCCGGCGTAGGTCCGCGTCCCGATCCGTGATCGCGGCGCCGGGGCCGCTCGGCGCCGTCCCGGCTTGACAGCGACTCCGCTGAGGTGCAACCAATTGGTTCATGCGGGCTGCGCAGCTCGTTGGTCATCAGGCTTTGATCCGCGAGTCCCTCGCAAGAACCTTGGGGGTGCGCCGCAGCACAACATCTATCGCGGTCCGCAGAGTGCCTCGCGCTGTTGCCCAAGACGGGCCGCGTCGTCCCGGAGGACCGCCGGGATGTTCCATGCGGCGAGCTTCGCGTAGCCGGGGTCGCCCCCAGCTGCCTCGGATCGGATGAAGTCCGCCTGTCGCGGCAACCGGTCGAGCAGCGCGTCCAGCACGTCGTGCCGGGTGAGGCCGCTCCCGTAGGTCTCGCAGAACAGCGCGAAGCGGGGCGCCTTGGCCGATACAGCTGGCTGCGTGACTCGTGGATTGAGCGGCACCCACCGGTACGCCGAAGTCGCGACATCGCCGGCACGGCTGCCTGGCCCCGCGGAGTCCCAGTCCAGCATGCCCACGGGCACGCGACCGCGGAAGAGCGCGTTCGACGGCGACCAGTCGTTGTGACAGATGACCTCGGGCGCCTCGGGTGAGACGAACCGCCAGTGAGCATCTCGCGGCGGTACGAAGCCTGCAAGCGCGTCGTGGTATCTCCGCAGAAGGGAAGCTGCCGCGATCAGGGTCGCCTGGTCCTCGAACATCCACGACGGCAGAGGATCTGGCCAGCCCGCGTGCACCTCACCCGGCATGAACGACAGGACGGCCCGACCCTTGTCGTCCATCCCGATGGGCTCGGGAACCACGTCGAAGCCGACGCGGTGGAGGTGCGCTAGGAGCGCGTGAACGGCCGGCGTCCAGGAACCGGCGCGCCGATGAACGGTGTTGGCGATCTTGACGCTCGTGCTCAGGTTTCCGCCGAGCAGTGCCTCCTCCACCGAGGCATTCTGCCCGGACATGAATTCGGGCCCATTCCGCTCCTGAACCGCTCGACGACCGCGCGCCGGCGCTCCGCTCGGGTGCGCGCCGTCCGTCGCCGTCCAGGCCTTCGTTCAATGACCTGCGGGGAGTTCGGTCGAGACCACGTGGGAACCGTGCGAGCGGAACCGATGTATCGGGCGTGAGGCGGACGACGTGAGACGACGGATGACTCGATCGTCGACTCGGTCGCTTGGGCTTGTGCCGGCTGTCGTTGCGATGGTCGCGGCACTGGCGATCACGGCGCAGCCCGCTCGAGCCGCGATGTGTTTCGACATGCGGACCGATCCCGCACGGCCGGTGCAGCAGGTGGCGACGAAGGTCGTGGCAAAGGAGCGATGGGCGGTCCTCAGCGGCGACAGCTTCGACCTTGTCGCACGACGCGACGGCATGGCGGACATTTCCATACGCCTTTCGCGGGAAGCCGCCGGATCGCTGACTTGGACTGGGCAGGTCCTGTTCCCGGCGCCGGGCGAGTGGAAACTTCGCGCTGCCATCGCCGTTCCGGAGAACCACTACCCGTGTTTCGAGACGGCGGTCTCGGTGGTCGCTACCAGCGCGGAGCAACGTCAAGCTTCTGACATCCTGCCAGGAGCGGCGATGATCGCCGCCGCTCTCGGTCTGGTCGCTGTGACAGTCGCGCTCGCCATCCGCGCTCGGCACCAGCGTGGCATTTGGAGGCACACACCGGTCGACAATCGGTGACGAACGCTCGAGCCGCGCGGACACGACGGTGACTCCCGAACCCACCATCTCGACGCGCGACGCGGGTGTCAACGATGGCGATCGACAATCCGAGGAACCGTGTAGAGCCGACCAACCGCTCGACGTTCGGGTCCAACGGACCCGTGAGTCCTGCGTCGTGCTCCACGCTGAAGATCCGACACCCCGAAGGGTCTCGCGTCGCTGCTCGGCAACGCATCGGGCTGGGGCGAGGCCCTGACGCTGGCGAAGCTCGCGCTGGTGCACGGCATCCGCTACTGAGCCCGCCGCACCGCCTCTACGCGCTTCAGGTGCTGGATCATGTCGGGCCGGCGGCGGTAGCCCATCGTCGCGTTGATGTGCAGGATCGGCGTGTTCTGCCCGTCGTTGTCCGTCCGCACGCGATCCACGCCGAGCGCGATGGCCTGCATGACCGTCTCGCATTTCAACGCCCGCGCGACGCCCCGGCCGCGCACCTTGCGCGCCGTGCCGGTCCAGTCGGTCGCGACGACCCCACGCACCGGCGGGTAGGAGAGCATGGAGATGCCGACCACGTCGTCGCTTTCGCGCGCGATCCAGATGCGGTCCTCGCGCAATCCGGGAGAACGGAACCACTCCATGAACTGCTCGAACGGCAGCGGCACGTGGGGGACCGTCGTGGGCACGTCGGCCTCCGCTTCGTTGCTCATCCGCCGGATCTTGCGGTAGCGGTCGGGATCGGGCTCCTGCGCGAGGGTGAGCACCTGGATGCCCTCGCGCCGCATGCGCTCGCGCGACTCCTCCGCCATGCGCGCGAGCCGTTCACGCTCGGCGACGAGATCGAGCTCCCAGAAGCGCTCGCGGCGCTCTTCCCGGTAGCCGCGGGCGGCGACGGCCTCGAGCCGGGTCGCGTCGTGCTCCCAGGTCCACACGGTCAGCGCCCGCGCCCCGTCCTCGATCGAGCGGGCCTCCATCACCTCGAACAGCGCTCCAAGCCGCCCGGCCGTCCGGACCGACGGGTGGAGCTCGCCACCGACGCGCGCGAAGCGCTCCGGCATCTTCGACCACGCCACGTGCGAGCGCACGGCCCAGCCGACCGGGCGGCCACCGAGCGAGACGACGAACCGCTCGACCGTCGAATCGGGAGCGACGATCGTCCACCAGTGCCGGAGCAGCTGCGGATCGACGGTGTCGTCGGGATGGACCGCTGTCTCGAGGTCGGCGACGAACGCCGCGTCGTCGAGCGTCGCGGGACGAAGCTCGAGCTCGCCGACGTTCACCGGATCCGCCGCAGCGCCTTGTCGCGCGCCACCTGTCCGAGATGGACGACGTACTGCATGATCTCGCGCCGCC
>WNGF01008961.1_pt1 | contig 11603 bp, 9 predicted proteins | sample 5400641 | NCBI WGS metagenome assembly WNGF01 (sample SAMN13153371, study PRJNA577476) | soil metagenome | isolation source: 80 cm soil or saprolite under grassland replicate 2 | place: USA:California | collected 2016-06-15 | reverse complement strand
GCTGCCGTGCCCGCCCGGAGGGGGAACCTTGCCGCCCGGAGGGGGAACCTTGCCGCCCGGAGGGGGAACTTCGGAGCCCGGAGGGGGAACCTTGCCGCCCGGAGAGGGAACTTGGGAACGCCGAGCCGGTTCGGTGCTCACCTCGGCGAGGGTATCGGCCGGTGCTGCCTTGACACCACGATCCGTCCGGGTGAGGTTGGAGCCCGTGTCCAATAGCATCGAGCGCCGGGTCATCGCCCCGGGCGGGGTCGGGCTGGCGGTCCGGGTGCACGGCGAGCCGGGCCGGCCCACGGTGCTGCTGCTGCACGGGTACCCCGACAACCAGGCGCTCTGGGACCGGGTGGTGCCGCTGCTGGCCGGCCGGTTCCGGGTGGTGACCTACGACGTGCGGGGCGCCGGCAGGTCGGACGCGCCGCGCGGCCGGTCGGAGTACACCCTGCGCCGGCTGGCCGCCGACCTGGTGGCCGTGCTGGACGCGGTCAGCCCGCACGCGCCGGTGCACCTGGTGGGCCACGACTGGGGCTCGATCCAGCTCTGGGAGCCGGTCACCGACCCCGGGCTGGCGCACCGCATCGCCTCGTTCACCTCGCTGTCCGGACCCTGCCTGGACCACGCCGGGGCGTGGCTGCGGGCGCAGTGGCGGCACCCACGCACCTGGTTGCGGGCACTGCGCCAGCTCGCCAGGTCCTGGTACATCGGGTACTTCCGGCTCCCGCTGCTGCCCGAGCTGGGCTGGCGCAGTGGGCTGGCCGGGTGGCTGCTGCGGCGGGCGGAGCGGCTGCCGGTGCGACCCTCCGGCGTGGACGGCCGCCACGGTCTGGCGCTGTACCGGGCCAACCGCGTCGGCCGGCCCCGGGAGCGCCGTACCGAGATCCCGGTGCAGCTGGTGGTGCCCACCCGGGACCGGTTCGTGGACCCGTGGCTGCTTGCAGACGCCGAGCGCTGGGCACCGCGGCTGTGCCGGCGGACCGTGCCGGCCCGGCACTGGCTCCCGTACAGCCATCCGGAGCAGCTCGCGGCATGGGTGGGCGAGTTCGTGGCCGGCGTGGAGCGCGACCGGGCGGCGGCACCCGGCCGGTAGCCGTCAGCCCGGCCCGTCGGACCGCAGCACCCGCACCGGCCCGGCCTGCGAACCGGCCTGCCACCCGGCCTGCCACCCGGCCAGCGAGCCGGTCTGCGGCCCGGCCTGCGAACCGGTCTGCGACCCGGCCTGCGACCCGGCCTGCGACCCGGCCTGCGACCCGGTCTGGGGCACAGCCTGCGGCCCTGCCTGCGACCCGGTCTGGGGCACAGCCTGCGGCCCGGCGACGCCGGCCGCGCTCAGCGTGCCGGCCAGCCCGAGCCAGATGAGCTGCGTCAGGTAGTCGGTCAGCGCGGACCGGCTGATCGGCTGGCCGTGCGTCATCCACCAGTCCGCGGTTGCCTGCACCATGCCGACCAGCCCATGCCCCCACGGCTCGGCCGGGCCGGCGTCCAGGCCGTGCGCGCGGGCCCGGTCGCCGATGATCCGGGCCAGCGTGTTGCCCACCAGCGCGACGTAGTCGCTGACCAGGTCCCGGTCCGGCCGGCGGTCCAGGCCCTGCTGCTGCACCACGAACCGGTACAGCTGCGGGTCGTCCTCGACGGCGGCAAGGTACACGTCCACCACCGCGGCGACCCGCTGCCGGCTCTCGGTCTGCTCCAGGTCGGCCAGCGCCGGGGCCAGCCGGGCCAGGAAGTCCGCGGCCATCCGCTGGCCGACCGCCACGTACAGGTCCGCCTTGTCGGTGAACATGCGGTACAGCACGGGCTTGGTCACCCCCGCCTCGGCGGCGATGTCGCCCATCCCGACCCCGGGGCCGTGGGCGCGGATCGCCCGGACCGCGGCGTCCACCAACTCCGCGCGCCGCGCCTCGCGGTGGCCGCGCCAGCGCTCCCGCCGCGCGTCGGTGCCCATGGCGTCCTCCATTCCGAGACCGGGCAGTTCTTGACAGCCGCCGGAAGATGCGTCATGTTACCAGTAGTAACTGTTACCTCAGGTAACGGCCAGCTTCGGAAGGACCAGCTTGCGAAGGAAGGGTGCGCCGTGGCCCGTCCACTCCAGATCGCCGACGCCGAGCTCACCGCCGCCCGCCTGCTGCGGTCCTCCGCCGAGCGCTCCTACGACCCGACCGTCGACGTCGACTGGGATGCCCCGCTGTTGGCCGGGATGTACTTCGCCCCGCCGGAGCGGCTCAGCCTGTACGGCACCGGGCTGTGGGAGGGCATGTCGGCCCAGCAGCGGATCGAGCTGTCCCGGCACGAGGTGGCCAGCATCGCCAGCGTCGGGATGTGGTTCGAGATCATCCTGATGCAGTTCCTGGTGCGGCACGTCTACGACCGGGACCCGCTGAGCCGGCACGCCCAGTACGCGCTGACCGAGGTGGGCGACGAGACCCGGCACTCGGTCATGTTCGCCCGGATGATCGAGAAGCTGGGCTGCCCCGCGTACGGCGCCGGCCGGGTCCGGCACCAGCTCGGGCGGATCTTCAAGACCGGGTTCGGCGGGGCCAGCTTCTGGGCGGCAATCCTGGTGGCCGAGGAGACGCTGGACAGCTTCCAGCGGGAGACAATGAAGGACGAGCGGGTGCAGCCCCTGGTCCGCACCGTGAACCGGATCCATGTGGTCGAGGAGGCCAGGCACGTGCGGTACGCCCGGGAGGAGGTGGTCCGCCAGATGTCCGGCATGCGGGCGCCGGCCCTGGTGTTCCACCGCGCCATGCTGGGCTACGCCGCGCACGAGGTGGTCGGCTCGTTCGTGCACCCGCGGGTGTACGCCGCGGTGGGGCTCGACCCGCGGCGCGCGTACGCGGTGGCCCGGGCCAACCCGCACCACCGGGAGTCGTTGCGGTGGTCGGCCTCCCGGCTGATGCCGTTCCTGCGGGAGGTCGGCCTGGTCGCCGGCGGCCCGGGCGAGCGGCTGCTGCGGCGCGCGTACCTGGTGTGAGTGAGCCGTGTCCACCACGCCCCCGGCCGCGACCCCGGCGACGCCCCCGACGGCGAGCCCGACGGCGACCCGGCTGGTGCTGCGCGACGGCACCACGCTGCAGCTGGAGCAGTACGGCGACCCGGCCGCGCCGGTGACCGTGCTGCTGATGCACGGCTGGACGCTGGACTCGCGCACCTGGCGGCACCAGGTCGAGCACCTGCCGCTGTCCTGCGGGCGGCCGGTGCGGGTGCTGGCCTACGACCACCGCGGGCACGGCCGGTCCGACCCGGTGCTGCCGGGCGGTGCCACCATCGCGCAGGTGGCCGACGACCTGGCCGAGGTGCTGGCCCGGGCGGCGCCGGACGGCCCGGTGGTGCTGGTCGGGCACTCCCTCGGCGGCATGGCCATCATGGCGCTGGCCGAGCAGCACCCCCGGGTGGTCGCGGACCGCGTCGCCGCGGTCGCGCTGGTGGCCAGCTCGGCCGGCGGGCTGGCCGAGATCACGCTGGACCTCCCGCCCCGGCTGGCCCCGCTGCGGCCGTGGCTCGAGGGCGCGTTCAACCGGCGGATGCTGGCGCGCGGTGAGCGACCGGGCCGGATCCCGCCGGGGCTGCTCCACCTCGGGGTGCGCTGGCTGGGGTTCGGCCGGCCCGCCGTGCCGGCGGACGTGCGGGCCGCGGCGCAGATGATCGCCGGCTGCTCGCCGTACACCCTCGCCGCCTTCCGGCAGACGCTGGACGACCACGAGCGGACCGCGGTGCTGCCCCGGCTGGCCGGCCGCCCGGTGCTGGTGTGCGGCGGCGCCCGGGACCGGCTCACTCCCGCGGTGCACTCCTGGCGGATCGCCGGCGCCATCCCGGGCGCGGAGCTGGTGGTGTACGGCGGCGTCGGCCACATGATCCCGCTGGAGCGCGCCGACGACCTCACCCGCCGGCTGGCCGCCCTGGTCCGGGCGGTGTAGCACCTACAGCGCCGCGGCGGCGACGATGGCGGCGGTGATCGCCCGCACGTCGTCGTGTTCGGTCACGTACGGCGGCATGGTGTAGATCAGGTCGTTGAACGGCCGGATCCACACACCGTGCCCGGCGGCGACCCGCTGCACCGTGGCCACGTCGATCGGCGCGGTCATCTGCACCACGCCGATCGCGCCGAGCACCCGCACGTCGGCCACCCCGGGCAGCTCCCGGGCCGGCGCCAGACCGTCGCGCAGCCACCCCTCGATGGCGGCCACCCGCTCCCGCCACGGCCCGGACAGCAGCAACTCGATGCTGGCCACGCCCACCGCGCAGGCCAGCGGGTTCGCCATGTACGTCGGCCCGTGCATCAGCACCCGGGCCTCGCCGCGGCAGATCCCCTCCGCCACCCGCGGCGTGCACAGGGTCGCCGCGAGCGACAGATAGCCGGCGGTCAGCCCCTTGCCGACGCACATGATGTCGGGCGTGACCCGGGCGTGCGCGCAGCCGAAGAACTCGCCGGTCCGGCCGAAGCCGGTGGCTATCTCGTCCGCCACCAGCAGCACGTCGTGCTCGTCACAGAGCCGGCGCAGCTCGGCCAGGTAGCCGGGCGCGTACACGTGCATGCCGCCGGCGTTCTGCACCACCGGCTCGATCACCACCGCGGCCAGCTCCTCGCGGTGCTTGCCGACCTGCTCGGCCAGCTCGGCCAGGTACTCCCCCTCCAGGGGCGCGTCGAAGCCGCCCGGCGGCCTGGACGCGAACACCTGCTGCGGCAGCACGCCGCTGAACAGGTGGTGCATGCCGTTCACCGGGTCGCAGACGCTCATCGCGCCGAAGGTGTCGCCGTGGTAGCCGCCGCGGACGGTCATCAGCCGCGACTTGGCCGGCCGGCCCCGCGACCGCCAGTACTGCAACGCCATCTTGATCGCGACCTCGACGGAGACGGAGCCGGAGTCGGCGAAGAACACGTGCCGCAGCGGCGCCGGGGCGGCCTGTACGAGCAGTTCGGCCAGCGCCGCCGCCGGGGCGTGGGTCAGGCCGCCGAACATCACATGCGGCAGCGCCGCGGCCTGCTCGGCCAGCGCCCGGTCCAGCACCGGGTGGTGGTAGCCGTGGATGGCGGTCCACCACGAGGCGGTGGCGTCGATGAGCTCCCGGCCGTCGGCCAGCCGGAGCCGGACACCGCTGGCGGAGACCACCGGCAGGACCGGGGCCGGGTCGAGCATGTTGGCGTACGGGTGCCACACGTGGGCCCGGTCGATGGCGAGCAGGCGGCCCGGGTCGGCGGCGAGGGCGGCGATGCGGCTGGTCACGCCCGCCATCCTCGTACACCGGCGTGGCCGGCCGGACACCCCATCGCTGTGTGTCCATAAGCTGCCCTGCATGGGTGCCCGACCGGCCGCAGGCGGTGGCCGCTGGCTTGCGGTCTCGCCGGAGCGGATCGCACGCTGGCTGGCCGGCTTCGACGAGCGGCACCGGGTGGTGCGCAGCCGGTACGCGGCGGTGGTGACGTTCGAGGCGGCGGACGGCGCGGTGGCGGAGTGCCACCCGCCGTTCCCGCCGGTGCAGCCGGGCGGCGAGCACGGTGGCCTGGTGGCGGAGCCCCTGATCCGGCACGCCACCCGGGAGCGGGTGGTCGGGGTGCTGCTGGTCCGGCTGGGCGGGCACGCCGCGGGGGTGTTCGAGGGTGAGCGGCTGGTGGCGTCGAAGGTCGGCTCCCGGCTGGTGCAGGGGCGTACCGCCGCGGGCGGTCGGTCGCAGCAGCGGTTCGCCCGCCGGCGGGAGGGGCAGGCGGCCAGGGCGGCGGCGGCCGCGGCGGACGAGGCGGCCGGGGTACTGCTGCCACGGCTGCGCGGCCCGGGCCCGGGGCGCACGCTCGACGCGGTGGTGCTCGGCGGGGAGCGGCGGGCGGTGGACGCGCTGCGCGGTGACCGCCGTCTGGCCGGGGTGTTCGCGCTGGCCACGGACCGGTTCCTGACCACGCCGGATCCGCGGCTCGCAGTGCTGCGGGGGTGCCCGGCCCAGTTCCGGGCGGTCCGGATCCGGCTGGTGGACCCGCCCTAGGGAGAAGCGGTGAGCGTCACGCGTCACACGGTTCGGGCCGGCCGGTCACCTCAAGGCGGCGTCTTGAGGCGGTAAGGAAACCGGCAGGTGTCGCCCACGGGCGGCTCGGGTAACCGAAGAGCGGGACCGTTGGGTGGAACGGATCCGATGCATGGGCCATCCGGCGCGCACCCGGCGGAGCCGGCGGAGAGGGCAGGCTGGCATGCACGGGATGACGACTGCGAGGCTCGGCCTGGGCAGCCAGATCTGGCATTTCGCCCGGCACAGGCTGGAGATGTGCGTGGCGATGTCTCTACACCGGACGAGTGGGCCTCCCGAGGGGACACCGGACGCATGCCGCGCGCGCTGGCCCCATATGAACGGCCAGCGTCTGCGGCCGCGGGGCCGGGCTCGTGCTCGGCGATCGCCGGCGCCGCGCGGCGCCGGCCCGAGCAGCAGCTGAGGGGAGCGACTGTGACCCGGCGACTGTTCACCGGCTCGACGGTGTGGGCCGGCGCGACCTGCGCCCCACGCCCGGCCTGGCTGCTGGTCGAGGATGACCGGGTGGCGGCCCTGGAGGAGGCGAAGCAGCCGCCGCCGCCAGCGGACGATGTCGTCGAGCTGCCCGGTTGTCACGTGCTGCCGGGGTTCGTGGACGTGCACCTGCACCTGAGCCAGGCGGCCTGGTTCCCGCACGGCGGCGACGGGCTGGAATGGCGCAGCCTGGCCGAGGCGCGACACGCGGTCCGGGTCGCGGCCGACGCCGCGCCGCAGGCGCCGTGGCTGCTGTTCTGGCGGGTACCCCGGTTCGCCTGGCCGGACGGCAGGCTACCCACCGCCCGGGAGTTGGATGAGGCCGCGCCGGGCCGCCGGGTCCTGGTCAGCACGCTGGACATGCACCGCGGCGCACTCTCGTCGGCGGGCTTGGCCGCGCTGGGCCTGGCTGACCACCGCGCGGGCGACTTCGGTGAGGACGTCACCCGGGACCGGCGGGGCCGGCCCACCGGCGAGGTGTGGGAGGCGGCGTACGGCGTCGCCCTGCAGCGTGCGCTGGCTGACACGCAGGCGCAGCGCGGCGAACAAGGCGCCGCGGCGGTGCTGGCCGCCGAGGCCGACCGCTGCCTGGGCTACGGCGTCACGCACGCGCACGACCCATACGTCTCGCCCGACCTACACGGGCGGATGCTCGCCCTCCGGGCCACTAGCCGCCTGCGGCTGTCCTGGGCGACCGGATCCCCGGCCGGGATGCTCAGCCGGCCACCCGGCCCCGCCACCGCGCCCGACGGCGCCTACGGTGACGCCGGCCGCGAGGTCAAGCTGTTCGCGGACGGCGGCGAACGTGCCGCCTTCCGCCTGCCCTCCCGCGCGGTCGTCGACCTGTTCGCCGGCGCCGCCGCCGAGGCGTGGCGGATGCGCGCCACCGGGCCGCTGCGGGAAGCCTTGCGGCGCAAGGTGATCCTGCGACCGGGCCACCTGCACACCCCGTACCTGCGTTACACCGATACCGAGCTGACCGACCTGATCGCCGGCTACGCCGACGCCGGGGTGCGGCTGCGCATCCACGCCTTGGGCAACCTCGCCGTCGCGCAGGCGGCCCGCGCGCTGCGCACCGCCGGCATCCCGCCAGGTACGGCCACCATCGACCACCTCCTGCTGCTCGACCCGGCCACCGCCGACCTCGTCGCCGCCAGCGGCGCGACCGCCTCATACCAGCCCGGCTTCATCCCCCGCTACGGCGACATGATCAGCGCCACCCGAACCGACCGGCACCTCACCGCGTTCGGCGCCCGGCTGCTGCAGCAGGCCGGGGTACCGCTGGCGCTCAGCTCCGACTACCCGTGCGGCGCGCTGGACCCACTACACAACCTGCGCGCCGCCATCCACCGCCGCCGCCCGAGCGGCCGGCAACTGCAACCCGAGCAGGCGCTCACCCAAAGCGAAGCGGTCCGCGCGCACACCGTCACCGCGGCCGCCTCACTCGGCGTACCCGGCGCCGGTGGCCTCGCCCCCGGACAGCCCGCCGACCTGGTCATCTGCGACGGCGACCCGTTCCAACCCCAGACGCGGGTGACCCAGACCTGGGTCGCAGGCCAGCCGGTGTGGCGCGCCCCGGACCTGACGCGTGGGCCGTAGTCCGACCAATCAGGCGTACCTGTCCGGGCCGGGACTGAACCGCCCGGCGCCTACCACTCACACCACGCCTTGCTGCCCGACGTTCTTGGTCATGTGCTTGGTGCGACGGGCTCCGTCAGGCGCCATCATGGGGCTTGCGGGCGGCGAGGCGTTCGACCATGCCGAGCGTGAAGCGGTGGTGGCGTTCCATGGCGTACCCGAGGGCCTGTACGTGGGTGATAGGGCGGCGGCGGAAGTGTTCGCCGCCGAGCGGGACCGTGAGGAGTTCGATCAGCCGCTGGGCGATGCGGGCGTACCACCGCGATGCCTCGACGTGGTCGGCCAGCAGCAGCAGACCGCCGGGGCGCAGCACCCGGTCCATCTCGCGGACGGCCTGCCCGTCGTCGGGGATGCCGCACAGGGAGAAGGTGCACACGACGGTGTCGAACGAGGCGTCGGGAAACTCCAGCGCCTGGGCGTCACCGACACGCAGGTCCACCTGTCGGCCCGACTCCCGCGCGCGGCGTCGGGCGATGTCGAGCATTGCGGGGCTCCACTCGACCCCGGTCAGCCGTACATCGCCGGCGTAGTGGGGCAGGTTCAGGCCGGTGCCGATCGCCACCTCCAGCACGTCACCGGTCGCCTGGGAGCAGACCCAGTCGCGGGTGTCGCCGAAGAAGCGCCGGTCGAAGAAGCTCATCTGCCGGTCGTAGGAGCTGGCGTGTTTGTTCCAGTAGCGGCGCAGCCGCTCGTCCCGCACGTCCCGCTCCAATGGTTCTGACACTTTGCGTCAGAATCCTTCCAGTCCAGCAAGGAACTCACGCGTGCGGACCCGGCCCCACGACATGGACCCCGCCCACGGTATGGACCCGGCCCACCATGTGGACCCAGCTACCGTGTGGACCCGGCCTAGGGTTCGGGGCATGGCCGCGCACATGAGCCCCGAGGAGTTCCGCCGGTACGGCCGGCAGGTGGTGGACTGGGTCGCCGACTACCACGAGAAGATCGAGTCCTACCCGGTGCTGTCCCAGGTCGCGCCCGGCGAGGTGCGCGGGCAGCTCCCGGCGGCGCCGCCGGAGCACGGCGAGCCGTTCGAGGCCGTGCTGGCCGACCTGGACCGGGTGATCATGCCGGGGATCACGCACTGGCAGCACCCGTCGTTCTTCGCGTACTACCCGGCGAACGCGACCGGGCCGGCGATGCTGGCCGAGCTGCTGTCCGCGGGGCTCGGCGTGCAGGGGATGCTGTGGGCGACCAGCCCGGCGTGTACCGAGTTGGAGCAGCACACCCTGGACTGGCTGGCCGACCTGCTCGACCTGCCGGCCGCGTTCCGGTCGGGCGGGCCGGGCGGCGGGGTCATCCAGGACACGGCGTCAACCGCGATCCTCACCGCGCTGCTGGCTGCGCTGCACCGGGCCAGCGGTGGGGCGGTGCGCCGGGACGGGCTGGCGGGGGTGGCGGGGCAGCCCGGTCAGGCCGGCCCGTCCGGCCGGCCCGCGCGGTCCGGGCGGTACGCGGTGTACGCATCCAGCCAGGTGCACTCGGCCACCCCCAAGGCGGTGGTGATGGCCGGGCTGGGTGAGTCGGCGCTGCGGCAGGTGCCGGCGGATCCGGCGACGCAGGCGATGGACGTGGCGGAGCTGCGGCGGCTGATCGCCGCGGACCTGGCGGCGGGTGTGGTGCCGGTGCTGGTGGTTGCCGCGGTGGGCACCACCTCCACCTCGGCGGTCGACCCGGTGGCCGCGATCGGCGAGGTGTGCCGGGAGCACCGGATCTGGCTGCACGTCGATGCCGCGTACGCCGGGGTGGCCGCCGTCTGCCCCGAGCTGCGATTCGTGAACGACGGGCTGGAGTACGCCGACAGCTACTGCACCAACCCGCACAAGTGGCTGCTGACCAACTTCGACTGCGACGCGTTCTACGTGGCCGACCGGGCGCCGCTGCTCGGGGCGCTGTCGATCCTGCCGGAGTTCCTGCGCAACGCGGCCACCGAGTCGGGCGCGGTCGTCGACTACCGCGACTGGCACATTCAGCTCGGGCGGCGCTTCCGGGCGCTGAAGCTGTGGGCGGTGATCCGCTGGTACGGCGCGGAGGGGTTGCGGGCGCACATCCGGGATCATGTGGCCCTGGCGCAGGCGTTTGCCGGGTGGGTTGCCGCGGACGAACGCTTCGAGGTGGTGGCACCGCACCCGCTGTCACTGGTCTGCTTCCGGCTGCGGGGCGCAGACGCGGCGAACGAGGCGCTGCTGGAGCGGCTGAACCAGTCCGGGGAGATCTACCTGACGCACACCCGGGTGAACGGTGCGTATGCGCTGCGGTTGGCCGTCGGCGGGGTATGGACCGAGCGGCGGCACGTGGAACGTGCCTGGGCGCTGATCCGGGGAGCGGTGGGCTGAGGGCGGGGCTCGGTCGGCGCGTCGAGTGCCATTCCCCGGCCGGCCAGCGGCCACCGACGAGGGCCGGAAGCTGGCTGGTCGGGTGGTCGGCGTCAGCTCCCAGCCCGCACTTGGCCGGCACGGCCACGTTACATCGGTACGTCGGGTCCGGACGTCCGGTTACATCGGTACGTCGGGTCACATCGGTACGCCGGGTGTCGTTGCGCTTGGTAGACGAGGCAGCGACGGGAGTGTGCACCGGGGCCGGTTTCGCTTTCGGGGTCGCCTTCCGGCGGCCCTCCTTTCCGTACCGGCAAGGTGACCACCCTCGAAGGTGTCGCGGTGCTCCCGAGCCGGGGACGCTGGCCGGGTACGGCTGGGAAGCCGGTGGAGGTTCCCGTTGGCAAGCTCGCGGCCGGTGAGGCGCGCCAGCGCCGAGCCGGCCGGGAGCGCGGCAGCCGGACGCCCGGAACCACGGTGCCAAGGTGACCGACCACAGGCGTCCGTGGGACCCAAGCACCCACCCAAACGAAATACGCAACCATAGCATTGAGGTGACAATTTCAGCCGGAGCGATAAGCCGGGCCGGGTGGGTTCTTTCTCTTGTGCTGGACCATTCGGATATGAGATCATAGAACACATGTTCGACAGTGCGGCCGACCGGGACATGGCGATGCTGGCCACCACCGACCTCGACATCGAGGCCATGTACCCGACCGACCCCGACGCCCACCCACTGGACCGCGGCTACACCGAACTGGACCTCCTGGCCGCCTGCGAACAACAAGTCGGCTACCTGCACGCCATGCAGTTCCGGGCGCTGGCCCGGTTCGCCGCGCTGCGACCCAGCGACAAGGGCAACCTCTTCTCCGACTTCGCCCCCGATGAGGTCGCGCTGGCGCTGGGCTGGACCCGGGCGGTGGCCGGGATGCGACTGAGCCTCGCGCTGACCCTCACCGACCGGCTCCCCGCCACCCTGGCCGCCCTGGAGGCCGGCGACCTCGACCTGCGCCGGGTGCAGAAGCTGGCCGAACTCACCGACCCGCTGCCGGTGGCGGTGGCCCGGGCGGTGGAGGCGGCGGTGCTGCCCCAGGCGGCGCGGCAGAACACCAGCGAACTGGCCCGCGCCGCCCGCAAGGCCATCGCCCGGCTGGACCCCGACGGCGCCCA
>WNGF01008960.1_pt1 | contig 11603 bp, 6 predicted proteins | sample 5400641 | NCBI WGS metagenome assembly WNGF01 (sample SAMN13153371, study PRJNA577476) | soil metagenome | isolation source: 80 cm soil or saprolite under grassland replicate 2 | place: USA:California | collected 2016-06-15 | reverse complement strand
GCCCGTGCGCGGCGCCGCGACGATCAGGCCGCGCTGGCCCTTGCCGATCGGGGCAACGAGATCGAGTACCCGCGAGGTCATATTGCTCGGGACCTCGAGCTTGATGCGGTCCTGCGGATAGAGCGGCGTGAGGTTGTCGAAGAAAATCTTCTCCCGGGCGATGTCGGGGTGCTCGAAGTTGACCGCCTCGACCTTGATGAGGGCGAAGTCATCTCCTCGACCTTCGACGAGCCGGCCGCCCGCCACGTGCAGGTGGCCGAAATGGTGATCGAGAAGGCCAAGCGCCTCGTCGAGCACAAACGCGACGTCGTCATCTTGCTCGACTCGGTCACACGCCTGGCGCGCGCCTACAACGCGATCGTGCCGCCCTCGGGCAAGGTCCTCTCGGGCGGCGTCGACTCGAACGCGCTCCAGCGCCCCAAGCGCTTCTTCGGCGCGGCGCGCAACGTCGAGGAAGGCGGGTCGCTCACAATCATTGCGACGGCCCTGATCGACACGGGCTCCCGCATGGACGACGTCATCTTCGAGGAGTTCAAGGGCACGGGCAACATGGAAGTTCACCTCGACCGCAAGCTCGTGGACAAGCGCGTCTTCCCGGCCATCGACATCAACAAGTCCGGCACGCGTAAGGAAGAGCTCTTGATGGACAAGCAGGAGCTGAACCGAGTCTGGGTGCTCCGCAAGGTCTTGAACCCGCTCTCCACGGTCGAGGCGATCGAGCTCCTGACGGAGAAGCTCGAAAAGACCAAGACCAACGGCGAGTTCCTGAACATGATGCAGCAGGGCTGAGGGAACGCAACGTGATCGCACGTGATCGCACGTGATCGCAGAGTGAACGCCGTGAAGTGAGGCACGATCGGGTGAACGCGGCCTTCCGGCAGCCTCGGGCAACCTCCCTTCGAGACTTCGTCCTTCACTTCATCCCTTCCCGTTGCGATCGCGTTGCGATCACGCTGCGATGATCCGCATCTCCCTCGTCGATTTCCTCAACGCGCGCCCCCTGGCGTGGGGACTGCTCCACGAGCCGCCGGAGGGCGTGGAAGTCTCGCGGGACATTCCGTCGGTCTGCGCGGAGAAGCTGGCGTCGGGACAGGCGGACGTCGGCTTGATCCCGTCGATCGAGTACCAGCGGATCCCGAACCTGAAGATCGTTGCCGGTCTCGGCATCGCGGCGGCGTCCGAGGTGCGCTCGGTGCTTCTCGTCTCGGCCGTCTCCCGCGAGAAGATCCGCTCGGTTTCCCTCGACCCGGCCTCCCGGACGTCCGCGGTGCTGACGCGCATCCTCTTGAACCGCCGCTACGGGCTCGCGCCGGCCTACGTCGAGGAAAGATCCGAAACCGCGGACGCTCAGCTCATCATCGGCGATCCGGCTCTGAAGACTCGCCTGAACGGCCGCGTCGTCCTCGACCTCGCGGCCGAGTGGCGGGCCTTTTCGGGCCATCCCTTCATCTTTGCGTTCTGGGCCGTGCGAGCCGACGCGGCTTTGCCCGAGGTCGCGGCTCTGCTTCGGCGGTCTCACGAGGCCGGCCGCGCCCATTTCACGGATCTCGTTGCGCAGGAGTCCGCTCGCACCGGACTCTCGGAGCCGGTCGTCGAGGACTACCTGCGCCACGCTCTCCACTACGAGCTCGACGAAGGCGACTTCCAGGGGCTCGAGTTCTTTTACCGCCTCGCGGCGGAAGATGGGCTCATCGGAGAGGCGCGGCCGCTCGAGTTTCTGCGCGAGTAGAATTGACGATGGTGGAGAACCGGACTCGCGGGATCCTGGACCTTGCGCTCGGCGGTGAGCGGCTGTCGTCGGCGGATGCCGTGACGCTGCTCGAAGAGGGCAATCTTCTCGCGCTGGGAGCCGCGGCGACGGAGGTTCGCAACCGGAACAACGATCCGATGGTCGCGACGTACATCGTCGACCGGAACATCAACTACACGAACGTCTGCGTCTACCGCTGCCAGTTCTGCGCCTTCTACCGTCCCTCGTCGAAGGATCCCGAGGCCTACGTTCTGTCCTTCGACCAGATCGGAGAGAAGATCCAGGAGACGATCGACCTGGGCGGCACCGGCGTGCTGCTGCAGGGGGGCGTTCACGCCGAGCTGCCGTTCTCCTTCTACGAGGAGATGTTCCGATTCATCCGGAAGAATTTCCCGACGATCCACCTCCACGCACTGTCGGCGCCGGAGGTGTACTTTCTCCAAAAAATCACGAAGTGGCCGATGCAGGACGTCATCGGTAAGCTGCGCGACGCCGGCCTGCAGTCGATTCCCGGCGGCGGCGCCGAGATCCTCGAGGACTCGGTCCGCAAGCGCATCTGGTCGCTGACCAAGGCCCCGACGGAAAAGTGGGTCGACGTGCACGAGACCGCCCATCGCCTGGGCATGCGCACGACCGCGACGATGATGTTCGGCGTGGGCGAGAGCTATCGAGACCGAGTCGAGCACTTCCGGGTCGTGCGGGACCTCCAGGATCGCACCGGCGGCTTCACGGCCTGGATCCCGTGGACGTTCCAGAAAGAGAACACCGTCCTCGACGGAAAAGTCGAGGAGGCGGGCGGTTTCGAGTACTTGAAGACGCTCGCCGTCTCGCGTCTGTATCTGGACAACATCCGTCACGTGCAGGGCTCCTGGGTCACACAGGGCACGAAGATCGGCCAGGTTTCTCTGTCCTTCGGGGCGGACGATCTGGGCTCGATCATGATCGAAGAGAACGTCGTCTACGCCGCCGGCGCGCGCAACCGCATGACTGAGGACGAGATGCGCCGCTTGATCGCCGACTCCGGCTACGAGCCCGTCCAGCGGCGCACTCTCTACGACGCCTGCCCGGACGCTTGCTGCGCCGCGCCGATCCCGGCCCCCAAGGCGCGCGTCCTCTCGTTGGCCGCGGCCGGCGGAAATCTGGACGACGGCTTAGCCTCCGCTTGATTCGCGGACGGCGGTAGAATCCCGAGGTGGGGGGGCTCCCGTGACCAAGCCATCGTTTCTCCGCTTGACTCCCGCTTTTCTCCTGACGGCTGCCCTGGCCACTGCTCAAACGGACGACACGCAGAAGCGTTCGATACCCGAGCTATTCCAGCAGGGCAAGACTGCTTTCAAGCTGGGCAATTACAAGCTCTCGCTGGAGGCTTTCGAGAAGCTCGAGCAGTTGAGTCCTTCGGCGAGCGAGCTGGATCGGTCGAAGCTCGAGCCGGTCATCGCCTTCTATCGGGGCGCCAATCTGGCGATGCTCGGCCAGAGCGAGCGGGCGCGCGCCCAGTTCGAGAAGTACCTGGCGCTCGTTCCGTCGGCTCACCTGGATCCGGGCGCTTTTCCGAGGCCGGTGATCACGCTGTTCCAAGCGGTCAGAGGGACTTCGCAGCGGCCGGCGGAAGAGCCCGGGATGGCGGCCGACTACGCTCGGTTCCGGCCCGGTCCCGGGATGCAGCCGCTCGATTCCCAATGGGCCGACGGAGCGGTTCGATTTCTCATGACCAAGGAGGAGCGCGAGAAGTGGGAGAGACTCAACGACGACGTCGCGCGCGCGGAGTTCGTCGCAGACTTCTGGCGAGCGAGAGATTCGAACCCGCTGACGCCGGAAAACGAGTTTCGGGAAGAGATCGAGCGCCGGATCCGGTACGCGGATGCCCATTTCGCGGCGGACGAGAGGAAGGGCAGCGCCACGGATCGCGGGCTCGTCTTCGTCCTGCTCGGTCCGCCGAGCTACGTGGCGCAGAAGCCGTTCAAGAGCGAAGACGACGTGGTCCAGTCGGCCCGCGCGGCGCCCATCAGCGAAGTCGCGTTCAGCGCGCCCGGCAGCAGGAGGGGCACGACCACCCGCCCGATTCCGCGCACCGCCCTTACGGCCGAGACGCTTCAGGGAACGCGGGAGATCTGGTACTACCGCCGGGACCGCCTGCCGAAGATCGTGAAGTTCACCGAGGTGGACTTCGAGTTCATCACCAAGAAGGGAATCGGGACGGCGGTCCTGCAGCGAGACCACGAGATCCTGGTCACGCTCGACTTGGTCGCCCGCTCGACGCTGCCGGCGAAGGACTAGTTGTGATTTCTCAACACGTTGTTCTCTCGCGATGCGCCCCGGCGCCTGGCCGCCTCCCTCGTCGGCACGCTCCGGCCCTGCCTCGATAGGCAGAAGTGGGCCGTCGCTGGTCGCTCGGTCGCAGCCTTTCTGAGGCGGGATCTCCAGCCTGCCGTGCTCCCTCGCTCATCGCCGCCAGCGGGAGGCGATCCCGTCGTCGGGGCTTGCAGCGCGGCAGAGGTCATGATGCAAGGGCCGCAGGGGTGACGCCGGACGAGGACCCACCGCCGGCGCGCAGGTCCGGCCATGGGGTGGACGGACTTAATGGATCAGTTCAGCTTGGCCGGACCGAGCACCGCCGGGGGGTGGACGGCGGCAGGACCCCGAAGGCCCGGCTTGGTTGGCAACACGGGAACAACCTGTTGAGAATCGACAACTAGTCTACTCGGAGGAAACGTGATCAAACCTCTCGGTTCCAGGCTCGTTCCGGTCATTTTCCTGGCGGCCGCCGTGGCGGCGGCCCAACCGGCCGAGGCGCCGAAACCCTCGATCGCCGACCTCTTCCAGAAGGGCAAGACGGCGTTCAAGCTGGCCAACTACAAGGCGTCGCTGGATACTTTCGACCAGCTCGAGCAATCGAGTCGCTCGGCGAGCGATGGGGACCGCGCGAAGCTCGATCCGGTGATTGCGTTTTACCGGGGGGCCAACTTCGCCGCGCTTGGAGAAAAGGAGCGCGCCCGCCTCGAGTTCGAGAAATACCTTTCGCTGGTTCCGGCCGCCCAGCTGGATCCCGGCGCATTTCCGAAGACGGTGATCGATCAGTTCAACGCGGCGCGCGACAACGCGCGGCGGGAACCGGGGGCGGCCGTAAGCCGCGCCAGCGTGACCGAGTACGGCGGGATGATCGCCGACTACGCTCGCTTCCGCCCGGAGACGGCCTTGCAGCCACCGGACGGGCAGTGGGCGGAGGGAGCGGTCCGGTTTCTGATGACCAAGCAGGAGCGCGAGAAGTGGGAGAGGCTCAGCGACGACGTGGCGCGGGCCGAGTTCGTGACCGACTTCTGGCGAGCGAGAGATCCGAACCCCTCGACGCCGGAAAACGAGTTTCGGGAAGAGATCGAGCGCCGAATCCGGTACGCGGATGCGCATTTCGCGGCTGACGAGAGGAAGGGCAGCGCCACGGATCGCGGGCTCGTCTTCGTCCTGCTCGGGCCGCCGAGCTACGTCGGCCAGAAGCCCTTCAAGAGCGAGGATGACCCGGTCCAGGCGGCGCGGGCCGCACCGATGAGGGAGATCATTGTGAATCCGGACGGGACCACGACCATCCGTCTGGATCCCCGCACGGGCCTCACCGCCCAGACGCTTCAGGGGACCCGCGAAATCTGGTATTACCGCCGTGACCGCCTGCCGAAGATCGTGAAGTTCACCGAGGTGGATTTCGAGTTCATCACCCGGAAGGGGATCGGCACGGCGGTGCTGCAGCGCGACCACGACATCCTGGTCACACTCGATCTGGTCGCACGCTCGACGCTGCCCGTCAAAGACTGAAGATCGTCAGGCACCCGCGCCGATGAGGCGGAGCGCTTCGCGGATCGGGGGCTGTCGGGGATCGATGGCCAGCGAGCGTTCGAGATGGGCGCGGGCCCGCAGGCGGTCGCCGAGACACAGCTCCGAAAGCCCGAGGAGATTCAACGTGTCGCGGCCGCCCGCCTGCTCGAATCGCTGCAGGACCGAGACGGCTCCGCGGCAGTCTTTGGCCTCGAACCGAAGACGGGCGAACGCCAGGGCCAACGGCTCGGACGCGGGATAGCGAGTCGCACCGGCCTCCGCCAGCGCTATCGCGTCGGCTCGCCTGCCGCGCGACACGGCGTCCGAGACCCACTGTAGGACCGTCTGCTCGGGCTCTGCATGGCCGGCCTCGAGCGAGCGAAAGAGCCAGCTCTTGGCCTCCGCTCCGTGCCCGCGTGTGCGCTGCAGGACCGCGAGATTGAACATGGGCGAGGAGTAGTCGGGCTTGATCCGGAGAGCTTCCCGAAACGATCGTTCCGCCTCTTCGAGGCGGCCCGCTTCCCGCTGAAATAGGCCGAGGTTGTTCCAGGCCCCTTCGGTCCGGCCCGGCCAGGGCCCCTCCGGCAGGGTTGCCACTGATTTCGACTCGGACCCCGACAGATAACCCAGTGCCCGAAGCTTACGCGCGTACTCGTCCGCCTCCGCGGGCGAAGCGGGAGAGGCGGAGAGTCGCCGCACGCTGATCTCGGCGGCGACGTCGCGGCGCGCCGGAACCGGCACGCCTGTGAAATTGGCGAGAAGGGCCGCGCCGGACATCTTCGAGTCGACCGGCAGATCGAGCAGCGCGCAGACGCTCGGCGCGATGTCGAAGACACTCGCGTCGCCGCGAGCCGGCGAGGGCTTGACGCGCGCCCCCCAGAGTGCCAGCACGCCATCGATCCGGTGCCAAAACGCGGCCGTCGCCCAGTTCAGGGAAGAGCGCTCGCAGGTGCGGTCCTCTCCCCACTTGAAGCCGTGATCCGAGCAGACGATGAGGGTCGCGCCGTCTTCTTCCGCGCGCCGCATCCACTGTCCGAGCAGCCGGTCGGCGGTCTCGTAGTAGGCATCCACGACCCCGGAGTAGCGCCGGAAATCCTCGTCGGAGACGCAGGGAAGCCGAGGCGGAACGTCAGCGGCAAAAACGTGCCCGATGGCGTCGGTTCCCTCGAAATACACGGCGGTGAGATCCGGGAGCTGCCCATCGTAAAGGTCGCGCGCGATGCGCTGGACGGCCCGTGTCGCCCCCAGGATCTTCGCCAATGCCACCACCGGGTTTTCGAGGCCGCCGCCCTTCGCGCGTTCCGTCCCGATCTCGGCCGCACTCAAGGTGAGGTAGCGCGCGAGGTCGGCGTCCGGCACGCGCGTCTCCTCCTCGAGCACGCGCCGGATCCCGTCGGAGAGCGCGGGCGGATAAGCGAGGGACTCCTTCGAGCCTTCGAAGAGGATCGACCCGGCGCGGTCGGAGACGAAAAAGCCCTGCACGTCCTCAGCCGGATGCGTCGCCCACCATCCGACGACACCGACTTTTCGCCCGGCGGAAGAGGCGATGTTCCAAACGGCCGGGACCCGGCGTGAGCGGCCCGAGATCGGGACCGCGGCGCCGGTGGCCGGATCGATCTCTTGAAAATCGAGGACTCCGTGCCGGTCGGGGGTCGCTCCCGTGGCGATCGACGTCCAGACGATGGGCGACAGGATGGGAACGAAGCTCTTCAGCCGAGCGGTGCGTCCCTCGCGCACCAGGCGGGAGAGGTTCGGCATTCGGCCAGCCGCGGCGAGGCGATCGAGCAGTGACCAATCCGCCCCGTCCAGGCCGATGACGATGACGCGATGCCGCGCGGGGTCAGCGCGGATCTGCCGAGGCGGATCCTCGGAGTCGACGGCCGGCCGCGCTGGCGTCGCCACGGCCGGCCCCGAGCCCGGTGGCCCCCGCCCGCAAGCTATCGCGAGAAGGAGACCGGAAAGGATCGACGCGACGGCTGTCCAACGGCGGTGCGAAGGATGGCGATCCATTCCTCCTCCGATCATAGCAATCAAAAAAAAGGGCCCCCGAAGGGGCCCTCGAGATCGAAGATGAAGAGGTCTAGAAGCTGACTCTCCCGAACACGCGGATGCTCCGACGCGGGGTGAAGGAAATCGGCCGCAGATAGTTGGCCTGCTGCGCTCCCCCTTCCGTCAGGTCGAAGCGCTGGTCCTGGGCGAGCGTGCGCTGCCTGTTGAGGACGTTGAAGACGTCCAATCCGAGGTTGATGTCGACGACGCTGACGGGAATCGAGTAGCCCAGATGCACGTCGGCGTCGTAGATCGACGGCGTCCGTCCCACGGTGCCGCGCTTGACCAGGTACAGCTCGTAGTTGCGATAGTCGTTGTAGTAGCCGTACCGGTTGAGCGGAGTCCCCGTGAAATAGAAGGCCGAGAGCCCGAGCGTCAACCGGAAGGGCGTCACATAGGAACCGTCCAGCTTGACGGCGTGGCGCCGGTCGTTCGAGAGGTAGCCGTAGGCGTTGTCCAGGAAGACCCGGTAGTCGTAAGCCGAGTTGATGTTCGGATCGAGCTGCGTCGTCGAAGTCTGGAACACGCCGTCGTAGTTGCCTTCGAGCTTGGAATAGACGTACGAAGCCAGGAACTGGAGGTTGTTGCTGAACCGCTTCTGAGCGGTGAACGTGAGGGCCTTGTAGAAGCGGCGCGGCGGCACGTCGACGAAGTCGAGGCCGACCAGCGAGCCGGTGTCTGGGCTGATGAACGTGGTTCCGGGGTTGAAGATGAAGTACTCGAGGTCGCCTGCTGCGTTGAGCGCGCCGCCGTCCTCGATGACGCGGCCCAGCCGGCGCCAGTTGAACTCGACTCCGACCGAGAGATCCTGCAGGGGCTCGTACTGGATTCCGCCGGTGATGCCGTCGGAGTACTGTCCCTTGATCCCCGGCTGTGTCGGCTCGCCGAAGGAGCCGCCTGTCTTGATCGTGCTCTGCCGGCCCGTGAGGCACACGGTCTTCTTGTTTAGAGGATCCGCCGGGTCCGTCCAAATCCCTTGGCCCTTTGCGTTGCAGACGGACGGGTCGCCGATATCGCTGTTTGGATCCAGGTTGTAAACGGCCGTCGTGACCTCTAGGCCGTAGGCACGAATGTTGATGTCCAACGGCATCGTCTCGTAGAAGCGCGCGAAGCTGCCGTAGAGGCGGGACCGGCCGTTGCCGAGGAAGTCCCACGCGAACCCGACCCGCGGCATCCACTCGTCGTTGACGTGGATCTGCGAGAGGTTGGCGATGTCCTTGACCTTCTGGTCTTCCCACCGCACGCCCAGGTTCAACGTCAGGTTGGGCAGGAGCTGCCACTTGTCCTGAAAGAAGACGCCGGTGTTGTTCGTGCGGGAGACGGTGCCTCCCGGCGCCAGATCCACTTCGATCGGAACACCGTTGGCGTCTCGGATGCCGCTCGAGTTGTACTCGTGTTGGTAGACCGTGCCTTCCACGAAGTTGCGGACGAACACGGTTTCCTTGTTGCCCGACGCACCCGTGTAGACGCGCTTGCTGTCGGCGATGTTCTGTGTGTAGTCGCCGCCGCCTTTGAATTCGTGCGTACCGAGGAAGTTGGCGTAGTAGCTCGCGTTGGCCCGGAAGTAGTTGCGGCTGAAATCCTGCGTGCGGTAGAAGCCGTAGCCGCCCGCTCTCGGCACGCCCGCAGGGACGAGCGTCTGGAAGCTGCGGTCAACGATGTCTGCCGGATTCTGGATTGTCTTTTCCTTGTGCTTGGCGGCCTGCAACTCGAAGAGGAAGTTGGAGCCCACGACGCCGGAAAGGCGACCCGTGTAGTCCACGCCTCCCTGCTCGAGAGTCCCCTGGTAGGTGCTCGGGGGAGCGCCCGCCAGCGGCGTGATCAGGTTCGGGCCGGTCGTGTTCGGATCGCCAAAGACCGATCCGACCAGCGACAGGCCTTCGAGAATGCGGAAAGTGAGCTTACCGGCGTAAAGATCCTGATTCACGATCCGCGCCGTCGTCTGACCCGTCAGAACGCCCTCGCCCGGAGCGCCGGTGGTCGAGTTCAGGAAGTTCTTGCCGCCGATGTGGACTTTGTCATAGGCCCCGAAGAACCAGATGCGATCCGGCCAGAAGAAGCCTCCGACATCCGCGCCGTAGTCGGACTGAAGGGTGTTGCGGATTGGATCGGTCTGCGCGCGGAACGTTCCCAAGCTGTCGGCCTTCTCCTGCAGGTGCTTATCGGCGGCCTGCCAGAAGTTGCCTCCAGACGCCGTGTTGGACCGTCCCGAGTAGTAGCCGAATGCGTCGCCATGGAAGGCGTTGCCGCCCGACTTGGTGATGGCGTTCAAGACGCCGCCCTGCGCGTGGCCGTACTCGGCCTGGAATCCGCCGGATTTGACCTCGAGCTCTTGAATGAACTCGCTTGGCGCGGCCTTGCCCTGGCGGCCGTACTGGACTTCCGTCGTGTCCACGCCGTCGATGATGAAGTTGTTCTCCGCGCCCGTGGAGCCCTGCACGCTGATGTTGCCGCTGTCGGCCCCGAACCCCGCGATGACGCCGGGAGCCTTTGTGGCGACGGCTGTCATGTTGCGCCCGAGCGGCAGCGTCTTGACCATGTCGGCCGTGAAGTTTGCGCCGGTCGCCGAGGACGTCGCGTCGATGACGGGCGCCTCTCCCGAGACGGTCACTTCAGCCGTCGTGGCGAGCGCCATTGAGGCGTCCACGACGACGGTCTTGTCGAGCTGCACGGCCACTCTCTTTTCGACCTTGCCGAAGCCCGCCAACCCGAACGTGACCGTGTACTCGCCCGGCGGGACCAGCGGAATACGATAGGTCCCGTCGCCTGCCGTGGTCGCGGTCTTGGTTCCCTGCAGCGACGGGCTCTTCGCTTCGACCGAGACACCGGGAAGCACTCCGCCGGTCGAGTCCTTGACCTGTCCCCTGATCTCGCCCGTTACTTGAGCGAAAGCGAAGGACGCGGTCAGCAGGAGACCGACCAGGAGTGCGAAACCGAATCGAAAGGTTCCGGGAGTTCGAAAACGTCTGAGCATTACCCCTCCTTGCGGCTTATTCGGGACCACCGCCGTGGCCCCAAGGTTTGTGGAAGACGCTGGCACGAGTTTCGGCATCTATTTCGTTCCCTACCCGGGTTTTGCATCCACTTCCCAGGAAGGGAGCGGGGTTTCATACGCAATTTCAGTGCCTCTGTCCCGACGGACAGGTCTCTTATCCAAACTACTGGAAACAAAGAGCAATCCAAGGCGCTGGACAAGCATTCAGAGCCTCTGGATTCAATGCTTTGGATGCGTATCCAATAGCCCGGAGGAAGGGTGAGTCTCCGAGGGCCTGGCAGAAGACGAGGTTTATCGGTCGGTCGTCGAAGCCCTGTTTTGAGGGGACGGCGACGAGACGCGCGCCCGCCTCTCCCAGCAGGAGCCGGCGATGAGGCCGAGGGCGAAAAGAAGCATGCCCGCCACCGCCCGGAGGACGGCCCGCGTGCGCCGCTGACGCCATGGAGGCACGCTGCGGAACTTCACCCGCTGGGCGGAGTCGCGGACGCTCTCGGCCTGGAAGGCGCGCAGATCGAACAGCAAATCGCGGGCGGACTGGTACCGGTCGGCCGGGTCTTTCTCGAGGCATCGGAAGACAAAGGGCGCGAGCTCGGCCGAGATCTTCTCGGCCTCCGGGTTGCGGCGCGGGTCGTCTTTCAAGACCGCTCCCAGCGTCTCGACGGGGGAGTCCCGCTGGAAAGCCTTCTGTCCCGTGAGCATCTCGTAGAAGACCGCGCCGAGCGCGAAGAGGTCGCTGCGGGCGTCGGCCCGAGCCCCGCGCACCTGTTCGGGCGACACGTAGCCGGCCGTGCCGACCAGGATCTGCGAGCTCGTCGATCCCTTGTGGCGCAGGTCGGCGATCACGCCGGTGCGCAAGCCCGGGTTCTCGATGCGCGCGATGCCGAAGTCGAGGATCTTCGCCCGGCCGTCGTGCGTCAAGAAGATGTTCTCGGGCTTGATGTCGCGGTGAACGACGCCCTTGGCGTGCGCGGCGGCGAGGCCGTCGGCGATCTGGCAGGCGATCTC
>WNGF01009946.1_pt1 | contig 11604 bp, 10 predicted proteins | sample 5400641 | NCBI WGS metagenome assembly WNGF01 (sample SAMN13153371, study PRJNA577476) | soil metagenome | isolation source: 80 cm soil or saprolite under grassland replicate 2 | place: USA:California | collected 2016-06-15 | reverse complement strand
ATTTTCTTTGGCTGCTGCGCCTCGGCTATGACCGCAACAGCGAGCAGCATCATCGCACACAGGATTGATGACGCCGCGGCATTCTTCATTGCGCATCTCATTCTTGCGGTTTTTATCACGGATACGGAAGCTGAGAAAACTGTTATTTACGGCGGAATGGAAACCATCATCGAGGGGAAAAAAGCTAAATTCGACGTAGGATTGAACTGTACGACGCTTCAGTTCTAACGTTTGAAAAAGTTGCAAGAAGAAAACGCTTTATTAGACCGCTTTAACCTGATCGGAATCGAGCACCCTGCGTACTTCTTCGAGAAAATCCTTCACGCTGATTGGCTTGGTCTGATAACCGTCGAACCCTTCGGCCAGCATCGTCACGCGGTTGTACGTCATGGCCGACGCTGTGATTGCAATAACGGGTATGCTTTTCGTTTCTGCTTCGGTCCTGAGTTTCTTTAACGCGGTAATTCCGTCCATGCCAGGGAGCTGGATGTCCATGAGAATGAGGCTAGGAGATTTCTCGATTGCGAGCTTAATCCCCTCCTCGGCTGTCTCGGTCTCGATGGTCTTGTAACCCTTAGCTTGGAGCACGTCACGCACGAGCTTTCGGTTCTTCTCGTTGTCTTCGATGATGAGGATCAGCTCGCCGGCCATGATTCTTTCAATATCACTGCTTCACAGGGCGTATTTGTCTTTCCTGGAGGCTCCGGGATTCCACTCTCAACTTGGTGCCTTTACCCTTTTACGCTGATTGCATCGGCAGGGTGAAAGTGAATCTACTGCCCTTGCCCACCTCGCTCTCAACCCAGATTTTTCCCCCGTGCAGCTCGACAAACTTCTTGGCCAGAGTTAAGCCGAGCCCCGTTCCTTCCGTCTTATGCGCATAGTCGGTGCCTACCTGGCGGAACTCCTCGAATATCTTTGGCTGATCCTCGGGGGCAATCCCAATGCCCGTGTCGCTGACCGATATCTCTACCGAACCATCTGCGTGCCTGGCTTTAATACCAATCCGTCCGCCCTCTGGAGTGAATTTCACCGCGTTGGATAACAGATTAAGCAGAATCTGTTTGATCTTGCGCTCATCTCCAACGTAGTCGCCAAGACGCTCGTCAACAGTAACGTCGAGGTTGATGCCATGCTTTGTGGCTCGCTCGCGCACAAAAGTGCGTGCGTTCTCGATCGCCAACGGAAGATCGAACGTAGCGACCTCCAGTTCCATTCGCCCGGCCTCGACCTTGGAGAGATCGAGTATCTCGTTAATCAGAGATAAGAGATGACGGCCGGAAGAGAGAATGTCGTCGGTATATTCGGCTTGTTTCTCATTCAGCTCGCCGAACATTCTCTCTCCCAAGACTTCCGAGAAACCGATGATGGCATTTAGCGGCGTGCGCAACTCGTGCGACATGTTGGCGAGAAATTCCGACTTGTGGCGGTTGGCGGCCTCGATCTGGCGGCTTTTGTCCTCAATCTCGCGGTAGAGCCGGGCATTCTGAATCGCTAGGGCTGATTGCGTCGCGAAGGTCTGGAGGAGGTTGAAGACCTCTGGCGCAAAGCTCCCCGCCTCACGACGGTAAACCGTTAAAGCGCCCATAATGTGGTCTTCGAAAAGAAGCGGAACGGCCAGGAGGGATTGATAACCCAACTGAGCCAACATGGGGCGGATGCGCGTGACCGCAAGCTCCCGCTCGCTCAGGAGATCAACAACTTGCACCGGTGCCCTTGTAGCGGCGGCTCGCCCGGTTGCCCCTTGGCCGAGCTGGATCGGAGTTGTGCGATACACCTCGACCAGTTTTTCTTCCATCCGGTAGCTGGCTCGAAGATGAAACTCTTCGGTGGCCTCGTCGTATTCATATATGATACCGCAATCGGTTCCTGAAAGTTGGACCGCGTGGCGCACAATGGTGCTGAGCACCGTCTGGAGATCGAGAGTAGAGCTAACGGCTTGACCGACCTCACCCAACGCTTTCAGTTCTCCGACTGATCGCGCCAGCTCGCCGGTACGTTCCTGCAGTTCCTGAAACAGCCGCACATTCTCAATGGCGATCACAGCCTGGTCAGCGAAAGTCTTCAGAAGGGCGATTTGTTTGTCAGTGAAAGGTCTGACTTCCGTGCGGCGAATCACAATGGCCCCAATAGCTTCATCTTCGCGCAGCAAGGGTGTAACAAGAATAGTGCGAGTGCCCGTCCTCTGTTGGAGGAGTCTAGATTCCGGAAACTCCGTGTCAAACTCGGCTGTGATGTCATGAACATGAAATGTTTTCTTCTCAATAATGGCCCGACCGGTTGGGTCCCCTCGACTGATGGGACGGACACTAGACGTGTGGGGTATTGATCCACATCCCGCCACGCGCCGAATGAATTCGCCTTCCACCCGTACGATTTGAGCATCTGTTGCGCCGCACAGCCGTGCAGCGTTTTCAACGACCACATCCAGGACCGGCTGAATATCCGTCGGCGAGCTGGCGATGACACCCAAGATTTCACTCGTGGCGGTTTGCTGCTCCAACGACTCCTTCAGTTCTTGGAATAGCCGCACGTTCTCTAGCGCGATCAACGCCTGATCGGCGAAAGTCTCAAGAAGTTTGACCTGCGCCGGGGTGAAGGGGCGAACTTCGGTGCGACGTGCGGTCAGTGTTCCAATGGGTTCCTCCTGCTGACGAAGGGGAACGATCAAGAGAGTGCGGGACGGTATTCCGGTTCTCAACGTTGGGAATTCATCCTGGGCGCGGACGTCGTGAACGTGAAGCGTGCCATGCTCTCGCATCCAGCGAAACTGTGGCGTATCAATAGACCTCACGGGGCCAATGGGTATCGGACCAAAATGAGCACGCGGAATCATAGCGTTTCCGTCGCGGAGTCGCAGCACGACGTCATCAATCCCGCAAACCCGGGCCGCGCTCTCGACAATAGCATCGAGCACCGGTTGCACGTCCGTCGGCGAGCGGCTGATGATGCCGAGCACCTCGGCGGTTGCGGTCTGATGCTCCAGGGCCTCTCGTAATTCCGAATTGCGCTCCTGAATCTCTTTAAACAATCGCACGTTTTCGATGGCGATAACTGCTTGGTTAGCAAAAGTCTTGAGCAGAGCGATTTGCCGGTCGGTAAAAGGACGAACTTCTGTTCGGCGAATTACAATGACACCGCGCGGAACCCCCTCACGAAGCAGCGGCGTGACGAGGATGGTCCGAGTACCCGTAAACTGCCGGAGCGCAATACTTCTTGGAAACTCCGTCGCGAATTCAGCTGTGACGTCGTGCACGTGGATCGTTTGTCGGTCGATCACGGCGCGACCCATAACAGTTTCTCGACTCACCGACTCTTCTGCTTCTGGAACGGTCGGAAGTGAACCGTAATGGACGACTCGATGAAGGACATTGCCATCAAGACGACGAATAACAGCATCGTCTGCTTCACACAGCTTTGCCGCATTCTCCGCAACGACGTCCAATACCGGCTGTATATTTGTCGGTGAGCTGGCAATCACCTGCAGGATCTCGCTCGTTGCTGTTTGCTGCTCCAGAGCCTCCGTCAGATCGCGGTTGCGATCCTGCAATTCTTTGAACAGTCGCACGTTTTCACTTGCAGTTGCGCTCTCCCGCTGCAAACATTCGGCGAGTTGCTGACGTAGCTCCGCATTCGTCTGCGCTTGTTTAGCCGGAGACGTTTTCACCACGGGACGGTGCAGTTTTGGCTTTTTATTCTTAGATCCTCTTTTGGTCGTGCTTGCCATAAACGCAAAAACTAAGGGAGATAGATGTTGCACGCGAGAAACTAGATCGGGTTACATTGTGGCAACCGCCTCTCCCAACGACTGAGCTGACTTTTACTGCAGGTGCTCAATAGCGTCAATGAGGAAAATCTAACCTCGCGAGATTGGTGTTTGGCATTGGTAAGACTCAGGGAAAATCGATGCTCCCCAGAATTCTCAGCCCCAAATCACGCAAACCGCCACGAGAATTGCCAATGCTCTGCGCAGACCAGATGAATTTTAGATTTTGTATACCTGACTGGCATGAATGACATTGATTGGGCTGCGGCAGCAGCCGTGGCCGCGAAGGCAAACCGAAAATTCTAATATCTGCTTCCGTTTGATGACGAGATCGCCGAACGGATCAAGTTGCTATCGCAGCTTACCCGAATGCGCCACAAGCAAAGAGAACGTTGCGCCTGGATTCCATTCAGGAGAGGGCGGTGTGAGTCCGACCGTGGCGCTCCAGTCATTGACTACGTCAAACTGAATTGAAGGAGAATTCAGTTCAATCCTAACACCATCGGTTGCTTGTTTCCGTTACTTGATCACCTTATCCGCCCGTGTGAGCACTCTCTGCGGAATCGTGAGAGCGACCTGCTTCGCTGTCTTGAGATTGATCACCAGCTCGAACTTCGTCGGCTGCTGAACAGGCAGATCGGCTGGTTTCGCGCCTTTGGGGCGCTGATAGCGAATGGCGTGCGACAGCTAGACGCAAAGGCAAATTATGAGCTAAGCCCGGGGGTGATGTTTAACGGCGGCCGATTATATATCCGCACAATTCAACTAACCATCGCGTCAGTCTTGACCCGTTCTGGGAGCTGAGTGGCAGCAGTTTCGCGATTTTTTTATAACTCGTCGAGGCCTTGAATCCATTTGGCGAGTTGGCTTTGACGGACACGCCACTGGCCTCCGATCTTAAAGGCTGGAAACTGTGTGCGCTGGATCATGCGCAGTAGCGTTCGTTTTGACACGTTCACCACCTGAGCAGCCTCATCGAGAGTTAGCATACGCAGCGGATCGAGATCGTTTTCCATAGGGATTCATAGCTTCAGCAATGCCAATGCCATGAGATTTGAGGCGCAACCCGTCCGTTTGTTGGGAAAATAGACCGTTGGCGTTCAGCCCTGGCGCCAAAGCCTTGGAAAAATTTCCCGGCCCAACTTGCGATTCCCGACTTACAACAATTTAGCTGCTTATCGCCACACTCCACATCGTTTAACATAAGCAACATGCTCTTTGATCGGCCTACGTGTCGGCATTGTGGCAGCAGTAGTGTGCGTCTATCTCATCGCCGGCATTATTTTGAGACACTGCTCGCATTGATTCAGATCCGCCATTTTCGGTGCCGGGATTGTGACCATCGTTTCTGGGACATCTATCGGCAAGCGGCCCCACGCGGCAACGCCGCGAAGAAAGTGCTCATAGTGGATGACAATCAGCACCTGAGGCAAATTCTTGAGACGTTTTTAACATCGTACGGTTATCGGGTTTCTCAAGCGGCAACGGGTGCTGAGGCCATAGAAAAGGCTATTTCTGTGCAGCCGAATTTGGTTGTCATTGATCTGCAACTTCCCGATATGAGCGGCGCAGAGGCGGCTCGAGCGATAACCCGAAACCCGGCAACAGCGCATATACCTGTTATTGGCTGTAGCACATTTCTTGGTTCGGAATTGCGCGAAACCGCGCTGGCCTCAGGTATGGTCGATTACTTCCAAAAACCAATTTCGGCCGATCTAATTAATGCGAAGGTAGAAAAATACATACTGCCCGAGGCAAGGGGGCAGGTTTCACGAGCGGTCTTGAAATTCGCGCGACGATTCATTTTTCATCACTCTTCTCCCCATGGTCTGCGGTGAGAAGTTGGCCTGAGCATCTCCCGCTGCGGCAACCTAAGCGTCATGGTGCCTTGGATGTAAAGTCGATGCTGCAGCGCCAATAATTCACGCCCAAACTCGATGCTGCAAACGCTAATAATTCGCGGCAGCCTTTCACAGTTATGATCCAGCAGGCTGAGGCACAATTGGTGAATTAACGCTCTTTAGTCGCGCGCCTGTCTGCGCATACGGTGCCGATATTCGAACCGCTGCCGGAGGATGGAGGCCCGCCCTAGAGGATCGTAGTCGCACGGTCCATAGAAATCGATCATGTCTCCCTCGCTCGGATCTTTAAGCACAGGATGATCCGAAAACAACGTAGCCTCGCTGATCGCCGGAAATTTTAGATGACAACTGCCGGAAGGGCTGGGCGCTTTTGAAGTAACAACTTCGGCCGCCGAGACGAAAGAATCGCAGAGGACGAGTAGTCCTGCACAAAATATCACTGATCTGAGGCCGTCTGCTTTGACCATATCCATACTCCTCCCTTCTGCGTTTCTTGCCTTCACCTGCGTTTGGATCTTCGTTTGACTGCATGAACGACGCTTCAGTTCGATTAGCCTGGTAGATTGGACTGATGGAGAATACAATTCAATTTGAGCGCTAACGTTTGAGTTCAGGGGCAGGCCGGAGCGGTGAAGCCGCGTAGGGTACCCGAAGCGCAGCTTCGGGTCGTCCCCTGGGTTAGCCATCGGTCTTGGATTTCTCAAGGCGATCTTCAAGCTCCCCAATATAGGCAGCAAGTGTGTTCCCAGACTGCTCGACAAAAGCATGGAGGTTCTTTTCAACAGACTCGACTTTCTCAAGTACCTCGGATTTTGATTCTGCGTGCAGTAGAGTTTGCTTCGATAGCTCGGCCTCTAAGAAATTACGTAATTCAGTGAAGCGTGATGCTTCCGCTTGATCGACAAGCTCTCGATTTGCCTGCAATTCGCGAGAATGTCGGCGGGTTTCAAGAAGCGCGGAAGATTGAAGATAGACGACATAAACGAGAAAGAGGGCGGTAACAAACATCAGTAACCCGAGCATGACAAGTCCCAGCGGGATTTGGACCGTTGTAAAGCCGAGAGACAACTCGGTTGGCGTAATAAAAGTGCTCCAGTTGAGAACCGCAAATCCGGCGGCAACTGCTAAAGCGAGCAGTAGCAACAGACTGGAAATTTTCATGGAAGGTACCTCCGACAACGCGAGAAATGGCGCAAGAAAAGGATACTTAGAAAGTCAGCTATGGCAGAACGCCAATCACCAAAGGGACGCCTTCAAGATGGCTATTAAGTGAGCTGTTTAGGCCGTGCCGTTGCCGGGCCGCCTATCCCAACCCTACACGGGTTGAAAGACTATTTATTGAACTGTATCGCTTATTTGTGACTGTGAAAGTCAAGCCAAGTTTTCTGGCAATTGCCGCCGACATGGCGGCCTATCCCACTATTGGCCCACAGCCTATTTTGTCTGCTAGACCAGAGTCAAGCCTCTGTAATCAACGCAGGATTGAACTGAACGACGCGTCAGTAAAAAGAGGCGTAGGATTTGGCAGAAGGAGAATACAGTTCAATCCTGGCGTTTTCCATCCGGCTGGCAACGGTCACTTGATCACCCTGTCCGCTCTCGCCAGAACGTTCGGCGGAATTGTGAGACCGATTTGCTTCGCCGCTTTCAAATTAATAATAAGCTCAAACTTCGTCGGTTGCTCGACTGGTAAGTCAGCAGGCTTGGCTCCTTTGAGGATCTTGTCCACGTAGGTGGCGGCGCGCCCCCACAAGTCAGGGACGTTGACCCCGTAAGACATGAGCCCACCGGCCTCCGCAAACTCGCCGTCCGGATAGATCGCCGGCAACGTGCTCTTGGCTGCAAAATCCACGATCCGCGTTCGGTAAGTCGCGGTGAGTACATTTCTTAGCGCGATAACGGCATTGGCACGCTCCTTTTTAACAGCGGAGAATGCACGCTCTAGATCCTCGACGGTGCGCAACTCTAACGGTTGAAGCGTCACCCGTGATGCGGCGGCCGCTCCCTTCATATCCTCCAGTATCAGCGCGTTCTGATTGGTCCACCAGAAGACGGCAACGCGGGAGATCTTGGGGAATGTTTCCTTGAGTAGTTCTAGCTGCTTTCCGCCCAACTCTGAGACAAAAGCGGACAGCCCAGTAACATTTCCACCAGGGCGCGCAAGGCTGGCGACCAGCCCATCATTTAAAGGATCGCCATAGGTTAGGACAATGGGGATGGCATCGGTAGCTTTCTTAGCGGCTCGCGCCCCTGAGCCTGGTGCCACGATGACATTTACATTGAGACGCGCCAATTCCGCTGCAAAGTTCGACAGCCGTTCAGGTGCTCCCTCAGCGAAGCGGTAGTCAGCGGCGATGTTCTTCCCCTCAATATACCCAAGCTCTTTCATTCGCTGCCAGAATGTCTCCAGGAGCAGCGAGTCGGCAGAGCGGGAACCGCCAGCTAGAAACGCGATCCGTGGAACCTTTGCCGGCTGCGCCGCCGAAAAACGAGTCGGCAGAAGGACAGTAAGCAGTAAGCAAACAAGAATCCTTCCAAGCATGGTCCTGCTTTTGCTGACTGGTGATCGCTGATTGCTGACAGCTTTCACTTGATCACCTTGTCCGCTCTCGCCAGAACGTTCGGCGGGATCGTCAGGCCGATTTGTTTGGCAGCCTTAAGATTAATGACGAACTCAAACTTCTTTGGCTGCTCCACCGGCAGTTCAGCAGGCTTGGCCCCTTTCAGGATTTGTCTACGTACGTCGCCGCGCGCCGAAACAAGGCGGAACGGTCTGGCCCATATGTCACAAGACCGCCAGACTCTGCGAATTCTCTTAGGTGATAGATCGACGGCAGCCGACTCTTTGCGGCAAGGTTCGCGATCCTTTTGAGATTCGTAACGAACAGCGGATCTGGCATGATGGCAAGAGCGCCAGCACGTGCCCCGGTCGCGTCTTCGAATGCTTTGTCGAAATCGTCGGGGCTTCGCACCTCCAGGGAATGAAGTTGCAGATTCAGCTGCCCTGCGGGAAGTTGAATTTCTTTCCAAGCCAGCGGCGACGTTGGACCCTCCGGATTCCAGAGCACAGCCACTCGAGAGAGCTTGGGAACGGTTTCCTTGAGCAGCTCAAGGCGTTTGCCAGCCAGATCTGGGGACATTTGGGAGAGTCCCGTGACGTTACCGCCGGGACGAGCCAGACTCTTCACGAGTCCGGTTGTAACGGGGTCACCAGCAGTCGCCATAACGACTGGAATTGTCTTGGTGACTCTGTGGGCTGCCAGAGCATCGGTGTTAGTGTGAGCGACAATGATGTCGACGTTGAGACGGACGAGATCAGTTGCGAGTTCAGGGAGTCGGTCGGCTCTGCCCTCCGAATATCGATACTCAATGGCGATGTTCTTTCCCTCAACCCAGCCGAGGTCACGCAGACCCTCCTGGAATGCCTGGTGCCAGACCGCGGCACCGGAAGGAGCAAACGATGAGAGAACACCTATCCGTGGGACCTTAGCTGCCTGCTGGGCTTCGGCGAAAGAAACAGTTGTCAACATGACAGTTGCCAGTAGCGGGACAAAAATTATTATGCTCATTAGTTTCGCTCCCGTGTTTCGCCGACAACTGATAACTGACTACTGACAACTGTCATCTAATTACTCTGTCCGCTCTCGCCAGCACGTTGGGCGGGATCGTGAGACCGATTTGCTTCGCGGTCTTTAGATTGATCACAAACTCGAACTTCGTCGGCTGCTCCACGGGGAGATCGGCGGGCTTTGCGCCCTTCAGGATCTTGTCGACGTAGATCGCGGCGCGGCGGTACAACTCGAAACGGTCCGCCCCGTAGGACATGAGAACACCGGGCTCCGCAAGTTCCCTTGTGTCCGAGATCGCTGGCAACCGGCTTCTTGTTGCCAAGTCCGCGATCCGTCGTCGGTTATCAAGAAATATGGTGGCCGCCTGTATGAAAAGAGCAGTGGCGCGGACCGTGCTCGTCATCTTCGAGAAGGCGCTCTCGAAATCGTCGGGACTTTGCACCTTGATGTGATGAAGCTCAAGGCCCATAGCCGAAGCCGCTGCCTGCATCTCTTTGAAATCAACTGGGTGGGCGGCATTTGCCTCCTGCCCGAGAACGGCCACCCTCCGAGCCTGAGGAACAACTTCTTTTAGGATCTCAAGCCTTTTCCCACTAAACTCCGGAACCCTGATCGTGAGCCCTGTGATGTTTCCCCCGGGCCTCGCGAGGCTGGCGACAAACCCCAGAGCGACGGGATCACCTACCGCCGGGAAGACGATGGGAATTGTGCTGGTGGCGTTCTTTGCGGCTAGGATCGTCGGCGTTCCACCCGCAGCCACGATGACGTCAACCTTAAGTCGGACCAACTCGGCGGCGAGGTCAGGCAGCCGATTGCGCTTCCCCTCCGCATATCGATACTCGATGGCAATGTTCTGCCGTTCTTTGTACCCGAGCTCGCGCAGAGAAGCCCGAAATGGCTCGGAACGGGTGGACTCACTGGTGGGGTCGCCGCCCGTTAGATACCCTATCCGCGGGACTTTTTTCGGCTGTTCCTGCGCGTCGGCGACCACGACAAGAGTAAGCAGCGTCACTGCAACCAGAATTGTTGACAGACCAGCTTTCCGCATTGCACACACCTTTCGTTTGTATCACGCGGACGGTAGTAGAGAAAGTGAGATTTACGACGGAACGTCGTCGAGTCGGAAGACCAGATTTAGCCTGAGATTGAACTGAACGACGCTTCAGTTCGATTGCCGAGAAAATTAATTGAAGGAGAATTCAGTTCAATCCAGGCATCGCAGAACACCCCTGGACGCTGATTAAGAGTCAAAGTCAGCGCGGACTAGAACCAAACGTTGACAAGAAAGCCCAACCATTTCGAGGGCCACTTGCTTTTTCTTCGACAATGGAAGGTGTATGTTCTGCCCAGGTTCAGGCACAAAACAAGCACAGCGGTGGTGACAGGGATGCAATGAAGAAAAACGTATTCTGCTCACCCCGCGACCCTCTCGTTGAAGCATTCCGACAGGGGCTGCGGGAGTTGGGGTACGTGGAGGGAAAGAACATCGTCATTGAATACCGATTTGCCGAGGGAGAGGTGGCCCGCCTGCCAGAGCTTGCGGCGGATCTGGTTCGACTGAAAGTTGACGTCATCGTTGTAGGAGGCCCGACACATGTTCGCGCCGCCAAGCAGGCGACGCAGACGATCCCGATCATCATGGGGTTGAGCGGCGATCCTGTTAGAGATGGGTTTGTCGCCACCCTCGCTCGACCTGGGGGAAACGTGACGGGCTTGAGCAGGCTGTCGCCTGAATTGAGCGGCAAGCGATTGGAGCTTCTCAAGGAAACGGTTCCTAAAATCCAACGTGTGGCTGTTTTCTTAAATCCGGCCAATCCATCCAATGTGCTCGATTTCGAGGAGACGGATACGGCTGCCCGGTCCATGGGGTTGAAACTTCAATCCCTTAAAGTACGAAATGTAGAGCAATTGGAACCCGCATTCGCGACCGCTGTCAGGGATCACGTCGACGCGCTTATGCCGGGTCAGGATCCCCTTTTAAATGCTCAGAGGCAGCGAATCCTTGACTTTGCAACAAAGAACCGACTGCCGACTATGTATTTTAGCAACACTCAAGTGGAGGGCGGAGGTCTAATGTCTTACGCGCCGAGCGAGCGCGACTTGTATAGGCGTGCGGCCACTTACGTCGACAAAATTCTCAAAGGCGCCAAACCCTCCGATCTGCCCGTGGAGCAGCCAACGAAATTCGAGTTGGTGATCAATCTAAAGACGGCGAAGCAGATCGGCGTGACAATTCCGCCCAACGTGCTGGCGCGGGCGGACAAGGTGATCAGATGAGACAAGGCGAGCCGACATCGAATTGAGAATGCACCGCTGATTGAATATCAGATGTTCCCGCGGGCGTGCCTTCGACAGTATTCGTCAAATGGGAAGACCAAATTTAGCGTGAGATTGAACTGAACGACGC
>WNGF01019302.1_pt1 | contig 11609 bp, 10 predicted proteins | sample 5400641 | NCBI WGS metagenome assembly WNGF01 (sample SAMN13153371, study PRJNA577476) | soil metagenome | isolation source: 80 cm soil or saprolite under grassland replicate 2 | place: USA:California | collected 2016-06-15 | reverse complement strand
CTCCAACGCCGCGGTGAGGACACGCATGTGCTATGATCATGCGTGCGGCAACGATTCGGTCAAGGAGTGCTGCTTCCAAGCGGCAAGATGGACAGTCACATGTTGAACAAGAGGTGGAGTATGCAGCAGGTCTTTTGAGGCCCAGCAAGAGGCGGTCATTGTAGGAAGCCGGGTCATAGATCCCATCCGAATCAGCGATTAGGGTGCGAAACAGGGCGCACAGCTCCAGTAATTGATGCCAATCCTTGGACGAGCGCGCCAAGCGCGAGATCTCAATCCCCAAGATCAGGCCGACATGGTCGAGACTGACCTCCGAGACCAGCCGCTGAAAGCCCGCCCGTCCCACGGCGCTGCTGGCCGACTTGCCGAGATCATCATCGATCACCAGCACGCGGTCGTCTCCCCAGCCGAGCGCCTTGGCACGGGCAACCAGGCCATACTGGAGGCGGGTGGACTCTTGATGATCGAGCACCTGTTGCGGGCTCGATTGTCGCACATAGACGACCGCGAGGCGGTCGTGATGCCAAGGCTGGAGCTTGTCGGATCGCCCGAAGCGGTCGAGTGAGCAGGCCTGGGGCTCAGGCGGGCGAGTGGGAGTGGCTGCACTCATCCGCGCCCTCCTTCGGTGGGGTGCCGTTGGTCGGCAATTGCCGCGCAATCAGCTGGGTCAGCAGGTACAGGAGACGCTGACGATTGGCAGGCGGGAGTTGCCCCCAGAGCGAGCGCAGCGTCGGAATCGTGGGCGGGGGGGAGCCGCGTTGGGTGATTGGTTGACCATACGGTCATACCTCCTTCGTACATTTCTGCGGTAGGCCGAGCGTGGAGGCGGCGAACCACTGCAACGAGCTGCAGCAGTCCCGCAATACCAATGATCGCTGGGTCGTGGTCGCTTGTCAAGCATGTCGTTTCAGGTGTAGTCTGTATGGCAGATGGAATGCGGGTGGAAGAGCTTGAAGAGCGCGCGGTTCGATTGGGAGCGCGGACGGATCATCGAGGAGGAGCGGGTGAGGGTGTTGCTGATCGGCATCAGTTGCGCACTCTGGGCGATGTGGCTGCTGGGTCGGGCGCACGAACACATCCCAAAATGCAAGCCGACCACTAATAAGCCGCAGCCGCGCCGGAAAAGCAGTATCAAGCAAGGGATCGGTGCCTGTATCAACGCCAGTAAAAAGCATCGTGCCTTATCCCGCTCAACACCGCCAGTGCCGCGCGTTCTCGACTATCAGCGTACGTTTGGCCAGTTCGCGCACATCCAAGTCATGCAATAAGGGGTGATGGGGAATGCGAGAAGCCGATTTGGACGCGGAATCTATCCGATTCCTCCGTTCGCGCCGAGCGATATAAATCACGCTTCTATGCGGTATATCGGGATCGTAGCGGTAGTATACTGTTGTGGCAGACGAAGCGATCCACTATGAACGATGATCTCGCTCAACAAGAACCAGGCGCTCGGACGACGGCCCGAGTGCGTCGAGTCAACGTCGCGCTTGACCAGGCGCTTCTTCAACGCTGTGCGCCGTACGGAAGCCAGACCAAGGTGGTAGAGCAGGCCCTCCGCGCTTTCTTTAAGGCCCCCGACACGGCGGTGCCGCGAAGCACGGTGCTCGGAGAAACCGTCGGCACTACCCCGGTCGATAGCCGACTCATCCTGGCCGTAAAGCAATTCGCGCTCGACCGAGAGGCGGAGCGGGGCAGGCGTGTTTTCCAGCGCGCAATTATCGATGAGATTGTCCGCGCGTACCTGGACGCGCGTGATGTGGAGGCCCGACGTTAGATTCACGCTGTGCTCGGGCGGCGTCGGAAAGATCCGGGGGGACGTATGCGCCCCTGGAGTTCTTTGGTATACTAGCGCTGCTTCTCCGCACACTGTACCGCTGGTAGCCATGCAAATGCAACCTGCCTCCGCCAGGCACACGAGAACAGTCGCCATCGATCGCGCATTAGTCCAGCGCGCCGAAGCCCGAGGATCGCCGGCCGGCATCATCGAGGGAGCGCTGCACACGTTTTTGGAGCACCCCGATCTGGAAGTTCCGCGCGAGCCGCCCGCGCCCAAGAACCTCCAGGTCGTACGTCTGGACGTGGAGTTGCTGCTGCGTGTCAAGCTCTTTGCCCTCGATCAGCATGCCCACCGTGGAAAACGGGTGACCATACGCGCGATTGTCGAGGAAGTGCTCCGCGCGCACCTCGATGCGCTGGACCACGCTGCCACTCAGGCGGGCGAGCCACCGAGCGCGCCGCCGCCTCCTCCCCAGGACGTCGCCTGATGCCGACTGGCCCCGCAGCTCCACGAGCCTATCAGCGAGGAGCTGGGGGCTGGAGTCTGTTCACAGACACATCCTCGCCGCGTGTGGTGCGCCGCCAACAGGCGTGCATTGGTCAACTTACCGCAGCCGTTAAAACGGCGCGGCTTGTTCCTCACGACCGAACGAGCCGGGCGTGGAAACGATAGGCTGGTTGCGCAGCCCACCGCCGGGGGATGTGCCCCCATCGGCACGGTACTTGGCCGCGATATTGCGAGCCGCATTCAGATCAGCATTGAGTTGATACCCGCACTTCTGACACTTGAATACGCTCTGCGAACGGCGGTTGTTGCGGGCACTATGCCCACACCGGCTGCACGCCTGGGAGGTATGTCGCGGATCGACCGCGACCACCGTACAACCCCATTCCTCGGCCTTGTACTCGATTTTTGTCTTGAGGTTCGCAAACGGCCACGAATGCATCCGGCGTTTGGTTTGGCTCCGTCGCTTTGCCTTCATCCGTTTGCGAATGTCTTTGAGGTTTTCCAGCACGATCGTAGATCCCGGCTCAGCAGCCGCCACGATCTGCTTACTCAGCACATGATCGGCGTCCTTACGGAAGCGCGATCTGCGGCGTTTCAGTTTTCGCAGGTGACGTTTGGCGCTTTTCGTGCCCTTCTTTTGCAGCGCACGGATGAGCTTAAAGTAACGCCCCTCGACAGCCTTCCAGCGCCGCATCCCAAGAAACTGATTGGTACTTGTGACTGCCGGACGATTGATACCCAGATCCACACCGATAACCTGTTCGGTTGGCTCAATTTCAGGCGCGGGAACCGTCACAACCACATGTAGCCACCACGTCCCATCCCGCTCCACCAGATCAGCCGTATCGACGCCATAGCCCGCATGCTTCGCCGCGTAGTCTGGCACGCGGAAGCGGATCGTCTGCCGACCGCCGACGAGCGACATGCGCACGGTCTGGCTCTCCCAATCCACACGGTAGGTATGGATGTTGTAGCGCGGCGGGCAGGCGTCCGAGCGCGGCATGCTGATTTTCCGATCCTGGTCCTTGCGCAGCGCAAAAGCGCTTCGGAGTGCTTCAGCGGCCTTTGCTCGTGCGGTATTCGTGAGATTACTATTCAGATCCGGCAATGTCGTTCGCACCGGATAGTAGGCCAGAAAATGCAGCTTCGTCGCATTCGATACGCTGTTTTGCCAGCCCAGTTGGGCAAACAGGTTGAAGGCTACCGTGAACTGACGGCTCGTTTCCGCAAGTGCGGCGGCCTGGGTGGGCGATGGTTGCAATTGGATGCGAATAGTTCTCTGCATATGTACAATATAACATACAGAAAAGGCTTTCCGCAATCAAATACTGTTTACGCGCCGCCCATCCTGAACGTGCTGAGAATCCCAGCGGCGCGGCTCGCCTCCTCCCCCTCGCCCTCAAGTGCGGGGGCTACCGGCTCGCTTTTATTCTGCTGTATCATACGCATCACAGGCGAGGGCATGCGTCCGATCAGGATCGGGTGCATGCCCTCGTGAGATGTTTTCATTTTGCCGAGCTTCTGCAACGCTTGCCGGGTCGATCTGCTGGTACACTAGATAGAAAGGCGCGGTAGCCCCCGCACCCATACGTGGGGAGGAAGCGCCACATGGCTTGCCAATGCGGTAAATGCGTGATATACTCGCTACATCCGAACATCTGAGCGAGCACCTCTATGCCCCGCACGTGTACGCCATCCTTTGTCTGCGAACTGCCGCTGGTGCTCGTCGGCGCTGACGAGCGGAGGCTGCGCATCCGGCTGGACTGTGCGCGACAGCTCTACAACGCCGTGCTGGGCGAAAGCCTGAAGCGGCTCACGCTGCTGCGTCAATCGAAAGCCTTTCAGGCGGCAGAACGGCTGCGCGGGAAGGAGCGCCGCGTTGCGTTTCGCGCCCTGGACGTACAGTTTCGGCAGCGCGAGTACGACCTACATGCCTACGCCACGCAATTCAGTCGCTCCTGGCTTGGACAGCACCTCGACGCGAATACCATCCAGACCGTCGCTTCTCGTGCATGGAACGCCGTGCGCCAGTATCAACTCGGCGTTCGTGGGCGGCCGCGTTTCAAGGGCAAAGGGCAATTTCATAGTGTTGAAGGTAAGTCGAACCGGCAGGGCATCCGCTGGCGCGATGGCGCGGTGATCTGGGGCGATCTCAGGCTGCGAGCGCGTATCGACGCAAACCACCTACTCATCGCCCACGCGCTCACATCACCGATCAAGTATGTGCGGATCGTGCGCCGCACGTTGAACGGACGAATGCGCTTCTTTGCCCAGCTCGTCTGCGTGGGAAAGCCGTACCAGAAGCCTCAGAATGTGGTTGGGGAGGCCGTGATCGGCCTTGATCCCGGCCCGCGCACGTTCGGTCTGGCGGGTGCCGATTGGGGCGCGCAAATCGACCTGGCGACCCCACTCAAGCAGTCTCGCCAGCAGCAGCGCCAGATCCAGCGGCGGATCGACCGCCAGCGGCGAGCGAACAACCCCACGAACTACCTGCCCGACGGCCGGGTACGCCCTGGCCGAAAGCGGTGGGTGATTAGCCGTAATCAACGTGACAACGAGCAACGGCTGGCCGAAGCCGAACGCAAGGAAGCGGCTCACCGGAAAAGTCTCCACGGCCAGCTTGCTAATACGCTGCTGCGGCTCGGCAACGATATTCGTGTCGAGAAAAACAGCTACCGATCGTTTCAGAAGAAGTACGGCAAAGCCGTCAGACAGGCGGCCCCAGCGACGTTTGTGGCGAGGCTCTCGCGTAAGGCTGAAAGTGCTGGCGCGAGTGTGACCGTCATCCCCACGTCGCTCAGGCTCTCTCAGACCTGTCTGTGCGGCGCTCTCGCGCGCAAGAGGCTGTCCGAGCGTGTCCACCGCTGCGATTGTGGCATCACGGTGCAGCGAGACGTGTTCTCGGCCTATCTTGCGCGCTTCTCCATCACCGTGGACGGGCCTTGTGGCCCATCCTGGCGGCTCGATGCGGATCAGGCCCAGGCAGCCTGGTCGAGTGCGGAATCGCGCTTCCCGACGGTATCGAGACCGATCAGCGCCGAGGCGTTCGTCGCCTGGGCGCGCGAGCAATCCGCGAGCGGCGCTCCCAATTGGGACGCCCACCTGGCGCCCGCAGGCGGCAGGTTGGAGCGGATCGTCGGGACAGCCGGCACGCAGGCGCGTGAGGGCCAGGATGCTGTAACGCAGGACGTTCTTTGTGAACGTGGTGCGCGAGAGCCTGTGCAGAGCGCGTCGAGTTGCCGCCAGAACCCCCCGGATGTATCCGTGGGGTAGATTCAGTCTGCGTAACACGTGCGCTCTGTGCCGTGGCGATCACTATGACCGGTGGGGGGTATATATGACGGTTGCTTCGCTGACGCGCCTGCGGCGTGACCTCACTCGACAAAATCAGGTCGCGCTCAAGGCATGTTTGCTGCTCTTTCTGCTCGCGCTGTTTCTGCTCGGCAGCCGGCTGCCCGCCGAGTACGCCAAAGTTGCCGCGGTGCAGTCGTCCTGGCGGCCGGAGGGGGCCGTCCCAATCAGTTTTTCGGATCGCTGGGAGGTGGCGCCGGACGCGCCGGCCGCTCAGGCGATCGTCTTGACGGCGTTGAACTTCTGGCGCGCCAATCTTCTTGGCATGACCTTCGGCCTCGCAATCGGCGGCGCGGCGCTCTCGCTGCTGCTGACGGCGCCCGCGGTCGAGCGAGCGCTGGGGCGGCGCGGCTTTGGCGGGGTGCTGCTCGGCGCGGTGCTTGGCGCACCGCTCAATCTCTGCGCAAACTGCGCGGCGGTCACGAGCGAGGGCGCATGCAGCCGGACGCGCGCGCCGGAAGCTGCGTATGGGATTGTCCTGGGCAGTGCGCTGTGGAACATCGTCGGCCTGACGACGATCGCGGCGCTGTTCCCACGTCCCGTTATCGTTGCACGGATTGTCTTCAGTCTTGTGCTGACCTTCGTCGCGCTCACGCTGCTCAGCCGCGCGCTCGCGCGCGCGCATCCGCTCGACCCGGCCGGCGTGGACATGGCCGTCCCCTCGGTGAGCTGGCGTGACGCCGGAGTGAGCGCGCTCTACGACTGGTGGCGGAGCTGCGTGACGCTGGCAGCCCGGCTGCTACCGCTGATGATTGTCGCGACGCTGCTGGCCGCTGCCGCCCGGGTGCTGGTCCAGCCGCTCTTTGGCCCGCTCAGTGGTGATACGCCCGGCGGCATCATGGCGCTGGCGCTGGCCGGCACAATCGTCAGCATCCCGGTCTTGTTCGAGATCCCGCTGGCGATCATCGTCACGCAGCTCGGCGCGGGGGTCGGGGGCGTTGCCGCCACGCTTGATTGGCCTGCTCGGCGCGCTGCTGCTCGCTGCGCAACTCGGCCTCGCCGCGCTCTGGTCGAGCGGCGCGGATCGCGCCATCATTGGGATGGTTGCGGCGCTGCTCGGCGCGGGCGCGCTGCTGTCGATCCCTGCTGTGCGGAAGCGCCTGCCCCGCACGCGCTGGCTGATGCTGGCGCTGGCCGGCATTCTGGTCATGTGCGGCGCGCCGGCGGCACCCCAGATCCTTCCGCTTGAGCCCGGCATCCTCGCGCCGCGCGTAGCGCCGCCTCAGGCCGCGATCCCCGCGTACGCAACGCATATGGCGCGTGTCCAGGAATCGCTCAAGCAGGATATGCCGATTGTCCTCCTGAACGAGGGTCTGGACGATGCGCAGCGGACCGCCCAGGATCTCGCAATTCACGATCCGCGGGTGCGCGCGAAGCTGCGCGCGACGACCGGTGAGCCGCTGCGCAACGAGGTGTTTGACGTTCGCCCGGCACGGCAGAGCGACATTACGGACGAGACGGCCGCGTGCCGGAGCGGCCGCTGCCTGCGGGCCGAGATCTATCACTACGCCGATAACAGCGCCACCGTCGCGATGGTCGACGTCGACACGCGCACGGTGGTGGCCGTCGCCGATCTGCCGCAAATGCAGCCGGATATTCCCAAAAACCTGGAGCAGGCGGCGGTCGAGATTGCGGTGAGCGCCCCAGAAGTGGAGCAGGCGCTTGGCCGGAAGCCAAGCGCCGAACAGGCCACGATGGCGGAGATGAAGACCAGCCTGAACAACACGCGCTGTGAGCGCAGCCAGCACCTGTGCGTGGCGCCGACCTTCCTGGTGGGTGAAAAGGCGCTGTGGGCGATCGTCGATTTGACCGACGGCGTGCTAGTCGGCGTGCAGTGGACCAACCTCGGCAGCTCGCAGACGCCGAAAATTACGGAAAAGACCATCCAGGACAGCGCGATCATGGCGCAGCTCTGCGACCGGACGCCGAGTATCGATCGCGATGGCTGGAAGCTGAGCTACATGCTCACCAGCTCGGACGGACTCCGCGTCGCCGACGTGCGCTTCCGCGACCAGCTCGTGCTCCACAGCGCGAAGCTAGTCGACTGGCACGTGAGCTACTCCGGGAAGCAGGCGTTCGGGTACTCGGATGCGGTGGGGTGCCCGCTGTTCAGCACCGCGGCCGTGCCGGCGTACCAGCCGCCGGTGATCAGCGACCTTCGGGACGGCAAGGGGGTCGTCGGGTTTGCCATCGATCAGGAGTTCCGGCACCCTGGCTGGCCGCAGCCCTGCTCCTACAACTACCACTCCCGTTACGAGTTCTATCAGGACGGCCGCTTCCGGGTCGTCGCGGCCTCCTGGGGCCGCGGCTGCGGCAATGACGGCACCTACCGGCCGGTCATGCGGATCGATCTCGCCGGCGACCAGAACCACGTGGCCGCCTGGGACGGCGCCTCCTGGAAACCGTGGAGCACCGAGCAGTGGACGCTCCAGACGGATACCACCGCCTACAATGCTGACGGATACCTGTTCCGTATCCTTGACAGCGCGGGACGGGGTTTCTTTGTCGCCCCTGGCCATGGCCAGTACACGCTGCCGCCGAAGAACGATCATGCCTACATCTATATCACCAGGCACCACCCCGAAGACGGGGACGCCGATATGATCACCATCGGCCCGTGCTGCAACACGAACGAGCAGCAGGGGCCCGAGAAGTTCATCGGCACATCGCCCGAGGCGATCGACGGCGCGCACCTGGTGCTCTGGTACACGCCGCAGCTCAAAAACAGCGACGCGCCGGGGCAGGAAGCGTGCTGGGCCGACTCGCAAATAACCTCCAGCGGCGTGTATGCGCCGAAGGTCTGGGCGTGCGAGGCCGGGCCGATGTTTGTTCCGGCAGGGAGCGGCCAATGAAAGGCAGGTCTTCCAATCAGCCCAACGGCGCGCGCACGACGCGCACCCAGCCGCAGGCGCGGAGCAGAGCGACGCAGGGCCGTGAGGCGGCCGGCAAGCGCCCCGGTGGCCGGCCGCGGCGCGGCTTCCGCTGGTGGTGGCTGCTGCTTGCGGCGCTACCAGTGGCGGCGATCCTGGGGTGGTGGCTGCTGACCCCGCGCGAGTCCGCGCAGAGCCGCGCGCCCTTGGGCGGCGCGCTGTGCGGCGCGTTTCCACCGTTCGCCAGCGCGCTGGGCTTCAGCCCGCAGACCAACATCGACACCGGCGATACCCGGCGCCCGGGGCTGGCGTTGGTTGACAAGACCCGCCCGGCGGATCAGCAGACCTACCAGCATCCCTCGTGGACGCGCGCCGGCTATCTCGGCGCCGCGGTGCTGGACGCGCGCGGGAACATCTATGTCGCGCCGACGCCCCAGACGAGCCTGCTGCTCAATCCGCTGGGCCAGCAGAACAAAATCTACCGCGTCGATGCTCAGAGTGGCGAGATGACTGAGTATGTTGCGCTGCCCGCTGCGGCGGAGGCGACCGAGACCAACCCTTTCGGCGTGCTGGGCCTGGTCACCGATTGCGACACCAACAGCCTCTATGCCAGCTCGGTCGCCGGGAGCGCGCGCGAGCGTGAGGTCGGCCGGATTTACCATATCGATCTGTCGACGCCATCGGAATCGTGACCGGCAACACGCGCGGCGGGAAACGGCTCTACTTTGGCCGCGCGCGGCTTGGCGACGTTCAGTCGGTCGCGCTCGATAAGAACGGGAATTTCAGCGGCGCGCCGCAGCCGGAGTTCTCTATCGCGGACCGGGCGATAGACGGCGATGGCCGGGTGCGCCGGCTGAGCTGGACGCGTGACGGCGGTCTGGCCGTTGTCATCTCGCCATTTTCTTACACACTCGCGCCGCCGACGAGCCGCCAGCAACTCGTCTACCGCTACGATAGCGCTTCCGGCTCCTGGGTCGCCGCGGAAAGCGCGCTCTGAGCGGCACAGCGGCCTTCCTGGCGCGCCGGGCAGCATGCGTACATATGCGGGTTTACACGATGCTTGCCTTTAGGCGCGAAAGCCCACCAGCTTCAGAGACTGCTGAAAAAGTCCTTTAAGTACACAACCTGTAGTCGATGAGGTTAGCCTCGCCCCCTGGCTGTCTAATCGTTACATCAGAGGGCTCCAGAGCATTGGGATGCGGTAAGTGTGGCACGTCGGGTCGTGTGCTGTTCCAACAAGGCCGCTATCGCTTTGTCCGGATCGTGATGGAACCGATAGCGCTGCTGTCGTGCTGTCTCATCGCGGGCTAACTGTTGTCGATGCGCCTGATACTCGGCCAATGGGACGCGCCGCAGTTGATCCAACAGATCCTGCTCGCTTTCGGCGATGAACAAGACCTGATACGCGCCCAATGCGCCTAACGGAGACGGTGATGCGCGTGCACTGATGCGCCGTTCGTGCTGACGGATGCGATTGAAGAACGATTCCAGTTGCAGATTGTCGCCTGGAAGGCCAGGGATGTCGTAGCAGGTGAGCAAATCGTCGGCCCATGCGTTCCAAAGGCGGTGCCAGGCACACTGTAGGGCTGCTTGGGCTCTTTGACTCTTGGGATTCGGCCGAAACTCTGCCAGTAGGCACTCCATCGCCTGGCGTACCGCCTGATGGGTTCCAGGAACGGTTGTTCTCGCAATTTCATTGGCAGGGTAGTGCAAACACGCAGCGATGCTTCTGAGTTGGGTGTGTGCCGCACGGACGTCGTCTGCTAACGTTTCATTCAGGCTCAGTGCCCGATCCAACTGTGGGAGCAAACTACGCAGATAAGCCGTTTCTTTCTCGTGCGGGAGTTGATGTAGTGCCTGTGCAATCGCATCCAACTGGTCATAGCCGGCCAATCCTCCCCACCTGAAGGGTTTTCGACTACTTCGGTTCACAGCGTCGCGAATGGCGCAGCGTATGTGCCCTTCGATCACAATCAACTCCGCATCACGTGCTATCGGGACAAAGGGGGGGCTGATGTGGGTTCAGCTGGTGTTAGTGTGGGAGGAATGTCGCTTTGGGGCACCGCCGCCAAGGCGCCGACGTCTTCACGCAAGTGCTGGCGCAACTGTGCATCGATCTCTATGGCTGGTTTAGCAATGGCGTTCAGGAAATGGAGTTGACAGCGTTGATGGGGTGCGCCAGGCCAAGCGGTCTTGAGCGCCGCAACGATGGCTTTTTCACCGTCGGAGAGTGTTGCAAGCACCGCGAAGGCGAGTTTGGTGTAGGGTTGCAGCCAGGCCTGTAAGCGCTCGGCTGTCGGATTTGGCTCCTGTATGGCACTGATGGGCGTGTGGGAGAGAACTTCGTACAGAACATACAGCGGTGGGTCGTTTCCTTCCGGTTGCAGAGCATCAATCGCCCAAATCAGCCCACCGTGCTGGTGAATGGCTGTTTCCAAGCGGTGGAGATGCTGTGTCGTCAAGCCATCGAGCAATGCGAGAAATTGCCGATACAGCTTGCCAACTGTCCGTTCGTTGATCAGCAGGCCACGTTGCTGGAGCTCGCGTTGTATCTCGACCAATTGGCAGTGATCATGCTCGTGACGCCAGCCAATTTTGGCCAACACATCTAAACCATAGGTACTATAGGGCAAACTGATAGGAAGGACACCGCTGGCGTAGTAGGTTGCACGCGGATGTGGGCAGGCAGGATTGAGACAGCGACTACTCTTGCCGGCGACAAAGAGCGGACCATCGAGCGTCTGGACATACTTCTTGACATACCAGGTGTTACGTGGGGCGAGCGGCTGGCCACAATGCAGACAGGTCTGGCGGTCACACGGGATGATGAGCCGCCGCGCGTTGGCAAAGCGGCGTGATGGGCGATGCCGTGGTTGCTTCTCCATAGCGTGCCTCCAGTCATGTGCTCCTACGAACCATGATAGCACGCCATTATGTAATAGCAAGACAGCCAGGGGGCGAGGCTCCCTGGCTGTCTTGCTGTTACATCAGTGCGGTTCCAGGGCAGTGAGATGCAGTGAGCGCGGCACGTCGGGTCGTGTGCTGATCCACCAAGGCTTGGATTGCCTGCGTGGGATTGTGATGGAACCGATAGCGCTGTTGTC
>WNGF01014365.1_pt1 | contig 11611 bp, 8 predicted proteins | sample 5400641 | NCBI WGS metagenome assembly WNGF01 (sample SAMN13153371, study PRJNA577476) | soil metagenome | isolation source: 80 cm soil or saprolite under grassland replicate 2 | place: USA:California | collected 2016-06-15 | reverse complement strand
TCCGAGAAGTTCACCTCCGGTGAGACAGCGTTGAAGTTGTGGAACCGGAAGTGGGGGTCGGCCACGTCGAAGCCGGACTGACCGCCGTCGCCGATGATCGTGTTGATCCACTTCTCCGGGCTGCCGTAGTTCTCCCAGGTGCCGTTGTCCTGCGTCCCTCCCTGCAGCTCGTTCGAGTCGAACGGGCTGACGGAGAGGCTCTGGAACTGGAGCGTCGTGAGGCCGTGGTTCATCCCCGTGAGCAGCGTCGGCACGCGCGAGAGCATCTGCTTGCAGCGCGCGAGCTGCTGCGCTGCCGTCGGCCCGTCCTTGATATCGACGAAGCCGCGCGAGTCGCACCAGCTCGAGACGTCGGCGAACGCGCCGCTCGAGCGCATCATGCCGCCGTCGTTGCCCTCGAAGAACTGGTACGGGTTCTGCGGATTCGTGACGAGCCCGTGCTGGTCCGGATGGAGCGCGTTCGGATGCACCGGGTCGGTCGCGTCCGCGGTCATGTCGGTCCACGTCGCACCGGCGTTCGTCGAGAGGACGACGCCGCGGTGGTTGGCGATCGACTCGCCGTACCCGTACGAGCCGCCCACGTAGACGATGTCCGGGTGACCCTGCGGCGTGTAGACGAAGTTGTCGTACCAGCACTGGCCGCCGCAGAACTCGTACGTGCCCCAACGCGGATCATTGATGTCGTTCGAGGTCAGGTCGGTCCACGTCGGCGTTCCGGTGGCGACGTCGTCGCTGCGGAAGACGCGGCTGAACTGAACCGGGTCCGCCGACGTCGGGAAGCGCGCCCCGGTATGGCCTTCGCCGACGTACATGCGGGTCTTGCCGTTCGGCAGGGTGTTCACGGCGATCCACGGCAGCGTCGTTCCGATCGCTGAGTTGAGCGACGGCTTGATCTGCGTCCAGGTGGCGCCCGCGTCGTTGGACCGCCATACGCCCCGCGCGTAGGACGAGGAGTAGACGATGTTGTGGTTCGTCGGATCGAGCACGACCTGGCGGACGCCGCGCGGCGTGCACGGCGACGTCCCATTGTTTGCCGCGGCCGCGTTCGGGTCCGCGTTCTCGCAGTCGGCCGCGTTCACGGACCCGCCGTGGATGTACGTCCACGTCGTGCCGCCGTCGGTCGACTTGTAGAGGCCCCACATCTTCGCCCCCGGGATGACGATGCGCGTGATGCCCGAGCAGCACGTGGAGGTCATCCCGTGAAGCGAGAACGTCGACGACGCGTAGATGACATTTGCGTTGGTGGGATCGACTGCGATCGAGCTGACACCGCGACCGCTGAAGGCGCTCCTCCCGTACGGGCCGGTCCACGTGTCGCCGCCGTCGGTCGACTTGTAGATGCCGACGCCGTGCACGCAGCCGCTGCCGCACGTGTTCCCCTCGCCCGTCCCGACCCAGATCGTGTTCCCGGTCGAATCCGTCGGGTCGACCGTGATCGAGCCGATCGAGTTGATCTCGAACGACCCGCTCAGGTACTGCCACTTCGTGTTCCCGGCCAGCGCGTTCTTCGTTCGCCAGACTCCGCCGCCTGCGGGGCCAATCCACATCCGGCAGTCGCCCGCGTGGCAGTTGGGATCGATCGCGAGTGCGTTGATCCGGCTCCCGGCCAGGTACCTGTTCGGGACGTAACTGGTCAGATTCCGAAACTCGGTCAGCGGGTACTCCGCCTGGTTCGGGCCCACGGAGAGCCAGGTCCCGGGCTTGCCCTTCCCCTTCGGGAAGCCCTTCTTCTCTGCCTTTGTGAACGCCACGCGCGCCGCGTTGAGCTGCGCCAGCGGGATGTCGGCCGCTGGGTACGCAAGCTGCGCGAGCTTCGCCGCGTCGGCATCGGCCGGGCCCTCGTCGGAGTCGCCCGGCTCGAGCGCGGGTGAAAGCGCTCCTGCCTCTCCCTTCGCCAGCGGCGCCGGCTCGCGTGCAGAGGCGGCGACGAGCGCCGTCGCACCGGCGACCACGGCCAGCGCAATGAGCAGCCGCGCCACGTGGTTCGTCCGCATGAATCCCCTCCCTGTTCGAATGCGCGTCCCGGGTCTGGGCTCCCGGATTCGCGGGAACCTTTCCGCCTGGCGGCGCATTCGTCAAGTGCCGGCGCGCTAGGCTCGGTTTCGTGGGCCACGGCGCACATGTCATGCACCTGGGACTCGTTCCGTACCGCGAGGCGCTGGCGCTCCAGCGCACGGTCGCGGAAGCCGTGTCGCAGGGCGCGCTTCCCGACACGGTGCTGCTCCTCGAGCACCCGCCGGTGATCACGCTCGGGCGGCGCACGGAACCGGGCGAGGTTCACGTTCCCGACGGCGCGCAGGTCGAGATCTGCGAGACGGACCGCGGCGGGAAGTCCACGTACCACGGGCCAGGGCAGCTCGTCTGCTACCCGATCCTCGACCTCACACGGCACGGCCAGGACGTGCAGCGGTACTGCCGCGATCTCGAGGAGGCGCTCATCCTGACCCTCTCCGCCTTCGAGCTCGAGGCGGCCCGCATCGAGGGTCTCACAGGCATCTGGCTCAACGGTCCGCCCAGGAAGATCGCCAGCATCGGCGTGCACATCAGCAAGTGGATCACCACGCACGGCTACGCGCTCAACGTCGACCTCGACCCGGCACCGTTCACGGACTGGATCACCGCCTGCGGCCTCGAGGACGCGGCGTTCACGACGATGGCCCGGGAGCTCGGGAGACGGCTCCAGGTCGACGACGTCCACGGCGCGGCCGCCGCCGCAATCGCGGACGTGTTCGATCTCGAGCTCGAGCCACTTCGGGCGGATGCGTTCCTAGCGCGCGCGTGACCAGCAGCGGCAGCACGGCAGCCGCGAGCAGGGTCGGGGTGATGAGCGTTCGCTCCGCCGTCGAGCGCACGAGATAGCGGACACCCGTCGTTCCGCTCACGTAGACGAGCGCCAGTGCGGCGACGAGGCCGAGGCCGAGCGCGAGCACGCCGAGCGCGAGCTGGCGGTCTCGGCCGCGGACGACCATGACGACCGCCGCGAACGTCGCGAGCGGAAGCGCCCAGAGATAGGCGCGCTCGACGGCCAGATGCCCGACACGACCGAGCACGAAGGGCAACTGGTCCGCGCGCGAGAGCGAGGGTGCGACATCGCGGTCGTGGAGGTCGTGCACGGCGTCGAACACCCGCCACGGCACCGCGGACAGCGCGACCCAGAACGCGGAGAAGCCCAGCGCGCGCAGTCGCTCGCGCTCGCGGCGGACGAGCAGTGCGACCAACGCGACGCCGTACAGGACGGCGCAGAACACGACCGCGTCGCGCTTCGTCGCCAGCGCCGCCGCGGCGAACACCGAGCCGAGCGCGACGCGCTCGCCCGCGAACAGGAGGACCGCGCTGACAAAGAGGCACGCGAGCGGAACGTCCGCGTACGCGGAGAGCGCCTGCTCGCGCGCCGCAGGCATCCACAGAAGGAGGCTCAGCCCCGCTGTCAGCGGCAGCGCTTCGACGTGCGGCCGCAACACGTTCCACGCGACGAGCGCCAGCCCGGCGAGGAAGCAGGCGAAGAGCACGTGGGCGACGCGGGTGTTCGGGCTTCCCATCACGTGGAAGACGTACGCCTCGAGCGACGGCAGCCCGAGTGGATACTCGCGATGGACGGGCGGCGCGATCGACACGCTCGCGAAACTGCGGTCGAAGTAGAGAAGCTTCGCCTTCAACGCCCAGTTCGCGAACGCGTCGTACTGGTCGACCGGCTTCTCGACGCCGCGCGCCGCGAGGAGAACGAGCGGCGCGGCGAGCACGAGCAGCGGGAACGGCGCAACGTGCCCGCGGCCAAGGCGTCGCCGCCCGACGAGGAGTCCCGCGATCAGCGCAACTGCGCCGAGCCCGAGCACGACCGGCAGCGAAGGCGGAACCCCGGCGTAGACGAGCGGCGGCAGCAGCAGCATCGCCGCAGCGATGCCCGTGAAGGCGGCAAGGCCCGCGCGGAAAGGCGTACGTGTCAGGAACAGGACTCCCGTCCCGAGCGGCAGGAGAGCGATCAATGCGACCGCGATGCCGAGAAGCGCGCGCGTCATCGTTCGACGAGCCAGTCTCGGCCGAAGCGCCACGTCCGGCGCGGCTGCAGGCCGTCCGCAGGCGAGCGGCCGACATAGACGACCCAGCGCGCGCCCGCGCCCTCAGCCACGAGCCGCGGCGCGATCGCGAACGCGACCCAGCGGATCCAGCCGGTCTGGATGAAGATCCGGCGCGCCGCGGCGCCGCCGCGAGGCACGAACGAGACCGTCGCGCCCGCGGGCACGATGCGCCGGATCCCACGCAGCAGCGGCACGTTGCGGGAGGCACCGAAGCCGAACGGCGGCACGACGTCCGCCTTGACGTCGCTCGTCCTCGAGTGCTCGCGAATCGCATCGACGTCGTCGCGGACGGTCGAGCCGAGCGTGAGCGCGACCGGGAGGGCGAGGACCGCGGCCGCGACGAGCGATCTCCACACGCGGCTATTCTCGCCGTTGTGACCAGTTCGCTACCCGTCGCCGAGCGCCCACGCCGCCCCGAGTGGATGAAGGTGCGTGCGCCGTCCGCCGACTCGCGCTACTTCGACGTAAAGAAGCTGATCCACGGCGCGAGCCTGAACACGATTTGCGAAGAGGCCCGCTGCCCGAACATCGCCGAGTGCTGGGGGCGCGGAACGGCGACCTTCCAGATCCTGGGCGACACGTGCACGCGCGCCTGCCGCTACTGCTACGTGCACTCGGGCAAGCCGGATTCGCCGCCCGACCCGCTCGAGCCGTTGCGGCTCGCGCAGGTCGCGGCACAGATGCAGTTGAAGCACGTCGTCGTCACCTCCGTCGACCGCGACGACGTGCCCGACCGCGGCGCCGGCCACTACGCCGCGACGATTCGCGCGCTCAAGCGCAAGCTCCCACAGGTCAGTGTCGAAGTGTTGACGCCGGACTTCCTCGGTGCCGAGGAAGAGGCGTTGCACACGGTGCTCGCCGCGCAGCCCGACGTGTTCAACCACAACATCGAGACCGTCCGGCGGCTGCACCGGCGGATGCGCGGCGCGAAGGCGAGCTACGACAAGGCGCTCTGGTTGCTCCGGCGCGCGAAGGAGCTCGCGGACTACCCGGTGCTGACGAAGAGCGGCATCATCGTCGGCCTCGGCGAGACGAACGACGAGGTCGTGGAAACGATGCGCGACCTGCGCGCGAACGGCGTCGACGTCGTGACGATCGGCCAGTACCTGCAGCCGAGCTCGAAGCACGCGACGATCGACCGCTGGGTGCACCCGGACGAGTTCCGCTGGTTGCGCGAGCAGGGCGAGGCGCTGGGCTTCGGCTCCGTCTTCGCCGGCCCGCTCGTGCGTTCGAGCTACCGCGCGGACGAGCAGCGCCACGCGGCGGCGACCGGCGGCAGAGCGGTCGCGTACTAGTTCCTCTCGCCGCGGCGCGGCTATGCCGCGCCGCTCACCAACAAACGCCGAAGCAGAAGCCGCGCGCAAGCCAACCAATGCGAGCGCCGAAGGCGCGAGCCCCGAGCGCAAGCGAAGCGAGGGACAAGCAGACTTCCGTTGGTTCCGCGAGCAGGGTGAAGCGCTGGGCTTCGGCTCGGTGTTCGCCGGCCCGCTCGTGCGCTCGAGCTACCGCGCTGACGAGCAGCAGCGCGCCGCAGCGAGCGGCGCGCGAGCAATCGCCTACCAGAAACAGAAGGGCCGCCCGGAGGCGGCCCTTCTGCGTGACCGTTCTTCGACCGGGTTAGGGGCCGAAGAATCCGAATGAGCGATTGATCAGGTCGGCCTTGTCACCCGCAGTCCCGTACGACTCGAGCCCGAAGGCCAGGAACACGACCTTGTACGTGCCGCTGAAGGACAGCGCGTCGGGGTCGGTCGCGTCGTCGGTGAACGCGGTCAGAGCGCCGTTGATTGGCGTGATCTTGTCCTCGAAGGCTGCACCGAGGACGCTGTGGTCGATCGGCACAGCGCCGATGCCGTTCGTGACCGGGCTACCCGCCACGCCGTGGACGCTCGAGGTCGCCTTGTCGTTCTGCGCCGCGTCGTTCCAGTCGATGTGCAGGTAGTCGTGGACGAACGGGGTCAGACCCGCAGCCTGGTCGAGGATGTCGTGCCCGGACATGAACAGCCGGCCGCCGTTGTCGAGGAACGCCGTGAGCGTCGCCTCGTACGGGGTGATCGGGCCTGGATAGCTGTTGCCCGTGAACCACACGACGTTCTTGAACGCGAGCGTGTAGTTCCGCGGCAGGTTCTTGTCCGACGCGAGATCCCACGTGCTGTACACGATCCCGTTCGTGTTCAGCGCCGTCGTGTAGTACGGCTGCACATTCGGGTTGTTGTCGTCGTTGTCGACGAGCAGCGTGTCAACCGCGACGGCGATCGTCGTGATCGACGCCGTTGCGCTGACACCGGAGCTCGCGATCGACGTCGCCGTCACCGTTCCGGTGTTGGCGGTGCCGTTGCTTGCACCCGCCGGCACGGCCACCTCGACGCAGACGTCCGCCGAGCCGCCCGCCGGAATGATGGCGGTCGTGGTCAACGGCGTCGTGCACGTCGCGTCGAAGAACGACGTTGCCCACGTGTTCGTCGCCGAGAGTGTGTAGCTGTCGGCGTTGAAGCCGCGGTTCTTGACCGTCACCGTGTACGGGACGCTCGTTCCGACCCGTCCACCGTCGGTCTGCGCCGCCGGTGCGAGGCTCACCCCGTACGGCGGAGCGATCGGCGTGACGAACGGCGAGCCGGTCGTGAAGAAGCCGCCGGTCGCGGTCGCCTTCATGCCGTCGTTGACGATCGAGTTCACGTGCTTCTTCAACGCGCTTGCGATGCTCACAGTGAAGTGCACCGTTGCACTCCCGCCCGCGGGAACCGTGCCCACGGACCAGGTGACCGTGCCCCCGGACTCCGTCCCGCCGCTGTCGGCGGACACGAAGCTCGTGTTGTCGGGTACCGGGTCGGTGATCGTCACGCCGGTCGCGTCGGCGTTGCCGATGTTCTTCAACGTGATCGTGTAGCTCACATTGCTCGACGGGCCGACCGGCGCCCCGGCGTCGACCTTCGACAGGACGAGCGCGGGAGCGCTGACTGTGTCGATCAGGTCGTACGCGCCGCGGCCATGCGTTCCGGCCGCGAGCACGCGATGCGCAGGATCGAGATCGAGCTGCCAGATCGCGACGATCGGGAAGCCGGTGCCGAGCGCGAACCAGTCGGTGCCGCCGTTGTAGCTCACGAACGGCCCGACGTCTGTTCCGACGTAGAGTGTGTTCGGGAACGACGGGTCGAGAATCACCGAGTTGACCGGGCTGTCCGGCAGGTTGCTCGAGATGTCCGTCCACTTCTTACCGCCGTCACGCGTACGGAAGAGGTGGCCGGGCTGCTTCTTCGTCGCCGCGTTGAAGCTGGCGAACGCGGCGTAGGCGATCCGGTAGTTGCTCCGGTCGACCGCGATCTGCGTCACCGGGCGGTCCGGCAGGTCCTTGTCCTTGTCGGCGCGGATCCACGTCGGGTCGTCGCTCACCTGAGCGTCGGGGCTGACGTAGATGCGGCCTTCCTCGGAGCCCGTGTAGACGGCCTCGCCGCCGCCGACCCCGATCGCGGAGATGTAGCAGCCGCGCCCGCCGTTCGGGGCGGTGCCGGTGCAGCCGGTCGTGAGGTCGGGGCTGATGGTGTTCCAGGCGACGTCCCCCGCTGACGGCGCCTTCGCGTTGTCCGTGCGGTAGAGGCGGTACGTCCCCAGGAAGAGCTGGTTCGGGTTGTCTCTGTTCAACACCATCGGGACGTAGAACTCCGCGCGGTCGGTCAGGTCGATCCCCTTGCGGATGAACTGGTTCGTGAAGAAGTTGCCGCCGTCGTTGTAGCGGTACGGCGTGATCCCGAAGAACGCCCCGTAGACGAAGCACGCCGGCCCGAGGAACCCACAGGAATCCACCGTGTGATCGACGAGCACCTGGCCGCCGTCGCCACTCGCGACGTCGAACCAGTGCTGGCCGGTGCCGCCGGTCTTGCGCAGCGTGCCGTTGTCCTGCGTGCCGCCCCAGAAGCGACCCGCTCCGGAGGCCGTCGCCGGGAACTGCGGCACCGTGGCGATCGACGTGAACTGCGCGATCGAGAGGTTCGAGCGGGCGAGCGTGCCGGCCGTGTCCGGGTCGACCGTGCCGTTCAGGTTCACCCACGTCACCGCGCTGAGCGGGTCGGCCGCGTTCGGCCGGCCGCCGCGGTCGTCGCTGTACCAGACGCCGCCGTCGCCCCCGTCGTCCGAGCGGAAGATGCCGCCCGACCCGATCCCGTAGTTGAACTGGCCGCCGGCGAACACGACATCCGGATTCGTCGGGTCGACGTCGATCGTGTTGTCGTAGAAGCACTGCCCGCCGCAGTAGTCCTCCACGGTGTCGGCGCCGGAGCCTGCCGGAAGGATCGCCCAGCTCGCCGCACCGTTCGTCGACTTGAAGACGCGCGATGGATGATGACCGGACGCATCGACCCAGTCGAAGCCGGCGTACAGCGTTGCGTCCCCGGCAGCAGCGGGGTGCGAGATCGAGATCGAGAACCGCGTCTGACCCGCCTCGAAGTCGGCGAGGGGGAGACCGGCCATCGTCGTCGACCAGTGCTTGCCGCCGTCCGTGCTCTTGTAGATCGCATCGCCCCAGAACGACGAGTACAGGATGTCCGGGTTCTGCGGATCGATCTCGAGGTCGGTGGCACCCAGCGTGTCCTTGACTTGCTGGATCAGCTTCCAGTTGACGCCGCCGTCCGTCGACTCCCAGATGCCGAAGCGGTCGTGTTCCGTCGGGCTCGTGCGGCGCGCGCCGCCGCGGCCGCGGAGAGTCGCCGCGTAAACGTGGTTCTTGTCGGTCGGGTCGACCACGATACGGCTCATGGCGACGCCGCCGAAGCGCTTCTCGACCGAGATGTGAGTCCACGTGTTCCCGCCGTCGGTCGACTTGAGCACGCCGTTGCCGAAGTACGAGTCGCCCGAGAGAGCGCCCTCGCCGGTGCCGGCATAGACGACGCTGTCGTCGGAGGGTGCGATCGCGAGCGCACCGATCGCCTGCGTCGTCTGGTCGCTCGTCTTGGCCGCCCAGGTGCCCGTCGCGGAGTCGTAGAGCCAGATGCCGCCCTGCGCGGCGCCCAGAATGAACTTGCCGTTGCTCGGCCGGATCGCCAGCGCGCCGATGCGGCCGCTCATCGCGGTGAACGTGCCGGAGCCGCGCGTCACCTGCACGATCGGGTTCGGGCCGATCTGCTTCCACACTCCGCCGAACGTGGTCGGACCGGACGGAATGTGCTCCTTGCGGAGCTTCTTGGCAGCCTTCGCGGCTTCGCCGCGGAGCTCGCCCGCCTGCGAAATGCTCAGCGGCGTGTCGCCCGCCGTCCGCCGGCTGGTGAACGCAAGGTCGAGCTGGAGTAGGTGTTCCTCTGCATCTTCGTCCAGCTCCAGCGGTTGCGCACCGCCTGCCAGGGTCGGCGTGTCACCGTCGCCTCCGACGGGCCCGCCGCCTGCAAGTGCAAACGAGCCGGCTCCGATCACGCCCGCGGCAATGATCGCGGCCGCGCTAATCCAGCGCAGTAGTTCCTTCATGGTCACGTCTCCCCTTTGCGTAGATGCGGGTAGAGCCGCCGCTCGACTCCGGACAATCGAACGCGATATCCTTTCCGCAAATCGGCCCGTTGTCAAGCCGTTTCGGCCGGAATTACACGATTTGCAGAGAGTATGAGGCCGATTTGCGCGTCGAAAAAAGAGGGTGGCTACTCCGAGGGCCCCTGCGGCGCGCACTCCGGGATCACGTTGAGGACGGCGCTGCTGCCGCGGCTGCCCCTCGCGCGTACGGAGTAGATCTCGCAGTAGCCGAGCGAGAAGCCCCGGAACGTCGCTCGGAAATTGCCGAGCCTGTTCGCCGTCACCCTCGACGTATGCGTGCTCTTCGCCGAGACGGTGACCGTCACGCGCTCGTTCGCGCGAAAGCCCGTCCCCCGCACGGCGACGGGCGAGCGCGAGGGAACGGTGATGTGCGCTGCCCCGGTCGAAGCGGCGGCGGTCGGCAGCAACACGAAGAAGAGCGCTAACGCGAGAGCGAGTCTCACGCCCGAGCTGTATCCCGCTCGGCTGACAGGCAATCGCGCACAGACGCCGCTAGCCGTGCGGCTTCGCCATCTTCCTGTAATCGAGGGCGTCATCGAGCGTGGCGTCGTCCACGCCGTGCTCCCGCGCGACCTCGCGGAGAGAGCGGCCCGACGACGCCGCCTCCTTGACGATCTCGCTCCCCATGTCGTAGCCGATGTGCGGATTGAGCGCGGCCGCCGCCGACAACGTCAGCTCCGCGTATTGCTCGCATCGCTCACGGTTCGCCTCGATGCCGTCGACGCACTTCTCCGCGAGCAGCCGTGATGCACTCGAGAGCAGCTTGATCGAGTCGAGCAGGTTGCGCGCCATGAGCGGGACGAAGACGTTCAGCTCGAAGTGGCCCTGCAGGCCGCCGATCGTGATCGCCGCGTCGTTTCCGATCACCTGCGCCGCAACCTGCGTCACGACTTCGGGGATGACCGGGTTGACCTTGCCCGGCATGATCGAGCTGCCCTTCTGGAGCTCGGGCAGGAAGATCTCGGCCAGACCGGCACGCGGGCCGGACCCCATGAAGCGCAGATCGTTCGCGATCTTCGTGAGCGAGACGGCGAGCGTCTTCAGCGCGCCCGACGCCTCGACGAGGCCGTCGCGTGCGGCCTGCGACTCGAACGGATCGGCCGGTGCGTGAATCCTGAGGCCCGTCTCGTCGGTCAGGCGTGCACGCACGCGCTCCGCGAACTCCGGGTGCGTGTTGAGCCCCGTACCGACCGCTGTGCCGCCCAACGGGATCTGGCCGAGTCGCGGTAGCGCATCACGGATGCGCTCGCTGCCTTGCCGCACCTGCGCCGCGTACCCGGCGAACTCCTGGCCGAGCGTGACGGGAACGGCGTCCATCCAATGCGTGCGCCCGGACTTGACGACGTCGTCGAACTCTCGGGCCTTCGCCTCCAGCGACGCCGCGAGCATCTCGAGCGCGGGCAGCAGTTCGCTTTCGAGCTCACCTAGCGCCGCGAGGTGAACGGCCGACGGGAAGACGTCATTGGAGGACTGGCCCATGTTCACGTCGTCGTTCGCGTGGACGTCGTCGCCCGCGAGCGAGGCGATCACCTCGTTCGCGTTCATGTTCGACGACGTCCCCGAGCCCGTCTGGAAGACGTCGATCGGGAACTGCTCGTCGAGCTCGCCGTCGGCGATGCGCATGCCCGCGTCGGCGATGCGCCGGGCCTTGTCCTCGTCGAGGAGGCCGAGCTCGGCGTTCACGAGCGCCGCGGCCGCCTTGATGCGGCCGAGCCAGCGTGCGACGGGAACCGGAATCGGCTCTCCCGAGACGCGAAAATTGGCGATTGCCTTGGTCGTCTCGCCTCCCCACAGCTCCCGCTGGGTCTCGGCCCTGGCCATGCGACCACTCTAGCGCCGTGAGGCCGTTACCAAGCAGCTATGCGGCGGCGATGCTCGAGCGTGTGGTCGCGCAGTGAGCGGCGGAGCGCTTCGGTGAGCGATTCCGCCTCGGCCCAGCCGACGTAGCCGCAGCGCCCGCATTCATCCTGTTGCACCGGACGAGCACGGTTCACGACCAGCCGCCGCGTGGCTCCGCAATTCAGGCA
>WNGF01008952.1_pt1 | contig 11614 bp, 11 predicted proteins | sample 5400641 | NCBI WGS metagenome assembly WNGF01 (sample SAMN13153371, study PRJNA577476) | soil metagenome | isolation source: 80 cm soil or saprolite under grassland replicate 2 | place: USA:California | collected 2016-06-15 | reverse complement strand
GTCGGATCGCCCGCGAGGTCGAATGCCTCGGTGGCAATTATGCCCGCCGCCTGATGGTCCTCATGGTTTTCGCCAACGACCGTAGCGGGCAACATGCTGATCACCACTTCCGGGCGGGTCAGTCTGATGAATCGCACCGCCTCGCCGAGTGAGCTGCCGTGATTTGAAGTCTCGAGCGAGCGTAGCACGTCGCTGACATCCTGTGCCCAGGTGTCCGGCGCGCGCAGGAACCAGACATTAGTGATGCCGATCGAGGCCAGCGCCTGTCGTGTCTCGATCTCGCGTATCTCACCCAATGAACGCGCCTGCTCGTAACCGACGAGATTCTGGCCGGCATCACCGCGAGTGGTGAGGACAACGGCGACGCGACGATGCTCGTCGAATACAGCTTTGGCGAGGTAGCCCGCGATCGTCGACTCGTCATCAGGGTGTGGCGCGATGACGAGAATGTCCGCTTTGAACCGTGCATCCGGTGGTGGATTTGTGGGCGGTTGCTGCGAGCCCGCAACGTGCGCCAGCGTCATCATTAACAACCAATTCGTCAGAGCCAAGCGTGGAGATATTGATCTCATATTCGTATCACCCTGTCTTGATGCAGCCTAGCGAATCGGCATAGCGGCGCCGAGCAATCACGACCGGGGAGAAAGTCACTTCGTCAAGCCGAGTTGCTTCATGTAAGTCTGATTGTCCCAGAACAACCATTTGTGGTCCATAACCCCGGCATCTGTCCAGTGACCGACGGTGACCATCTGCATGTTGAGCTTCTTCCCCGTCGGGGGGATTGTCTTTCCATCCGGAGTCTTCATCGGCTTGGAAAACGTGCCTTCCATGGTGCCGACATCGTCGCGAACGATATTGGCCGAATCGTCGCAACGCACGACGTATCGGGCTTGTGGGTGGGGTCCTCGAGGAATTTCATGAGAATCGTTGCGTGGCACCCAGCGGGGCGCGCGTCGTGCCCCTCATCCGGGAACTCAACGAGATACGCTCGGCTGAGCGTAGACGCGATGCGACGAGCGTATTCAGTCGGAGTTCTGTCGTCAAACTTGCCGGTCAGAATCAGCGTCGGAATGTCACTGCGCACGGGAGTACGCGACGACGCGTCGCCGAATTGCGGAAGCCACTCCTCGCAATCGCGGTTGACGACGCGCCGGAACGGCGGGCGCGCGAGGGCGTTCACTGAATCGAGGGTTTTGCGCGACGCGGGACCGTAAGTGTCGTAGCAGATGATGAGCTCCCGCAGCACACGGTCCGCGGGGGCTAAGCCGTCTCCTACGATCTCGCGGGCCGCCCGCATGCGGTCGCCAGAGCGCAGCTCGTGCAGCAGCAGTGGGACGCGGGCCAATCCCATGCGCGGCCCCATGCGATTGCGAATGTCGGCAACAAGGCGATTACCATCGAGCCAGACGGTATCGCTCCGACCATCCGGGCGTATGATCGGCACCGGAAGCGGCGACTTCGTCAGCTCGTCGTATACCATATAGAAGTCTTGATCGACTGTTGGAATCGCCTCGCGACACGACGGCTGCTGTTCACACGCCGCGAAAACCCGCTCGAACGCTCGTTGGGTGGAGAGTGGTTGTTCAGCCTGTGAGGAAAAGCTGCGCGCCACCGGACTTGAAAGCACGACGGAGCGGATCGCCTGTCGATCGCGCACCATCGCCTCCTGGGCCAGACGTGCGCCGTACGATACGCCATGGATATCCCACGACACGTACCCGAGCGTGCGACGTAAGTCGATGAGATCGGCGACGCTCGCCGCGGTATTGTACGCGAGTCGATCGATTCCCTTCGCGTCGAGCTCGGCGATGCATGCGCGGCGTGCCTCACTCAATTTTCTTTCCTTCTCGGCACCTTCTCGAAGACTCGAGGCCGAGTCGGCAACGCGGTCGTACGCCGGGCATAGCCTCGGTTCCGAGAGCCCAGCGCCGCGCTGATCGTAGATCACGACATCGCGATGCCGTGGAACTGGGCTCATCGCCACGCCCGCCGAGTAGGTCCGAATTCCCCCGCGGCCACCCGGGCCGCCATGCAACAGGATGAGCGGCACCGCACCGCTCGGCTCGCTGGCGCGGAAGATCTCCACGGCAAGGCGGACCGTGTTAGAGCTTGGACGATCACGCGATTCAGGCACGACGAGCCAGCCGCATTCACGTCGGACGTCGCGCGCCCAGTCTCCATTCAACAGGCAGTCCCCGCGCTCGAATCGAGGAAGCTGGGATTGTGCCTGAGCTTTCGGTGCGACTGACGCGACTAGCAGCGCGGCACCAACCAGCCGCGCGACGGGGCTTGCAATGCTAGAGCCGGGACGAAGCATCATCTGACGTCAGCGGGCCGCTTCTATTTGGGCGCAGCTATGGTCGCTGGCTGAGCTTGGTTGATCTTGGCAATGGCCACTACCAGCAGAATTCCTCTGCAAACATCGCCTTATTCTCTGCGGGCAAGTCCTGGAAGGCGCGCACGAGGTGGTCGGTGCGTGCGGACCCAAAACGCCGCGCGCCGGCTTGAAGGTACTCCAGCACCTCGTGGATCTCGCGGATCCCTCCAGCAGCCTTCACCTGACATCTCCCCTTCACTACCTGGTACATGAGACGGACGTCGTCCAGCGTAGCGCCGCCGTTGGCGTACGCGGTCGATGTCTTCACAAAATTGGCGCCGGCCTGAGCAATCCACGCGCAGGCCCGTTGCTTCTCCTCCTGCGTCAGATAGCAGTTCTCGGTGATCACCTTGACCGTCTTCCCCTCCGCCGCTCTCACTACGCCTTCGACATCGCGGATGAAGAGCTCCTGCTCCCGGTTTTTGAGCGCAGGAATGTTCATGACCATGTCGATCTCTTCCGCGCCAAGGTCGAGCACTTCCTTCGCTTGATAGACCTTCATTGAAGGCGTTTCGTTGCCGTGCGGAAACCCAACCACGGTTCCTACGAGGACACCGGACCCTCGCAGCCGCTCAGCGGCAAACCGGATGTAGTGGGGTTGCACCGTGAGAGTGGCCGTACCCAGTCTGGCCGCGGTGTCAGCGAACTGGGCCACCTCTGCCCGAGTGGCATTGGGACGGACAATCGAATGATCGAACAGCTTGGCGAAGCTGGTGACGTTCATGATCAGGCTCCTACCGCGCTAATTGCGGGAGCCGCTACGCGCCAGGCGGTCGGTACCGCACTTGCTCGGCCTTGCGCAGAGCAGCAATCGTTTCTTCGACGGTCAGGAGGACTGTCGTTTCTAGCGAGCTGAGCGCACCGCCGGCACTGATCGCCAGCGAAACTGCGGCCATTGAGACGTTGTCGGGGGCCTCCCACAGGTTGTAGCCGTCGTGTGTGCCGAAGGCGTACCAGAATCCGTGGAGCTTCCCACCGACCGACTCGATGTATGTCTGAGCGGCTTTTCGGCGGTCCTCAGGCTTGCCGATCAGCCTGGCCCACGTCTCCGGTGTGTAGCTGAACTTCGTTAGATAGAGGGGCATCGTCTCTCTCCTTAGAAATAACGGTCTCCGATTTATATCCAGTCTATTCCGCGACGCGATGCTGCGCAGTGCTGTGGCGCTTCTCCAGACGCGGTCTAATGCCTAAGTACCCTACGGCACCATCCACGTAAGAACGTAGGCTTGGGCACAAGCCACCAGCCCAATCAATGCCGCGAAAAGGACGCTGTGCCAGAAAGTGCTTCGTAGAACTTCGCCTTCTTGACCAATCAGTCCGACGGTCGACACTCCCACCGAAATGTTCTGCGGTGAGATCATTTTGCCAGCTACGGCACCAGAGGAATTGGTCCCCGCCATCAATACAGGATTCAGATGAAGCTGCTGCGCCGCAGCGACCTGGAGATTGCCGAATAAAAAGTTGCTGGATGTATCGCTTCCCGTCAGAAAGCAGGCGACCCAACCCAGATAGCTGCTGATGAACGGAAACACTATGCCTGCTGCCGCCAACGCCGCGCCCAGTGTGAACACCATCCCCGAATAATTGTAGAGGAAAGCCAGGCCGACGATTGATAGCACTGCGACAGCGGGCAGACGCAACTGTCGGAGTGTCGACGCGCCGGACTTTATCAATGCGCGAAGCCGTACGCGAAACCATAGCGACGTCAATAACGTCGTTGCGAGAACAGCCGTACCGGTTGCTAATGGCTGAAACGTGAACAGTGCTGAATAAGGTCGCCGATACAGCGAAATAAAAATTCCGTTATGAAGGCTGGGAACCGCGATGACGGTCTGCCCTTTGGAAAACAGCTTGAAGTAGGACCACACCACCATGACAACCGACAGCGCCACCCACGGGAACCATGCGTCGGCTACACCCCGGAGAGATAGTTTGGTGGCGTCGGCATTACTATCGGACGTTTGACGATGGGCTGAGGCGACATGACGCCGCGGTAACCAGAACCGAAGAAATGCTACCGTGACAACGATTGACGCAATCGCACTCAGAATGTCCGTTGCATACGGTCCCCACGTGTTCGAAATCATGAACTGTGTGAGAGCGAAGGTGCTACCGGCCAACGCTGCGACGGGCCACGTACGTCGGAGTCCTTTCCATCCGCCGACCACCACCGCCAAATATGCCGGCAATAGAACGGAGAGGAGAGGAAGTTGTCTTCCCACCATCGCTGACAGCGTCATGATATCAAGCCCGGTCACACTCGCTAACGCCACGATCGGCACTCCCACTGCTCCGAACGCGACGGGAGCAGTGTTGGCAATCAATGATACGATTACAGCACGATGAGGTCGGAACCCGAGCCTGACGAGCAGGAATGCCGTGATCGCGACGGGAGCGCCGAAGCCGGCACTTCCCTCTAGCAGCGCACCGAAACAAAACGCGACCAGCACTGCCTGAATACACGCATCTCCGGAAGCATTTTGCTCGATCCAGCGCCGCAGGCGATCGAACGAGCCGACGTCGACCGAAAGGTTGTAGAGCCACAGTGCGTTGAAGACGAGCCATAGGATCGACCATGCAGCAATCGCGAACCCATAAACGAGACTCCAGCCAGCCAGTGTCGCGGGCATGCGCCAGACACCGACCGCCAGAATTGCGGCCGTTGCGAGCCCGCACGCGGAGGCAAAGAGGGCGCCTTTTCGAAGTAGGCCCATCAATGTCAGCACGATCGCCAAAGGCGTCGCTGCGATCAGAGCGGAGACAGGAACCGAGTAGAGTGGTGCAATTGGTTGGGGCCAAGCTGAAAGGGCAGAGCCACTCACCGGGGATCGCGTTCGTCTTTCAGGTCCGCGCTCTGAACACTGACGCTGTTTTTCGGCCGCTCATCGACATGGAGCTGGAAGATGTCGGGTCGCGCATAGTGCCCCACAACGTCGAGGTCGAACTTGCCGCGAACAATCTGACCGAGGTCGATCTGCGCGACGAGAATGGCTTCACCTTCCTTTTCTGGCCCCGCGACGAAATTGCCAAAGGGATCCACGATGCAGCTACCGCCAGGCGTCACGATCGTTTCCGATTCGTTGCTTAAACCAGCCGCATACTCGGCAGGGAAATCGCGGCGCAGCCTGGCACTACGGCGACCTTCGGTTTTCCCTCGAAAACCTGCTCGGCCTTGCGCAGAGCATCCATCGTTCCTTTCCATGTGAATGTCGCCACCGCGCCAGCCGGTTTGCGCTCAGGGACCTACGACTGTTCCCACGACTTCGCCCGGCTCAACGCCCGCGCCCATCCCTTTGCGATCCGGTTCCGTGCTGCCGGCTTCATGGCGGGGGTGAAGCGCTTGTCGGCCTGCCATTGCCGCGCGATGTCTTCCTGACTCTTCCAGAACCCGACGGCCAATCCCGCGAGATACGCGGCGCCGAGCGCGGTCGTCTCGGCGACCTTTGGTCGGACGACAGGGACGTTCAGCACGTCGGCCTGCAATTGCATCAGCAGATCGTTCGCACTCGCTCCGCCGTCGACGCGAAGCTCTCTCAGCTTGATGCCAGCGTCGGCTTCCATCGCCTTCAGGACGTCCATCACCTGGAGCACGATCCCCTCGAGCGCGGCACGGGCGATGTGTGCTTTTGTCGAACCGCGGGTAAGTCCGACGATCGTCCCGCGCGCATACTGATCCCAGTGCGGCGCGCCAAGTCCTGCAAACGCCGGAACGAGATAGACACCACCCGTATCGCTCACGCCGGCCGCGAGTGCCTCGACCTCGGCTGCTGAACGAAAGAACTCGAGACCGTCCCGGAGCCATTGCACTACGGCGCCCGCAATGAAGATGCTCCCTTCGAGTGCGTACTCGGTGCGGTCACCGATACGCCATGCGACCGTGGTGAGGAGATTCTTCTTCGACGCGATTCGCTTTGCGCCGGTATTCATCAACATGAAGCAGCCGGTACCGTAAGTGTTCTTCGCCATGCCGGCCTTTGTGCACGCCTGGCCGAAGAGCGCCGCCTGCTGGTCACCCGCGATGCCGGCGATCGGGATCGGAGTGCCCAGCAGCTTGGTCACGCCGTATACATCACTCGAGGCGCGCACCTCCGGCAGCATCGATCGCGGAACTCCGAAGAGCTTCAACAGCTCGTCGTCCCACTCGCCCTTCGTGATGTCGAACAACATTGTGCGCGAGGCGTTGCTCGCGTCGGTCACGTGAACTTTGCCGCTGGTGAGATTCCAGACGAGCCACGAGTCAACCGTTCCGAACGCGAGCTCGCCCGCCCTGGCTCTCGCGCGCGCACCTTTCACATTCTGGAGGATCCACTGCACCTTCGTCGCGGAGAAGTACGCGTCGATTACGAGGCCCGTCTTGCGGCGGATCAAGCGGTCCAGCTTCCGCGCTCTCAGTCGATCGCAGATGCTCGCGGTGCGGCGGTCCTGCCAGACGATCGCGTTGCAAATCGGGTCTCCGGTGCTGCGATCCCAGACAACCGTGGTCTCGCGCTGGTTGGTGATTCCGATGGCTGCGATGTCAGCCGCGCCGACGTTTGCCTTCGTGAGCGCCTCCGCCGCCACGCTCGCTTGAGTGGACCAGATGTCGCGCGGATCGTGCTCCACCCAGCCTGGCCTCGGGAAAATCTGCGGGAACTCCTTCTGCGCGACGGCCACGATGGAACCGGCGTGATCGAAGATGATCGCGCGCGAGCTCGTGGTGCCCTGGTCGAGTGCGAGGATGTGCTTCATGACTTCCACATGAGCTGGTAGACCAGCGCGCCGAGCACGCCGCCGATAATTGGACCGACGATTGGAATCCACGAGTAGCCCCAGTCGGAGCTTCCCTTGCCGGCGATGGGGAGCACGGCGTGTGCGATGCGTGGCCCGAGGTCACGCGCCGGATTGATCGCGTAGCCGGTGGGACCACCGAGTGAAAGGCCGATGGCCATCACGATCACGCCGACGAGCACCGGCCCGAATCCTTTCGCGAGGTCAGAGCCAGGGACGAAGTTGCTCGGTGAGAGCACCGCGAGGAGTGCGAGCACAAGCGCGAATCCGCCGATGATCTCCGAGCCGAGGTTGGCAGCGGGCTGTCTTATCGCGGGCGTGGTGGAGAACACTGCGAGCTTGTTCTCAGGATCCGGTGTGACCTTCCAGTGCGGCAGATATGCGAGCCACACAATGACGCCGCCGAGGAATCCACCGGCGATCTGCGCGGCGATGTACATGGGAACTTTGGCCCAATCGAAAGCTCCGATGGACGCAAGCGCAATCGTGACGGCCGGATTGATGTGCGCGCCGCTGATGCTGTTCACGCAGTAGACGGCGATCGTGACGCCGAGCGCCCAGCCTGAGGTGATAACAATCCAGCCGGAGTTCTGCCCTTTGGTGCGGTTAAGCACCACGTTGGCGACGACGCCATCGCCGAGCACAATGAGGATCGCAGTGCCGAAGAACTCGGCGAGGAGCGGTGACATGCTGATTACAATTTTACCATCAATGCAGATCCGATGACTTTCTCGTTCGTCCAGTCGCCACCTGGATAGCTATGCGCGCTTTCGCAGAAAGACGTGCATCGCACGTTCGCCCGCGACGTAGCTCGCGCATTCATAACCCAGCTCACGCATGTCGATGCCGTTCAAGAGATGTTCCCCGGACCCGAGTAAGACAGGTCGAATGGCGAGATGCAGCTCGTCGATCAGGGCGGCGCGCAGATACTGCCGAATAGTGGATACGCCGCCACCGAGGCGGACGTCGCGGTCGCCAGCCGCAGCGGTCGCCTGTTCCAAAGCGGCATGAATGCCTTCAGTGACAAAGCGGAATTCCGTACCTCCCGCCATTCTGATCGGCGCCCGCGGGTGATGCGTCAGCACGAAGACCGGCGTGTGATATGGCGGCTCGTCGCCCCACCAGCCCTTCCAGTTTTCGTCCGGCCACGGGCCTCGCACAGGACCGAACATGTTCCGCCCAAGAATCCAGGCACCGATTCCGGCAAGGCCCTGCTCCGCAATTCCGTTATCGACTCCAGTCTCTCCATCGTCATAGCCGTGCATCTTCCGCCATGCGCGTGTGTTGAAGAACCACTCCATCAGCTCAGGGCCCCTCACGCCGAGTGGATTCTGAAGGTCCTGGTTCGGCCCGGCACCGTAGCCGTCGATGGAAATCGCGAAGCTTTGGACGCGGAGTTTCGACACCCGTAGTTCGTCAGCTTTCATGATGGCTCATTCTCAGCAGAACTGGCCGTCCCGCAGCTAACGCAAACCAATCCGATCGACCAGCTCCGCGTACCGGGGATCTCCGCGCAACGGATCGTAACCGGGATCGAGATGCAGATAGATCAGCCCCGCCGAACGTGCCTGATACGCTCGCTCAAGCGATTCGAACGCACGATCCAGATCTCCCAATGCCGCATGTCCCATCGCGAGATATTCCGACCGCACATAGTGCTGACGGGATTCCGTCTCGAGACGGGTGAGGATCTCCTGCGCCTCTTCCCGTCGGTCGAGCGCCGCGAGTGCGCGCACGATCATCGCGTCGTATGACCGAACCGCGCGGTCCATTGCCTGACCGCGTTGAAAGAACTCGAGTGCGAGCTCCGCGTTTCCCATAGCGAGGTGCGCCGATCCCATCCACACAAAACCGCGCTCGTATTGCTCGTCGATCTCGAGCAAGTCTTTCCCGCTCGCAAGCGCCCCCTCATAGTCCTTGGAGTACAAAAGGAAGCGCGTCAACCAGCCCGCGAATTCGACCCGTAACGGATCGAGTGTAGCGGCGCGCCGCACCGCTTCCACTCCTTCAGGAAGACGGCCGATCAACGGCAACGCAGTGCCAAGCACCCACTGCGCTTCGGAATTGTTCGGCGCGAGCGCAACAGCTCGCTCCAGACTTCGCACACCCTCGGCAAACGACCACTCGTGCCAGCAGAGCACCTTTCCAATCGATATCATCGCATCCGCGAGACCCGGATCCCGCTGGAGCGCGCGCTCCGCTGCCGCTTTCGCCCGGGGGTACGCGTCATCCGGCGCAACCCAGTCGTCAGCAAGATCGCACCATACGTCAGCAATTCCGGCATAGGCACGCGCGAACGAGGGATCCTGAAGCAATGCGCTCTGAAAGAGATCGAGGGCTTTCCTCAGCGCAGGCTCGCTGAACTTGTTGAAGTGGAAGCGGCCTTTGAGATACGTCGTGTACGCGTCGAGATTCTTGGTCGGCGCGACAAGGTGACCGCTCTCGCCACCGAGCTGGACCTTCAACGCCTCGACGATCGAGCGTGAGATCTCATCCTGCACCGCGAAGACGTCCTCGAGCTGCCGATCATAGGTCTCCGACCAGAGCTGATATCCATTCTCGACGTTCACTAACTGCGCCGCGATACGAATGCGATTTCCTATCTTCCGGACACTTCCTTCGAGCACGGAGGTAACACCGAGCTTGTCACCCACCTGACGTACGTCGACATGTCTCTTTCCCTTGAACGCGAACGACGACGAGCGTGACGCGACGTGAATTCGGGGGACCTTCGACAGGGCATTGATGATCTCTTCCGTCATGCCGTCGGTGAAGTATTCGTTTTCCGGATCGGCGCTCATGTTCGCCAGCGGCAGCACCGCGACTGCTTTCGGTGCCGCGCTCGGTTTCATGTCCGCAGGCGCGCGTGCACCCTTTCCGTCTCCATCACGCAGAACCGTGCCCAGCGCATCGGCAAACTCGGCGGCTGTGCGGTAGCGATCCACGGGCGTACGCGCCAGTGCACGAGTGAGGGCGGCATCGACCGCTTCGGGAACATCGCGCGTCGTCCGCACTCTTGGCACAGGTGAGACGAAGCGTTTCGCGATGATTGCCTGCGCTGTCGGGCCGGTGAACGGTGGCTCTCCCGTCAGCATCTCGTACAGTACGCAGCCGAGACTGTAGAGGTCACTTCGGCCATCGATGGCGGCGTCGCCGCTGGCTTGCTCGGGGCTCATGTACGCCGGCGTGCCAACGGAAAATCCGGTCTGTGTGATTGACTTGCCACCACTCAATGCCTTTCCGATGCCGAAGTCGGCCACCAGCGCTGCGCCCTCGTGAAGCAGGATGTTCTCCGGTTTCACGTCACGATGCATCACCTGATGCCGGTGAGCGTAGTCGAGTGCGGATGCGACCTCGCGGGTGATGCGGAGTGCGTCTTCGAGACTGAGCTGACTCTCCTGATCGAGCTTGTGCCGAAGTGAATGGCCCTCCATGTTCGGCATTACGTAGTAGAGTAGCCCATCCGCTTCACCGGAATCGAAGACCGGCAGTATGTGATTGTGCGTGAGGCCCGCCGCCATCTTGATCTCGCGCAGGAATCGCTCGGCGCCGATTTCGGCGGCGATTTCGGGTCGCAGCACTTTCACCGCCACGGAGCGCTCGTGGCGCAGATCGCGGGCGAGGTATACTACGGCCATTCCGCCTTCACCCAACTGGCGCTCGACGACGTAGCGGCCCGCGAGTCCTGATTCGAGGCGCTGCTGGAGATTACTCACGTGGCGCTGACAAAAGATTCATTCCTTAGTGGCGCGGCTCTTCGTACAATCCGAACTCAGTGCCGGCAGGATCAGTGAAAACCGCAAATGCGCCGCCAGGACCAATATCCGTTCGTGGTGTCAGTACGTGGCCACCAGCTGCCTCAATATGCTTTAGTGTGGCGAGAATGTCGTCAACCATGATGTAGGTGCGCATTTGCTCACCGGCGCTTCTGTCGTGCTCCGCTACCCAGGTGCCGCTGACCGCGCCGGTATCATCAAAGGCTAACTCGCCATCGCCACGCTTTCTCACCTTCCAGCCGAAGATACTACTATAGAATTGTGCCGACGCTTCGGCGCTCCTGGCTGGTATTTCGACATAGCAGATCTTTCCGTGGGGCATTGGCGAAAACTCCGAGCAGTAAGATCAAAGCAGTGAAGAGCTGATGAGCGGTCCCAGCGCCAACCGGATCTGCTCCAGATGATGTTCGTTATGGGAGGCGACCTTGTCGAACTCATCCTTCAAGGTCCCTACTCCTGTTACGCTATGCACGAACTCGAGCGAGGAGGTCGCAAAGGCAGCACAGGCGATCCAGCTACCTGCGTAACATGGAACGCGCCGCTTCCTCGGTCTCCCAATTGGTGTTGGATACTCGATCGATCTCGCCAGAAAGCTTTCAGACGAGGAGTGGGAGCGACTCGTGGTCGATCTGCGCGAAACGTTCGACGCGCGCGGCACTCTGAGGTCCGAAGGGACACTTCGGAGCTGGTCCAA
>WNGF01030042.1_pt1 | contig 11618 bp, 11 predicted proteins | sample 5400641 | NCBI WGS metagenome assembly WNGF01 (sample SAMN13153371, study PRJNA577476) | soil metagenome | isolation source: 80 cm soil or saprolite under grassland replicate 2 | place: USA:California | collected 2016-06-15 | reverse complement strand
CCTGGGAGACCTGTTCCGCCTGGCCATTGCGGGTGGGTATGACCATTGCGCCGGTGGGGCGGCGACGAGGGAGATCAGGCGGTCATACATCGCCGACAGCTCATCCGCGCCGCCGCGGTGGTCCGCGGTCTCGTGCGCGTCCCGCGCTTGACCGTCTGCCTGGCGGCCTCTTTCGGCAAAGCGTCGCAGCGCATTCTCTTCGCTGTCGAGCAGGATGATTTCACAGAAAGTGACGCCGGCATCGCGCGCGAGGTCCTCCAGTTGCTCAAGGAAGTCGGCCCGGCCCAGGAACTGGGGGATCACCACGTCGTGACCGGCGGCCAGGTGCACCCGCGCGGCGGCAGGGGCGACCGCACGGGCGAGCGGGCCCGCCGTACGCGGATCATCGCGCCATTGGCCAATCGAGCTGCGCAGCCGGTCGATGTCCAGGTTCAGCGTCAGCGAGTGCTCATCGGCGTAGCGGCGCGCCAGCGTGGACTTACCACACCCGGGCGGGCCGTTGATCACGATCAGCTGGGCCACAACGTGAGCCTAGGAGCCACCGCCAGAACCCGGGACGGCATCCGCATCTGCCGCATGTCGCGCGAAAGCGGGGCCTGCCTGTGCCAGGGATGCGCAGCGGAGGTTCGCTGATCCGACCGTCCCTTCCAACGCGCGTCACAAGCCGGGCGTTCAGCTCTATGCCGGACCGATCCGCAGCCGGTTGCCGTCCGGGTCACGCAGCTCGACCTCGGGCCCCCAGGGAGCTTGTTGCACGGTCAGACCGAACTCGGTGGCCACCGCATCGATGTCGTGGACGCTCAGATAGACCAGCGTGTCGGGGCGGGCATCGCCCTTGTGCTCCGACAGGAAGATCCGCATGGGCCCACGCGAGATCGACACGAACAGCGGGAACCCAGTTCGAAGCGGTGCTCCCATTCCTTGGCGAAGCCCAGCCGCGCATACCAGGCCAGGGCAGTTTCGGCATCATCGGTGCGAAGGATCGGCGTGATCTGCTCGTCCACGAGACCATCATTGCGGACGACTGCACGGTCGGCGTGAGTGCCAGGCATCCGCATCTGCCGCGATCAGGTACGTCGGGGACACCAGCGAGCGCCCGCTTGTGAGATTTCCGCTCCGGGAGGGCGATACCACAACCTCCAGGCACCGGCCCGCTATCGCAGACGCTCGCGCGCACTGCCGCCGATATGCTCGGCGGCTCGACACTCAGCATGGCAGCCTCTACCGCGTCCCGAACTGGGCGTTCGGTGCGCCCCAAGGTGCGGGGGGATGATGGCCGTGTGCGGTGGCGGATACGGCCATTGGCGGCAGGCGCTGACCGGGCGTGGGTGGAAAGGCTCTGGCGCGCGGCGTTGCCGCCATCGTGGCCGCTACTGCCAGCCGGTATACCGCGGCGCGGCGAGGGCCTGGTGGCCGAGGCCGGATCCACGATCCGGTGGGTTTTGCGGCTGTGGATGTGGCCGGGAGTATCCCGCTGATCCTGGTCGATCCTGCCTATCAGCGGCACGGGATAGGCACAAGCCTGCTGGCGGCGGCCCTGGAGCAGGTACGGGTGGGCGGCGCCACCGGCGTGACCCCAGCCAGCGGAGCCGGTTCTTATACTGGCCCGGCGTGCCCCTGGATCTGCCTGGCGCGGTGCAGTTCTTCGCCTCCCGCGGCTGGCGGGACAGCCATGACACCCTCGTCCTGGTGACGGACCTGGCGCGCTACCGCCCGCCACCCGGTGCCTGGGAGCGCGCCGCGCGCGCAGGGGTCACGATGACCCGGGCGGCCAGCGCCGACCTGGCCGGCGTGCTGGCCTTCGAGGCGGCCACCTTTCCCAGCTGGCTCCGCTGGTTCTCTGTCGCAGATCACGACATCTTGATCGCCCGTGCCTGCCGATCTTTTGGTCACAATCGCTGATGCGTAGATCTTGGTCTATCTCAGCGTCTGTCTACTCTAACTGGGGCTGACACCTCTACCGAATCATTTATGCTACCTTCCAAAAGCCACTGTTTCTTGAAAAGCAGGTCAGCCTGCCAATAGGTAGCGTCGCAATTGTCCGCGATCAGGGCTAGGGTAAGACAGTACCGGCCAGGCGCTAAATGATCTCTACGAACCCTTGATTGCGGTGTCAAGGCGAGCACAAGTCCTGGCACGGTGGGCCGCTCAGCGCTAGGCGAGGAATCCCGCTCGAGATGGAAAATGTCAAACGGGCGATCAACGCCCGCTGGTATCTCTACGCGAACTGCTTCTAGGTCGGTTGCCTGAAATGGGCGCATGGGAACCGCGTGGTGTGCGCCGCGTCCTCTCTGCGCGCTTCTAGCAGCAGTAGCTGGACGCCAGCGGCAACTTCCCGGCCTACCTCGTTACGAGCGCGGAATCGAAACCAACATTCTTCTCGCGAATTGATGGTAATTATGATAGAGTCAGTCGTACTTGCTGGGTCGAAGAGCAAACGAAGATTCGGGCGGCGCCTGGCGGCACGCACCTCTCCACGGAAAAGAAGAGCTATTAGGACCAGCGCAACCGACGCCACAGCACTAATTAAAGCTGCAGCGCTGCCTACTATTGTTCCGTAGTGAATCGAGTTAGCTTCCATGACGCGACACCTGGTGGTTGGGACACGCGGGCCGCCGGCGTGAGCAAGTCAAGGGTGGCACAGGAGAACATTAACAATCAGACTCTCAAAAGGCACGGATGTGGCGCTTGCGGCCTCGTAGACGAGCACCGTGCTCAATGCGGCAGAGTTCGGCGGGATCGGTAGGTCTGCGTCAGTCGCTACCGCGTGTGCTCATGGGGAACGAGGCTCAGCGCGCTCCAGCGTTGATCGTGGCGATCCGCATGGGGAGTTCAGTCAGCGAGTCAATGCGTATTGTGGGAACCCGATCGGCCTCCGGATCGTTCTGCTGGATAATCCCCCAGGGGCCGCGCCGGATAAGTGCCGTCTTCAAGCCTGCAACGCTGGCAGGGCGAATGTCGTTGTCGAGCCGGTCGCCCACGTATAGGGTCTCGCCGGGTTCGCATGGCACAGCCTCCGCCACGCAGCGGAAGAACGCAGGATCGGGTTTGGACACCCCCCAGTCATCTGACGCGGCGATCATGTCCGACGGCAAGTCCAACGATCGGAGAATCCCACCAGCGCGCACTGTTTGGTTACCCGCGATACCCACCCACATGCCCTCGGCACGCAACCTGCTCAGAGCGGGGCGCACATCTGGATAAAGATCATCGTCGTCAAACCACTCCGGCCGCCCAGCCGCGGCACGTCGATCACGCTCCTCGCCCAGGTCGAACCCGGGGCGGAAAACCTGGAATGTCTCACGCCAATCCAGGCCACGCGCGATGACCGCGCCAAACATTGCAGAAAAAGTGTGACGAGGCACCCCTAGCCAGTCCGCCCACGTTGCGTATTCCCTGGTCTCATTCAGCAGGCACTCGCCCACATCGAACACCACAGCCCTGATCACGTGGGCCAGTTTACGGAGCAAGGTCTGTTCGCCTCGCTCAAACGATCTCGGGTAGGGATCTCGTCGCGTGTTGGCGCGGGCCGAAACGGCCGGTTTCCCAGCCTCCTGTTCTCCACGCGCTGCTGCGAACGAAGCTGGCGCTCCCGCGGCATATGGCATCTTTGCTTCGCTGGCCACCGTTGGCGTCACAGCTCGGTGTTGATTATCGCTTCGACTAGTTGACAGCCTGCTTCGGTGAGACAGACCTGGTCGGCGGCGGGGTCGAGGGCGGCGAGGCCGCGGTCCGCAAGGTTCTCGAATTTGGTGCGCCAGGGGTCGGCGAACAGTGAGCGGCCGGGAAAGCGCTGCTGGTGCAGTCGCTCGGAAAGAGGCTGGCAGGTGGACAACCCCATTTTGATCGCTCTGGCTTCGCGGCTGTGCTGGTCGAAGCGAGTTCCCGAGGCCAGTGGGATCACTCCAGAGGTGACCGCGCGGATGTAGCCGTCCGGGCTGACCGTGGTGATGGCTTCCGAGGTCCGGCAGCTAGAGCTTCCGCCGAGGCCGATAGCGACCTCGGCCTCTTGCTTATCTTGGTCGACCATGATGGCCTTCCATTTCTCCGGCCCTTGCCCTTGGTCACGTTGGGCGAAGTACATGGTCGGATGCTCGACGTATCCGCGCTCGACCAGGCCGCCGACGAGAACGTCGCGCATTTGATACTGCTCGCCCAGCGTCGGCCAGTGATGGCCGCTGCGCGCCAGCCGGTCCCGGTAAGCCGGGATCTGCCACGCGGCGGGCTTTTGCCCTGCGACGGCGGTGCGGGTGTCGGCGTAGGACTTGAGGTGGAGTTTCGCGCACACCACCGCGGTCAGGCCAGTTTCGAGCACATGTCGCAGGTCCTGCTCGACGCTGGCGACGGTCTGGTCCAGCAGGCCGAATATCAGGTCGACGCTGACCCAGTCGAAGCCGATCTTCTGGGCGTTGCGGATGAACTCAAGACAGTCCTGCGCCGTGTGCGGGCGGCCGGAAAGCGCAAGCACCTCGTCGTCGAACGACTGGACCCCGCACGACACCTTCGTGCAGCCCTCCGCAGCGAGGCAGCTCAGCAGTTCGGGGGTCAGCGTGGTCGGGTCGCCCTCGAACCTGATCGTGGTGTCCTCGGTGAAGTTGAAGTTCCGCCGATAAAAGCCAAGCAGCTTGGCGATGGCCTCCGGCGGCAGCAGCGACGGCGTGCCGCCGAACACGTTGAACTCACCTACTGGCGCCGCGGCGAGGTTGGGCACCCGGGCCAGCCACAGTCGCGCCTCCGCCACGTTGAGGTCGGCCCACGCGGCGGCTTTGCCGCCGACCATGCTGGGTTGCCCGACGGCAAGCACCACCGGATATTGGCAGAAGCGGCAGCGGTAACGGCAGGTCGGGATGTAGGCCCACAAGTGGATCGGCCCGGAGCCGACGAGTTGCGCGTCCAGATCGGTAAGGAAGTACTCAGGCGGGTAGCCGGGAATGCTGCCAGGGAAGACGTGCGCCCCGAAAGGATCTTCGGCGACATACTCGAGCAGGGCCGGACTCCCGGTCTTCGCAGTAGTAGCGCACCAACTCGCGGAACCTGGCCTTCGGCACGGCCGCCAGGCAGGTCGGCAGCGGCGGCGGATGGCCGATGTCCGCACCGGCGGTGACCCGAAGCCGGGTGAACAGTTCCTCGGCGAATTCCAGGTAGAGCCGGTAGCAAGGCGTCTTGTAGGAGTGCATCGGGAGGAAGTCGGTCAGGCTCATCTCCGCCTTCATCTCGGCGGCACGGTCGACGAGCCGTTCCGCCAGCGAGCGGGTGAGGAATTCCCATACCCGCTCCTGCTCGGCGAATGACGGAGTGAGCAGCAGGGGCAGGATCATGTTTTTCGGCGTGAAGTCTTTAATCGAGAACTCCCACGCCTGCCGGGCCTGCGCGGCGCTGAGATCAAGCCGGTCGGGGGCGCGGCTCCGCGGCACCCGGACATTGCGCATGGTGATGATTCCTCTTGTCCCATAGGCCTTGCCGGCGATCACTTCACCTATGGTGTGGTCCACCCGGCGCGGATTGATCTGCACGCGAGACGCCGGTACGTAGACGATGCTCTCGGATGACGCCCGCATTTTGATGCCGAAATCCCAGTCATCGGACAGGTGGCAAGCAAACCGGCCATCTTTTAGCTGGTAGCTGATCTCGATGCCACCGATCCGCTCGTACTTGTCCCGGTCGACCGCGAACCCTTTACCGTCCGGGAATCCCCCGAACACGCGCCAGGCCACCTGCCGGCAGCGCAGGGTGCGCTGAATCACCTCCCAAAGCCGTGGGCGGTGGATGAAGGCGCACGCCGGATAGTAGTAGTCGCAGACGCCGATGGGGATACGAGGTAGAACGGCCGGTCCACGTGGTGTTCACGGTCGCGTCGGTGGCTGCGGCGCGCGGCGAGATCCATGCCGGCTTTCCTCGCGCACGCCACGCCCTGCTCGGTTTCACGGATCACGTGGATAGCGAGCTCTGGGTGCTCGGCCGCGAATTTCTCCGCGATTTCCACGGTGTCATCGGTGGAGTTGTTGTCGACCAGGATGACCTCATATGTGGTCGGGTCCAGAGTTCCCCGGTCGTCGCGCTGGTCACTTATCGATTGCAGCACCGAAGCGATGTTGTGGGCCTCGTTGAAAACCGGCACCACGACGCTCATCCGCACCTGCGCGCCCATAGGCGGCACCGGCCATTCCACGCCGGCGGAGGCTGGTTGCGGCGCATGGGGACGGCAGACTTGCCGAACCAGCCTCTCCGCCCGGCCGGGCGCAAAGTATGGCCGGCCGAGCCGGTGGTTGAATTCAGCCATTGCCCGCCGCTGCGCCTCATCCACCAGCAGATCCGTCACCACTGCGGCGAACTCGCGGCTCGGCAGGTGGTCTTTGTGGGCTGCGATCTCTAGCACCAGCGCCTGGAACCCCTTGTCCCCATACACCGCGTCGTAAACCTTGTAGCGCGTGGTGATATAGGGCACGCAAGAAGCGATGGCCTCCCCGATCGGATTGCCATAGCTCTCGTAGTCATAGGAAGTAAGGAACGAGGCGAGGTCAGCATGAGCGAGCAGGTCATGGACGGAAAAGCCGCAGTTCGCGCCGCCGGAGACTGCTGCCGGTGCCAATTGACCGGTGAACACAACGCGGTCGCCGACGCCCAGTGACCCTGCGAGGCGGGACAGCGATGAGTGCTCGGCGGGGCACTCGCCGGTGTCGCCCGCGACGACCAGATAAGCCGAGCGGCCGGTCCCGCGGGCCGCCAGCTCGATGTTCACAGCGGCCAGCAGATGGATGTCCCGGTCGATGCGCTTTTGCGGGATAATCCTGGTGTACCGGCCGATCAAAAACGCGTTCTCCGGGATGCCAAAACGCCGCCGGAAATCTGCGTTGCGTTCGTTAACAACGGCCGGAGCATAGGTAAACGTGTTCTGCAAAACCTCAATGTTCTGCAGCCCGGGCACCCATTCAGTCATTTTACGGCGAGCTTCGTCGTGTAGCGCGATGTACTGGATGAACGAAGAGTTGACCGGCCGCACTGCGGCGCGATAAGGGAATTCTCCATACTTTCTGACGCCGGGCTCGCTGGACCACATCAGGTCATGGTCGCGCCACAGCACATACCGGTCCAGGCCGCGTGCGCGGCCGTACGCCTCGATGGCGGCGTACAGACCCTTTGTATAGGCGATGTTTTCTGGAAGTGTCCCATTCTCCACGATCACGAACGAGACGCCTAACCTCTCCCACTTCTGGATAATTCGCCGCGCCACCGCAGCGCTGACCGCATCGACTCGGGGAAGCAGCCCATCGGGCTCGCCTTTTTGCACCACGTCGCGCAGCACCTGGCGCACGAAACCTGGATTATAGCCGGGCACGTGATCAAGGTCGTCAATCCGGTCGAGGTGAACCCAGGCGGGCAGCCAACGAACCTCATCGGCATACGGCTTAAAAAAATTCCCCTTATCTTCCTTGATGTCATAACCGAGATCCAGATGAACCAGATATCCCAGGTTCATAAATATCTCAGCCAGCTTCACGAACTCAACAACGACACCAGAGACGGCTATCGCGTCGAACGACGTCCCCCATAATACCTTCGGCTCTCTCATTAACGCACCCCGACGTGGACAAGATCCGCACCCAGGCAGCCGCAATTGCGCTGATTCCTCAGTCACAACTAACCCGCTCCAGGCGAGAACTAAGCAAACTGTACGCTACGCCACGCTGTGAGCGACGTCATGGGCCTGAGGTCCCAAAATCGGCGATCACCGGCACCTCATGAGCCAGCAGTGCCCTGCGGTCGGCAGTGTCGGCTCGGGCACCAGGACACCAGTCCGATCACCGGCATTCGCCGCAACCAGAGCACCCAGGGACCATCGCAGCTAGGAGGCTTGTCTTACGAAGGCCGCGCTCACCGCCAGCGTCAGGCGGCGAATGCCTGCAGCCAGCGCATGACGAGCGTGATCAACGCCGAGAGCCCTTGAACGTGTGAGGCCACCGACCACACGCCAGAGCTAGTTGATATGCACGTGCTCGCCGGCACCCCCTAGATCGTTAACCGGGTATTCGCGGCTGGTGAGGAAGCCGGGCGGCGACGGGTTCCGGTCGGGGCCTTTCGGGCTGGGCTGGGTCAGGACGGCGCGGGGAGGGCGCGGAGGCGGGCGAGGACCTCGGCGAGCAGGTGGTCGCCGGGCGGGAGCCGCAGGATGAGCTGCCCGGCGTGGCGGACCAGCCGGCCGGGGACGGCGATCCGCCGCAGGGTCTCGATCGTGGCCTTGCCGCCGCGGACGCCGTGACCGGCCAGGATGGTCTCGCCGCGGCTGGCGGCGGTGAGCTGGCCAGCCAGGCGGCCATTGCCCGGCCGCATCCGCGCGCTGGCGGTCCAGCCCCACCAGGAAGTCCTCCCCGGCCAGCTGCGCCACCGCGATCCCGGCCAGCAGCTCCCCGGCCCCGAAACCGCGATCCCGCTGCTTCACCGGCCCGGCCGCCGCATCCAGCGCCCCGATCACGCCCAGCCGCTCACACAGCCCGGCGACCGCGGCCATCCCCCCGTTCGGGGTCAGCGCCCGGTCAGGCGCGCCGACGCGCACCTCCGGGCGCTTCCGCTTCCCACGCGAGAGAGACCTCCGCGGGAAGTGACCCATTCGATTAAAAGTAGCTATACTTATGGCTATGACGGTGGGTGAGCAGATGCCCTTGGCGGACGTGAAGAACCGGCTCTCTGAGGTCGTGGAGCGGTTGGAGCGTGAGCACGGCCGGGTCGTGATCACCAAGCATGGCCATCCCGCCGCTGTGGTCATCAGCGTCGAGGACCTGGAATCGCTGGAGGAAACCCTCGACGTCATGGGCAGCGAGGCGCTTCTGGCAGACATCCGGGAGGCCCTGGCTGAACTCGCCACCGCTGATGCGCCGGTGCTGAGCAAGGATGAAGCACTGCGCCTGATCCCAGGCCGGTGAGCGAGCCTGGGTATGCGATCGCTTGGACAGCCCCGTCTCGCCGGGCGGTGGCCCGGCTGCCCGAGAAGGTCGCCAGTGCCGTGGTGGAGTTCCTATATGGGTCTCTGGCAGCTAATCCGCACCGGGTGGGCAAGCCCCTCAAGCTCGGGCTCGAGGGGCTGCACAGTGCGCGCGGCGGCGACTACCGAGTGATCTACCGCATCGACGACCACCGCCGCCATATCGACGTGATGGCTAACGAGCACCGCTCCGACATCTACCGGCCACGGCAATTGTGAGCATGACCCGCCAGGCACCAGGTGCGACCCACCCGACTGGGAGGAGTCTCGGGCCAACAGGCTTATGGTTCCCGCTCAGTGCATTCCGGCTCGCCGACTCACTTCTGTGAGCGAAGGCCGGACCGAAAGCCCAGAAGGCATACAGCGGGAAAGTACAGCAACCGGCCAGGACGGAGGCAGATCCAAATGGACACTCCAGGACGGTAACCTGCGGCGACATATGCGGGTGGACGCGGTGCCTGCTGATGGCATGCAAGAGGCCAGGAGTTCCCCTTAGCTCCACGCAGGGTTACCGGATCCATGCGGTCCATGACCGGCGCCGAGACCTTCTGCGCTATCCGCTCCTCACCTGCGGCAGGCCATAAAAATTCCCATTATAGTAATCATATCTCAATGGGGCGCTCAGGTAGTCTGATAGATTGCCTTGAGAGACATATGAGTCAATATTCAGCAGGTACCCCTGCGAGGCAAGCTGGGTGACCCAGCCGACGTCGGAACGGAAGACATCAGGAGCTTTGCCGGCCTGGGCAGCAGTCATGAATGCGGCCTGCGCCTGGAGGAATGGCTTGGGCACAGCATTGATCTCGATGTTGGGGTTTAGCTGCTGGAATTGATCGATCAGTCGACCGATCACAGGCGCTTCTGCGGTTGATTCAGTGTACCAATAGGTCAACGTGACGCTAACGCTATGATGACATGCCAATCCGGTGGGTAGGGTAGCGTGTGTGCATGAGTAGACTTTATCGAGTTGTTGTTGAGTGAGAAGCTGGCCAGTCAGGTCAGCATAGCTCAGGTCGGTGCCGCTCAGGTCGGTATCGTTCAGGTCGGCACCGTCCAGGTTGGCACCGCTTAGATCGGAACTGTTCAGGTGGCCACCACTCAGCTCGGCACCATTCAGGTGGGCATCAGTCAGAGTGGCACCGTTCATTGTGGTATTGCCCAGGAAGGCACCGGTAAGGGTGGCATTGATCAGGTGGGCACCGTTCAGGTCGGCATGGTACAAGGTGGCATCGAACAGGTAAGCACCGTTTAGGTTGGCATCGCTTAGGTCGGCACCGTTCAGGTCGGCACTGTACAGGGTGGCATCGCTCAGATCGGCGCCGTTCAGGAGGGCGCCAGTCAGTGTGGTTCCGGCTAGGTCGATGCGGCTCAGGTCAGCACCGCTCAAATAATCGTTACTCAGGTCGGCATTGCTCAGATTGATAACCGCATCATGTAAGCCAATTAGGCGTGTATCCTGCAGGAACCGCAATATAATTTTATTACGGCCTGCATCCAGCCTCGCAGTGTGGTAAGCGTCTGCTCTCTTGCTACCTGACGTATCTCATCTGCTGGCTTGGACTTACTCAGGTTATGATTGAGCAGCAGGTCTTGCATGTTATCTATGTACCTTTGCAGGATTGCTGCGTGTTGTTGATCCCGTGCAAGCTGCTGGTCGTATTTATGTTGATACTGTGCATGCTGCTGGTCTGATTGTTGTTGCTGCTGAGCTTGCCACAGGCCAAACCCGATGGTTACCACGATGACAGGAATAGCGAGATTCGAAAGCAGATTTAGCCAATTCCAGATCGATTTGCCGGCTAACCACGGCCTGCGTCGATCGAGAGGTCCTCGTGGTCGCCGGGATCGCCCCGCCTTTGGCGGCCGCGGCGCTGGCTGCGGTTGCTGTGACTCACCTGAATCGGATGATGTGCTCGTGATGGTTACTCCTTTGCTCTTGGCACGCAACATTCATCGAATGGCATGCGAAGCAACAGTTAGTGCAAGGAGAAGTCACCGTCACATCGACTTGCCCAGTTCCAGGGTTTTACGAGAATCTCCACCACAGTCGCCATAACGTTGCCCCCATGACTGCGATCGGATGAGGGTTTGCACTGAACCACGATTCTAGTGCTAACTGTCTCAGGTTCGCTAGTGTCGCGTGAACCGAGTTCTCTTACCGGGACGGCTGTGTCGGAGTAACTCCTCGGCGGTCTTGGTCCAGCGAAGAGGTGACATCGGCCGCTCCAGCCGTCGATGAAATTCTCGATGGCGGCGATGGGGCCCCTGGGCCCCGGGTGAAACTTCCGCAGCGGATGGCCCATACCGTGCACAAGTCGTGAACCGAGTCCGGTCGGTGCTGCGACACCGGGCGATCGTCGATAAGTACGCACCGAAACCACTACCAGATGCGCCAAGTGGCGAGGAGAGCGCCATCAGCTTGCTTGAGTGGGCGGCGAACCGCACCGCGCCGGGGGAACTGCCGCCCGCCAGGGCGAGGCACTGGTGCTGCGGTATTACGCCGACATGTCCGAGGCGCAGATCGCGAACACAATGGGGATCAGCAGAGGAGCAGTCAAGAGCCACACGGCGCACGGCAGGTCCGCGCTTCGCACAGTGCTGGAGCAGGAATGCTAACCGGAAAATAACGATCTTGAGTGGG